>Ga0067045_1002802_pt1 | contig 78010 bp, 72 predicted proteins | sample TerdegcTABiofilm_FD_59184 | JGI IMG/M metagenome (GOLD analysis project Ga0067045, IMG submission 59184) | Combined Assembly of (Gp0054472, Gp0054536) Wastewater bioreactor microbial communities from Singapore -Terephthalate degrading... | reverse complement strand
AGCGGGCGGCATGTTTGCGGGCGGCCTGCGCATGGTGGGCGAGCGAGGCCCAGAGCTGGAGGTCACGGGGCCAGCCCGCTACTGGTCGTCGGCGCAGACCCAGCAAATGCTGAGCGGCGCAGGCGGCAATGCGGAGCTACTCGCCGAAGTCAAGGCGCTGCGTTCTGCTGTGCTGGCATTGGAAGCAGCGGCCCAGCGCACAGCGCAAAACACGGCGGGCATGCCGCAAATGGCCCGGCAGTTCGACACCGTTGCGGATAGCGGCGTTTTGAGGGTTGGCACGGTATGAACATTCTTTTGCCGAAAGCGATCACGCCGGATTCTTTCGGCCCCGCCACGTCGATTCCCGAGCTGGATGCAGCCCGGGGCGAGGTGGCGTGGGTCGGTTCCGGGAACTACAAGGTGGGCGACCGCCGCGTCTATGAAAGGAAGATCTACCAGTGCGTGAAAGATCACACGGGCACCGCGACAACGCCGGACAAAATGCCGGCCGAGTGGCTTTTCAAAGAGCCAACGAATCGCTGGTGCCCTTTCGATCAATACCTGTTCACGAAAGCGCGCGCCGTCCAGACGCTGACCTATGAAATCAAGGGCGTGTTCGCTGACGGCCTTGCACTGTATGGACTGGAAGGCGACTCGCTGAGCATCACGATCACGGCCGGCGCTGGCGGTGCAGACCTCATTCCGCCGATCAATGCAGACCTCTGGAGGCAGGCCTACGGTGAGTGGGAGTACCTGTTTGGGGACTTGCAGCGGGGCGATCACTACGTGCTGCGCGGCATCCCGTTGCACCCTGACCAGCGCATCAAGATCACCGTGCGCCGCACAGCTCCGACTGCCGAGGCTGCGGTCGGCTACATCAGCGTGGGCAACCACAAGACGCTGTTGGCGCCTTCTGGCGGCATCAGTGCTGTTGAAGATGGGGCTGAGGTCGCCACAAAGGACTACGGCTACACGAAGGACAACGCGGACGGCACATACGAGGACATCGAGGGCCGCAAAGCCAAGAACATCAGCCTTTCCGTCGTGGTGGCGGCCGACCAGGCGCCGCTGATCGATTCGCTGCTCACCCAGATAGCGGGAAAGGTTGTCGCCGTCGAGGTCTCCAAGCTCGCCAAGTTCTCGCACCTGGCCACTGTCGGGAAAGTCTCCGGCACTGTGCGCTCGACAGGCGGGCCAACCGCCCGCGCTGAAATTCAAATCAAAGGCAACGTATGACCGATATCGTCACGATCCCGGACGTGCTGCCCATCTCGCCGTACCCGGCGCTCGGCAGCATCAATTTCAACAACGAGGCCTATGCGTATGCGACGAGTGTCCCGCCTGCCGTTGCTCGCATGCGCGAGATCGCTGTCGCGTGCTGGACGAACGCAACGGCGGCGCAGGAGCGTGCCAGCTCTGCGGCTGGGAGCGCCTCTGGCGCCGCAGGCAGCGCTTCAGCTGCCGCTGGTAGCGCGAGTGCGGCCAGCGGCAGTGCATCAGCAGCTGCAGGGAGCGCGAGCACCGCATCCTCGGCTGCAAGCACTGCATCCGCCTCTCTGGCAGCAATGCAGGTCATGTACCTTGGCAGCAAGGCCGTCAACTCCCACCCAACGACCGACAACCTGGGCCAGCCGTTGCAAGCTGGTGCCATGTACACAAACACGGGCACCAACGCCGCGCTCAACAAGCGTGGATATTGGTACGACGGCGCAGCCTGGCAGCTTGCCTGGGGCGACATCACCGGGCAATACATGCCGACCACGGGTGGCGTGTTCACCGGGCATGTGAGTGGCCCATCCGGCGCCACTGGGGCGCAGCACCCGCAGGCGCAGGAAGTGGTTCCCCGCAACGTGGTCGTGCTGCCGAACGCCACGGACCTGAACTCCCTGGCAAACACGTTGATGGCATATGTTGCGAATGCGACCGTCATCAACGTGCCTGTTGCGGATGGCTATTGGTACGTGCAGCACTTTCCTGGCGATGGCGCCAACTGGTCCAGCCAGCGCGCGCAGTCGATGGACCGCACTCTCGGCAGCTTCGTGCGCTACAAAAAGTCGGGCACTTGGAGCGCCTGGTCGCGTGTCATCGATGATGCAACTTTCATCGAAAAGGTCACGACTCAGACCGCAGCATCGAGCTACACGGCGAATCCCGCAACCGCGAGCGTTCACCATGTGACCATCACTGCGGCTTGCACGATTTCATTGACAGCGCCGCGTGACCTGGGCGACCAGCTCACGCTGAAGGCGCAATTCAGTGGCGGCGCCTGGCCGCTCACATTCGGCAGCAGCATCAAGGTGCCGGTCGGCGGGGCGCCAAACTACACCGCGAACCAGATCCTTACGCTGGTGTTTGAATGCTCGCGTGCGAATATTTGGGATCTGAGCTACGGTCAAGTGAGGCCCGTATGACAGCGCGCAGGCTTTTGATCACACGGCGCGCCGCGACTGTGGTAATTGCAGCAAACGTATTCAAGCCAAATATCAAAGCTCTTGCAACAGCGCAGGGATGGGATGGATATGGCAATGTGGATGTGGTAATTAACTCCGGGGTTTATGTCGTGGCCCTGGAAATTATCGATATGCCGCATGATGTCGTGACCATCACGAATAACGGAATCATCGGCGGAACGATCCACAGCGACGGCACGGGGATGTATATCCGCAATCGAATTCGCGTCATCAACAATGGCACGATTTTCGGATGCGGCGGCACTGGGGGTGTTGGTTCAAGCGTTTCCGTTTGCTGGGGTGGCGCCTGCCACTCTGCATCTGGCGGCGACGGAGGAATCGGCGCAGGTTTCTATACGACAAATAGCTGGGCAACGGTTTTGTACAGGGCGACCGGGCTTCCTGGCGTCGCAGGACAAAATGATCACCGCCCTTCATCTGGATATCCCGGGGACAGTGGTAGCGACATTGTCGGAGGCACGGGCGGCACGGGGGGGTCTATAGGCGTTGCTGGAAGTCCTGGCGGCGATGCTCAGGCGTATGGTAGTTATGACTACTACAACGCAACAGTTGCCGGATCTGGCGCACCGGCTGGCTATTACATCAATGGAAATTCATTCGTAACGTGGCTTGTTAATGGCAGTCGTTACGGCCGAGTGATTTAGGGGGCGAGATGTACATCGACAAAGAAACCCAAGAATTCGGATTGACGGCATTTGAAATAATGCAGCGTCATCCAGATACGATTTTTCCTACTGCGCCATTCGTGCCATTGGGGAAATACGCAATTGTCGAGGAGTCGCCGCATCCGGTTTTTGACAGCAGCACGCAAAAGCTTGCCGAGATAACTCCTGTGGAGATTGATGGCGTGTGGCGTCAGCAGTGGTCCGTTGTGCCGCTGTCCGAAGAGGAGCTGGCAGAGCTGCAGCGGCAGCGAGATGAGGCGGCAGCCGCCCTGATCCCCAAGTCCTGCACGCGCCGGCAGGGGCAGCTCGCACTGCTCACCCATGGTGTGCTGGACGATGCCGAGGCGGCCATAGCCGCGATCACGGACCCCGTGCAAAAGCGCGAGGCTCAGATCGAATACGAGGCGGACACCTGGGAGCGCGCGAACCCGTTCCTGCAGCAGCTCTGGGCGCAGCTCGGCGGCACGCCGCAGTCGCTCGATGAGGCCTTCGCGCTCGCTGTGACGCTCTGATCAGTCCCGCTCCACAACAGCCGCCTTCGGGCGGCTTTTTTATGCCCGGAGGAGGGCCGATGAATCAACTTGAACCAACAGCTGCAGCTGTGGCAATCGCGTCTGTGCTCTTCGGGCCTGCGATGGCGGGCTACATCGGGCCGTATGCAGTGATCCTCATTGCATCGACCGTGGGCGCCGCGTGGGCCCTGGGCCGTCGCGACCCCAGTTCGCGGCTCGGTGCCGTGGGCTACTTCGCCCGGCTCAATGCGACCGCCCTGCTAATCACTGCCGGCCTGGCCACGCTCGCGGGGCGCTGGATGGGCATGGATGAGACGAATTGGATGCTGGCGCCCATTGCGCTCGTCGTGGGCGGTGTGGGCGACGACTGGCCGCGCCTGGGCCGCTGGGTCTTCGAGCGCGCCGGCCGCGTACTGGAGCGAAAAGCTGGCGGCGGCGGGGAAGGAGGCACTCCATGACATGGCAATCCCATCAGCTGCTCGCGATGCTCAACCTGGGCATTTGCTTGGCCATCGGCTGGGCCTGCATCTGCCGCCTCAATTCCCATGTTGCCCGTGTGCACAAGCTGGCCCGCGCCAGGTATGCGCTGCTGCTGGCCGGCGCGCTTGCTTCTGGCATGCAGCCGGCCCTGTGGGGCACCTGGACCACCGTGGGCGACACCATTTTCTCGGCCTGCGTGCTCGCGGGCCTGCTCATCAACGTGGCGCGCTGGCACGGCGCTGGCCACCCCATGCGGAGGCAAGACCACAATGAACTTTGACCAGGCATTCGACAGGCTGATCGGGCACGAAGGGAAGTTCACAGCCAACCCTGCCGATGACGGCAACTGGACCGGAGGCCGACAAGGCCGCGGCGAGCTCAAAGGCACCAAGTACGGCATATCCGCCGCCGCGTACCCGCATCTGGACATCAAGGGCCTGACGCTTGAGCAGGCTAAGGCGATCTATCTTGAGGACTTCTGGGACGTGATCGGCCGCGCTCACCCCTCGATCAAGTTCCAGATGTTCGACGCTGCAGTCAACCACGGCCGGGGCAACGCCGTGCGGATCCTGCAGCGTGCTGTGATGGTTGCCGATGACGGCATATGGGGGCCGCGTTCCCAGGCCGCCCTTGACGGCATGCAGGAGCTGCGCGGGCACAACGATGTGCTGCTGCGCTTCCTGGGGTTCCGGCTGAAGTTCTGGGCCAGTCTGGCCAAGTTCGACCAGTTCGGGCGCGGCTGGACGAACCGGGGTGCTGAGAACCTGCTGTTCGCTGCGGAGGACAACTGATGATCAGCGAAAAGCTTCTGCCGGCCCTTGTTGCCGTGCTGGTGGCCAGCGCTGCAGGCAATGCCCTGCTGGGCTGGGCCTGGCTGTCCGCCCGGGACGACGCGGCCAAGACTGCTGCTGAGCTGGGGAGCATGACGGGCCAGCGCGACGGTGCGCTCAAGGGCGCCCAAGCCTGCAGCGACGCGACCGAGGCCCTGGGCACGGTGGCCGCGCAGCGTGCAGCCGATGCGGCGCCGGCCCGTGCCGCGGCTGCTGGCCAAGCCGCTGCACTCAACGCCCGCGCCGACTACACGCTCTCGCGCGAGCCCGCTGCCGGCGACAGCTGCGCGAGCCTGCAGGCCCTGGGGGCAGACTGGTTGAAGGGGAGGGTAAAGCCATGATGCGCGCCATCCCCCTGCTGGCCGCGCTGGTCCTGGCTGGCTGCGGCGCCGTGCCCAGGGTCGAGATCCAGGAGGTAAAGGTGCCCGTGCCCGTGGAGTGCCGCGAGCCCATCCCGGACAGGCCCGCCATGCCGACCGAGGCACTGGCCGACGATGCCGATCCCTTTGAGCTGCTGCGCGCTGCCCTGGCCGAGATCGACAGGCGCGAAGGCTACGAGGTGCGGCTCCTGGCCGCGCTGGTGGCATGCACGCGGCCGGTCTCACGTACCATGCAGCCATGAGCTTCGATCAGATCGCAATTGCCCTGCTGGGCGCCCTGGCGGCCTGGCTCTCCCAGGCCAGGGGAGAGGGCTCGCGCAAGTGGGCTCCGGTGTTCGGCATGCTGGGGCAGCCGTTCTGGTTCTATGCCAGCTGGCAGGCCGAGCAGTGGGGCATCTTCGCTGTGTCGATCATCTATGCCTGTGCGTGGGCACGGGGTCTGTGGGTCTACTGGATCTCGCCACGGCGCGCGCGGGGCACGGAGTCCATTCAACTGGTCCCGGGCCGCAAGCCATGATCTACACGCTTCACATCGACAAGGAAGAGCCTGGCCTGTACGCAGCCCGCGTGCTCGATGGACGGGCTGAGGTCGCAGAGTTTCAGGCGGCCACCATCTCCGGCGCCATCCGCGACTGCGCCGTCGGCACGCTACCAGGCCTCGATGGCTTCCACATCTGGTATGGCCATGTTTCCGTTGGCACGACCTCCATTGACGCGATGCGCCACGACGCCGAGACGCTGGCGCAGCGGCTGGTGAGCCTGCATTCTCAGTTCGGCGGGTAGGCGGAAGGGAAAACCAGCTTGGTCGGACCCGAAATCCGGGCAAGCTGGAGAAGAGGGGGAGCTGAAGTCCAGCCCTCTAGAAAGGGCTCATGTCCCCGCAATGTCCCCGAGCCACCGGCTGCGCATGCAACTCATTGATGCATAAGCAACCTGATGGCCTCCCCGACAGGAATCGAACCTGTATCTGGCGCTTAGGAGGCGCCCGTTCTATCCATTGAACTACGGAGAGGAGCAAACGGCGATTGTAAACCCATGGCGGGTCCGCCCCGCGCAGCGCCGGCAGGGCGGCTGCGCAGGGGTGGGGCGTCAGTCCTTGCGCACGGTGTAGATCAGGTCCAGCGCGCTGGTTTCCCCGGTCTGGCCGCGCAGGGTGAGGCGGCGCGAGAGGTCGTAGAAGATGTACAGCGTGCCCATGGCGCCCGAGAGGCTTTGCTCGTAGGTGACATAGAGGTCGCTGGACAGGCGCTTGCCCAGGGTGAGGGCGGCGCCGGTGGAGCCTTCGCCGCCCGGTCCCTTGAAGCCGATCTCGTCCAGGCCCAGGTTGCTGGCGATCTTGCCGCTGTTGTTGCGCCCGCCGCTGAGCAGGGACAGCGCGGCCTGCTGGAGCAGGGCGCTTTCGGCGCCGCCCGTGGCGGGGTCGCGGCCCATGACCACCCAGGAGAGCTTTTCGGCATCGGGCATTTCGGGGTCGGAGTACAGGCGCACGCGCGGGGCGTTGGCCGTGCCCTGCACCTGCACGCCTGCGCGCACGGCGATGTTCGGGCGCAGCGCCAGGATGTCCAGCGAGGGGTTGGCGTAGGGGCCGTTGAAGCGGATGAGGCCGGTCTCCACGTCCAGCGACTGGCCCCAGGCGCGGTAGCGGCCCTGCACGGTGCGGATCTCGCCGGTAATGCGCGGCGGGCCGCCCGCCACGGTGGGGCCTTGCACTTCCAGCGCGCCTTCCAGGCGTGTGGTGATGCCGTAGCCCTGCAGCGCGAAGTCGCGGCCCAGGTCAAGCTTGACGAGGATGTCGGGCAGCTTGATGGTTTCGGCGCGGGCCTGGGCCTTGCGGTCGGCCTGCTGCTGCTTGCGCGCCGCTTCCTGCTCGGCCTTGCGCGAGGCGGCCGAGTGCACGACCACGTCGGAGTCCAGCGATGGCGCGGATTCCTCGGGCAGGATGATGGTGGCGCGGTCGGTGGTGAGGTCGCCGCGCAGCGTGAACTGCCCTTGCTCCAGCCTGGCCTGCAGGCCGCCCGAGACGCTGACCTGGCGGTCCGCGCGCACCAGCACCTGCAGCCTGGTGGCCTGGGCGCGCAAGTCCATGCTCAGGCCAGAGTTGCTGCCATCGGCGTTGGGCGGGTCCCAGCGCACGAAGCCCGAGCCCGTGAGTTCGCCGCCTTCGCGCGGTGCCGTGGTGAGGTTGCCGCTGTAGCCCAGGATGCGCGCATTGCTGCCGCGCCCGCCCTGCATGCGCAGCTCGGTCAGGTCCAGGCGGTTGCCTTGCAGGCGCGCGCGCAGCACGCCGTTTTGCAGGTCGATGCCGTCCAGCGCGGACAGGATGCTCAGGCCGTCGGCCGAGAGATTGCCCTGCCACTGCGGGTTCTGGCGGTCGCCGCTGATCTCGGCCTTGGCCTGCAGCGAGCCGGTGACGCGCCAGCCGGGCGGAGCGAACAGCGCCCAGATGCCGATGTCGGGCATGCGGGCGTCGATCTGGCCGGACAGAGGGGCCTTCTCGGGCCAGGTCCAGGTGCCGTCCTGCTGGGCCAGGCGCGTGCCCAGCTGCGCGGTCAGGGTGCCGGCGCGTTCGCTGTCCCAGTCGAGCTTGGCCTGCACGTCGTCGCCCTGGGCGCGCACGCTCAGGCGGGCCTGCTTGATGTGGGCGCGCATGCCGGCGCCGCGCACGGTATGCGTGCGCACTTCGCCGGGCTTGCTGGAGCGCGGCCCCGTGGTGTGGATGACGGTGGTGCCCGAGCCGTCTTCCACGGCCAGGCGCAGGTCGCCGGCTGCACGCTCGACCAGCAGTTCGGCCTTGAGCGCGGGGCCCGTCGTGTCGATGTCCCAGCGGGCGTTGAAGCTCAGGTCGCCGCTCAGGCCCATGGCGGCCAGCGGGGGCTCCTCGGCCATGGACAGGGCATCGACCCAGGCCAGCGGCAATGCCTGGGCGCGGCCTGTGCTGCGCAGGGCCCAGCGGCCGTCGCCGCCCTGGCTGGCGCGGGTGTCGTCCCAGGCCAGCAGCACGGGCTGGGGCGCTTGGGCATTGGTGCGGCGCTGGGGCAGGGTGGGCGGCGTGACCTGCAGGCTGCCGGCCGATGCCGTGAAGGCGGTGGACAGCACGGTGCGGCCCGTGATGCGCTGGGCGATCCGTATGGGCTGGTTGCCTGCCAGTTGCAGCTGCCATGGGCCGGGCAGGTCCTGGCCCGGACTCAGCCGGGCCTGCAGCCTGTCGATGCTGGCCTGCCAGTCCAGGGGCGCGGCACTGCGCGCCGTGGCAAGGCCTGCCTGCAGGGCCGTGTCGATCTGCGCGGTCTGCGTGCCGCGCTTCGCCTGGCCGGTGAGGGTGAGGCTGGCCTGCTCGGGCGAGCCCTTGAGGGCCAGGCGCAGCTCGGGCAGCTCCAGCGCCTGCTCGGGCGGCGTGTTGGCGGGCAGGTAGCGCAGCTTGGCGGCCTGCAGGTCGGCCTGCAGCTGCAGGCCGCTGGCGGGCAGGGGGTCGCCCACGGCGGCCTTCATGCGCTTTTGCAGTGCGCCCCATCCGCCGCGCCAGCTGGCGTCCAGTTGGGCCTGGCCTTCGAGCAGGGCGCCGGCCAGCGGGTCCTTCATGCCGGGCAGCTTGCGCAGCCACTGTGTGAGGGCGGTGAGTGACGACAGCTTGAGCTGGCTGCTGCCCTGGCCTGCGGCAGGGCTGATGTGGCCGTCCAGCGAGAGTTCGGCGCCGGGCAGCTGGGCCTTCAGCACGGTCTGCAGCTTTTGCTGTTCGGTGTCGAACTGCAGGCTGCGGCTGCGCACCGAGGCCTGCAGCGCATCAAGCTGCAGGTTCTCCAGCGAGAGCACGGGCTGGGCCCAGCGACCCTTGGTGGCGAGTTTTTCTATGCGCAGGGGCTGGCGCTTGGCGCCTGCGGGCGCTGCTGCGGCCTGGATGTCCACGCTGAAGTCCACCTGCTCTGCCGTGGTGCTGGCGCGCAGCTCGCCCTGCAGCGGCGCTGCTTCCAGGAGGCTGTAGAGCGCGGCGGGGTCCAGGCGCTGGACCTTGGCCTGGCCTTCGAAGACCTTGGTGGCGGGCTCGAAGCGGCCCTGGGCGTCGATGCTGCCCGAGCCGATGGCGATCTGCGCCTGCTCCAGCAGCCACTGCTGGCCGTCATAGCGCACTGCGGCCTCGATCTGGTCCAGCGGCAGGCGCTGGCGGTCCCAGGGGCCGGGCATGGCGTTGTTCAGGCGTGTCGTCAGCTGCCAGGCGGTGGTGGCGATGGCCGAGCCTGGTGCCTGGTCCGATGGCTGTTCCGTGGCGGGTGCCTGGGCTGTATCAGCTGCCTTGCCATCCGGCCCGGCCTGCAATTCGCCGCTGATGCGGGTGCGCGGTCCCTGGGGCCAGAAGGCGGCGATGTCGATCTGGCTGAGCTGGGCGCGCGCGGTCTGCAGCGGCTGGGGCTGCCAGGGCCGGATGCTGGCCTCGATGTCCGCGTGCATGGGTTCGGACACGGGGGCGGCTTCCTTGCGCTCCCTGCCCTTGCCGTTCTTGCCATCGGCCCTGGCGGATTTCTGTACGGCGGAAGGGGCAGGCGTTTCCTCGGGCACCGTCCCGGGCTTGGCATCAACCTGGAGCTTGATGCCCAGTTGCGCAGCGGCGGTGGCCAGGGTGCCGTCGATCCGGGCCTTTGCCTGCACGGCCAGCGGTGCAGGTTTGGGGGCCTTGGCTGCGGAGGCCTCGTCGTCCGAAGCCAGGGCAGGCGCCTGCAGGTCGCCCTGCAGCTCGGCCTGGATGGCCATGGGCGCGCGGGCCTGCAGGCTCAGCCTGGCCTGGTAGCTGCCATCGGCCCATTGCAGGTCGCGCACGTCCAGCTGGTGCTCGCTGCCGTCGTAGGCGTAGTGGCCTTGCAGGCCCAGTACCTCGGCCTGGGGCGGGCCTTGCCAGACGATGCGCTCCACATGGAAGGGCACGTCGATCTTCACGGGCAGCACGAGCTGCTGCAGCGGCTCGACGGGTTTCTTGTCCTCGGGGTCAGGCGTGCTGGCAATGTTCAGCTCGGCGATGCGCACTTCGCCCAGGCGCACGGTGCGCGACAGCAGGGGACGCAATTGCCAGCCGATGGTGGCGTCGCGCAGCTCCACCTTCATGGTGGGGCTTTGCCATTGCAGCCAGCCGATGCGCCCGCCCTGGCGCACGGTGCCGGTGACTTCCTTGGCCTGCAGGCTCTGGCCTGCGGGCAGCCAGCCGGCCACGCGCTGCAGGGTGTAGGCCAGCGAATCGGCACGGCCGCTCCACCACCAGGCGGAACCCAGCAGGGCGGCCAGCAGCAGGACCAGGACCAGGAAGAACCAGAGCAGGTAGCGCAGCCAGCGGCGGCGGGGCGCAGGCGACGGAGGGGACGCCTGGGGGCTTTGGTCTGGCGCGGCGGAGGAGGCAGGGGTATTCAAGCGGGAATCCACCATGGTCAGAAGTTGAAGCCCAGGCGCAGGTGCAGGCGCAGCTGCTTTTCCTGGGCGCCCCAGGCGATGTCGGCCTGCACGGGGCCCACGGGGCTGCGCCAGCGCAGGCCGGTGCCCACGCCCACGCGCATGTACATGGAGTCGGGCGCATCGCCCACGGTGCCGGCGTCCAGGAAGACGGCGTGCTCCCAGTCCTGCGTGTTGCCCTTGATGACGATGGGCCGCTGCCACTCGATGCTGCCCACGGCCATGTAGCGCCCGCCGATGACCTTGCCGCTGTCGGTGCGCGCACCGATGCTCTGGTACCCGTAGCCGCGCACGGTGTTGTCGCCGCCGGTGATGAACAGCTGGGTGACGGGCAGGTCGGCATCCTTGCGGGCCAGCAGGGCACCGCCGGAGGCGCGCAGCGCCAGGCGGCTGCGGCGCTTGGTCTCGGGATCGACCTCGCCGATGGGAATCAGGCTGAGCCAGCGGCCCGAGACACGGCCGAACGGTGTGCGCTGGGGCGTGAGCGTGGTGCCCGCGCCGACTTCCCAGGCAAAGCCGAAGCCCGAGGAGGGCGCCAGCGTGCTGTCGAAGTAGCGGCCCGTCCAGCCGTAGTTGGCCGTGACCGACGAGCTGGACGGGGGCGCGCCCTCGCCCTGGGTCTTGGCGTAGTCGTACTGCAGGTAGTAGTTGCGGTCGATGTGGTCTTCGGACTTGGTGCGGCCGGCGCGCAGCTGCAGGCTGTTGACATCGAAGTCGCCCGAGGGCGCGCGCTCGGCCTTGGCCGTGGTGAACCAGCGCCACAGGGTTTCGTCGGGCAGGGCGGTCCACTGCGTGGAGATCAGCGGGTTCTTGCGGTCGAAGCGCATGCGCGTGACGGCACGCCAGCCCAGCCAGGGCAGGCGGTTGTGGATGTGGTCCACGCTCAGGCGCGGGCCGGTGTCGGTGCTCATGCCCACGCCGAAGACCCACTTCTGCATCTGGGCCTCGCGCACCTGGGCGATGACGGGCGTGGTGACCTGGGCGCCCTTGCGCTTGATGGCTTCCTCGTCCTCGGCGGCGCTGTCTCCCTGCTGGGGCACGTTGGCCAGCGTGAGGAAGACGGAGTCGTAGTAGCCGCTGCTGGCCAAGCGCAGCTGGGCGTCGACCAGGGCGGTCTGGTCGTATTCCTCGCCCTCGGGCAGGCGTGCGATGCGGGCCGTCCCCACGGGGTCGTAGCGCTGGGCGCCTTCGATGCGCAGCGGGCCGAAGGTGTAGGCCGGGCCGGGCGCATAGGCCACGCTGACGTCGGCCTCGTGCGTGTCGGCGTCGATGTCGGCCAGGCTGGAGTCGATGCGCGCCAGCGGGTAGCGGCGCGACTGCAGCGTGCGCAGGCCCTGGCTCTTGGCCTGGCTCCAGCTGGCCTGGCTGAAGCGCTGGCCGGGCTGCAGCGGCCATTGGCTTTCGATGGTGGCGCGCTGCGAGGCGCCATCGGGATCGTCGGCATTGACGCCCGCAAAGCGCACCTGGCTGCGCGCAATGGTGGCGGGCTCGCCCGGGTCCACCTTGACGGTGACCTCCAGCGGGGCCTCGTCGGATTCGGGCGTTTCCTTGATCTCCACCGTGACCGTGGGGCTGAAGTAGCCCAGCGTGCCGATCAGGTCGCGCACGTTGGCATCGGTGGCGCCCAGCAGCCGCGTCAGCTCGCGCCGCTGCAGGTCGCTCTGGTAGCGGTAGCGGCGCAGTTCGAGGTGCTTTTCCAGCAGCTCGCGCACTTCCTTGGGCGCATCGACGACGAGCGAGAAGGCCGGGTCGCCGGTCGCTGCAATCAGCGACGGGTCCGTGTCCTTGTCATCATTCTTGGACGGCAGGAGGCTGCAGCCGCCGAGCATCAGGGCTGCACTCAACAGAAACAAAAACGCCGGCCCTCGGGCCGGCGCTGTCGCGGGGGGGAGCTTGGGCATCGGCCTATTTTGACAGCAGGCGCATGGCGTCTTCCAGACCTTTGAGTGTCAAAGGGTACATGCGGTTGCCCGTGAGCTGCTGGATGATGCTGATGCTCTGGCGGTACTGCCAGACGCCGGGCGGCTCGGGGTTGATCCAGGCAAAGCGCGGGAAGGCATGCGTCAGGCGCTGCAGCCATTCGGCGCCGGGCTCCTCGTTCATGTACTCCACGCTGCCGCCGGGCTGCAGGATCTCGTAGGGGCTCATGGTGGCGTCGCCCACGAAGATCAGCTTGTAGTCCTTGTTGTACTTGCGGATGATGTCCCAGGTCGGAAACTTCTCGGCGAAGCGGCGGCGATTGTTCTTCCACATGAAGTCGTAGACGCAGTTGTGGAAGTAGTAGAACTCCAGGTGCTTGAACTCGCTCTTGACGGCGGAGAACAGCTCCTCCACGCGCTGCACGTGCTCGTCCATGGTGCCGCCCACGTCCATGAGCAGCAGCACCTTCACGTTGTTGTGGCGCTCCGGGATCATCTTGATGTCCAGGTAGCCCGCGTTGGCGGCCGTGCTGCGGATGGTGTCGGGCAGGTCCAGCTCCAGGTCGCTGCCTTCGCGTGCGAACTTGCGCAGCCGGCGCAGCGCCACCTTGATGTTGCGCGTGCCCAGCTCCTGCGTGTCGTCGTAGTCGCGGTAGGCGCGCTGCTCCCAGACCTTGACGGCGCTCTTATTGCGGCCCGGCCCGCCGATGCGCACGCCGGCCGGGTTGTAGCCGCCGTGGCCGAAGGGGCTGGTGCCGCCCGTGCCTATCCACTTGTTGCCGCCTTCGTGGCGCTCCTTTTGCTCCTCCAGGCGCTTCTTGAGCGTGTCCATCAGCTCGTCCCAGCCCATGGCTTCGATGGCGGCCTTCTGCTCGGGCGAGAGTTCGCGCTCCAGCAGCTTCTTCAGCCAGTCCTGGGGAATCTCGCGCGTGAGGTCGGCCACCATCTCCACGCCCTTGAAGTAGGCAGCGAAGGCGCGGTCGTACTTGTCGTAGTGCTTCTCGTCCTTGACCAGCACGGTGCGGCCCAGGTGGTAGAAGTCGTCCAGGCTCCAGGCGTCCTCGCTCCTGGGGCCGACCACGCCGGCCTGCAGCGCCTCCAGCAGGGTCAGGAACTCCTTGACCGAGACGGGCAGCTTGGCCGCGCGCATGGTGTAGAAGAAGTCGATCAGCATGGCATCTCCCGGGGGCCTTGCGTACGCGCCCTCATGTGCGCGCCACGGCGGTGCTGCCGTCCGAATGGCGCTGCAACTGGTCCAGCAACTGGGCGCGCGACTCGGGCCATTCGCCGCTGCGCAGGCTGTACATCACGGTGTCGCGGATGGTGCCGTCACGGCGCAGCGCGTGGCCGCGGATCACGCCGTCCTTCCTGGCACCCAGGCGCTCGATGGCGCGCTGGCTGGCGAAGTTGAAGCAGTCCGTGCGCCAGCCCACCACATGGCAGGCCAGCGTGTCGAAGGCATGGCCCATGAGCATGAGCTTGGCCGAGGTGTTGACATGGGTGCGCTGCACGCTGCGCGCGTACCAGGTGTAGCCGATCTCCACGCGGCGCACCTCGGGCAGGATGTCGTGGTAGCTGCTGGTGCCCAGCACGCGGCCGCTGTCGTCGTCGAGCACGGCAAACGCGAAGCGCTTGCCCTGGCTGCGCTGCTCCAGCGCGGCCTCGATATAGGCGCGCACGTCGTCGGGCTCGGGCGCGGAGGTCACGCGGATGCGCCACAGCTGGCCGTCCTGCACGGCCTCGCGCAGGCCCGCTTCATGGCTGAGCGCCAGGGGCTCGAGCCGCACGCCGTTGAAGCGCATGACCACGGGCTGCACGAAGCCCTGGTGCGCCACGGCGCCAGCCACGGGGATGGTGGTGACCTGGCCGGTGATGACCGGCACGCGCGGGTCTGCGCCGGCGTGGTCGGGGCCTTCGGTGTCGGGCTTGGAATCCGGCATGGCTGGCCTCAGCGGTTGCGCTGGTTCATGAAGACCAGCTTCTCGAACAGGCTCACATCCTGCTCGTTCTTGAGCAGGGCGCCCACCAGCGGCGGCACGGCGACCTTGCCCTCGGCGGTCTGCAGCGATTCCACGGGAATGTCCTCGGCCACCAGCAGCTTGAGCCAGTCGATCAGCTCGCTGGTGGAGGGCTTCTTCTTGAGGCCGGGCAGGTTGCGCACGTCGTAGAACACCTTCATCGCGGCGGCCAGCAGCTCGCCCTGCAGCTTGGGGAAGTGCACGGCCACGATCTGGCGCATGGTGTCGGCGTCGGGGAACTTGATGTAGTGGAAGAAGCAGCGGCGCAGGAAGGCGTCGGGCAGCTCCTTCTCGTTGTTGGAGGTGATGAACACCAGCGGCCGGTGCTTGGCGCGGATCATCTCGCGCGTCTCGTAGCAGTAGAACTCCATGCGGTCGATCTCGCGCAGCAGGTCGTTCGGGAATTCGATGTCGGCCTTGTCGATCTCGTCGATCAGCAGGGCCACGGGCCGGTCTGCCGTGAAGGCCTGCCACAGCACGCCCTTGACGATGTAGTTGTGGATGTCCTTGACGCGCTCGCCGCCGTCGATGTCGGACAGTTGCGAGTCGCGCAGGCGGCTGACGGCGTCGTATTCATACAGGCCCTGCTGGGCCTTGGTGGTGGACTTGATGTGCCACTGCAGCAGCGGCATGTCCAGCGCGGCGGCCACTTCCTCGGCCAGCATGGTCTTGCCCGTGCCGGGCTCTCCCTTGACCAGCAGCGGGCGCTGCAAGGTGGCTGCGGCATTCACCGCGAGCATCAAATCCTGGGTGGCGACGTAGTTCTCGGAACCTTGAAATTTCATGGGCGGTATCAGCGTAAGTATTGATGGGGACGCTTGACGGTGACTGCCATAATCGTTCGCGCTACCCGCTCAGCAGTAGGCATCCGTCAGAACTCTTGAAGGATTGTGCGCGCAAAATGATAAAAACTTTGACCACGGTATTGGCGCTGGCTGTCGCATCTGTGACCTCTGTGGCACAGGCCCAGCAAAGCAAAGGTGACGCAAAGGCAGGGGAGGGGAAGATCGCCATGTGCATTGGCTGCCATGGCATCCAGGGCTACCAGGCCAGCTTCCCCGAGGTGTACAAGGTCCCCAAGATTTCCGGCCAGGGCGCACCCTACATCGTGGCCGCGCTGCAGGCCTACCAGAAGGGCGAACGCAAGCATCCCACCATGCGCGGCATTGCCGATCCGCTGACCGAGCAGGACATGGCCGACGTGGCGGCCTACTACGCCGAGCATGGCGTGGCCAAGGCCGCCGACGCCAAGGTCCGCGAGCCCAGCACCCAGGTCGCCGCGCTGCTGCAAAAGGGCGCCTGCGTATCCTGCCACGGCCAGGGCTTTTCCAAACCCATCGATCCCAGCTACCCCAAGGTGGCCGGCCAGTACGCGGACTATCTGTACTCCGCCCTCAAGTCCTACAAGACCGAAGGCAACCCCCACATCGGCCGCAGCAACGGCGTGATGGCCGGCATTGCCAAGCAGTTCACCAACAGCGAACTCAAGGCGCTGGCCAACTACATCGGCAGCCTCGATGGCGAGCTGCAGACCCTGCCGCAGCCCCATTTCCGCCTGGGCCACAAATCGCAGTGAATCGCGCGCAGCCCCATACCCCATAGCAAAAGCCCGCAATCGCGGGCTTTGTCTTGAGGGGGATGCACAGAGGCGCTATGCGCCGCCCGTGGCCTTGGCGCCGTCGCTCGTGGCGCGGCGCTGGACTGCGGCGATATAGGCCTCGCCATCGGGCGGGCGGCCCGAACGCTGGCTTTCCCAGAGCATCTGCCCCAGGCATTCCATGGTGGCGTGGTGGGCGTCGTGCAGCGAGTCCAGGCGGCGGCTGAGCAGCTCCACGGCCTGGCGTATGCCGCGCGGCTGGTCGATGCTGCACTGCTCGCTGATGGACAGATGCATGGACAGATGCAAAAACGGATTGGTCACGCCGGGCGTGGCGTCGTAGTCGCGCAGCAGGGCGGCGTCCACGTCGGCAAGGTCATCGAAATACTCGGGATGCTCGGCGATCCAGAGGCTGGCCAGCGTCTCTATGGCCTCCATCGGCGCGCCGCTCAGCATCTTGGTGCGCACGCCGCAGAAAAAGCGCCGCACATCGGCTTGGGTGGGGTTGAACATGGTGGCGCGCAGCGTAGCACGCAGCCTTTTTGGGCGGGGCACGCAAGGACTTTGCCGAGGGCCCGCCGCAAGACATGGATCAGAGCACTTCGAAGACCCTGCCGGTCTGGGCGCCTTCCACGCTGCGCTGGTAGGCCAGGGCCACGCGCGCGGCGGGCACGGTCTCGAAGCCGGGGAAGACCGAGCCATAGGCATCGGCCGATTCGGTCAGCAAGGTGGGGCTCACGGCATTGATGCGCAGGCCGCGCTGCAGTTCGACCGCAGCGCCGGTGACGAAGCCGTGGAGGGCGGCATTCACCGTCGATGCATTGGCGCCGTGGCGGATGGGCTCGGTGGCGGCGACGCCGCTGGTCAGCGTGATGGAGCCGCCGTCGCGCAGCCAGCGCTGGCCCAGCAGGGCGAGCCGCACCTGGCCCAGCAGCTTGTCCTGCAGGCCGGAGTTGAACTGCTCGGCCGTCATCTCGGACAGCGGGCCGAAGTGCAGTTTGCCGGCCGTGCTGACGATGGCGTCCACCTGGCCGGCGGCTTCGAACATTTTCTGCAGCGTCTCGGGCTGCGTGAAGTCGGCGCGCAGGTCGCCGCTGTTGCGGCCCACGGTGACGATCTCATGGCGCGGGGCCAGCAGGGCGTGGACAGCGCGGCCAATGGTGCCGGTGGCACCGATGAGCAGGATCTTCATGCGGTTTTCTTTCGGAAGGAGTGAACAGGCCTCCAGTGTTTTGCAAATCGCTCATGCCATAAAGTAGCGAAATCTTTTTGTACTACTAAGCATTGGTTAGCAATCCATGGACAAGCTGCGCAATATGGAGGTCTTCATGGCCGTGGTCGAGGACGGCAGCTTTGCCCAGGCCGCGCGGCGCCTGGATATCTCGGCCGTGATGGTGGGCAAGCATGTGCAGCAACTGGAAGCCCACCTGGGCGCGCGCCTGCTGCAGCGCACCACGCGGCGCCACAGCCTGACCGAGGTGGGCCGCAGCTTCTACGAGGACAGCCGCCAGGTCTTCGAGCAGTTGCGCTGGGCCGAGTCTGCCGTGGAGCGCAGCCGCAGCGCACCCCAGGGCCTGCTGCGCATCAGCGCGCCGACCACGCTGGGCAACCATGTGATCGCGCCGCTGGTGGCCGACTACCAGCTGGCCAATCCGCTGGTGCGCGTGGACCTGCAACTGAGCGACAGCATGGCCGACCTGGTGGGCGAGAACATCGACGTGGCCGTGCGCATCGGTCCCGTGGGCGGCGAAGGCCTGGTGGCGCGGCCGCTGCAGCCCTATCGCATGGTGATCGCGGCGGCGCCTTCGTACCTGCGGCGGCGCGGTCATCCGCGTGGCGTGGGCGATCTGGCGCGCCATGACTGCCTGAGCTACGCGGTCTGGCAGCGCCGCTCGGAATGGATTCTGCGCGGCGACGGCTCGGCGCCGGTGCAGTGGCCCGACGATGCCCGCCTGCGCTGCAACAGCGGCGACGGGCTGCGCCATGCGGCGCTGCGCGGCCTGGGCCTGATCCTGCAGCCCGAGGTGCTGCTGGCCGCCGACATGGCCGCTGGCCGGCTGGTGCCCGTGCTGCAGGACTGCGTGCCACTGCCGCGCCCGGTGCACCTGGTCTATCTGCCGGACCGCCGCCAGCTGCCCAAGCTGGCGCAGTTCGTGGACCACATGGTGCAGGCGCTGGGCGCGTCCTGAGGCCCGGTTTTCAGGGGGCGGGCGGGGGCGGGGCTTCCTGCGGCGCCTGCTCCTTCTCCTGCTGCGCCTGGGCCTCCTGCCGCTCCTTGGCCATCTGCTCGACCAGTTGCTGGCGGCCCTGCTTGGCCACGGCAATGAGCTGGGCCTGGTCCTTGTGGTGGGGGTACATGCGCTCGATCAGCTGCAGGTTGTGCTCCCGAAAGCGCGCGGTGGTGCGCCGGGCCTCGGCAGGGCTGTGGCCAGCGAGCTCCAGCACGGTGCGTGCCGAGACCAGGCTGGACTCGAAGACTTCGCGCTCGACATGGTGCACGCCCAGGTCGCGCAACTGGTACCAGTGGGCCATGTCGCGCGCGCGGGCCACGATCTCCAGGTGCGGAAAGCGCTTGCGCACGCGGGCGGCGATCTTCAGCGATTGCTCGGAAGAGTCCACGGCAATGACCAGCACCCGCGCCTTGTCCGCGCCGGCAATGCGCAGCAGGTCCATGCGGGTGGCATCGCCGAAGAACACGCGGTAGCCGAAGGTGTGTGCCACTTCCAGCATCTCCACGCTGTGGTCGAGGATGGTGGCCGGCACGCCCTGGGTCAGCAGCACGCGCGCCACGATCTGGCCGTAGCGGCCAAAGCCCGCAATGATGATTTGCGCGTCCTGCGGCTCCGAGATTTCATGGGCCCTGGCAGCCTGGCCCGCGCCGTCGACCTGGCAATCCTTCATGTCGGCAAAGCGCTTGAGCAGCAGCTTGTCCATCAGCACCAGCACCAGCGGGCCGATCAGCATGGACAGGGCCACGGCGGCCACCAGCATGGACGAGATGCTGTGGTGGAACACCTTGTACTGCGCCGCCGTCTGGAACACCACGAAGGCGAACTCGCCGCCCTGGGCCAGCAGCAGGGTGAACACCGGGCGCTCGCGCCAGGGCAGCTTCAGCACGCGGGCCAGGGTGTAGAGCACGGCGCCCTTGAGCGCCAGAAAGCCCAGCACCATGGCCGCCATGGCCCAGGGCGCGCGCAGCAGCACGCCGAAGTCGATGCTCATGCCCACGGCCATGAAGAACAGGCCCAGCAGCAGGCCCTTGAAGGGCTCGATGTTGGTCTCCAGCTCGCTGCGGTACTCGCTGTCGGCCAGCAGCACGCCGGCCAGGAAGGCTCCCAGCGCCATGGACAGGCCCACCTGCACCATCAGCATGGCAATGCCCACCACCAGCAGCAGCGAGGTGGCCGTGAAGATCTCGGGCGTGCGGCTGCGGGCGATCCAGCGCAGCAGGGGGCGCAGCAGCAGGCGGCCGCCCACCACCACGGCGGCGATGGTGCCCACGGTCTTGAGCACCTGCAGCCACAGGTGGCTGTCTGTGTGCGTGGCATTGGCGGCCTTGACCGCGCCCAGGATGGGGATCAGCGCCAGGATGGGAATGGCGGCCACGTCCTGGAACAGCAGGATGGAAAAGCCGGCCTGGCCGCTGGGCGTGCGCATGAGGTTGCGCTCGGCCATGACCTGCAGGCAGATGGCCGTGGACGACAGGGCCAGGCCCATGCCCGCGATCAGGCTCACGCGCCAGGAAAAGCCGAAGGCCCAGGCCGCCAGGAACAGCACGCCCGTGCAGGCCAGCATCTGCGCGAGCCCCCATCCCAGGATGGGCCGGCGCAGCTCCCACAGGCGGCTGGGCTGCAGCTCCAGCCCGATCACGAAGAGCATCAGCACCACGCCGAACTCGGCAAAGTGAAGAATGTCATCCACATTGCTGACAAGCGACAGTCCCCAGGGGCCCATGGCAATGCCGGCACCCAGGTAGCCAATGATGGCGCCCAGGCCCAGGGCACGCGCAATGGGCACGGCCAGCACGGCGGCGGTGAGATAGAGAAAGCCGTAGGTCAGCCAGATGGGGGCGCTGTGTTCCATGGAAGCTCGGGATCTTGGAGTTGGTGTTTACCCTGGGGTGATTGATTGTGTCACTCTCACAGCTGGGTCAGCTTTTTGACAGGGTTGAAAATGCCCCCACGCTCCCTTTGCTGCGCTAGGTCCGCTGCCCCTGGCCGGGCGCCCCCCGAGGGGGCCGTTTTCATCTTGGGGCGGCCCGGCGATGAAAAATGCCACCGAATGCTTCACCGCCCCATCCGGCTTTGCCGCGGCAGTGCGCCAGATCGGCTGCACGGTTTTAAGATGCCGGCCTGCTCCGTATTTTTAAGGTGTTTGGCATGGATTGGCACACTTGGATCGCCTACTTTGTGGCCTGCTGGATCATTGCGGTCTCCCCGGGCTCGGGCGCCGTGCTGTCCATGAGCCATGGCCTGTCGTATGGCGTGCGCAAGAGCAGCGCCACCATCTTCGGGCTGCAGCTGGGGCTGCTGACCATCTTGCTGATCGCCGGCGCGGGCGTGGGCTCGCTGCTGCTGGCCTCCGAATGGGCGTTCAACGCCGTGAAGATCGTCGGCGCGTGCTACCTGATCTACCTGGGCATCAGCCAATGGCGCTCGGGTGCCGCACCCCTGGCCACCCAGGAATCCATGCCCGAGCTCAGCGTGCGCCGCCGCGTGCTCACGGGCTTCCTGACCAACGCCACCAACCCCAAGGGCATCATCTTCATGGTGGCTGTGCTGCCCCAGTTCATGACCACCAGCCGCCCGCTGTGGCTGCAGTTGCTGATCCTGGCCGCCACCATGCTGGCCGTGGACACCATGGTCATGCACGGCTATGCGGCCAGCGCCAGCGCGCTGCGCGGCTTCATGCGCAGCGCGCGTGCCGTGCGCAGCCAGAACCGGGTCTTCGGCGCGCTGCTGATGGCCGTGGGCACGGGGCTGTTCTTCGTGCAGCGCGCCTCGCGCTGAGGCCGGCCCTGGGCTAACCCTGGCTGTCGCGCGCCCGACATGGAGCGCGCGGCACTGGCCCCTACCATTTGGGGCATGAAAACCTTCCATTCCTATTCCGAAGTGCGTGCCTGCGTGGGGCAGGAAGTCGCCGTCAGCGACTGGATCACCATCACCCAGCAGCAGGTGCAGCTGTTCGCCGATGCCACGGGCGACCAGCAGTGGATCCATGTGGACCCCGAGCGTGCGTCCAAGGGCCCCTTCGGCGCGCCGATCGCGCATGGCTTTCTGACGCTGTCGCTGATTCCCCAGTTTTTCCAGAGCTGCTTTCACATCGAAGGCGCGCAAATGGGCGTGAACTACGGCCTCAACCGCGTGCGCTTCACCTCTCCCGTGCCCGTGGGCAGCCGCCTGCGCGCGCGCCTGACGCTGCAGGCCGCCGAGCCCATCGAGCCCGGCGGCCTGCAGATGACCTGGCTGGTGACCGTGGAGCGCGAAGGCGCGGACAAGCCCGCCTGCGTGGCCGAGTCCGTGGCCCGCAACTACGGCGCCAAGGCCTGAATGAAAACTGACCCCCACGCTGCCCTCCCAAGAGGGAGCTTTTCATCTTGGGGCGGCCCGGCGATGAAAAAAGCCCGCAGGCGGCACCTGCGGGCTGGCTGCATGGTGGCAGCGGTTGCGGGGTCTGGGGCTCAGGCGCCGAAGTTCAGCTGGCCCGAACGCTCGGCAGCGGCGGCCTCGCGGCGCACTTCCTCGCGGCTCACGCCAGCGGTGGCGGTGTTCTGGATGGGCAGGTAGCCTTCGGCGACGGAGGGCATGGTGCCGTTGGCCTGGGCGGCCTTCAGGTCAGCCATGACCTGGGCACGTGTCAGCGTGCTTTGGGTCTTCACTTCGGGCGGGTAGCTGCTGTTGTCGGCGTAGTCGAAGCCGGCGGCCTGGGCGGCGAAGGCGGAAACGGTGAGGGCGGCCAGGACGGCAAAACGGCGGGTGTTCTTCATGATTCAAGTCCTTTGTTTTGTTTCTGGGACAGGGCGTTCCTTGCGGAAATCGCTTGGTAACGTAGAGCCCATGACTCAAATGTAGGACGATGTGGAATCGGGATAAACCCTTGGATTGGCAATGCGCTTTTTCAGCGGTTGAAACAATCGGCGGGGAACTTTCCGCCGACCCAGGCCGGTCGCTCAGGCCGCGCCGGGCGCGCCCTCGGCCAGTGCGGCGCCGGCAAACTGCTGCTGGCGCCAGGCTTCAAACACCGTCACGGCCACGGCGTTGGACAGGTTCAGGCTGCGCTGCTGCGGCAGCATGGGCAGGCGCAGGCGCTGCTGCGGCGGGAACTGCTCGCGCACCTCGGCGGGCAGGCCCTTGCTTTCGGAGCCGAACACCAGCCAGTCGCCGGGCTGGAAGCCGATGGCGTGGGCGGGGCTGCTGCTGTGCGTGGTCATGGCGAACATGCGCTGGCGGTCCGGCCGGCAGTCCTGCAGGAAGGCCTGCCAGTCGGCATGGCGGCGCACGGGCGCGTACTCGTGGTAGTCGAGGCCGGCGCGGCGCATCAGGCGGTCTTCCATGGAAAAGCCCAGCGGCTCGATCAGGTGCAGGCTGCAGCCGGTGTTGGCGGCCAGACGGATCACATTGCCGGTATTGGGCGGGATCTCCGGCGCGACGAGAACGATATGGAACATGGCCCGTATTGTCTCGCGGCGGCAGATGCCCCGGGCCCCGGTCCCCTGCGGTCAGGGCGTGCGCGCCAGCACCAGGGCGCTGACCTCGGCCGCGCCTGCGCAGCGCAGGCAGGTGGCCAGCGCATGCAGGCTGGCGCCCGTGGTCATCACATCGTCGATCAACAGGATCTTGCGGCCGCGCACGTGGGCCAGCTGCGCAGGTGGCACGGCAAAGACCGTGCGCAGCTGGCGCAGGCGCAGGGCGCGCGGCAGGTCATGCTGGGCCTGTGCCGTGTGGGCGCGCTGCACGGCCTGGTGCCGCAGCTTGCCCCGGGTGGATGCGCTGCAGAGCGCGCGGGCCAGCACCAGGGTCTGGTGAAAGCCGCGCTCTCGCAGGCGCTGCGGCGACAGCGGCATGGGCAGCAGCAGGTCGCATTGCTGCAGTTGCTCGCGCGCCTGAGGCAACTCCAGCACCAGATCGGCCAGGCTGCGTGCCAGGCCGGTATCTCCCCGGAACTTGAAGTCGCCGATCACCGTGTGCCACGGGTAGGCATAGTCCAGCGCGGCCAGGCAGTGCGTCAGCGGCGGCGGCTTGACCAGGCAGGCGCCGCAGGTGCGGGGACCATCGGCGCCGGTGCGGGCCGGCAGCGGCATGGCGCAGCGCCCGCATCGCGCCATGGGTCCGGCCCAGCGTGCGCGGCAGTCCTGGCACAGGCGCCGCGCAGGCCAGCGGTGGCAGACGGCGCACTGGCTGGGCAGCAGGCCGGGCAGGCCGGCATGCCAGCGCGAAAGCCATGACGCAGGCAGGTTGGGCATGGAGTCAATATACTCGCGCCGCGTCCGCCACCCCTTTGCTCCGGGGCCGGGCGCCTGTCTTTTGAGGAGCACGGATTCCCCGCCCAGCCATGTCCCACGAATTGCCTCCCACCATCGATCCGGCCGCCGCATTGCGCTGGCAGCAGGGCGCGCCTGCGGCCTCGCCGTGGCTGCATGAGGAGGTGGCGCGCCGCATGCAGGAGCGGCTGGACTGGATCGTCAAGCCGCCCCAGCGCTGGTGCCACTGGCAGCCCGTGCGCGGCGGCCTGCAGGCCCATGCGCTGCTGCGCCAGCGCTATGCCCAGTCCGAATGCCTGGTCTATGAAGCCTCGCCGCTGCATGAGGCCGCCGCCCGCGAGCAGCTGGGCGCGCGCTGGTGGCAGCCCGCGCGCTGGACCGGGGGCGCCACGCGCTTCGGCGAGCCCGAGCCCGCCGGCGTGGACATGCTGTGGGCCAACATGGCCCTGCACCAGCAGGCCGACCCGCAGGCGCTGATCGCGCGCTGGCACCAGGCGCTGTCCGTGGACGGCTATGTGATGTTCTCCTGCCTGGGGCCCGATACGCTGCGCGAGCTGCATGCCCTCTACGCCCAGCTCGGCTGGCCGCCCGCCGGCCAGGCCTTCACCGACATGCACGACTGGGGCGACATGCTGGTGCACGCAGGCTTCAGCGAGCCGGTGATGGACATGGAGCACATCACGCTGACCTTTGCCACGCCCGAGCGGCTGCTGCAGGAGCTGCGCGAGCTGGGCCGCAACTTCCATCCGCAGCGCTTTGCCGCGCTGCGCGGCCGCCGCTGGCAGCAGCGCCTGCACGATGCCCTGCGCGAGCGCCTGGCCGGCCCCGACCGGCAACTGGCGCTGACCTTCGAGATCGTCTACGGCCATGCCTACAAGCCGCAGCCGCGCGTGCGCCTGGAGTCCAGCAGCGCCGTGTCGCTGGAGGACATGCGCAGCATGCTGCGCCAGCCACGCAACACGGGTTTGCGATAGCCTGAATGTCGCTTTCCGGTCATTGATCGAAAACAAAAACGTCTACACTTTTCCCGAGCTGACAGAGACAACAGCTTTTCCCTGGGCTCGCTCTCCCGGGCCGGGAAAAGACCAGCGGTCCGCAGGCCGAAAGGGGAGACGATTTGGTGTTTCGCTTTGCCACGGGAACGAGAACGGGCCGGCGCATTCAAGAGTGGCCCGCCCGCAAGTTTGATCATCACCGGCTGCAGCAGTGCCTGCTCCTCTGGGAGCGGGCACTGGTTTTTCTGTCCCTGTGTTCCCTGCTGCCCGCACTGCTGGGCCGCATGCGCTGCCTCTTTCCATCCGCTCCCGGCCCGCACGGCACACACGGCACACATGCCCTGAAGGGCCGGCGCGCGCGCATCCTCCCATCCACTTTGCTGCTGTCCCCCGAGTTCATGCGCCTGCAGGCGCAGGCGGGGATGGCGGCCCGCCCCCATCCTGGTCCCACGTCCGAGCTGCCGTTGATGCCGGCTGGCACGCTATTGGTGATTGCGCGCAGGCACATCTGCGGCGCTTTCATGCATGCTCGGACAGTTGAGGCCGGGAGTTGCCCTTTGGGCAGGCGTTGAACGGTCTGGCTGCGCGGCCCCCACGCCGGCGCAGCGGAGCGAGTGGATAACCCGAGGCTTAGATGTAAGTGAAAACTATGAAAAGCATTTCCACCAGGCTGGTTCTCTGGGGCTTGATGAGTGTGGCAGGGGCAGGCTCCCTTGCACATGCGGCGACAGATCTGCCAGGCGGCCCGGCCGTCAATCAGCTCAACCTTCATCCGGCGGTCACGCGCATCGCGCACGAGCAGCATTACCTGCACTGGATGATGCTGATCATCTGCACGGTGATCTTCATCGGCGTGTTCGCCGTGATGTTCTATTCGATCTGGAAGCACCGCAAATCGCGCGGCGCCAAGGCCGCGAACTTCCACGAATCGGCCACGGTCGAGGTGGTCTGGACCGTCGTGCCCTTCATCATCGTCGTGCTCATGGCGCTGCCGGCCACCAAGGTGCTGGTGGCGCAGAAGGACACCACCAACGCCGATGTCACGATCAAGGCCACGGGCTACCAGTGGAAATGGGGCTACGACTACATCAACGGCGAAGGCGAGGGCCTGAGCTTCATCTCCACGCTGGACAGCAGCCACCGCGTGCTGTCCGACAGCGGCGATGTGTCCAAGGCACCCAACGACTACCTGCTCAAGGTGGACAACCCGCTGGTCGTGCCCGTGGACCGCAAGGTGCGCATCATCACCACGGCCAACGACGTGATCCACTCCTTCATGGTGCCGTCCTTCGGCATCAAGCAGGATGCGATTCCGGGCTTCGTGCGCGACACCTGGTTCCGCGCCGAGAAGACCGGCGACTACTACGGCCAGTGCGCCGAGCTGTGCGGCAAGGAGCATGCCTACATGCCCATCCACGTGAAGGTGCTGTCCAATGACGGCTACAAGGCCTGGGTGGACGAGCAAAAGAAGATCGCCGCCGCCAAGAAGGACGACCCCAGCAAGGTCTGGTCCCTGCAAGACCTGATCGCACGCGGCGAGAAGGTCTATGCGGCCAACTGCGCGGCCTGCCACCAGGCCAACGGCAAGGGCGCCGGACCCATCAAGGCGCTGGACGGCAGCCCCGTGGTCCTGGGTCCCACGGCCGAGATGATGCATGTGGTGCTGGAAGGCCGTGCCAACGGCGCCATGCCCGCCTGGAAGCAGCTGAGCGATACCGAGCTGGCCGCCGTGGTCACCTTTGCCAAGAACCACTGGTCCAACAAGACCGGCCAGCTGGTGCAGCCGGCCGAGTTCGTGGCCGCCCGCACCGGCAAGTTCCCTGCGCAGTGAGCACGCAAGACAGATGAGCGATTGGAGATAACAGCATGAGCGCCGTACTTCCCCCCATCCACAGCCCTGCGGGCGAGGGCCACGAACATGCGCATGAGCACGAGCATGGACACGGGCATGACGACCATCACCACCACGCCACGCCCACGGGCTGGCGGCGCTGGATGTTCGCCACCAACCACAAGGACATCGGCACGCTGTACCTGCTGTTCTCGTTCACCATGCTGATGGTGGGCGGGGTGCTGGCGCTGCTGATCCGCGCCGAGCTGTTCCAGCCCGGGCTGCAGATCGTCAACCCCGAGCTGTTCAACCAGCTGACCACCATGCACGGCCTGATCATGGTGTTCGGCGCCATCATGCCGGCCTTCGTGGGCTTTGCGAACTGGATGCTGCCGCTGCAGATCGGCGCCTCCGACATGGCCTTCGCGCGCATGAACAACTTCAGCTTCTGGCTGCTGATCCCGGCCGGCCTGATGCTGGTGGGCTCGTTCTTCATGCCCGGCGGCGCACCCGCCGCAGGCTGGACGCTGTATGCGCCGCTGACGCTGCAGATGGGGCCGTCCATGGACACCTCCATCCTGGCCATGCACATCATGGGCGCCAGCTCCATCATGGGCGCCATCAACATCATCGTCACCGTGCTCAACATGCGCGCGCCCGGCATGACGCTGATGAAGATGCCCATGTTCGCCTGGACCTGGCTGATCACGGCCTACCTGCTGATCGCCGTCATGCCCGTGCTGGCCGGCGCCATCACCATGACGCTGACGGACCGCCATTTCGGCACCAGCTTCTTCAACCCCGCAGGCGGCGGCGATCCGGTGATGTACCAGCACATCTTCTGGTTCTTCGGCCACCCCGAGGTCTACATCATGATCCTGCCGGCCTTCGGCATCATCAGCCAGATCGTGCCGGCCTTCAGCCGCAAGAAGCTGTTCGGCTATGCGTCCATGGTGTATGCGACCTCGTCCATCGCCATCCTGTCCTTCATCGTGTGGGCGCACCACATGTTCACGACCGGCATGCCCGTCACGGGCCAGCTGTTCTTCATGTACGCCACCATGCTGATCTCGGTGCCCACGGCCGTGAAGATCTTCAACTGGGTGGCCACCATGTGGCGTGGCTCCATGACCTTCGAGACGCCCATGCTGTTCTCGGTGGGCTTCATCTTCGTGTTCACCATGGGCGGCTTCACGGGCCTGATCCTGTCGATGGCGCCCATCGACATCCAGCTGCAGGACACCTACTACGTGGTGGCCCACTTCCACTATGTGCTGGTGGCCGGATCGCTGTTCTCCATGTTCGCGGCCTACTACTACTGGGCGCCCAAGTGGACGGGCGTGATGTATTCGGAGACGCGCGGCCAGATCCACTTCTGGGGCTCGCTGATCTTCTTCAACATCACCTTCTTCCCCATGCACTTCCTGGGCCTGGCGGGCATGCCGCGCCGCTATGCCGACTACCCCATGCAGTTCGCCGACTTCAACATGGTGGCCTCGCTGGGCGCGCTGGGCTTCGGCCTGATGCAAGTGTATTTCTTCCTCTTCGTCGTCGTGCCCGCCATGCGCGGCAAGGGCGAGAAGGCGCCGCAAAAGCCCTGGGAGGCTGCCGAAGGCCTGGAGTGGGAAGTGCCCTCGCCGGCGCCGTTCCATACCTTCGAGACGCCGCCCAAGCTGGATGCGACGGCGACCCGCGTCATAGGCTGAAATGAACCACCGCCTGGGTCGCTTCGCGCCTTCCCCTTCCTCGGTGCCCCTGGGGTGGGGCGCGACAGTCTCAGAGATTGCCAGTAGTCATGGAGATCAGAAAAATGGATGCACAGCAACGAAAAGCCAATGTGCGGCTGGCGCTGATCCTGGTATCGGTGGCGCTGGTCTTTCTGGCCGGCTTCGTGATCAAGATCACCGTGCTCCATTGAGCGCTTGAAGGCAACAGGAGGGCAATCCGTGAGCGTGCGCAGTGAAAACGCGAAGATGGTGGGCAAGCTGGCCGTGGTGGCGCTGGGCATGTTTGCCTTCGGCTACGTGCTGATTCCCATCTACAAGCACATCTGCGAGCTCACGGGCATCAACATCCTGTCGCTGTCCGAGCGGCAGGTGCCGGGCAACGGCACGGCCGGGCGCGATGTGAAGCTGCCGGCCAACTCGCAGGTGGACAAGAGCCGCACCATCACCGTGGAGTTCGACGCCAATGCGCGCGGGCCCTGGGACTTCAAGCCGGCGCAGCGCTCCATGCAGGTCCATCCGGGCGAGCTGGCCACGGTCATGTACGAATTCCAGAATGTGCAGAACCGCCGCATGGCGGCCCAGGCGATACCGAGCTATGCGCCACGCCAGGCGGCTGCGCATTTCAACAAGCTCGAGTGCTTCTGCTTTTCGCAGTACACGCTGGAGCCAGGGGAAAAGCGCGAGTGGCCGGTGGCCTTCGTGATCGATCCGCGCATCTCCAAGGACGTGACCACGATCACGCTGTCCTATACCTTCTTCGAGGTGGGCGGCAGGACGCCGGCCGCGCCCACGGGCGATGCGCCGGTGGCCGCAGGGCCGAAGCAGGAGCCGGCCTCATGAATGCGCCGCAACCCGGGGACAAGCGCCGCCCGCCCAGCGTGTGGCGCACGGTGCGCGCCGTGGCGTGGTCCCTGTTCGGCGTGCGCAGGGCTAGCGAGTACCAGCAGGACGGGGAGCGCATCACGCCGCTGCATGTGATTGCAGTGGGGCTGGCGGCCATCTTCCTGCTGGTGCTGGGATTGATCGCGCTGGTCAAGCTCGTGGTCTGAGCGGCGCGGCCATCGGGGACAGAGAGTGATCGACGGGAAACACAGAACCAAGAATGTCAGGAGCTGAGCAATGAGTGCAACCACCCACGGCAAAACGCCTTACTACTACGTGCCGGCAGAGTCCAGCCATCCCGTCATGGCGGCGGCGGGGCTGTTCTTCGTGATCCTGGGCGCGGGCAACTGGATCAACGGCCATGAATGGGGCATGTACAGCCTGGGCCTGGGCCTGGTCTGGTGGCTGGCCGTGCTCTTTTTCTGGTTCCGGGAGGCCGCGCATGAAAGCGAGTCGGGCAAGTACGGTCGCAAAATCGACCTGTCCTTCCGCTGGAGCATGAGCTGGTTCATCTTCTCCGAGGTGATGTTCTTCGGCGCCTTCTTCACCGCCCTGTGGTGGGCGCGCTCGCACTCGGTGCCCGCGCTGGGCAGCCTGGACAACGCCTTGCTGTGGCCCGACTTCAAGGCCGTCTGGCCCAGCATGGCAGCGGGTGCCACGGCCTCGCCGGCCAACAGTGTCGAGCCCTTCCAGACCGTAGGCCCGTTCTGGCTGCCCACCATCAACACGGCGCTGCTGCTGACTTCGGGCGTGACGCTGACCATTGCCCACCATGCGCTGCAGGCCGGCCACCGCGCCCGCACCATCGCCTTCATGTGGATGACGGTGATCCTGGGCTTCGTCTTCCTGTGCGTGCAGGGCTACGAGTACTACCACCTGTACACGGATCTGAACCTCAAGCTGTCCTCGGGCGTGTTCGGCTCGACCTTCTTCCTGCTCACGGGATTCCACGGCTTCCACGTCTTCGTGGGCATGCTGATGCTGTTCTTCATCACCATGCGCCTGCATGCCGGGCACTTCACGGCCGAGCGGCATTTCGGCTTCGAGGGCGCGGCATGGTACTGGCACTTCGTGGACGTGGTGTGGCTGTTCCTCTACGTGCTGGTCTACTGGATGTAATCTGTATCCGGCCCCATGCAAAAAGAAGCGCCAGGGCGCTTCTTTTTGTTTGTGGGGGCAGGGGGCTTGTCTATTGCCCGGCGGTCCAGCCGGTGGGATGGATGTAGCCCAGCTTGGCCGCCAGCAGCACGCACAGGAACAGCGCGATGGACAGGCCCACGCGCAGCGCCAGTGCACGGAACATGGCGCGGCTGCGGCGCCTGTCGTCGCCCGCTCCCTGCTGGTCTTCGGGATTGCGGCGCATCATGAAGAACAGGGCGCTGCCCAGACTGGCGACAATGGCCAGCAGGGCGAGAACGATCACGAATTTCATGGGTGGATTATCCGGTGCGTGTTTCCAGAATGCCAGAGCGCTGGCGGTTTGTACTGATCACCTTGGCCGCGCTGATCGGCGTGGCCGTCACGCTGTCCCTGGGCCGCTGGCAGCTGCAGCGCGCGGCCTACAAGCAGGAACTGTTCGACGCCGTGCAGCGCCAGCAGGGCCTGCCGCCGTGGAGCAACGCCCAGCTAGCCGTGCAGCCCGGTGCGGCGCCGAACCCCGAAGCCGCGCCCTGGCTGCACCGTCCCGTGCAATTGCAGGGCCACTGGATTGCGGGGCAGACGCTGTACCTGGACAACCGCCAGATGCAGGGCCAGCCGGGCTTCTTCGTGCTCACGCCGCTGCGGCTGGCTGCGCCGCATGAGGACGTGGTGATTGCCGTGCAGCGCGGCTGGGTGCCGCGCAACTTCCTGGACCGCACGGCCCTGCCCGAGGTGCAGACGCCCGAAGGGCTGGTGACCGTCCAGGGGCGCATGGAGGCCGCGCCGTCCCGGCTCTACGAATTCGGCCGTGCAGGGGCAGACCCTGATGGGCAAAAGTCGCGCATCCGACAGAATGTGGACATTGCCGAATGGGCCGTGGCCTCCGGGCTGCCGCTGCGCGAATGGAGCCTGCTGCAGACCGGCGAAGCCAGCGAAGGCCTGCGGCGCGACTGGCCCGTTGTGACGGCCGGTGTCGAGAAACACCATGGCTATGCGTTCCAATGGTTTGGACTTGCGGCCCTGATCACGCTTTTGTATGTCTGGTTCCAAATCGTCCGACGCTTTGTCCGCCCGCGCCATGCCCGCTCCTGAGACTCCCCTGGAGATGACTGTCCATGGCCTGCCACCCTTGCAGCCGAGCCTTGCCGGCGCGCAACGCACGCGCAGCGGCCGCTGGAAGATGCTGGCCGTGTTCGCGGTCTGCGCCGCGCCCGTGGTGGCCTCCTATTTCACCTACTACGTGCTGCGGCCTGGCCAGCAGCGCAGCTTTGGCGAGCTGATCGCGGACCAGCCAGCCTTGCCACCGGCCACGGCCACCACGCTGGACGGCGCCCCTGTACCGCTGCAGTCGCTCAAGGGCCAATGGCTGTTGCTGAGCGTGGCGGGCGGGGCCTGCGGCAGCGCCTGCGAAAGCCATCTCTATCTGCAGCGCCAGCTGCGCGAAACCCTGGGCCGCGAAAAGGACCGGCTGGACCGGGTCTGGCTCATCTCCGACGACGCACCCGTGCCCGCCCACCTGCGCCCCGCGCTGGCCCAGGCCACGGTGCTGCGCGTGCCCGAGGCCGTGCTGCGCGGCTGGCTGCAGCCCGCGCCCGGCCATGCGCTGCAGGACCACCTGTACGTGGTGGACCCGCAGGGTCACTGGATGATGCGCATGCCCGCCGGGCTGGGCATGGCCGACGCCGGCAAGGCCAAGCGCGACCTGGACCGGCTGCTGCGAGCATCGGCCTCGTGGGACACGGCGGGACGCCCCGGCGACGGCGACTGAGGCCTGCGCCAAGGAACCGAGCCGGCAGCCAGGCCGTCTCATGGAGGCAGGCAGGCCCCGCAGCGCCGGGGTCTTGCGGTTATGGGTTATGGTTTGCGGCTGTGCGAAAGCGCCTTCAGCAGACGCTTTCGCCTTTTCCCTTTCCAGCCCGGGCGGCGCGCAGGCTTTGCGGCCACGCAGCCTGCGGCAACTACCTTGTTGAGGAAGCATGAACAAACGGACAGCGCTGCGCTTTCTGGGCGTGACCGCCATGGCATGGGGCGCCCTGGCGCTGAGCGGATGCTCGCGCGAGGCCAAGACCAGTTTCCAGGGCGTCGATGTCACGGGCGCCGAATACGCCAAGGACATTCCCCTGCGCGATGTGGACGGCAAGCAGCGCAGCATCAAGGACTTTGCGGGCAAGGTCGTCGTGGTCTTCTTCGGCTACACGCAATGCCCCGACGTATGCCCCACCACCCTGCAGGAGCTGGTCGAGGTCAAGCAGCAGCTGGGCGCCGATGGCGACAGGCTGCAGGGCGTCTTCGTCACCCTGGACCCCGAGCGCGACACGCCCGAGGTGCTCAAGGCCTACCTGGGCAACTTCGATCCCGGCTTCGTCGGCCTGCACGGCACGCCCGAAGAGACGGCGGCCGTGGCCAAGGATTTCAAGCTCTTCTACAAGAAGGTGCCCGGCAAGACCGAAGGCACCTACACGCTGGACCATTCGGCCGGCAGCTATGTCTATGACACGGCCGGCCGCCTGCGCGTGTATGAGCGATACGGCGGCGGCCCGCAGGTGCTGGGCGCCGACGTCAAGGCCCTGCTGCAGGAAAAGCGTTCCTGATCCTGCGCGCGCCGCAGCCAGTGTGACCGCCGTCACATTGGCTGCGTTTAGGCGCGATGCGGCACACCATCCCTGATGTGCATCGCCGCAGGACTGCTTAGAGTGGGCCCCGCCTGGAGCGTCATGCCGATGCCCCGCCCATCTCCAAGAGACCTGATCCATGCGGCGAAACGTGTACGTCACCCAGCGTGAGTACCCTTTGAACGAAGGAGAGACGCTTCTTTCCGTCACCGACCTGAAGGGGCGCATCGTCTATGCCAACGATGCCTTCATCCGCGTCAGCGGCTTCGAGGCCGCCGAGCTCTACGGCAAGGCCCACAGCATCGTGCGCCATCCCGACATGCCGGCCGCCGCCTTTGCCGACATGTGGTCCACCATCCAGCGAGGGCTGCCCTGGAGCGCCCTGGTCAAGAACCGGCGCAAGAACGGCGACCACTACTGGGTGCGCGCCAACGCCAGTCCCATACGGCATGCGGGCGCCGTGGTCGGCTACCTGTCCGTGCGCACCCGGCCGCAGCCGTACGAGGTGCAGCAGCATGCGGCGCTCTATGAACAGATCAATGCCGGCGTGCGCTCGCTGGGCCTGCACCGGGGCTTTCCGGTGGGGCGCGGCGCCGCGGGCGCGCTGCAGCGCTGGTGGCGCTTCAGGCCGCTGGCCTGGCGGGCGCAGGCCATGGTGGCGGGACTGTGGCTGCTGGGATCGGCCGGGCTGTGGTTGCCGTCGCTGCAGGCCTGGGCCTCGGCTTTGCCCCTGTCCCTGACGCTGGCCGAGATCTGGCCCGCCTGGCTGATCTGGAGCCTGGCTTGCGTGGCGGCCGGGCAGTGGCTGCGCACCAGGCTGCTCATGCCCCTGGCTGCCCTGCGCGGACAGGCCCAGGCCGTGGCCAGCGGGCAGCAGACGGGGGAACTGTTCACGCAGCGCACGGACGAGATCGGCGCCATCGGCGGCGCCGTGCGGCAGACCGGACTCAACCTGGTCTCCCTGGTGGACGACATCCAGGGCAAGAGCGACCAGGTGCGCCGCTGCGCGCTGGCCGTGCAGCAGGGCAGCACCGAACTGAGCGACCGCACCGAGGCTGCCGCCGCCAGCCTGGAGCAATCGGCCCAGGCCATGCAGGCCCTGGCCTGCGCCATAGAGCGCAGCAGCGCCCAGGCCGGCGAGGCCGCCCGCCGCGCGCGGCATGGCGTGGACATGGCCGGGCAGAGCAGCCGCATGGTCGCGCAACTGGACCAGGGCATGCGCGGCGTGGCCCGGACCAGCGATCAGGTCGGGGAGATCAGCTCGCTCATCGACGGCATTGCCTTTCAGACCAATCTGCTGGCGCTCAACGCCGCCGTGGAGGCCGCGCGCGCCGGCGAGCACGGCAAGGGCTTTGCCGTGGTGGCCGACGAGGTGCGCGGCCTGTCCCAGCGCAGCGCCCACGCTGCGCGCCAGATCAAGGCATTGATCGAGGCATCGCAGCAGCAGGTGGCGCAAAGCTGCGCCATGGCGCGCGAAATGGGCGAGGCCATGCTCGCCGTGCAGGCCGACATGCGCGAGCAGCTGCTGCTGGCCGAAGGCATGCAGGCCGCCAGCCAGGCCCAGGCCGGTGGCGTGCAACAGGTACAGGCCGCCGTGCAGCAGCTCGAACAGATGACCCAGCACAACGCCACGCTGGCGCGCGACACCATCGCGCACGCGCAGCAGCTGGCCGGGCAGGCTCAGGCGCTGGAGGCTGCGGCATCGGTCTTCCACGGCAAGGGGCCGTCCGCATGATGGCGTCGGCCTGGAGCGCGCAAGCCGGCCATCTGATCGGGCCGTGCGAGGCGCTGGATGAGGAGCTCAAGCGCGTGGCCATGGAGGCCGCGCCCGACGGCATCGTGCTCGTGGATCGCAAGGGCCGCATCCTGCTGGCCAATCCCGCCATGCAGGCCATGAGCGGCTATGGCGCCTCCGAGCTGCTGGGCCGTCCGCTGCAGATGCTGCTGCCGCCCGAGGTGCATGCGGCCCATGGGCCGCAGCTGCAGTCCTACTTCGCCCAGCCCGCGCGCCGGCCCATGGGGCAGGGGCGGGACCTGTGGCTGCTGCGCAAGGACGGCAAGCGCCTGTCCGTGGACATCGCCCTGGGCCATTCCCCGCACGGCGGGGGCGTGGCCGTGGCCTTTGTGCGCGACCTGTCGCAGCTGCGCCAGATGGAGGCCTGCATGCACTACCACGCCACGCACGACACGCTCACCGGCCTGCTCAACCGCTGGCAGTTCGGGTTGCAGCTGGAGCAGGCGATCTCGCAGGCGCAGGCGCAAGTGGGTTCGGGCTCGGGCTCGGGCTCGGGCACCGGGCCCGCGTCCTTTGCGCTGCTGCTGCTCGACCTTGACAACTTCAAGGCCATCAACGACGGATATGGCCACGACGTGGGCGACCAGGTGCTCAAGGAAGTGGCGCGCCGCCTGCAGGCCGCGCTGGGCACTTCGGCCACGCTGGCGCGCATGGGCGGTGACGAATTCACCGCCGTGCTGCATCCCTGCAACGGGCCGGACCTGCGCCGGCGCGTCGACGCGCTGCTGGGCGAGCTGTGCCGGCCCTGCGCCATCGGCCACTACGCGCTGAACTTCGGCGCCAGCGTGGGCGTGGCCTTCTACCCGCAGGACGCGGGCGATGCGGCCACCCTCATGCGCTATGCCGACATGGCCATGTACGACGCCAAGCAGCGCGGCCGTGCCTCCTACGCCTGCTATGCCAGCGCCATGGGCGAGGCCATGGCCGAGAAAGTGCTGCTGCACGAACGCCTCAAGCGCGCTCTGGACCGGGGTCTGCTGAGCCTGCATTTCCAGCCCCAGGTGCAGGTGCTGGGCGGCCAGGTCCAGGGCGTGGAGGCCCTGCTGCGCTGGAACGACGAGCAGATGGGCTGGGTCTCGCCGGAGCGCTTCGTGCCCGTGGCCGAGTCCACGGGCCTGATCCTCGCGCTGGGCGAATGGGTGATCGATGCGGCCTGCCGCCAGGCCGGCGATTGGCTGCGCGCAGGCATGCCGCTGCGCGTGGCGGTCAACCTCTCGGCCCAGCAACTGCGCCAGGCCGACCTGCAGCAGCGCCTCATGGGCAGCCTGGCCCGGCATGGCGTGCCGCCGCACCTGCTGGAGCTGGAAGTCACCGAGTCCGCCGCCATGACCGACCCGCAGCAGGCGCGCGAACTGCTGGGCAGCCTGCTTGCCGCAGGCGTCTGCGTGGTGCTGGACGATTTCGGCACCGGCTACTCCTCGCTGGCCCATCTGCGCGATCTGCCCGTCTCGCGCGTGAAGATAGACCGCACCTTCATCGGCCCCATGCTCGACAGCCCGGCCGACGCCAAGATCGTCAAGGCCGTGATCGCGCTGGCCCGCACCCTGGGCCTGCAGGTGGTTGCCGAAGGCGTGGAAACCGCCGAGCAGCTGCGCCTGCTGCGCATCCTGGACTGCGACGCCTACCAGGGCTGGCTCTTCGCCCGCGCCATGCCGGCGGAGCAGATTCCCGCGCTGATTCACAAGCCCGTGGCGACCTTGCTGGCGCAGCAGGAGGAATAGGCGCTTGAGCATCAAACTGCGGACTGTTGCGATGGGAAGGGAGCGATGGTGAGCAGGGACGGCGGTTCTGCCAAACCTGGCGCTTGATGTTGCAACAGGTCGGCAAGCCTACCGGTCCGCCCGATCAACCGCCACGCCTCTCGCACCCCACCTCCTTCACCCCACCTCCCTCACCCCACCCTCACTGATCCTCGACAACACCGCAGGCTGCAGCACGCAATGCCATCGATCCGGCCGCTCCAGCGCGCCCAGTTGCACCAGGCGCACAAGGCTGCGCGCAATGGTTTCGCGCGTGGTGGCCAGCAGGGCGGCCAGTGCGCCCTGGCTGGGCAGGCGCACGAGCAGGCTTGACTGCAGCGCGGCCAGTTGCATCAGGGTGGCGGCCAGCTGGCGCAGCACGCCGGGGATGCGGACGATGTGGGCCCATTCCGCCAGCAGGGCGTTGTTGCAGGTGTAGCTGGTGGCCAGCGCGCGCACGAAGGCGGCATCGACCAGGCCGCGGCGCGTGATGGTGGCGATGTCCACGCAGCAGATGCGCCCCGGGCCCAGGGCCTCGAAGTGCATGGCCGAGGGCTGCTGCAGCCAGCCCGGGCTGCCCAGCGCGTGGCCGTTGCCGAACAGTGCCACGGGCCGCTGCACGCCGTCGCCGCCACGGCGGATAGCCAGGACGAAACCGAGCTTGATCACCTGGAATTCATGGGCAACGCAGCCTTGCGCCTGGAGCTTCTGGCCCTTGGCCAGGCCGCGTTCGCGGATGTGCGGCAGCCATTGCAGGAAGGCGGGTTCGGGCAGTTGCCCCAGCAGGCAGTGCGACGAACGCATGCATTCGCTGCAGCGTACGGCTGAAGGCGCAAAGGACGACGATGGCATGGCACGGACGGTTCGAAGGCGCCGCAAGCCAGGGCAGGAGGCGCCCTGGCGCTGGCAGGGACCCGGGCGTGCGGCCAGGGCGAAGCCGTGCAGGCTAGCGGGCCCTGCGGCTGAATGCAACGTGATGTAACCGTTTTCGCGCCAGATGGCGTCAATCCACCGCTGTTCCTTGACCTGGGTCAGACGGCTGCCGTGCTGCTGGCGCTGCTGGCATGGTCGGCACCGCTGGCCGTTTCGCTGCCGTGGGCGCGGGCGGCTTCGCGCATGCGTGCCAGCTCGCGTGCGGGCAGGGGGATGTCGCCGCTGGCGACCTTCATCAGCAGGCAGTGCAGCATTTCGGTGGACAGTCCGTGCAGCACCAGGCGGTGGCCGGCGCGCAGGGTGGACAGGGGCACCAGCGGGTGCTTGTTGTTGAGCATGACCAGGTGCTCGGGCGAGGCGAGGATCTTGGCCGCATAGATGGCCACGGTCTCGTCCAGCTGCAGCGAGTTGCTGGCGCGCCAGAAGTCGTTGTCGGTCAGCAGCAGCTGGTAGACGGGCGTGTAGACCTCGATGGCGCTTTGCAGGTCCAGCAGGTTCAGGCGCCCGCGCGGCATGTCCTCCAGGCGCAGGGGCGGGTTGCGCAGCATGGAGAAGTCGGGCTCGGCCACGGGCTGCAGTTCCTGGCCTGCGGCGCGCAGCGCGTTGTTCAGGCGGATGACGAAGTTGAACAGGTTCAGGTCGTGCCTGAGGAACAGGTCGTCCCTGATGTCGTCGATGCTGCCTGGCTCCAGCGGTGTGGTGGACACGGGCGTGGGCGCGTTGGCCGCGACAAAGGCCAGGATCTGCGAGCCCAGGTGGAAGTGGCGCAGGATGAGCCAGTTGGCCTCGGGCGAGACGAAGCGGTTCATGCTGAAGGCCAGCAGCCGGTGCAGCAGCCTGGAGTGCGCCCAGTTGCGCGGCAGCAGCACCTTGAGGATCTGGATGAGCACGATGCTGGTGCGTGCAAGTGGCCGCAGGAAGGGCAGCAGGTACTGGCGCGAGCCGCTGCTGCAGTCGCGCAGCCAGGCGGCCTTGACGTCGTCGGGCAGCGGCGTGCTCTGGTCCAGGTACAGGGCACGCCAGGGGCTGGGGTCGCGCTCGTCGTGGGGCTGGTCGATGAAGTCTGGCGGTGGCATCAGTTCTCCTCGGTCAGGACATGCTCGAACTGCATCAGGTACAGCGCCGCCGTGTGGCGCGCGGTGCGCACGATGGCCTGCGCCGCCGTGCCCCCGCTGCCGTCTGTGTCGTCTGTGCCGTCCAGCGCCATCACCATCTGCACGGCCATGAGCCAGCGCTCCAGGTGGTGTTCGTCGTTGGCGCCGTGGTATTCCAGGAAGCGGAAGGCATCGGGCGGCAGCGGCAGGCTGGCGCGCAGCAGCGGCAGCAGGCTGGGCACGATGCGCTGGCCCGTGCCTTCGATGATGTAGATGGCGCCCAGCAGGCCCACGGGATTGGGCGTGGCGGCCAGGCCGTGCAGATAGGCGTTGAGCGCCTCGCCGCCGGGGTTGCGGCGCAGGTGGGTGAGGTCGGTCTCGGTGCCGCCGGCCTTCAGGTAGTCCTCGTGCAGGATGCGGAAGTCGTTCTGCTCCTCGCCCGCATGCACGTCGATCAGCGCGGCCAGCGCCGCATGTTCGCCGGTCAGCGAGGCCGCGCCCTCGCGCATCCACAGGCTGCCCTCGCGCACCTGGGGAACCCAGTGGCTCATCCAGCGCACGTAGTCGGCGGTCTGCAGCCTGCCTGTGCGTATGCGCTGCAGCAGCGGCGTGCGCCACACGCGCGAGCGGTAGTCCTGCCAGAGGCTGGCCAGCTCGGTCAGCAGCGGCGCCAGCGTGGCCGGGGCCTGGTTCGGGTCGTGGGGCGGGGCGATGGTGGGGACATCGGGCAGCAGGTCCGGGGCAGCGGGAGCTTCGGCGGTGGCACTGCGTGCTGCGGCGGTGGCCGGGGTGGCGGTGGGCGCCTGGGCCGCATCCTCCACTTCCAGCAGCATGTAGCCGGCCGTGAAGCGGCCCGATTCGGGAATGAAGCACAGCACCGTGTCGCCGTGCTTCAGGCGTGCCGATTGCGTGCGCAGGAATTCGGACAGCATCACGAAGATGGAGGCCGCGCCCGTGTTGCCGCGCCAGGCCAGGTTGCTCCACCAGCGTTCGCGCGGGATGCCGAGCTGGGCCTTTCCCAGCAACTCGTCCACCACGGGGATGAAGCGCTCCGACGAGTAGTGGCACAGGAAGTGGTCTATGCCGCGCCCGGGCACCCAGCCCGTGTGCGCCAGGTGGGCGTATTCGTGGATGCAGACATCGAACAGGTGCGGCAGCAGACGGATGTCCTGGCGCAGCGACAGCGCGCCTGCGGCCTCGGCCTCGCCCCAGGCGGCAAAGTCCAGGTGGCTGGTGGCGCGGTCGGGCGTCAGGCCCAGCTGCATGCAGACCGGGTAGTCGCCCGCAAAGCTGCGCAGGTGCGTCCAGCGCAGCTTCAGGCGCAGGCCGGGCGCGTCGGGCAGGGCCTGCGGGCCGCCCAGCAGCACGGCGCCTGCGCCATCGGACAGCATCCAGCGCAGGAAGTGGGCGTCGAAATCCGTGTTGTATCCCTGGGCCGCGAAGCGCGAGCGCTTGAACAGGCGCGAGGGCATTTCGCTGGCCACGGCCAGGGCCAGCGAGTCGGGCGCGCGGTCCACGGCCTGGGCCGCCGCCTGCAGCGCGCCCACGCTGGCGGCGCAGACGCCGTGCACGGACAGGGTCTCCATGGGCGGCGCGGCCATCTCTCCCTGGATCATGCTGGCAAAGCCGGGCATGAGCGCATCGCCGCCCGAGGAACCGCTGGCCAGGAAGCCCACATCGCCCAGCGCGCGCCCGGCCTGCGCCAGGCAGTCCTGGATGGCCTGGGCGGCCATGGCCGTGTTGCTGTGCACGGTGCGGCCTTCGGCGTCGATGGCGTAGTGGCGCTGGACAATGCCGTTCTCGGCCAGGATGCGGCGCTTGAGGCGCTCGGACAGGCGGTTGAGCGGCGCCACGTAGGCATCCATGCCTGCGTTGTCCACGGGTTCACCGGGCAGGAACATGCCTGCGGCATGCAGATAGACGTTGGAATAGGCGACGGGCATGGGTTCTGGGACGTATCAGTCGTATGTTCCGGGAGGCATTTGCGCACGCGTGCGGGCCGGCGGCCAGATCGTGCCGAGCACGAAGACGCGGGCCATGTAGGGTAGCAGTCCGCCTTCGTTGAGCGCGGGGGCCACGCGCTGGCGGTAGTGCTCGCTGTGCAGGCGCGTGAGCTCTGACCAGTGGGCCTGGGGCCGCTCGTGGTGGGCCGTGTGCAGGCCGATGTTGAACAGCAGCGGATTGACCCAGCCCTCGAAGTTGCGCGCGTAGTTCAGTGGCGTGGCGCTGTCCAGCCGCTGGCCGCGCGTCAGTGGCCGGCCATCGGCATGGGCGTGCTGCAGGTAGTTGGTGGCCAGCAGCCAGTGCAGGCCATGCAACTGGGGAACGATCACCAGCAGCAAGGCCTTTTGCCAATCCAGCGATAGCAGCAGCGCCCAGCTGCCCAGCCACAGCAGGTACTGGCCCATGCAGTAGCGAAAGGCGCCGGGCCAATGCCGCCGCAGCTGGCCCAGCCAGCGCAGGAACAGCGGGTACAGCACCCAGCCGGCCTGCAGCGGGTGGAGCAGGTAGCCCAGCAGATGGTTGTGGTCGCCGCCGAAGCGGTAGGTGCGTGCCATGTCGCGCGGGCCGTGGCGGAAGCGGTGGTGGTTGGCCACATGGGCGGGCCAGAACACAAAGGTCGGGTGGCCCTGCAGCAGGGTCAGCCAGTAGTCGGTGAAGCGGTTGGCCCAGCGCCCGCGCCACATGCGCAAATGCGTGTGGTTGTGGTGGATGACGCCCACGCCCAGCGTGAGGAACAGCTCGATCCCGTAGAGCCACAGGTTCCAGCCATGCTGCCACTGCCACCACACGATCAGCGGCAGCGCCACCAGATAGGCCAGCGACTGCAGGTCGCGCCCGTGGCGCAGCCGGGGCAGCCGGGGCTGGACGTGGCGAGCAGGCGGTCGGCTCATTCCGTCCTGGGCCGGGCCGTGGCGGGCAGGGCCACGCGCGTGCGCATCAGCCGGTCCATGAAGGCCAGCGCAAAGCCATAGTTGCCGTTGGGCCGGGCATGGTGCAGGTGGTGGCGCCGGCTGGCGGCCAGCGCATGCGTGTCGGACACCCCGGGAAAGAAGTCGTAGTTGGAGTGGCCTATGACGTTCAGCAGCAGGCTGAGCACCGGCACCGAGGCCAGCGACCAAAAACTGAAGTCGTGCACCACCATGGGCAGCAGGATGACGTTGCCCAGCATCAGCGCCTCGATGGGATGGAAGCTGTAGGTGGACCACGGCGTGGTGACGATGGAGCGGTGGTGGTCACCATGAAAGCGCCCCAGCAGCCGCGTATGCAGCAGGCGGTGGTTGATCCAGAAATGCACATCGTTCCAGATCAGCAGCACCACGATTTCGATGGCAATGCGCCAGGGGCCTGCATCGGGCTCCAGCCGCGCCCATCCCAATTGCAGAAGGCCCCAGGGCACGATCATGCCGATGCCGAAGATCAGCACCGAATGCAGCGACTGGCGCCATTCGCGCTGCAACTGGTCGGGCTTGAGCGGGCGCGTGTCCAGCACGCGGCCCACGCCGCGCCGCTGCAGCCAGCGCGTGAGCGCCGACATGCCCCAGCCACCGGCCAGGTAGAGCACGCCAAAGAAGGCCAGGCCCCAGGCCATGACCTGCCAGGCATTGAGTTCGGTGAAGGCTTGGGCTGCGGTCATGGGGGTGTCAAAGAGGGCACGTCACTGGGCGCATCATTGTGCGCGTATGCCCTGTTCGCGGATGATGCGGCCCAGCGTCGCCACGTCCTGGCGCATGCGCAGGGCCAGGCCTTCGGGCGAGCTGCCCACGGCCTGCCAGCCCTGGGCGGCCAGGCGCACGCGCATCTCGGGCGAGCGCACGATCTCGCTCACGGCCTCGGCCAGCTTGTGCACATGGGCGGCGGGCATGGCCTTGGGCGCGGCCACGGCGTTCCAGATCTCCAGGTCGAAATCGCCCACGCCCAGCTCCTTGAGGCTGGGCAGGCCCGGCGCCAGCGGGCTGCGCGCGGCCGAGGTCACGGCCACGCCGCGCAGCTTGCCGGCCTGGACCTGGGCCATGGCCAGCGCGGGCGGCAGCATGGACAGCTGCAGGTCGCCGCCCTGGATGGCGTTGAACACCTGCGGGTAGCCGGGATAGGGAATGTGCTCGGGCCTGAGCGCGGAGCGGCTCTTGAGCAGCTCCATGCCCAGGTGGCCCACGGTGCCCACGCCGGGCGAGCCGTAGCTCCAGCGGCTGCCGGCCTGGGCAGCGGCCTCCAGGAAGGCCCGGCCCTCGGGCGCGCCGGCCGGCGCCACCAGCACCAGGGGTGCCACGCCGATCAGGCTGACGGGCTGCAGGTCCTTGACGGGGTCGTAGCGCACGGCGGGGTTGAGCAGGCGGGCAATCGTCAGGTTGCCGTTGATCATCACGCTGAAGGTATGGCCATCGCGCGCACGGGCCACCTGCTCGCCTGCAATGTTGCCGCCTGCTCCCACCTTGTTCTCGACGATGACGGGCTGGCCCAGGCGCTTTTCCAGCGGCTCGGCCAGGGCGCGCGCCGTGAGGTCGGGGGAGGAGCCCGCGGGAAAGCCCACGATCAGATGCAGGGGCCTGCTGGGCCACTGGTCGCCCGCCACGGCGGCGCAAGGCAGCAGGGCCGAAGCCAGGGCGGTGGCCAAGGCATTGGCGAAGAGGCGGCGTAGTGGCGAGATGGCGCTGGCGGGCATGGGTGCGTGGGGGCCGCAAAGGCTGCGGGCAATAAAAAACCCGGAGATTATCCGGGTTTGTCTTGAAGCGGCCTGTCAGCCCAGGCCGTCAGGCCATCAGGCGAACTCTGCCAGGGCCTTCTTCATCTTCTTCATGGCAGCCACCTCGATCTGGCGAATGCGCTCGGCGCTCACGCCATACACGGCGGCCAGCTCATGCAGCGTCATGCCGCCCGAGCCGTCATCGTTGACCTTGAGCCAGCGCTCCTCGACGATGCGGCGGCTGCGGTCGTCCAGCGAATCCAGCGCCATGGCAATGCCGTCGGTGGCCAGGTGGTCACGCTGGCGCGACTCGATCATGGCCGTGGGCTCATGTGCGCCGTCGGCCAGATAGGCGATGGGACCGAAGGCCTGCTCGCCATCATCGCTGGGCGAGGGGTCCAGCAGCACGTCGCCACCGGCCAGGCGCGTTTCCATCTCCATGACTTCTTCGCGCTTGACGTTGAGCTTCTCGGCCATGGCGTCGATCTCGCCGGAGGTCAGCGTGTCGCGCAGCATGGCGCCGTCCTCGGCCATGGCGGCGTCGGACTTCAGGCCCTGCTTCATGGAGCGCAGGTTGAAGAACAGCTTGCGCTGGGCCTTGGTCGTGGCGACCTTGACCATGCGCCAGTTCTTGAGGATGTACTCGTGGATTTCGGCCTTGATCCAGTGCATGGCGTAGCTCACCAGGCGCACGTTCTGATCGGGATCGAAGCGCTTGACGGCCTTCATCAGGCCGACATTGCCTTCCTGGATCAGGTCGCCGTGCGGCAGGCCGTAACCCAGGTACTGGCGCGAGATGGACACCACCAGGCGCAGGTGGGACATCACCAGACGCCCTGCGGCGTCCAGGTCACTGTGTTCTTTGAGCTTGCGGGCGTAGTCCTGCTCTTCCTCGAGGGTGAGCATGGGCAGGCGGTTGACCGCGGAAATGTAGGCATCCAGATTGCCCAGAGGCGGCACCAGGGCCCAGGGGTTAGCGGGCGCCAAGGTGGTCGCAATGGAGCCGGAGGCGTTTGTCATTGCAGAGTTCCTTTCTTCCATTCCTTCATATTAGCACTCGTTAGGATTGAGTGCTAAAGCCGAAGTTCCGCGGGTTTTTCAGTCGGTTGCAGAAAATCTTCGGCACTGCAAAAGTCGCTTCTGGCTAGTCTGAGCGATTTTTGGAAACCCTGCTTGCCGGCGGGAGGCATGTTGTCGATTCCCACCGAGTTTTGAACTTTTCTCACTCAGTTTTGAACTAATTTCTTGTCGATTCGCTTCGTAAGTCATTGATTTAAATGAATATTTTTGCACTCTGAACTTGCCTGGCGAGTGATCAGGGCCGAGAAATGCCAAGTTTTGAGGTGCCTATCCCATGGCTTACATTCGCGAGCCCTGCGCCCTGCGCCCTGCGCCCTTCGCCCTTCGCCCTGCGCCCTGCGCCCTTCGCCCTTCGCCCTTCGCCCTTCGCCCTTCGCCCTTCGCCCTTCGCCCTTCGCCCTTCGCCCTTCGCCCTTCGCCCTTCGCCCTTCGCCCTGCGCCCTGCGCCCTGCGCAGCAGCGGATCTCTGTGGGAGCATCGAATCAGTCGGTAAGACGCCCTCCCAGGCTCCGACAGGTCAGGAGTTGCGAAAAGTTCAACTCGCTATGAGAGTCACAGCGGGTCCAGACTGGGCGGTCCAGGTACATGTAAGTCCCTGATCTGCCTCATGTGCAGAGACAACCCTCGGTGAACATCGACACTGGATCACCTCGGTGCGGCTGCATTTTTTGCACCTTCTATGGCAGATCCCTGAGGGATATCGAAAGGTTCACACGCTCAGCGGGGCGAACGCAGGTCCTTATCTCGACAACGCTTTTTGCCTCTCAGTTTTGAACTCCTCGGCTGGAAACCCTCTGAATTTTGAACTCTTCCCGCCGCTTCTCACTGAGTGTTGAACTATCCGCAGGTTGTGATTAAATTTTCAGCAGATCACGGTGTCTGAGTGCAGGCGCTATGCGGCCACATTTCAGTGTGGATGTCATCAGCTGGTGAGCCGATGAAGGCGAGCAGCAAGCTGTGGTGCGACGCCTTCAGTAACGCCTTCGAGGCCGTTGGTCACGAACAGGGAGCCGCAAAATGGCATGAACAGCCAAGGACGGTCGTCCACTGCCAGCCAAGGCAGGTGGGCTGAATTGTTAGCCCACAGCCAAGCCCGGCATTCAGCTTGACGGTGGTAGCCCAGCAAAGTGTTTGGAACATCACGCAGCTCGGGATAGTGGGGGGTGACGCCCAAAATTCTGTCCGCGATGTCTGGTGAGAAGTGCTTTCGAAGCTTCTCAACTGGCGCTTGCAAGCGCCAGGTACTTGAAATCACCACCAAACATGTCGACGCTTGACGCAGGAGATCTTCCATCAACGGCAGGCAGCAGAAGTGCTTTGACTCGTGACAGAACTCAGGGTGCAGCACCCCATCGAAGTCAAGGAAAACTATGGGGGCTGCGATTGATGGCAGGGACATAGCAAAACCTTAGATGAGACTAGTTGGTCGTGGTCTTTTTGGTCTCACTGGGCGGAAATCGAGGCGATGCAGCCTCGCAAACATGTTCCCACTCGAGCCGACTTTGGCCACGCGCTTCGACAGCTGCGTGCCCTGCGCGGTTTGACGCAAGAGGACATGCTGATGGCAACCAGCAGGCGTCACATGAGCAGAGTTGAGCAAGGCCATCAGATACCGAGCGTTCGCGTTATTGAGGCATTGGCCGAAAGCTTGCAAATTCATCCATTGACGCTCATCGCAGCTGCATACTGCGTTAACTTGGACGAGGCGTCGATCAAGCTGATCACAGATACAGTACAGCTTGATCTTCAACGCATGGTGCAGGATCACATGGAGAATGGCTCTGTGAGTGAGTTCAGCTGAACAAGCTCGCGCAGGCTTTGCATGAATCCTGCCCCCGATGTCCCATCTTCTCGACGAAGTAGTCTGCTGACTATTTCATGGTCTACGGAGATGCTCAGCAGCGTCAAGACCTCGTGCAAACTGGCCATATCCGCTTCTCTGGAAAGATCCTCCGGCAGGGAAGCACCTGCCTTGGACAAGAGCAGAAGGCCCAAAGACAGGGCGGCACTACCATCGCCATGCTTTGAGTTCCATCCCTTGCCCGCCAGCAGGTCTCGGAGCTGGTCTGAAAGCAGGAGCAACTGGTGGTCCTTCAAGGCATCAGGCAGGGCTGCTTGCCAGCCATGGGCGCTGATGCACTTGGCAAGCTCGTGTTCATCAAATTTCCCAAGAAGACTTTTCTCAACTGTAAGCATGATCGTTCATCCGTTCGTATGAGACTATTTGGTCTCGTGCACAAGTGATGCATGCGAAGATAGCGCAGTACGGCGAGCGGTTGCGTCTTGCGCGCTCGCGCATCAAGTAACAGGAAGCCGTGAGTTGCCTGACCGAATGATGCAGGCAACCAATCTGTTGCCCAATGCAGAGGGGTTTTGAATTTGTTGAAAAATAGAATAGATCTTATTCGCCTTGCTGAACTAGATCGCCAGTTTGGCGAGTTTGCAAAAATGCAGCGAAGTGCGACGCCAAGATGTGGATGGGCAAAGACCATAAGGCTTGCCTTGGGTATGAGCTCGGGTGCTTTGGGGCGCCGCCTTGCTATATCCGCTCAAGGTGTGCGTAAGTTAGAGCAAGCTGAAGCCAACGGAACAATTACACTCAATACCTTGGCGCGACTTGCTGAAGGAATGGATTGTGAGGTGCATTACGTGCTTGTGCCACGTACCAGGCTGGTCGAGCAGGTTCTGCGACGTGCAAATGGGTTCTCTGGCAGGCGCGAAAAAACTCCAGTTGAGGTTCAGCAGCTTTTAACTGAATCAGATTCTTTCAACGTTTTATCAGATCTGTTCGAAAATTTGGAGAAGCGTGGATTTTGGTAAGGTGCCAGATTAAGCGAAAATTCATGAGACATGCTGCGGGATTATTCAGAGTCGCGTATGGCTGCGTGCAACTTCAAGAATTCATCAAGACCTTCCAGACGCATGAGAATTATTATGGTTTTGCCATTGATAGTGATCCCTAGTGCTCTTTGGTGAATCCTTGTTTATGAAAAATTACATCAATTAAATCAACAAGTTGTAAGTGATTGGTGGGTAAAGAAAGGGATTCTGTAGACCCATTCTAGAGAGTTATTCGCTCTTCAACGAGTCAGCTTTGATTGCTCGTAGTCACAAGACTCGGATTCCCGAAATGGCCGGAGTTTGGCGAGCGCTGCAATCCCACGATCACCTGTGTAAAAAATCAGCCAAAAAATTCCGAGAGAATCCATAGTATGCTTTGGCTGATATGTTGTGCATTACTTATCGCTCTGCACTCAACTCTGATGTGTCTATTTTAAAGTCTTCATAGATGTCGAGTTTTTTCATTATTACTGGTAGGACTTGGTGTATTACACGCATGCCCGTCAGTAGCTCATTTAGGTAAATATCTGGATGAATCTTATTTCTTGTGAAGCCTAGACTATGAGCATCTGCCTCTCGACCAAGCTCATCGTGTGAAGCATATGCTAGATCAAGTAACTCTGCTTTCAGTGGAATACATGATTTAAACGCATACTCCTTAAGAAGACTTAGTTTTTTTGCAACTTCCGTCTCGATAGTCCATTTGAATCTGATGAATTCTGGAGTCAGGTCTTTGTCTATTTCTATTTTTGAGGCTGCTAGCCTTAGCATGTCGTTTTCCAGTTCCCATACTGGGGTATCTATCAGATCTAGATCTTCGTCGTAGATGATTCCTGAAACGAATGCGGAATAGAATCCATAGACATTGTTAAGTGAGTTGAATATCTCGTTAATTATAAATACAATATTGTTCTTGTAAATTAATTCTTCTTGCTCATCATTCTGGAAATTAATGTCCAGTTCTTCAGGGTACTGGCTAGGAATCTCTATGCCCATATCCTGTAGAGCCTTAAGAGTGTCAAAAAAAATAGGGCACGAGTCTTCTTGAATATCCTCTGTGAGGGGGACCGTTTCGTAGCCAGTTTCGGCTGAATGGACAGCGGTGTCAGCCAAGTGGCGAATCAGTAGTTGCCATTTTTTTGCGTCTTCCATCGTGCCAGCGAGCAAGATGAAGTCAGGATCGATATCGCCGATCCCTGTTAGAGCACGCAAACGTTGGCTCATCTCGATTGACATGTACTCACCCTTCTTCCATTTGCTAACCTGTGCTGGTGAAACGCCCAGCTTGGCTGCCAGGTCTCGTTGGGTGCAACGCAAGGTGTCAAGAGTGAGCTGGATCAATGAAGGTGTGGTCATAAAAATGTTAAGTAAATTGTTTGTAGAATTTACTTAACAATCTACACGCAAGCCACCGAAAAGGCAAGCATGGCCCTTCCCCAGCAGGTGCCGCACAGTGATCTGAGATGTTCTCTATCGCTGGAGCTTGGCGGCTTGGCAGGCAGTGTCGGTGGAGATGTATGCAGGCCAGTTGATGGGGGACCCGTGTCTGATGCTTAGCAGCCCTCGGGCTGCTTTCTTCATACGATGAGGTTGGTTGGGATCAGCCCAATTTATGCGAGCAAAGTGGCTTTCATGGATGATCTATGTCCTCGCACGCCGTACGCAGCATCTCTCAGGTGTTGCAGATCTGCTGCAGGCCCAGTTGCATACGGATGTTCTGGGCGTGTTGCCATTGAGGGCCGATCACGTTCAGCGCCCATGTCATCCAACCTGTGTAGATGGTCAAAAATCCCAGGACAAAAGTCTCTCGTACGAGCTGTCCGTTGGCAACGATGGACCACGCTGTCCCCAGTAGCAGTATCGGTATCAGAGCACCTACGACATTGCGAAGCGCGCCTGCGCAGACATGCAGCCAATTTGGGAGGCTGTACATGTGAACTTTGTTTGCTGTCTGGAAAATTCCTGCTGCAGTGAACGCAAGGTGCATGGTGCGCGGCGCCATGGATTTGCGAACGCAGGCCTGCCGAATCCGGTGCCGTTGCGACGGGACTAGGCGTCGCGAATTAAATTCGATGCTGCTCAGCAGGTCATCGGCCTTGGCAAGTAGCAGTGGTGTTGGAGCGACCTTCAGGTCATGTTGCAGCTTTTTAAGTCGCCAGCATGCAAGAGGACGACGGATCCACTGCTTGGAAGAGAGCTTGGCGCTAGGCACATAGAACGCCACGGAGGCCGCGTGAAAGCTCATCACGTCCTGCATGGACTTGCGCGGATCACGCATCTGTTTCAAAGACTTCAGGGTCGCGTTCCACAACTTCTGCGCCTCTACGCTCAGGTGCACATCACTTTCCATAGTCGGCCCACAGCTTGCTAAGTACCTCTAAAGACGGTGGTTGTGGTGCTTCTGGCTCCTGCAAGAGTGCAGCAGAAAGCGCCTCATACAGCTGCCTGATCAGCTTCCAGCGATAGCTGGCCGGACAGGTCGGCGCAAAGCGTAGACAGAAGAAGTCCACTGTGTCGCAGCACTCTTGGATGAGTACCCAGTCAGGTTGTCCGCGCGCTGGGGGAGGAGCCGCATGATCAATCTCTTCCCTCGGTCCAAACAGAACTGCGTCGATGTCGAGTCCAGCCCGCTGCGCTGCTTGTAAGTATCCAGTTGTGGGCTCTGTAGTGCCTTTTTCGTAGGCAATCTGCGTTGAGCGGCTGATGGCCGTCAGGGTTGCGAGCTCCGCTTGTTTGAGGCCTAAAAGTTCTCGTGCTTCACGCAGTCTTGTAGCTACCCCATCTCTTATGTTTGATATCTTCGACTTCATGATCTTCTATAAGTTTTGAAAAATTTGCATAGAATTGAAGGAAGTTGGAGAAAAAGTGAAACAAGCATCGTCAGTGATCAGAGAACAGTTCCTTTTGCACGGTGTCTCCGTCAGAGAGTGGGCGCTCGCACGCGGATTCTCTGTGGCACTGGTGTACGCCGTTCTGGCAGGCAAAAGTAAGGCGTCGCGCGGGAAAAGTTACGAAATCGCCATCGCCTTGGGCATGCTTGAGCATCCCAAGGTCGAGGTCATCCCTGCCTTTGTGAACGATGTTCACCTTCATCGGCGCCAACAAAAACTGCTACAGGAGCGTCCCATGACATAAAAAAAACCGATCAATCCCCGAAGAAATTGACCGGCCAGAGTGCTGATAAAAATATCAGCCGCAAACTTAAGTCTACCCAGCACTCTCCGGTTGTCAAGAAAATCCGACCTCAAGCATGAGGTTGGAGGATATTCTGTTGTCTGGAGAAAACATGCAACCTGCTACCCGCAAGGTGGTGCATCGCTCGCCCGCGCACACCGTGCGCTTGCTAAACCTTCCTCACCTGCAAGACGAAGCCATCGAGGCGGATTCGTCTGTCGAGCGCGACTTTGTGCATTGTGCGGCTTTGTTCACCTTGACCAGGGCTATCAAAGCGCAGCCTTTCAAGCTCAGCCTGAAAGCATCAAGCTACACCCCAGACTTTGCGGTGAAGTTTGCAGATGGGTCCTGTGCTGTCGTCGAGGTCAAGCCCGAAAAATTCGTGGACTCCTACCAGGAGTTGTTCGCTCACGCACGACGCCAGCTCGCGGAGCGTGGAATGCTGTTCTTCGTTGTTCGAGACACGAGGCTTCGGCATGGCGGCTTGATGGAGAGAGCATTGATCATCAGGCGCTACGCGAAAGGTGTCTGCCGACTTGCTGACCAGCAGTTGGCTAAAACCATGGTTGCAGAGGCTGGCGGTACCGTGAGCATCATGTCGCTCCGAGAGGCTGGCGTGCCCCTTGAAGTGATTTTGTATCTGGTAGCCCATAGGCAACTGATGCTTGGCGCTGATCTGCGCTATGAATCTAAGGACTTGGTGTACTTGCCGAATGTTGGTGAGGAAGGAGCGTGCCATGCACTTCAGTTTGGTCGCTGGCTTGACATTTAGGCAGGGTCAACGAACGCTTGAGCTGGTCCGTGAACTCGACAAAAGCGAGTACCTGATTGAGGATGTCATCACTCGTAGATCCTTTACGGCCACAGCGGCTCAACTGGTGAGCGGGTTTCACGATGGCAAATATCAGCTCATTAAACATAGCTCAGAACCGGTACCCCGCGGGCCCGATCTGTGGCCAGCGCTCGTTGACTTGGCTTCACTGACAGAGCACGAACGCAAAGGGTTAGAGCAGCGTCTTGCGTACATCAAGCAATTGAGGCGTTTACGCATTTCGAAGGGACAACGTGCAAAGGTGGCGCTGGCCATAAAAAAATTTGCCGAATTTAGAGGGGAGAAAGCACCCTCTGCATCTGCAGTAATGATGTGGGTGCGAAACTATGAAAGGAGCGGCAACAACCCGCTGGCTATTGTTGATAAGCACAGGGTGGGAAAGAGGGTCAAGCGACTGAGGAACGAGGCTGAAAAGATCGTTTGGCAAGTGCTCAAGCGCGAGTACTTCACGACGAAACAGCAATCAATCAAGCATGCTCACAGGCAGCTGGAAATCGCACTCAAGCGTGCTTATCAGCAGGGAATTCTGCAGTCAGACGAAGCGGCGGTGAGTTACCAAACAGTGGCACGCCGTATCAAAGACGTAGATTTTTATCACAGGATCGCCTCGCGACAGGGCCCCACGCAAGCGCGAATGCAGTGTCGCAGCGCGTTCCCTGAGGGAGTGGCTACCTATCCCTATCAGAAAGTGGAAATCGACCATACGCCACTCAATTGGGTTGTGATCTGTGACAGAACAGGCCTCCCCCTAGGGAGGCCCACGCTAACAGTGATGATTGATGCTTTCTCTGGCTATATTCTTGGATTTTACATCTCCTTTTATGGGCCGGGGCTAACATCAGTTTGCGGAGTGGTTCGCAATGCATTGCAACCTAAAGCAGACATGATTAAATCGTTGAAGTTGGAGAATGAATGGCTATCTTGCGGGTTGGGTGACGAATGGGTAATAGATAACGGTCTTGAATTTCATTCATTTGGCTTCAAAACGATGGCAATGAGTCTCGGCGTAGACTTGATGTTTTGCCGTGTTCGTACGCCTTGGCTGAAACCTCACGTAGAGCGGTTTTTTAGCACGCTAAATACATTGACTTTGACCAAGGGTCGCGTGACAAAGTCTGTAGGCAGCATACTAAGGATAGACCCCTACAAAGATGCTGCGATCACCTTCACAGATTTGATTAACGGTCTGCTGATGTTTGTTGTCGATGTATATCCGCATCAGCCAAATTGGCGAAAGATGGCGACTCCTTTTACTTTGTTTCAAGAAGGAATTGAACGTGTGCCACCAGCACGCTATCCTGGGACGTTAGATCAGCTACGGCTAGCAGCAGGTATGTCCAGGATGCTGACTGTGAATCAGGGCGGAATTGAATTCACTGGATTGCCCTACGGTAGCTATGCGTTTAAAGACGTTTTCAAGAGGCATGGAAGTAAATTGAAGCTCTTGTGCAAATGGGATCCTGATGATATTTCCACATTGCATTTTTTAGATCCAGATGGTGTGACATGGCATGAAGCGCAGTGTCGTTGGCCGCAATATGCTAGTGGCCTTAGTTTCAATCAACATCGCTTGATTAGAAAGTTCGCTAAAGAAGACCTTCAGTCCGTCGATCGTATGGACTCACTTGCACGCGCCCGGCAGCGTTTGCACGACCACTGGCTCGATGCAACGAGTCGGCGAGGCCGAGTTGACGCGTTGACGGCGGGACGGTATGCCGACCTGACTTCACACAAAGTGATGTCTCCAAGCTCCGCACAATCCGTCTCGAAGGAGACGAGCGCAACTCAGTTGCTGTCAGAGTCGGAATACAAGTTGTCTGAGAAAGACATTCCGCAATTTGAAACATTTTCATTTTGACTATGGAAAATAGCGGTAAAAATAAATACTTTGATCAGTCGATGCAATTCGATGCGATTGCTTCTGATGATGAACTTCTTGAGGCACGCAGGTTGGCTACATATTCGGTTAATGCATTGCGTGTGGCAAAATCTGTTGATCGGACATTTGTGCTATTTCCTGCTGCAGTTCAAGCACTCACGTCGCTCGACAGGCTATTTCAGCTAGGCACTGAGTTTAATATGCCACAGGGAATGCGACTGGTCGGTCCTTCGGGTGTCGGAAAAACGGCATCTTTTGAGTATTTTCGTGCATCATTGCCGAATTCAGCTCTTTTTGCGCAAGGTATGGCTGCTATTAGTGTTCGGGTGCAGAATAAGCCAAGGACATCTCACCTTGTCCAAGCCATCCTCAACGCGATCCGCTACCCATTTAATTCGGGCTCAGCACGGCAGCTGTACATGCGTAGATCTCTCCTGTTCGACGCTCTCAAGAACTACAAAACGAGGCTGATCTGGCTCGATGAGGCTCAGCACCTGCTGTATCAGCGGCGCTCCGAGATGAGCAACGAATGGGAGAACGATGCTACCGAGTTTCTTAGAGAGCTGGTGGACGAATGTAAATTGAGTCTGGTTCTAGCTGGCACTTCTGAACTCGACAACTTGCCTGAGGTGGCGCCCCACCTTTCATCACGCGTTAGTGGCCGTGAGAGTATGGATAACTTCATCGCTGATGCGAATTGGGTGGGATTTGTTCGGGGATTCGTTAAACAATGTCAATCTTTCGATCTGACCTGTATGAATGATGTGCAGATGGCTATGCGTTTGCACATGGCCAGCGAGGGAAATCTACGCGCTTTCAAGCGCTTAGTTACCGAGGCAGTCCTCATTGCTTACGACTCCAATGATCGGCAAGTGGATAGAAAAGCGCTCCAGCGTGGTTTTCAAGGTGTTTTTGGTGCGGGGGCAGTGCGAGGTAATCCGTTTGTTTGATCTTCCCTTTCCATTTTGCCAAGAGTTATTCGATGATGAATCTGGTCTTGGTTTCTGCCTGCGTGTCGTGACTACCAATGGAGGCAAGTTGCACTTGCTACGAAAGATGTTGGGTATAGGGCGCTCTGTAAGGTTCAATGCGGTCCATGCACAAAAACTGGCCCCATTGCTTGGTGTGGATGCTTCAAGGCTTGCTTACAGGCTTCCCATTGCTGCTACCGTTGCACCTGGAGTGCCTAGACGATGCTACGGGCATGTTTTCAGAGTTGCTGGGCTGCTGAGGATGAGCCGTCCTCAGCTATGCGCTCTATGCATACAGGAAAGTGGCTATCTCAAAGCGCATTGGGACATTGGCCTGTCGAGTTGCTGTGTTAAGCATGGGCTTGGTTTCACTGACAAGTGCCTTCGCTGCGGATCTGCAGTTCGATGGGACCGCAGATCAGTGGAATGGGGTCACTGTGGACATCATCTTGGCCGAACCGGTACCTCTGTCGCAGATGGAAAACAGCTGCAGGTGCAGCGGTTGCTTGATGGGGTTTTCTACAGGCAACAACTGTCGCAAGTACTCGCGGAATTTAGCTTGCATCCTTGCATAGGTTTGTTATCCATGGATGGTCTGATACACACACTGTATGCTTTTGGCTTGCTCCATGGTCCATGGGCTGCCACAAGCGCAGGAGCGCTCGCCAAGTGCCTATCACCTGGCTATGCAAAAGCCATCGCTGCACGAGGCTTGGTGCGCCTTCAAGCTTGGTCCAACGAGTATCCATACGCCGGTGAAAAACTTGCTCCGGTAGTCGCGGCTGCCGCATTCATCAAAGTCATTGTCCATCCTGTCACACCGCAGGACAGAAGCATAGCACTGGGTATGTACGGCTCCATCTTCGGCCGACGTGAGCTTGAACAGCTGAAATCCCGGCACGCGGCACTCGGGCAGAAGAGCCTGTTCGAGGAAACTCTATGAAATTGGTTGGTGTGCCCGATACTTGCTGTGGCGAAAGCCCGGCATCCTGGCTTACACGCGCCGCGCTAAGTCAGGCTGTAAATTTACCGAGCTTGAAGTCACATCTTGGAGTTCCAACTAGATGCGACCCAGACATAACAGTTTTTGGAGGCGCGATTTGTAAGATTTCTAGAGTCTCTGGGTTGCCCGCGTCATCCTTTGCGCTCGCGGAGCACATCTTTGCTGGGCTGCGAAGTCTTGATCCATTAGGGCATAATTTTCTACTGTGGACTGAATGCCGTAAAGCCCGCTACAGATACTGTCCACTTTGTCTGGAAGAGCCTGGTTGTAAATTTTTCCCGCTGCATTGGCGTTTTAAAGCGTGGCGATGGTGTCCTGTTCACGACTGCTTGCTAGAGGACGTCTGCGCTCACTGCAGCGCACCTGTCACTCTCCCAGATACAATGATTAACGCGGGGCCGGATAAGCAAGGCGTCGCTACTTTGCAATACTGTTTGCAGTGTGCTAATCCGCTATCTTCAGGGCTAGGAAAAATCTTCCATCCGGTAGCCGACGATCTCCTTACCTCTGCAGAGCGGGTTTTCTTAATGAATGGCCGTGCGGTGTTGGCCGCTCTGCTTCACCGCTCAGTGTACTCGGATCAGTCGGATAAAAGACGACCACTTGCTTACTTGGAGACAATGAGAAAATTTGGAGTTCTTCCTCACGAATATTTTGAAATTCCTAGCTCTTTGTTGGAGAGGAGATTTTCTCAGCGATTTTAGTTGAAGCGACCGGGAGGTCTATGCTGATGCCGACTATCAAAGTGTTGTCAAACGGCCTGAAACTAAGTGAGAGGTGACTTGGCGCATCGCCATGCGATCCAGAAAGCGCCGCTTACTGCGTCCTGGCCAAACTGATCGATGCTCTGAACGCGCTTCTCGAGCACGTCAAGAAAGGCATTCGGGAAGCGAATAGCGATAGTGATTGCTTTCTTTCCATCTGACGTTCAGAGAACGGCATCATGGCCCTCACCGCGATCATCCAGCACACGGCCCAAGAGCCTGGAAATCTGCAGGGCTTTGATAAGAGTGCTTGGCTGAGCGACTGACTCGTGAACGCCGTCCCGGTATTCGGCTGCCGGCTGCCGGCTGCCCCTGGATGTTATGAAGGATCTTGGTAGCATGGGTCTAGCGCGCAACCATCCGCTACAGACTCCGCCTAACAGCTACCCTTATGCGTGACGCACATGCGATGACTTCTGGTCACAACGCGCCCTATGTACCGGCATCCACGCCTCGCAGCGCGGATGTGATCCTGTACTTGGACCTTGATGGCGTAGTCCACCATGAGAAGGTACTCTGGCATCCCCGCAAGGGCATCTACATGAGCCCATACCAAGCTCCTGGCCATGCGCTGTTTGAGTGGCTTCCCATTCTGGAAGAGGAACTGGCGCCATATCCCTCTGTGGCCTTGGTGCTGAGCAGCACCTGGTGCATTCGCCCAGGTTACGCCAAGACGCTTCAGCGGCTGCCTGAGCGACTGCGCGCGCGATTCATCGGCGGCACATACCACAAGCGTGTCCATGGGGCTGATCCTTGGAACCTAGCGTCGTTCCAGAGCACCCCGCGAGGCATGCAGATCTTGGCAGACGTGCAGCGGAGAAAACCGCGCCACTGGATCGCCCTGGACGATGACATTGAGGACTGGCCTCCGCTCGCTATCAGCAACTTGGTAGCTTGTGACGGCACCACCGGGCTTTCCGACCCGGAAGTGCGACATCAACTACGGCAGCAATTAAGGCAAAGTGCGACAGCATGAAAGGCCTCTGAGCGTGAAAGATTGCGCCTAAATTTGCGGATCACTAAAACAGTGTAAGCCCATGATTTTTATGAGATTTATGCAAAACCAAGGAACTCATTGCGGCTAAGTATTTGGCTATTTCACCCGTTCCCCATGTTCCATGGGCCTGCTGGTAGGCGGGCGCTCAAGCTGAGCAGCCTTGCGGTCTGCAAGCGCTTGAGCAGTGGATCCTGAAATGCGCGGTCGTACTGTCGGCCGTTGAAATTTCAGTGATGAGGACAACTCACCAGCATCGACCAGCCCACGATGCGACGGGAGCCCAGGCCCGGTATCGCGACCACATAAAGCCTACGTTGTGCCGACCAGATGCGGGGAAGTTGGCCTTGTCGGAGCAAGCGGCGGCGAATCGTGTGGAGATGCCCCGTCTCATCCGCGCCTATAACATTTCCGACATTAAGACTGTGCGTCTTCAAAGTCTGCGGGATGGCCGCCCCGCCAGCGCCAAGCCGACGAAAGTCACGCGGGCAGAAAGCGATGATGAATTCTTGATTAGCAGCATCGCGCGCTTGCGTCCGACTTGATCAGACAACCCATCAACGGCCTGGATGATACTGGGCTGCTGCCGGTTTCATGTGCAATAACAAGGTGTCATCGAAACCGGTACCAGCTCAAGCAGCACCGGTTCTGAACAGTACAGCTAGAGCTGTAGGAGGCAGTTGCGAACAGCTTTCATGTGCTGGATTTGCATCCTACTCTGCGCCTGAACACGGAGGACGTGATCAGTCAGCGGAGAAATCCCCTCGCCAAGGGTAAGCGGCTGATGGTCATGGACCAATTCACCCTCCTGCAGATCGGTTTCTCGCGTTGCTTTGCATGCAAGTGGCTCGGTTACCCGGGTATCGGCGACCTTACGAAGAGCGAATTTGTGCAATGACTACAAATATGTAATCATGAAATAAATTGTGAAATTTCTCGTTCGCGAGGCGATTCGCGAAATAATAAATTTCAAATCAACAGAACTCAGTACCCTACAGAAATGATGGGGATCTTCGGCCACATTGAAGTGGCACTGAAGGGAGACCCAAGTTGACCACCATTTTCAAAAAATACAACAGAGGCTTTACCCTAAATTACGAGAAAATGACACTGGCGTGACGAAAATGCAAGAAATAGTGGGTTTGATGATCACCTTATAAAACCAAAAAACGTACCCAAGAAAAATTATCAGTTGCAAAATAGGATGTATTTTTAATGAAATCTGAACACAATCAAACACATGCAGACAAAGAAATGTCTGAAATAAACAACGATGGAGATTTGACAGATCTACTTGGAGAACTCCGCATTCTACTTCCTAGCTCACAGCTACTGTCCGCATTTTTGATAACAGTACCTTTCATGCCAAGATTCGATGCAATCGCTTACACGGAAAAATGGGTATTCTTGGCGACATTCCTCTTGGCAGTGATGAGCTTGATACTACTAAGTGCAACCGCCGTCCAGCATCGACTAATTCGACCGCTGATTGACAGACCTCGCTTCAAAACATTTGCATCTCGTCAGATTCTGGCGGGCGCGGTAACGCTTGCTATCGCGCTGATATCAGGCACACAACTTGTTCTTTCAACCATATTTGGTCATTTCGTGGGCAGCATAGCTGCGGCGTTGATCGCTGTTTTGATTCTTACGACATGGTGGTGGTTACCGCGTCACTGGAAAGAGGCTGGAAGATTATGAGAGAATTCCCTTTCTCTTGTCGCTGAGGTATATCTGGCAAAAATCGTGCTCGGGCTCTCATTTATCGGTACTGTGTAAGCTGGTCTGTTGCTGCACGTTGGATCCAGCGTCAACCATGTTACCGTTCTATCCTTCGGTGCCCCGTAGTGGCTGGAAGGGAGTCAGTTGGAATCAGCCAAGAAAGGGGGTTCACCGAGTGCCGCCCGCAGGCTCGCTATCGACTCAAGTGGCGATCGTCTATTTTTCGTTGAGCTAATATTTCCGCGAAGGGAGAGCAATGACGCTAACAGCCTTCTCAATTACTCGCACCGGCGAGTTCGACGTCGACCAAATTCTGGAAAAACTTAGTGCAGAAACAGGCCATGCCTACATGTCCGTTGAGAGAATTCCTGATGAGTGGCGAGCCCATCTTCGCGCTGATCTCAAGTGCCCAGACTGCTCGGTGACAGGGGCCGAGGTTGTTCGTTCCGTCGTCGCGGGCAAGTCCGGTAAGCCCAAAAGGCAGTCATTCTTCAGATTCACGACACCAGGTCACCACCCCTTTTGCGACTACGCCAACCCAGATGCGACGAATGCCGTACCCGAAACCCTAGTAGCTTTCAGTGAGTCACGGTCGAATCTGACGCGAGCGGTGAGGGATCTTGTGTGCACCGGGATCGAGGTAGGCAGCTTCAGCCAAGGTTCCATTCGTTCCATGCGGGATTGGTTTTTCAACAAGAAGGTCGAGTCGATGTTTGTGGTCTCCCTAGACCCGCGAACGTATCCGTGGATCGATGCACTGCGGGAGAACGCATTTCACGCTCGCGGCGCCTTGCCGACGGATATAGAGATCACGCCAGAGATCGCCGAACTGCCCAACTTTAACTGGAGGGCCCAGGCAGCTCGCCTAGTTCAAGCCCGCTATCCCCAGCACCAGGCGAACATGCGCGCTTTGATAGACCAGCACATTGGCCTGTTCGGCGCGAGCGGAAAGCGGTCGGAGAGCTTGGCCAGGCGCTACGCCGGCAGGCCAGTTTTCAACCCTACGGTGCTGGCCTCCGAATATAGGAAGACCCTGGCCTTGTCGGAATTCATCGCTCATACGCACCCCCCATTGAATGCGGTCAAAGACACTAGTTCGAGCACGGGCAGTGTGCTCGCCTTGTCAGCATTGCTGCTGTTCGGACGAGACTGGGATATCAGCAAGGCGATCGCAGATTTCGCCAAGATCTCACCGGCGGTGGGTACTGCAGACCAGCAGCTCGGGAACGTAATGGGATTGAACCCTTTCCACGACTACGAAGCCTGGGCCGCACTAAAAAAGCTGCAGGACCTGAACATCCAGGTGCCGAAAGACATCGACATCAAGGCCGAGCGAGTCGTGGTGGAGGCGGCATTACGTGCGAAGTTCGGTGTATCGCCGCCCGGCGATTGATCGGCCATTTGCGAGCGAGTCTCGCGCCGCAGCAGTTCTCGGCTAAGAGCGGTCGGCACTGGCAGACTTCCGAGCGACAGCTTCAGGCGGTCATCGTGTTGTATCGACCAGTTGAATTCACACGCCCGCAAGGTCAGGGAGCTCTGGGGGGCACACCTGAGCATTGATGATCAGGAACTCCTGCTGCTGCCACGGACTTTGTCACTGGATACGGACTCCACGTCATTGGAAGGCCATCGGGAAAATCTGGCCTTGCTGCTCGAGAGCCGTGATCTACGCCGAATCCCCGTGAGCGAGAGCAGCTTCGTGTATGACGAAGTTGCCTTTCAGTGGCTTGCGCAGGGCAGACTGGACTTCAATCGGCAAACGTTTCGCGAGGCCTGCAAGCGTGAGGGGTTGTTGGATGGCGACGGCGAGCTCATGGGCTGTTCGGTGTGAAATCATTCGAGCACCCTTTCAATTGCCAGGAGGATCGTTGCATGGTGATGCTTGATCTGATCACTCACTTCGACGAACGTGCTATCCGCGACGAACTCGCTCTATCCCAAGCTCAAGGGCTTTGTGCAGGCTTAGGCCACTGGCACCCAACATCGCTGACTAAGTCTTGATGCGCACATTACACTGGCCTTCGCTACAGGATTAGTGCTGGACATCAAGGCTGACCGCGATGTCGAGATCGAGCAAAGAGCCATTCATCGAAATGTCTGGAACTCGAACGACACACCTCGCGATCCATCTTGGCCAGGAAGGCATTTCGACCAAAGGCACAAACCCCATCGATCACGGCGTTTACGCGTTCAAGCTCGCGTGCTCCTGGCCGCCCGTCAGATCTCGAAAGAGGTCCGATCCGCAGCATCCTTGATCCAGTTGGGCGGCTTGCCACGCCCCGTCCACGTAGCGCCGGTACCAGGATCGCGGTACTTGGCCGCGCCAGCCGAAGCTTTGCGTTTGGAGCCTCCGAACACATCGTCTGGAGTCAGGTGGAATTCCTCGATCAGGCTGCGCACGCGGGCGACCACGCCAGACTTTTCTGTGGCCAGAGCGTGGGCAATCTTGGCTTCAAGTTCAGCCTTCTGCTGAAGAAGTGTCTTGTAATCGGATGTCATGGTGTTCCTTAAATTTGCATGCTAGCAAATTGCTAATTTTAAGGGTTTCTAGCCAAGGATGCTTTCATTTCAGCGGGGCTAGAGAGCGAAATTTTGCTGCGCCCGCCTCATACTCAAGCACACCTCACACACACGAGAGTCATACACCCAATCTGAGCAGGACAAAAATGTCATGCTAACGACCATGTTCGCTCATGTTCGCTCATGGTCGCATGCTGGGCGTGGCCTCCGTCAACGGAAATGGAAGCTTCGGAGCAATCCATTGATAGTCTTCAGCCAGGATATTTAACTTACTACTTTTTCCCTCCCATTGCAGCGAGAGTAAATCCGCAATTGTCCAAGAGGCCCAGTCAGACCTAAATCCTCTATCACCAAGGTTATCCGGACTATTACTCTCAATTTTATTGCGCCAAATTATGGTCGGAATACGATAGCCAGACTCAGTTGAAGGGCTGTGACCAACCTTATTTAGTAGATGTCCAACCTCTTGGCCATGATCAGATAGGTACATCCAGGCCTGATAATCTGAACTACTTTCTGAAGTTTTCATCAGATCCAGTGTTTTGGCAATTACCGAATCATGATACAAGAGTGCGGCGTCATACTGCTCTCTGAAACCACGCACCCAAAATGATCTATGCTTAGCCTCCATCTCCCGATCTACATCATCAGTTGTATCATCAAAAGGGTTCTCATTTTTCGGGTAGCGAAGACTGTAATGAGGATGTGCACCAAGCAAATGCACAACAATAAATTTATTCTCCGCCCCATCCTTTAGAGCTTCTTCCAAAAGATTCAGAGTCTCGCCATCCAATGAGGATGATGAGCGACCAGGCGTGCGGTTGATCAACTCGACTATGTCTGCATAGCTTGCATGCCGCGATTCAATTGCAACATCATCATGATTGCTTACCCACCACGTCTTATAACCCGCGGCTCGAGCCATGGCCAAAAGGTGCAATGAATTATCAGTAGAAGCGGCCTGCAATGAAAACATCCGTTCAAACGCAGGTATTGTGCTTGCATCCAATGACCAAGAATTACGGAATATCACCATATTTCTACCCGCATCCCTCCGCTTTAGCGAGAGCATCGGCGTGGTATTTCTTGGGTAGCCATATATCCCCAAATTATCTCTATTAATACTATCCGCAATTACGAGAACAATTGTGGAGCTCCCTTTGCGCTCAACTTTTGGCGCCAGTGTCTTCGCTCTCGTGAACTGCTCTTCACGGATGGCAACTTGGTTTGCCCATTCTGCCTGAACAAGTGAAATAGACTCCTGCCAGTTTTTCCAGAAAACTATTGGATGCAACTTCCTCCAGGGCTTATTGACATGGGCAACCAAACTAAACGTCATCAGCAAGACGACGATGCACCAAATAGCCCTCGAGTAGCTCCTTGGCGCTGAATCAACCGAGATCAAGAGAACCAAAGAAAGGGTCGCCAGAAAAAACAACAGCAACCCCAAGCATATCAACAACACTGAATTTGCAAATGCATATTCAATGCCCTCTCGGAGATTGGTATTCGCTACTGCATTTAAAACAAGTGCGCTATCAGGCGCGGCGTCATAGGCCTCTCTCAGATAATATCGAGCGATTCCATCCACATAAAATGCCAAGGTCACAAGCCAAACGAAGGTCTTGCCGATCCAAGACGGATTTCCATTTTTTGCAAAAAGAAAAATCAGAAAGCAATATGGCAGGTACAAAACCAGTAGCTTTACCAACCTCAGTCCTTCATGACCAATACTTAATGCAGAAAAAACTGAAAGAAGTATTATTGCAAATACAAGTTCCGGTTTCTTAATTGCGCGCCACACTCTATCCCCAAAATTCTTCACCATCTCGATCATCTCACGCTCAGGGCATCATATTCTGACGAAAATTGATTATGCGTCATCACTGATCTGCGGGAATATCAACCCAATACTAGTCACTCCCGCTTCAGATCTTGCGAATACATTACCCTGATGCAGCCTGGCAATTGCGGCAACAATTGCCAGTCCTAGTCCGTGGTTACTTCTAGCCTGCGTCCTAGAGGAGTCTGCTCTGTAAAATCGATCAAATAGTCTCGGAAGATGAGAGGGATCTATGGTCTGGCCTTCGTTAGTGACTGTCAATTGGATATGCTGTGCATTCATGGTGAATGGGTTTCGATCAGAAGCAACCATTCGGATATCAACAATTATCTTGCTACCTTTTGAGGCATAGCGCGTAGCATTCCCCAAAAGATTCGAAAGTGCACGACGTAATAAGCTCGCATCCAAGATGCCTTTTGCTTCGCCCTGTATGGCTACCTCTAAACCAGCGTCCAGAAGAGACGCTTCGTGGAATTCAATAACCTCGCGAGCGAGCTCAGCGAGACTGCTTACCGCCATTCGCTGAGCACCATTCCCTCTATCTGCGTTTGAGAGGAAAAGCATATCGGCAATGATGCTGGCCATTCTATGCAAATCCTCCAAATTGGAAGATAGGACATCAACCAGTTCATCCGATGTTCTCCGCTTTCGTAGTGCCAGCTCCGCGCTACTTATCAAAGTTGACAAAGGTGTATTCAGCTCATGTGCCACGTCCGCGTTAAAAGATTCCATCTGCCTGTAAGCAACAGATAACCTATCCAAGAGGTCATTAATTTGCCGTATCAAGGGCATCAACTCTTGAGGCTGCTGGCTATCGTCCAATCTCTTTATCAAATTTTGAGCAGATACCTGTCGCGTCTGTGTGATCAAAAGGTTAATTGGCGACAGCCCCTTCTTCACCAACCAGATACTTGAAATAGAAACAATCAAAGTGCTAGCGATAGCTGCGATGCCAAGCGTCCATGCCAAATGACGCAAAATCATATTATCCGGACCACGATCCAATATGAGTGTTACAGCTATTTCTTGAGGGCTAGAATCTTGACTTGAAACTTTCACAGAGAACTCGCGTTCAATGGTATTTTCTCTGTGACGCAGCAGTTCAAAAAGAACCTCCCCATTCACGCCATATTTTCGCACCACCAATGACAAATCGTCGTGCCCGCTCAAAAAATCCAACAGTGAACTCTGCAACGATTCGGTATTTATGTGTAGCTTACTCTCATTGAGCAGGCGCTCCAACGCTACTTGTTTATGATCAAGAGCATCGGTTTGCTTCAAATAGAGCGTTTGCGATATGACCAGATAAACAGCCACGCACACTATTCCTAGTCCAAAAATAGTTTGCAGAGCCAGAGAAATAGACAAACGCGCCGACAAAGGGCGCGTCGCTTTTTTTGCTCTTCCTTGTTTAATCATCTTGATTCCAAAATGTAGCCCATTCCGCGAATGGTGTGCAGCAATGGCTTATCGAACGGCTCATCGATTTTCATTCTTAGCCTTCTAATGGCCACCTCAACGACATTTGACTCTGACTCAAAATTTATTGACCAGACCTGAGAGGCTAGCTCAGCTCGAGAAATCACCTCTCCTTGTCTACGTATCAACAATATCAGCAAGCTATACTCTTTCGCACTTAGATCGAGTTTTTTCCCCGCACGAAAGGCACGCTGCCTTGCAAGATCTATTTCCAAGTCGTGCATTCTCAATATTGTCGCAACATTCACCGCACTGCTCAATGAAGGATTCCTGCGGAGCAATACCTTTATTCTTGCGACCAATTCGGAAAATGCAAACGGCTTGACCATATAGTCATCAGCACCGCTTTTCAAGCCGGTCACTCTGTCTTCAACTGAATCTCTTGCAGTGAGCATCAAAACAGCTGTTTGCTTTGACTGTCTCAAAGCCGCTAAAACAGCAAGGCCATCTATTCCAGGAAGCATGCCATCAAGAATAATTACATCGAAATCCTGGGTAGCCGCCTTATTTAGTCCTGAGATCCCATCAAGTGCAAAATCTACAGTAAACCCTTCGTCGTCCAACCCTCTGACAAGCTGGTCTACCAACTTTTCATCATCCTCAATTATTAGGATTCTCATGGGGCGGATTGTGATCCCAGGGCCCTGGCACTTGGATGATAAATTTGTCATCTGATTATCAGGAAGCCGCCGGGAACGCTCCTCTATAGTGCCCTTCGCCCATACCTTGCGCTTGCGCATAAATATTTCAGGGCACTACAGCGACCGACAGGAACATGGATTCTGTCCGGGCAGGAGTTTCATACATGATCTTGGTAACCACACGTGGCAAGGAGAGGCTTCGCACGAGCTTCTGCCAAACCTTGCTTGTCAGCATGTTGGTAGGGGCAGGCCTAGTCCACGCCGCACCCACGAGCTCAAGCAGCCTCACAACGGCCTCAAGCGAAGCACCGGCGGCGCCCTTGACATTGTCTGTCGCGGTCGCTCAAGCCTTAGCAACTCATCCGAGCTTGCGTGCGGCTCAGTTCGGACTTGAGGCCAGCGACGGCGCAGTCCTTCAAAGCAAGTCTCGCCCCAACCCCGAGCTCTCCTACGCTCAAGAAGATACACGCAGCCGTACCAAAACATCAACCGTTCAGTGGAATCAGTTGGTTGAAGTCGGAGGCAAGCGAGACGCACGCATGCGCATCGCGGAACGCGGGCGTGACGTCGCTCAAGCCGGGGTGGCCGCCACCCGTGCAAACATCCGTGCCGACGTGCGCGCAACTTTCTACAGTCTTTTAGCGGCCCAGGAGCGGGTGACTGTTGCCAAGCAAACAGTGGAGATAGTTAGGAGTGCCCGCGAAGCGGCAGCAAAACGCGTTGCGGCCGGCAAAGTAGCTCCGCTTGAAGAAAGCAGGGCAAAGGTTGCTGAGTCTGGGGCTGAACTCGAGCAGGGTAAAGCGGAGTCGGACCTTCGTGTTGCTCGGCAGCAGATGCAGGCACTTCTAGGAGGACAAGACTTCTCCTTTGGACCAGCGCTCGGGACCTTCGAGATCGCTCCTGAAGCACCTGCTGCATCGGAATTGTTGGCCCAGTTGGAGGACTCCCCATCCATCAGGCAGGCGCGCTCTACGCTGGAGCAAAGCCGCGCATCAGCAGATCTAGAGCGAGCAAAGCGCTTGCCTGATCCGACCTTGAGCTTGGGTGTGAAGCGCGCGCAGGAGGTGGGGCGTAACCAACTTGTTTTTGGAATTTCGATACCACTTCCGGTGCTGGACACCAACCGCGGTAACCAGATCCAAGCACTGCGCCTTGCCGATCAAGCTGAAGAGAAGCTTCAAGCGCTGCGCGTCCAGATGCAGACAGATGTGTTTCAAGCCCGTGAGCAGTTGGAAACCAGCCGTCGCCTTGCACAACAGCTATCAACCCAAGTACTGCCCACAGCACAAACTGCTTATGAAGCAGCCGTGAAGGGCTTTTCACTTGGAAAGTTTAGCTACCTCGACGTTCTGGACGCACAGCGCACATGGTTCGACGCGCGTAGCCAGTATCTAAGCCAGCTGCTGTCCACCCATAGCGCCGTCGCGGACCTCGAACGTCTGCTCGGATCGCAAGCTGATCAGTAAACCATTGAGCCGCCAAATGAAAACGAACTCTTCTTCAAGTTCTAGCCGTACGCCAACCGTCATAGCGATTGTGAGCATCCTGTCTGTAGGGGTTCTCGCAGCGACTCTGATTTTGCGATCAGGCAACTCCAACTCCCCCGAATCCAGCGGAAAGACCCCCCAGTCCCAGGAGCATGGTCATGGTGAGGCCGCAGGCCATGCTGATCAAGAACATCATGGGGAGAAGGCTGCCAAGTCCCACAGCGATGACAAGGGCCATGCTGATGGTGAGCATCATGAAGAGGGCGATGGCAACAAGGCCAAGCCAGAAGCTTCCGCCAAGCCCGGCGCCGAAGCTGGTCATGACGAAGATGAAGGATTGATCCCGATGGATGCCCAACGCATCCAGGTTGCCGGCCTCAAGGCCGCTCAAGCTGGACCATCGGTTATCCGTAGCGTGCTGCAACTGCCTGGAGAGATTCGCTTTAACGAAGACCGCACCGCTCACGTGGTACCCCGCGTTGCCGGCGTCGCGGAAAGCGTGCCAGCCAACTTAGGTCAAAACGTTAAGAAGGGCCAGCTGCTGGCTGTTCTGAGCAGCGTTGCAGTGTCGGAGCAGCGCAGCGAACTGTTGGGCGCGCAAAAGCGTTTGGCACTCGCCCGAACCACCTATCAGCGTGAAAAGCAGCTTTGGGAGGAAAAGGTTTCGGCGGAGCAGGACTATCTGCAGGCCCAACAGGTACTACGCGAAGCTGAGATCGCGGTCTCCAACGCTCAGCAAAAGTTGGCAGCTACTGGTGCAGGCGCTGGCGCGGGCGCAGGGCTCAATCGCTTCGAACTACGGGCACCATTTGACGGTGTGATCGTGGAGAAGCACCTGTCTATCGGTGAGGCCGTTCAGGACACCACGCAAGTCTTCACGATCTCCGACCTTCGTTCTGTGTGGGCCGAGATGAGAGTCTCCGCCCCCGATCTGCCCTCAGTGCGTGTTGGCGAAAAGGCAACGGTTCGCGCGACAGCATTTGAATCTGCAGCGACGGGCGAAGTCTCCTATGTCGGCGCGCTCATCGGACAGGACACGCGAACTGCCCCAGCCCGTATCACCTTGCCGAACCCAGACGGTGCCTGGCGCCCAGGTCTGTTTGTGAATGTGGAGGTCACAGCATCCTCGCAGGAAGCCGCGCTCACCGTTGTGTCCACCGCAATTCAGCGCATCGAAAACCAAAAGACAGTGGTGTTCGTTCCAGTGCAAGGCGGCTTCCGGGCACAGCCGGTTCGAATCGGACGTACGGACTCCAAAAATACGGAAATCTTGGAAGGCCTCAAGCCTGGCCAAGCGTACGTGGCCGAAGGGAGTTTCCTCCTGAAGGCGGAGCTCGGCAAAGCCACGGCTGAACATGCTCATTGAGGCGGGGACCGGAGAACTACATGTTTGAACGCATCATCCGCTTTGCCATTGAGCAGCGCTGGCTTGTGCTGCTCGCCGTTTTCGGCATGGCAGCACTGGGCATCTTTAGCTACCAGCGCCTGGCCATCGACGCTGTGCCCGACATCACCAATGTCCAGGTGCAGATCAACACCCAGGCTCCCGGCTACTCTCCGCTGGAGACTGAGCAGCGCGTCACCTACCCGATAGAAACGGTGATGGCTGGACTGCCGAACCTGGAGCAGACGCGCTCGCTGTCGCGCTACGGCCTGTCTCAGGTTACCGTAGTGTTCAAGGACGGCACGGACATCTACTTCGCGCGCCAGCTCGTGGGCGAACGCATGCAACAGGCCCGAGAGAGCCTGCCAGACGGCGTGTCTCCCACCTTAGGGCCGATATCGACTGGCCTAGGAGAGATCTATCTCTGGACCGTTGAGGCGGAGGAAAACGCCAAAAAGCCCGATGGGTCTCCCTACACTCCTATGGACTTGCGGGAGATCCAGGATTGGGTGATCAAACCTCAGCTGCGCAACGTGCCAGGCGTTACTGAGATCAACTCAATTGGTGGCTACGCGAAGGAGTACCTCGTCGCGCCCTCTCCTGAGAAGCTCTCTGCCTACGGCTTCACACTGGCCGACATCGTGGCGGCGCTGCAGCGCAACAATGCAAACGTCGGCGCTGGCTACATCGAGCGCCAAGGCGAGCAATATTTGATCCGTGCGCCTGGTCAAGTTAAGGGCATCGCAGACATCCGTGAGGTCATCGTTGGCTCTGCACAGGGTCAGCCTATTCGCATCCGTGACTTGGCAGAAGTGGGCCTCGGCCGCGAGCTGCGCACTGGCGCAGCCACCGACAACGGTCGCGAGGTAGTGCTGGGAACGGTGTTCATGCTGATTGGAGAGAACAGCCGAAAGGTTTCCCAGGCCGTCGATATTCGTATGCGGGAAATTAACCGCAACTTGCCCGAAGGCGTCAAAGCCGTAACGGTCTACGACCGTACGAACCTGGTGGACAAGGCCATTGCCACCGTCAAAAAGAACTTGCTCGAAGGCGCCGCCCTGGTGGTGGTCATCCTCTTCCTGTTCCTGGGTAACCTGCGCGCGGCGCTGATCACAGCGTTGATCATCCCACTGTCCATGTTGTTCACCTTCACCGGAATGGTGTACTACAAAGTCAGTGCCAACCTCATGAGCTTGGGAGCTCTCGACTTCGGCATCATCATCGATGGCGCCGTGGTGATCGTGGAAAACTGTGTACGCCGTTTGGCCCATGCGCAAGAAGCGCGCGGCCGCCCCTTGACTCGCAGTGAGCGGTTTCATGAAGTGTTTGCTGCCGCCAAGGAAGCTCGGCGTCCGTTGCTCTTCGGCCAGCTCATCATCATGGTGGTCTATCTGCCCATCTTTGCCCTCACAGGGGTGGAAGGCAAGATGTTCCATCCCATGGCGTTGACTGTGGTCATTGCCTTGGCCGGCGCCATGCTGCTGTCCATCACGTTCATTCCTGCGGCTGTGGCCCTGTTCATGGGCGACAAAGTGGCCGAAAAGGAAAACCGCATCATGGGCTGGGCTCGGCAGGCGTACTCGCCTGTGCTTGCCCGCGTTATGGCGGCTCCAGCAGTGGTGTTGACAGCAGCAGGCGTGGCGGTCGCGCTCAGCCTTCTGCTTGCGACGCGCCTTGGTAGCGAGTTCGCTCCTAATCTCAACGAGGGTGATTTCGCCATACAGGCGCTGCGCATACCAGGCACCAGCCTCACGCAGTCCTTGGAGATGCAGATCCAGATCGAAAATACTCTGAAAAAGGAGTTCCCCGAGATCGATCGAGTGTTCGCTCGTACAGGTACTGCCGAGATCGCTTCGGATCCGATGCCTCCCAACATCTCCGACGGCTACATCATGCTCAAGCCCAAGGACCAGTGGCCAGATCCATCTCGTTCACGCGATGACCTGCTCGCTGCCATCCAGAAGACTGCTGACGGAGTGCCAGGCAACAACTATGAGTTTTCGCAGCCGATTCAGCTTCGCTTCAACGAACTGATCTCGGGCGTGCGCAGCGACGTCGCCGTCAAGATCTTTGGTGACGACATGGCCGTCCTGGAGAAGAACGCCCAAACAGTGGCAGGGATGCTTCAGCAGATCCAAGGCGCCTCTGAGGTTAAGGTTGAACAGACGACAGGCCTGCCCATGCTCACCGTTCAAATTGACCGTGAGAAGGCTTCACGCTATGGGCTGAACATGGGTGACGTACAGGACACCATCAGCGTTGCGTTGGGCGGAGGAGAAGCGGGGATCGTGTTCGAAGGCGATAAGCGCTTCGACATTCAAGTGCGCCTGCCGGAGAACATCCGCAATGACGTGGAAGCGCTGAGCCGCCTTCCCATCGCCTTGCCAAAGGGAGCAGATGGCCGAGTTGGCTTCGTCCCTTTGTCTTCCGTTGCGACCTTTGAGACGGCGCCTGGTCCCAACCAAGTCAGCCGAGAGGATGGGAAACGACGCATCGTCGTCAGCGCAAACGTGCGCGGACGTGACATCGGGTCCTTTGTGGGCGAAGCAGAGCAGCGCCTGGAGAGCTTGCAACTGCCGGCTGGCTACTGGACCCGTTGGGGAGGTACGTTTGAGAACCTGGAGTCCGCTCGACAGAGACTTCTGATCGTCGTACCCGTTGCACTTTTGATGGTGTTCGTGCTGCTCTTCGCAATGTTCGGCAACGTTCGTGACGGCCTCATCGTCTTCACGGGTATTCCGTTTGCGCTAACGGGAGGCATCTTGGCGCTATGGCTGCGCGACATCCCGTTGTCGATTACGGCAGCTGTGGGTTTTATCGCGCTATCCGGTGTGGCAGTGCTCAACGGCCTGGTGATGATCTCCTACTTCCGTACATTGCGTGAAGAGGGTCGAAACGTAGCTGACGCCGTGACTGAGGGAGCCCTGACCCGGCTGCGGCCGGTCTTGATGACCGCCCTGGTCGCCTCACTTGGGTTCGTCCCCATGGCCATCGCCACGGGTACTGGAGCTGAAGTGCAGCGTCCCCTGGCCACCGTGGTGATCGGAGGGATTCTGTCCTCAACGATCCTCACGCTCTTAGTGCTGCCTTTGCTGTACCGACTCATACACAGGAACGACCCTTCAGAAAGTGAAGGTCAAGGGAACCCCGAGAGTGGAGCATCGTCCTCTGGCGAGGTGGCGATCGTGTAACTGGGACAGCGATCGCCTTTTACAGGTCATGGCTTAATGCCATGGCCTTTTTTTGTGTCAACAAGATTACAGCTTTGTCACTGCAATGTGTGCGTCCTGTGGGGGGCATTTTTCTACAGTAGAGCCATCGACTTGAGATAGATCCAAATCTCGAGAAGAGAATCAAAACTCTGTTGAAAGGAAATCCAATGAAGCACCGTCGTTTTTACTCTGCATCTTTTATTGCAGCATTGGTCGCTTCGGCGGCGTTCGTTCTCCCTGGTACCGCCTCGGCAGAAAGCTACCAGCACCCTGCCAACAACGAAGCGGGGGTGAAGACTTACCCGGAGCATTTCAAGGGCGAAAAAACCCGTGAACAAGTTCAAGCTGAAGCTGCAGCGGCTGTCCGTGAGGGTGGTACCAATCGTTTTAATACGGGAGTTTACCCGGCGGCCTCGAAGCAACCTACTACAGGCAAGACACGCGAAGAAGTAATTAACGAGCTGCTGAGGGAAACTCCTGCTGAGCGCGACGCCCGTCAGCGTTCGATGGGCGGTTAAGCACGAAATCGCTTAACACGACAGCCGTATACCATCAAAAAAGACGTGGCTATCTGTCATCAGCAATGACAAAATAGTCGCGCATAGAAAAGCAGATTATGCCTTCCTCTTTAGAACAACGTTCTCTTGAGGAAGGCTTTCTGCGTTTGGCTCAAGCAAAAGAGCTAGTCATGAAAAATAATAATCAAAGCTTTCTACAGAAAATATCAGCGCACCTGACAGTTGGCCCAGCTCTTTTAATCATTGCGACAGGACTGTGGATCGCGACCATTGGAAATATTCCATTGTGGAAAGCTCTGAGCCAACTGCCTGAAGGTGTCGATGCCAAGTTCTTTACAGGGTTTCTAACGGCAGTCGCTGCATTAAATATATCACTCATCGCAATCTTCGCCTGGGGACGGCTGCTAAAGCCAGTGTTGATTTTTTCGATACTTACAGCGTCTATCACAAGCTACTTCATGCTGAACTACGGGATAGTCATTGATCCCGGCATGGTGAGGAACACAATACAAACGGATGTGGCTGAGGCGAGCGATCTCGTAAGCGTACAAATGCTGCTTACCGTAGTTATGCTTTCTGCAGTACCGATCGCGTTCATATGTCTTGCGAATGTAAAGAAGACTACTGCAGTTGGGTCGTTAGCCACCTCCATTGCTTTGTCAGCAACGGGCTTAGTATTTTCAATTTTGTGCATATTTTTAATTTATCAGCCATTCTCCTCGACGATGAGAAATCATACAAAGATGAGATATCTGATAAACCCACTAAATACCTTTTACTCAACAATTAAGGTTGCCACAAATCCATTAGAACGGACAAATGCTGAGCTTTCTAAAATAGGCCAAGACGCCAAAATAATTACACCCCCTGCAGAAACTACAGCCGCGCCCATCCTACTACTAGTAGTCGGTGAAACTGCACGATCAGAAAGCTTTGGATTAAACGGGTACGAAAGGAATACAACTCCGCAGTTGTCCCAACGTACAGATATCTTCTCATCGAAAAATGCTTGGTCTTGCGGGACGAGTACAGCTGAGTCGCTTCCCTGCATGTTCTCTCACATGAGTAGAGAAAAATATTTCTCCAGAAAGCAAAATTACGAAAACATGCTCGATGTCTTGAGTCGCGCCGGGCTATCCGTCTTCTGGCTCGACAACCAGTCCGGGTGCAAGGGCATTTGCGCAAGGGTCGCAAACGAACAATTCAAGCATCAACCAAACAACCCTCTATGTGACAAAGAAGGTGTTTGCCAAGATGCAGCCATGCTGGACTCTCTTGAAGAGCGTATTAAATGGCCTCCAACAAATACAGGAGATAAAGGCAAGGTGATCGTGCTTCACCAGATGGGTAGCCATGGACCCGCCTATTACAAGAGATCAAGCATGCAGAGAAAGCCTTTCCAGCCCGAATGCAAATCAGCATCTCTGCAGCAATGTACACAGCAAGAGGTTATAAACGCCTACGACAACAGTATTGTCGAAACGGATCACTTCATAAATAGCTCTATCGAGTGGCTGAAAAACAAATTCCCATCAACCCCCACTGCATTGATTTACGTCTCTGACCATGGAGAATCACTGGGTGAAAATAACATATATCTTCACGGCCTCCCATACTCAATAGCGCCCAACGTACAGAAAAATATACCGTGGATAGTTTGGCTCTCCGAATCCATGATGGCATCCAGACAAAAAAACCTATCCTGCATTGCAGAGAAAAACAACGACAGAGCCATTAGTCATGATAACTACTTTCATACTGTACTTGGATTAATGAACGTTCAAACAGATGTTTATGAGAAATCTCTAGACATCACTGCACCATGCATGAAGAAAGAGTCGGTCGCCAACATAACAAATATGTAACCCAATCAAATTAGCCAGTCCACTATCATATTTAACCAGTCTTTGACCGTCAACGATGAAATGGCAATCACCTCGAAAGAGGATTTTACTGGAGGCATGAAATGAGTGAAGTTCGTTTTGAAGATATAGCTCTAAAGATAAGAACTCAAAGACTTGCGATTATTGCAAGTAATATAGCCAACGCAGATACACCTGGGTACCAGGCAAAGGACCTTGATTTCAAAGAAGCACTTGAACGGAGCAACGCAACAATGCTGTCCGTTAGTAGCACCAGCAAGGGTCACATTCCCAGCTCTGAGATGAAATCTATTTATGACACACAAGTCGCCTTCCGTCCGGCATCACAAAATTCTCTCGACAGAAATACTGTCGACTTAGACCAAGAAAGAGCCAGCTTTATTGACAATGCAATTCGGACAGAGCTTGCAATGAAACAAGCGGTAGAAGAGTATTCTGAAATTGGCGATATGCTAGCCAAAATGATTAAATAATTAAATCTCGCTTCAAGGAAATTGAATCATGGGTATCAGTAAATGGCTATTTGGAAAAATTCAACATAACAATAATGGTGGCCATCACCAAAAAAATGGCGGTCATCACAATCAATACAATCAGCCCGCACAAAGGGGGAGTTATGGAGAAGTCGGATATGCATGTCCAACCTGTAGAACGATCAATTCAGCGACGAGCCGCTTCTGCCGACAATGCGGACTTTCATTAGTTTGCCAAGGTTGCGATGCAACTATCACGCCTGGCGCAAAATTTTGCCCTCAATGCGGACGCGCGGCTTCCTAAGTTGACGTTGCCTGCGCCAACTAGTACGCTGCGAAGCAAGTATCGATTTCTTCCTGTCTTCGCCTAAACATCATGACAAAAAAACTGCGTCTAGACATACCAGTAGTGCTGCCATCGATTTCCTCGAGCGAGGATCTTCTAGTAAGAAGATTGTTAAATGATATTGAAGGAAGGGATGGGGTTGAGAAAGTACATCTTGAGCCTGGACAGGATGGTGAATGGCCTAAGCTTTGCATACACTATGATTCAGATAAGCTGTCATTAGTTCGGATACGCGAACTAGTTCAAGCAGCTGGCTCCAGGATCACCGACCGATGGGGCCATTTTCTGCTCGAGTTAGATGGAATCAAGCACGCGCGCAAGGCCCAAACCGTTGAGGCCAAACTCAGCGAATTGAGTGGTGTTCTGGAAGTGCAAGTAAGCGCAACTGGACAAGTTCATATCGACTTCGACAAGTCAAAAATAAAAGAAGCTGATATTTTGGAGGCACTAAAAGAGTTGAACGTTACGCCAGTTCGGTCGAAGGCTGCTAATCCTTCTGCCCCAAAGGGTCACGAGCATTCAAAATCCGAATCGGATCATAAGCATGATCATGGGAATGGCATTTTGGGAGAAAATGCCGAGATGATTTTCGCGATCACCTGCGGCGCGCTACTAGGATTGGGGGTGGTCATTGAAAAATTTGTAGCCAATGCACCATCTTGGCTACCAATTAGCTGCTTCGTATTAGCATACTTTTTTGGTGGATTCTTCACCTTAAGAGAAGCAATAGAGAACCTCAAACTTAAGAGGTTTGAAATAGATACCCTCATGCTTGTAGCTGCAGCGGGCGCTGCTGCTCTGGGCTCTTGGGCAGAAGGTGCATTATTACTTTTTCTTTTCAGCATTGGTCATGCCCTCGAACACTACGCGATGGGCCGCGCCAAGCGTGCAATTGAAGCACTCGCAGAGCTAGCACCTGATAAAGCAACAGTTCGGAGAGACGGCGAGGCCCGCGAAATTCCTGTCGAAGAACTGGTCGTAGGCGACACTGTCCTCATTAAGCCAAATGAGCGCATTGCGGCCGATGGCTTCATCGTACGCGGCAACTCTGCCATCAACCAAGCTCCAGTTACCGGCGAAAGCATTCCAGTTGACAAACGAGCTGTTGCTGATATTGATAGAGCCAGAGCAAAGCCCGATATTGTCGGATCGGAATCAAAGGTTTTTGCCGGAACGATTAATGGAGCTAGTGGTATCGAAATTGAGGTAACCAAAAAATCCTCAGACTCAGCACTGGCCAGAGTCGTGAAAATGGTTAGCGAAGCCGAGACCTTGAAGTCACCGACTCAGCGCTTCACCGAGAAATTCGAGAAGGTATTTGTCCCAGCGGTTCTGCTGCTCGCATTTTTACTGCTTTTTGCGTGGGTTGTTGTTGACGAGTCATTCCGAGAGAGCTTCTACAGATCGATGGCTGTACTGGTCGCCGCCAGCCCATGTGCGCTCGCAATAGCCACACCAAGCGCTGTGCTGTCCGGTATAGCCCGCGCAGCTCGAGGAGGCGTACTGATCAAAGGTGGAGCTCCTCTAGAAGAACTTGGATCGCTGAACGCAATTGCCTTTGATAAAACCGGAACATTGACCGAAGGTCAGCCAAGGATTACCGATGTAGTACCGCTGGAAGGAGTTACGCAGGAAGAACTGCTAGAAGTGGCCATAGCAGTTGAGTCTCTCAGCGATCACCCTCTTGCTGTAGCAATTGTGAAAGATGCAGGCGCCCGCATCACCGTGCCGGTCCGCCTGAATGCCGTCGATCTCAACAATTTGATTGGCCGTGGAGTGAAGGCGACCATCGACTCCAAACCGGTTTGGATCGGTAAGGCCGAGATGTTCGGCACTGAGGGAATTCCCAGTCTAAGCAGTCAGTCAAAATTCATAATAGACAAACTCCGAGAAGATGGCCGAACAACAATGTTTGTTCGGTTTGATGATAAAGAGCTAGGAGCTATCGGTCTACTAGATACTCCGAGGCCTGGAGCGAAGGAAGCACTGCAAGAACTGCGTCGTCTAGGTATTTCCAGAATGATAATGATCTCTGGTGACCATCAAAAGGTTGCGGATGCGATTGCTAAAGAGGTGGGCCTAGACGAGGCTTGGGGTGACCTCATGCCAGAAGACAAAGTTAAGGCAATACGGGATCTAAAGAAAAATACTAAAGTCGCCATGGTTGGAGATGGTGTTAACGATGCCCCCGCCATGGCGAACTCCACTGTAGGAATTGCAATGGGAGCTGCCGGTTCCGACGTGGCTCTAGAAACAGCAGATGTCGCATTAATGGCAGATGATCTAAAGCACTTGCCTTTTGCGGTAGGCCTGAGTCGACACACCAGATCAGTCATACGACAGAATGTCTTCGTGAGCTTAGGCATAGTCGCGGTTCTAGTTCCGGCTACTATTATGGGACTCAGTATTGGTGCTGCGGTTGCGGTCCATGAAGGATCAACCCTATTAGTGGTTTTCAATGCACTACGTTTGCTAGCCTACAAGAAGCAGCAGGTTTGATCGGTGCTGACCACATAGTCTGAAAAACTGGCCCTTCGATACGGGCCAGTTCTAATTGGGGCATCGGCCCTGCAGTGCGGCCTCAGAATAAAAAATATGTTTCAAGAACAATTGGGAAATTATATAGATTCCCAGCGACACCAGTTTCTGATCACCCATATCTTCACACCATTCCTCCCAATAATTGCTATGTCATATGTGCTCATGGCAGGAGGAGGTGATCAATGGCTTGCTGATTCTATATACGGAATGCAAGGCCATGAATGGAGGTTTGTCGATAACTGGCTCGCGTCAACAATACTTCATCGAGGTGGAAAGATTGCAAGCATCCTTGCAGCAATAACAGTTTTCTGCCTCTACACTATATCTTTTCTTAAATGTGCGCCATACATTCGGTTGTGGAGAACGCCATTGTGCTATTTGCTGCTTACCATAATAGCGAGTGTGGTAGCAATAAGCTTATTAAAATCACTAACTAACATGGACTGCCCTTGGAGCCTGGTGGACTACGGAGGGGATCGCCCATTTGTAGGGCTATTTGAGACCAGGCCCTCAGGCCTCGGGCGAGGAAAATGCTTTCCTGCCGGGCATGCTAGTGCTGGATATGCATGGATTAGTCTCTATTTTTTCTACCTAATGGTTAAACCATCGTACCGATGGCTGGGCCTCGCCATTGGAATATTGTCCGGATTGATCTTTGGCCTGACGCAGCAGTTTCGAGGCGCTCATTTTGCATCCCATGACCTCTGGTCTTTAGCAATCTGCTGGTACATATCAGCACTGATGTACACCTTCTTCTCAAAATTTGAATCTCACCCCCGCAGCCACTATTGTGAAAAACAACTCTACCAAGCCTAATATTTTCGTCAATCAGCAGAAGAGCCGAAAAGGACTAAACCGACTAATTCACGCAACGCGTTACTCCTGGCGAGGCATCCTAGATGCTTGGCATGAAAAAGCATTCAGGCTAGAGTGCAAGATATTTGTCATATCCACACCTTTGGCATTGTTGATTGGAAACGGTTGGCTGGAGAAGTTTCTACTTATCGCAAGCATCTGGGTCTTGATGTTAATAGAAGTTCTCAATTCTGCTATCGAATCTGCAATAGACAGGGTAGGCTCCGAAGAGCACGAACTCTCTAGGGATGGTGTTCAAAACACGTTTGACGATGGACGCTGAGGCGAGATATTCCACATGGTGACGAATCCGGCGGTTTTCGGGGCTCAAACAAGGGCATTTCACCCTTGTGGACGGTCCCTTGCCCGCTT
>Ga0067045_1027632_pt1 | contig 78041 bp, 67 predicted proteins | sample TerdegcTABiofilm_FD_59184 | JGI IMG/M metagenome (GOLD analysis project Ga0067045, IMG submission 59184) | Combined Assembly of (Gp0054472, Gp0054536) Wastewater bioreactor microbial communities from Singapore -Terephthalate degrading... | reverse complement strand
TATGTTATCTATATCTATGATTTGTTCGTTCATGATTACCTCCTATGATATTATAGTTTTGAGTAGTGTATCACTACATTTTATCATAGGAGGTATTTTTTGTCCGAACTTTTGTCCTAAGCTCAGCTTTTAAATTCTTTGTAATCGTTTTAGATTATTTCTTAGTTATTTTTTACACATTATATTATCACAGTCTCACACCCCACTAGGCATATTGACAATCATTCTCTTTAGTGATATATTGAAACATGAAATCATTAATTATAATAATAGCTATTTTATGAGGTGATATATATGAAGTCCCATTTTATTGTTTATTCAATGATCATTTTTGCCATATTTATTTTCGTATCGTGTGCAGGTCCTAGAATATCTATGACTCCTCAGCAAGAGGCAGATATGCTTTATGCAAAAGCTACACAATTAAATGACAGCGAATCCTATGACGAAGCAGGTATAAGTTTTGAGGAATATGCCAAAAAATATCCAGAAAGCAAAAGAGCTGATAATGCAAAATTACAGGCAGGTAATGTATACTTCCACCAAGGTAATTACGATCAAGCGATAGCGATTTATCAGGAAATATTAGAGCAGTATCCTGAAAGCGATAGTTCTGATCATGCCTTTTTGGCGATTGGTGATGTTTATTTTACTCAACAAAAATTTGACGAAGCTATTAATGCGTATAATAAAATAATTGATAAATATCCTAGGTATAATGTAGAGATAGCCATAAAAGCAAATAATAGGATAATTGCGGTGCAAGATATGCAAGAAAACATCAAAATATTAAACGAAGGAAAAGACGGAGATAGAGATGATGCCCAATTTGATATTGCAGATATATATTTTGCAACTTTTATGGATTATAACAAGGCCAAAGAAGAATATAAAAAATTGGTTGATAGATTCCCAAAGAGTGAACTTGCTGATGATGCTATCTGGAAAATTGCAGAATGTTACTGGAATTTAGCTTCTCAACAAATACCTTCATTGAATTTTAGTGCAGAACATAAGGCATTTGTTGAATTAAACCAGATATATGACAGATTTCCACAACTTAAAGGCATTAGGCAATTTAAGTTAGAGCCTCATTGGCCAACAAACCAACCGAGCGAGGAGTATCGTCTTTCGTATAAGATAGTCAGACAATTGGTTAATAAGTATCCGGGAGTTCAAGACAAGAGCATAATTGACTTTATCCCACAAGATTACAAAAATGCATTTGATAACTGGCAAAAGATATTATATAACTATTCTTATACGGATAAAGCAATCGAAACTCCTATGCGAATCGCTCAGGCTTTTATCGATTTGGGAAACTTGTATTATAACTTAGGAGATAAGCTTTTTGCAGGAATATTCTTTAAAGAATCATTGAAAGTGATGCCGACTCCTGATGGTCATCTTGGTATGGCGCGTTACTATGGAAATATTGCCTCTGTATCATCACCTGCTTGGGCTTATCGTAGAGCTTTTGCACATATAACTCAGGCAGAAAAAATGACTCCACCCAATAGTCCTTTAGCAGATAAGATAAGTTGGATAAAAGAATGGATGAATTACAAAATGAGATTAGAAGCATTGGAAAGCTGGCAATATAAAAAGACAAGATAATATATAACATGAGTTCAGCATAATAATTGGTAAACAAGCAAAGGCACGAAACAAAAAATAGATTCACTGGCGACACGCCCCAATAAAAGAATTTAATAGTATTATTGTTATGCACGTCCGCCAGTGGAGTATATATAATAAAAAGTGTTTTCTATTTTTTTTGAGTTACTATTCTGTGGATTATAATTCCTATGATACATAGAAAACGCTTATCATCTCTAGTATGGATTTGAAGGTGCCATATCCCATGCCTCAATGAATTTAACCTTTGTGTCTCCACCTTGACTGAAAAGCATTACTCCTAGACTGTCTTTGCGAGTCGGATAAACACGTCGCATGACTGCCTGTCTGTCATTGGCAAATACTTCTACAACTGATCTGTCAACAAATACTCGTAATTTCAATGACTCATCGGGCTTTAGCTCAAATGGTCCTCCTTCTATCGATTTGGGACCTTCACCCAATCCTGACTTCGTAGTATCAACCTTGAGCTTCTTTTCCATGGCATCATAGAAGATAACCGTCTGCTCTTCACCATCTGGCGAACAGAATACCTTAACTCCAAATTGTTCTGCACCATCAGGAATCATCTCTATATTTAGTTCAAGGCTATCTCCATAAATGTCTTTCATATTCATCTCAGTATTTGACTTAATTGTCCAGCCTTCTATCCTTCTTGGGTTATAGCGAAGCATCTCAAGTTCCTCAATTGGACGCATCCTTAATGTATTATCTTCTCCTAACCATAAAACACGAGGCAAGCTCATTGTCCCTGACCAGCCCCTTTCTTTAAGGGTCTCATTCCTTAGCCCATCAAAGATCCAAACCCATAAAATACGTCTTCCTTTATTATCTTCCAGACTCTCCGGAGCAAAGAAGGCATTATCTACCCAACTCATTTTCTCATGGAATTCGGGGTAAAATTGCTCATTTTTCCATTCTCCGATATAATATCTACACCCAAGCCTATGGCTGATACACACTAATACATGTTTATTACCTAGCTTAAATAGGTCTGGACATGAAATATCCTCATTTATATCAACATCCTGAACCGCATGAGCAAGCAGATCGCCAACATATTCCCATTTGTCAAGTTCAGTTGCCTTGAAAACTGATGGTCTTGTTCCACCGAAGATCGCATAATATGTATCATTCTCAAGCCAACCATGAGGATCCCAAGACGCATATGGGGAACCAGCAGGTGGGTTTGGAATTATGGGATTAGATGGAAGCTTTTTCCAATTATCAAGATTTTTATCAGAGGCTGTAGCAATGCAGTTTCCTACGTTGACACCATGATAAAGCATTGTTGCTTCACCCTTTTTATTAATGAAACAATTACCGCTAAAAATACCAACTTCTGGACTGTCCGAAGTAGGAACTAAAGCAGGTGTATGATGTCTCCAATGCACCAGATCGATACTAGAAACATGACCCCAACAATGACCACCATGAGGATATTTTGGATCTTGGTATATATAGCATAGATGATACTTACCTTGCCAATAGATACAGCCATTTGGATCGAAAGGCATTGCAAGCCCCTCTGGTATAATGAAGTGATAGAGTGGACGATATGGATCATTCAAGTATCTAATCCTTAATTCACGAGAGTTTTTTATGAGTTCATCCATTGTTACCTCTTCCATTTTTTTTCCTTTCATAATAATTACTTTTTTGCCAGTGTGTTGACGGAGACATATCATGCACATCATTACAGCTTGCCGATTCTTCACAAAGATTTTCACTACTGATCTGTTTTTACTTCCGTTTAATGGAATACATAAAGCAGATTTTATAGTAAATTTTTCTATTTTCTTAAGGATTAATAACAAACCTTGTATCTGTTTTCACATTTGATATTGAAATTGCCGTATCATTCTGGACTACATATTTTGCTATCTCAAAAGGGCATGATAAATTAGCCTCTCCTACTTTTCTATCTTCCTCATCTTTAATTACCAAAATTTTGATCTTTTTATATTTTGTATTAATCTTCATAGTCACTTTCTTCTAAACTAATAGGTGCATTTTTGGAGCAATTTGAAAAGACTCGATTTAAAACAATACAACTATAATAAATTTCTATTAGCTTGTAAATATAATTTTTGCTGAATCAACATCGGTTTTCTTAGATTTCATATAGACACAGATTATCTAATGCAAAGAGAGGATCAATTCTAATATTAACCCGAGAATCTAGCGGTTTCCATTTGATTACTCGTATCGATGAAAAGTCCTTTCTACTAGATGTGTTGTAATAACTTGACCATCTATAATCCGATCTCTCATATATAATAAATAATACGCATAATGACAATAAAAAATCAACTGAAACCTGCTTTGTTCTATTCTATATAGCAACTCCTCGAAGCCAAACATGATTCATCTTCAATTGTCTGTATTATTCTATCATGATTAACTTTTTCGCTCAATTTATAACAGATTGTAGTAAAATGTAGGGGTTATCTCCTCGTTTATTGTATAACCAAAAACAAACATACAATAAAAATAAAAGGAGAAACCCAATGGCTATTATCTCATATTTACATGAGCTTTTCAATGAACAGAAATGAAACGAATATGTCCATCAACTGCGATGGCAAGATAGACAATTGCAATGTCCTAGATGCCAAAGCAAAAAAGTCAAACCATGGGGGAATTATCATTGCTTCCCAGGTCTGAAACGTTACAAATGTAAAGCATGTAACAGAACGTTCAATGACAAAACAAACACTGCGTTGTCTGGGTGTAAGATACCTGTGAAAACTGTTATATTATCAAGCTTTCTTTTATGTCTTTCATCTAGCAGTCGTCGCATAAGCAGGGAGACTGGTTCACATATTCGCACAGCATATCACTGGTGTTGGTATTTCAGGAATGCTGCAATATCTTATGAAATTAGTCGTCAGCTTGAAGGCATTGTCGAAGCTGATGAGATATACCAGACAGCAGGTAACAAAGGTCGTTGTAAAACAGGAAAAAAAGAACTGAATCATCTACCTCGCAAGCGAGGAAAGAAACAACCACCTGGTAGAGGACATTACGAAAAAGATTCACCAGCTATAATAGCTTATGTATCTCGCAATGATAATACAGTGCTTACGGTTGTAAAAGATTTCACCATAGAAACAGTTCAGAAGTCAACAAATATCGCAGTGAAATCAGGTAGCACGATATACACAGATTCAGCCAAGAGCTATAAAGCACTAATGGTTACATACATGATTGTGTGAACCATTCTCAGAAAGAATATGCCAGAGGCGAAGTCCATGAGAATCGTTCAGAGAACTGTTTTTCTTTGTTACGTCCTTACTTGGGTGTATTTCGTGGTATAGGCAAAGCTAATTTGCTGGGTTATATAGGTTTCTTTCAGTTTATGCTCAACCATTGTAAACTCAATGCTTTTGAGCAATCAGAGATGAGCTTACATGCAATATTGAATCCTGATATTACCAATAAGGTAAAGTATGGGGATTTTGTTAAGCAGTTAGATCACTTTATGTTACTACAATCTGCTATAAATTGAGCGTTTAATGTTTTTAATTCTGAAATAAGATTATTTATCTGATCATCATTTGTCATTATACTAGCTTTCTTTTGGCTTTTCTTTTTTCCCTTGCCACTTCAAATAAATCATAGAGAGTTGGTATAAAAAATAATGTAAAGGTTGTTGCTATTATCGAGTGCAATTCAGATTCTAGGCATCTCTGAAGAAGAACGATAACTCCTCCAATAACTATCCCATTCATTGTTTTTCCATTTCAGACGTAACGATGTAACATACTTTGCTCCGTCTTCTGTCCATCGCATTCCACTACGCTTTAGCCTATCTCCTACTACATGACGACAGGCACTCTCTGTCGGACTGCTGGTTATGTGATACCAATCTCTTTCATAACCCAAATAATCCATTCTCTCTACATTATTTCGGTAATATAATATCGTCTCTTTTAGTTTCTCTAATGAATTCTTTGAGCATTTGTCTGAAAGTGTTTCTAACTCTGACAATACTTGCAATCCTCATGATTCTCTCAACTTTGTTTTCATATCATTTAGCAAATCATTTGACTTGTCCGTCTCTTCTCCATATACAAAATTAACAAAGTCTTTGAGGTGTTCTAATGCATGGATGAAATCTAATATCTCTTTACCTTCCGGGGTATGATATTCCTTTAATCTCCATATCCACCTTGCTCCATCACTTACCCATATTATCTCTTTGCCATCTATTATACCTCGATTCTTTAACATCAACCATAGATGCTCTCCTAACTCATCTGGTTTCGCAAACATCGCTTGGTAATGAAGATTATTTGCCAATGCGTCTTTAGCTATCGGTGTGTCATATGTTGTCATTACCTTCATCTCTTTGTAACCTTCTCTGGTTGGAACCATTACTCCATCTAATCCTACATATCCACGAACAACTGACTTTATATCTGGTGCCGACAAAGGTTTCTTATGTGAAAACACAGAATCCACTTCTGCTGATTGGGTTTGTGTTATATCTTTACCATACTTTTGAGTAATCCTTCTGATGGTGCTTGCTGAAACCTTGACTGGAAATAGTTTTGACAACTTATTGGCTCTTTCTGAAAAACTATCTTCTATGGCAAAAAGACTCATTGCTTCTTGGACTGCATAGCTGCAATTCTCTTTGGGTATGGACAATGACTTATCTAATGGATAGTAACCGCCCTTTGCATTTATCTTATTGTAGTATGCTCTTTGAATTGTTACATCACCCATCAAAGTAGTTATTGTTTTTGGGACATTTCCTTTATATTCTGCTTTATGTAGTTAATATTATCTTTTGTGTGTAGCCAGTTCCACGAGTTTCTATGAGCCATTGGACTATTAATCTACCTATTTCCAGTATTATTTTCCATACATTAGCTTCTATTTCATCAATTGTAGTTTCTTGGTTTGTTTCAAAGAATTGTATCAATTGACGAATTTGTTTGATTATCTTCTCAATGAGAGTTAATATATCTAGCATTGGATACCTCCTCAATTAAAGCTTTTGATTTATTCTTCTTATTGAGGTAGTGTATCCTTTTTTTGTTTTTTCTCAATAGATAATTTGCCCAGAATTTGAATTGCACTCTCGATAATAAATGAGTTTGATTTTTTTTATTTTTAATATATAATTCATTTAAAATGTATGAGATATAACAATTTATAATGAGGAGTTTCATTTATGTTAGAAATGACCAGAAAAGAAAGGCTTGAATCTGCATTTACATTGCAAACAACAGACAGAACACCGATTCTTGGTGGATGGATCGCTTGTCCTGAATACATAATGGAGTTAGCTGGCGCAACTTATGATGAATACTGGGCTGACCCTGTTGGAGTTTCTATTTGTGCATATGACATTCTTGATACTGATGGCTTGATAGGTGTATTTGTTCCAAGAAATCGCACCGATTTTAGATGTGTAGATCATAATAGTTATGCTCATGCAGTTTCTGGAATTACACTAGAAGATACAATAAAACGTATAGATGATATGCCAACTCCTGAAAAAATAATAGGTAACTTTGATATTGATTCCGCATATGAAAACTTCCGTAATTCTATGATTGGGATGCAAAAAAATGTGGAGATATGCTCTGGATGCCTGCACAATGGGGAGCAGGGGCAAAAGTCTCGTGGTATGGCGATTTCGGTTATGAAAATTTCTTTTACATAGTAGGGCTTTATCCTGATAGGGCGCGCAAATTAATGGAAGTCGGTGGGGCCTATGGTAGATGCCAATGCGAAGTTATTGCTCGTGCTGTAAAAGATGGTATCTATCCTCATGCAGTTTTACTTGGTGAGGATATATGCAGTCAAAATGGTCCCATGATTTCAACACAATTTCTTGAAAAATATTATGCACCACAACTAAAATATGGTCTTGAGCCGTTACTTGAGGTCGGTTGCAGACCTGTCTGGCATTCTGATGGCGATGTTCGTCCTATGCTAGATTTCTTGATTGATTCTGGAATTAAAGGGTTTCAGGGATTTCAGCCTGAATGTGGGATGATAATTGACGAACTAGTCGAAAGAAAAACAAGGGATGGTGAACCCTTGCTAATTTTTGGACCTTTGGCAGTTACAACAGAATTGCCATTTCTATCACCAGATCAAATTACAGAGAAAGTGCATCATGCTATTAAAATTAGTAAAAATAAGGCTTCGCTTGTGATGTTTACAGGTAATACAATTAATCCTGATGTTCCATTAGAAAATATCTTGGCAATGTATCGCGCATTAAAGGAATAAAACTACAAGATATATAAATAAATATAACATAATGTCTCAAAAAGGATTAAGGCTAAATCTTTAATATTATTTTTAGCCCTAAATCAGTAATAGGAATTATTATAATAAATATTCAATACGATCAACCAATAGATCTAAAATATGGAGATTAATCTTATGATTTGGTATATCATCACTGATTCAGAAGAAAATTATCATAGATCGCCTGCTTTTCATAATCATAAGCTAGTTTTGGAAAGATTTGCCAAAGATTGTTGTCTTGTTCTGCATTACAAGCAGGTAAATAACAAATTATTTATGGAGCATAAACCATGGGCGATCTGTCATAGTGGCGGTAGTGCTATGTATGATGATTATGATGTTTTACAGACAGAGGAATATTGCGCCTGTATAAAGGAATGGAATGTCCCACAGATAGGCTTTTGTGGAGGTCATCAGATCATATCAACTCAGTTTGGAAGCAAAATCGGAGCATTAAGGCAATTAAAGCCAAATGAACCCGATCTTAACCCCAATTATTGTCCGGGTCAATTAAAAGAATGGGGCATATATCCCGTGCAAATTATAAAGCGAGACCCTATATTTAATGGCTTGGGTGATACAATTCATGTGCAGGAGTATCATAGCTGGGAGGTAAAAGAATTAGGTTCTGAACTGATATTGCTTGCTAGCTCTAAAAACTGCAAAGTTCAAGCTTATGTCCATTCCAAAAAAAACATTTATGGAACGCAATTTCACCCAGAACAGTCAAGTGATAATTATTCAGATGGTTTCACTATTCTAAAAAACTTCTTTGATATTGCCAGAGGAAAAATAGAATGCCGATGAAGACAATTATGCAGATTGAGGTGAATCAGAGAATTGATAATTTTATTCACCAAAGGCGTAAACAGAGCCATCATCAGCTCCAACAATTAACATCCCATTTGCATAGGCAGGCGATCCAATCATTGCAGATCCGATCTCATAAGACCAGATTTCTTTGCCAGTATTGAGATCAATTATATACAGACGACCATCATCAGAACCAACAACGACTTTATCATCAATTATTATAGGAGAACCATCAACCTTATCCTGTGCCTTAAATTTCCAAATCGGTTTTCCGTTATCTTTTCTGACGCAATGCAGATTATCATCTCTTCCGCCAATAATGACCTGAGTCCTCCCAACTGCAGGGGACGAAAAGAAAGCAGAATCCTTGCTTTCATAAGTCCAGATGATCTTCTTGTTGGAAACATCAATACAAACAAGTTTTTCTGCATAATTGCCAATATAAGCACGTCCATCAATCATGGCAGGCGAACCAGCGATATATGCCCCAGTTTCAACTTCTGCATATTTTTTGCCATCTGCAATTGATACAATATGCAGTTTTGCATCACATCCGCCAAATGATGTCTTTCCATCATATATCGCAGGCGCACCATTGATATAATTACTGACTTCATATTCCCATACTTTTTTCCCTGTTAAAGCATCTATGCTGTATAATTTATTATCATAGCTACCAATGAGTATCCATGCTTTATTATTCGGAGAACTTACCCAATTTGGCGAACCGATTATCTTTGCACCAGTCTTGAACTTCCATTTCAGCTTGCCTGTATTTGAATCAAGTGCATATAAGTATGAGTCTGACGAGCCAATATATAAAGTTTTTTTAATAATACAAGGTGATGATTCAACGGTATCTTCCGTCTTGAATTCCCATATTTTATTCCCACTTGTAATATCAATTGCATAAACTTTTCCATCATCAGAACCGATATATACTCTTTTATTATCAATAGCTGCGGAGGATTTAACGGAATCACCCGTTTTGAATCTCCATTTTAGCTTTAACGAGTTTGGCAATTTTCCAGAAGCAAAGCCTGTCAAAGATGGATTTCCACGATACATAATCCATTCATTACTGGAAACTTTGCCAGATGAAGCCCTATTATTAGCATTAGAGATAGAAAAAGGCTGATAAATTACTATCAATGCAACCGTTAAGCAAAAGATAAAGGAAATGGCAATAAATATAATTTTTTGTTTCATTTTTAATCATACCAAGGCGGTAATTGGTATCATCCCTATATCGTTTAATGTAACGTGCATGGCTCTTGGAGGGCATGCTTGGACACAAAGACTACACGCAACGCATTTTTCTACCTCAAATGTAACTTCCATACTTTTGCGGTTTGGTATTGACAAAGCACCAGTTGGACAAATTGTTATACATGCCCCACAGCTTGTGCATCTCTTTTCATCTCTGCTGACATCTCTGCTGAGAAGTTCTACCTCTGCACCTCGTTCTTTGAGATATTTTAATCCGTCATCATATTTATCATCTTCTCCACTAAGTTCAACAACCATGAGTCCTTCTTCATTAGGCATAATTCTAGCCATCAAAATATTAAACGCTATATCATATTGTTTAGAAAGATGATAAATTGTCGGTTCTTTAACAATTTTGCTTGGAAAGCGTATAACAAATCTGTTTGATTTCATTCCTTAATCTTTCCTTTGAATAAAAATGTATAGAATATAATACATGTATTTAATGTGTATTATGATCTATTTCTGCTCTTTCCATGATGATCCTGATGTTAATGCAGAAATACTATATTTCAATAATATTTCAGCATACTGGGGATTATGAATTCCATATATACCCATACCATTATCACCCATTACCATTCCATAATTTTTCCTGACATCAAGATACAACCTTGACCTCTTATCGGGATAATTATCAAGTAATTCCTTTAATTGCTTGGCTAATGGCTCAATTATGGGCTTCCATTTTTCAACTAACTTTGTTGGTTCTTCATGACACTGAAGGCATACCTTATCATTAATGGAAAAAGTATGACCCCCTTTTTCAGAAGGCGTATTGTCTGCTTTGGCTTTTCCTGTGTAATAATGACAATCAACACATTTATTGGTCATTATTTTGCTGTGTTCTGACGGCATAGGTTTAACACCGGACCCGCCGGTGCCCATGAACATCTCTGATTGTGAGTGTTCATGCGTTATCCCAAGTCAGCCACAGTCAAACTTATGACATGATATACAAAGTTTGTCAACAGGCATTATTAGATTATGCTTAAGCCCTGTTCCATGACGATGACATGATGAGCATGAAACTGCATTTGTAACATCCTTTGGTCCCAAAGGCGTAGATGACCTTGTTGCCCAAGGATTTGCTGGCGGTTTATAGTCAGAAGAATGACATTTTACACACCTATAATCAGCCTTTGGCTCTTTCTGGATCGTTTCAACAGCTTTTGCATGGTCTGAATTTTGCCATTCCTTATATTGTATGGAATCACCATGACATTCAACGCATCTTTCCCTTGCAGGCTTCAGAACTTCCGCTGACCCAGCGTATATGCTAAAAGCGGTTACACTGATAATCGAAAATATCAATATACAGGATAATATTACTGATATATTATGTTTTATTTTTAATATAATTTTATTTTTGCCCAACAAGATGTCGTTTTTCCTCCTTTCTCAACAGCTTTTCCTCCACCTTTTAGACCTTTCATCGCATTATTAATCTCTTTTTCGGACAAGGCTTTGTTATAAAGGGCAACTTCGTCAATCATACCTTTTAGCCATCCACCACCAACCCATGAACCGATAGTAATAACAGTTTGAGCTGTGTCTGGTTTTAGGTTATTTACAGTCTGCCCATCAACGATTCCATCGACGTAACATATAAAAATCTTTCTATCATAGGTTGCAGCGATATGTCGCCATTCACCATTGACAACATTTGATTTTGCATTAAAAGATTGCCATGCTTTGCCAGATGTGAATGAATAATGTATCAATCCACTACCATCATTAATAAAAAGTCCGTAGTTTCTTATCGGACCGTCCGTGTTTTGAGTTGCGATAGTCTGCCAAGCACCAGTGAATTTAGGAACATTTATCCATGCCATAAGCGTAAATTCTTCAACAGAAAGAACGTCCTTATGTTGGATTTCAACATTCGCATTAGTGCCATTAAACTCCAATGCTTTACCATATTTGCCTGCAACATATTTCGCAAAATTTATCTTACCATCATTACCATTGCCAGATGAATCCTCCGCAATATCGCCATTTCCTTCATCAAAAAGCCATAACCCAACAAGATCGGCATTCAAATTAGCAGAAAAATACAAACATAAAAGGGCAAAAACAAAGATAGATATATATTTCATCATGAATCTCCCAATATTTATAGTAAAGTTTTTAAGATTAATAAGTTAAAAAAGGGGGATTATTTAAAATAAAGGGCGTATTTTTTATACGCCCCACACGATCTTATATGTAGCAACTATCTTTTTACATTGCCCCAACAAGTTGTTAGCTTGGATTCTTTCTCAACTGCTGTTGTCGCAAGACCTTTATTCATTACATCCTGAATCTGTTGCGCTGTCAAAGCAGTATCATAAAGAGCAACATCATCAATAGAGCCTTTTATCCATCCACCACCAACCCATGAGCCGATAGTCATAGGGACATCAACCTTTGTGTCAGGTTTAAGGGCATTATCAATCTTTGTTTCACCGTCATTTTTTGCATCAACATAGCATATAAAGGTCTTCTTATCGTAGGTTGCTGCAATATGATGCCATTTTCCATCAACTGTATTTGATTTTGCATTAAAAGATTGCCATGCCTTATTTGATGTAAAGGAGTAATGTATAAGTCCTGTTTTATCGTTAATAAATAGTCCATAATTCCTTATTGGACCATCTGTATTCAAGGTTGCAATTGTCTGCCATCCACCAGTAAAGCCCGGGACTTTAATCCATGCCATTATTGTGAAAGTATCAACAGAAAGTGAACCTTTGTTCATAATTTCAACGTTGGCATCTACACCATTAAAATCTAGGGCTTTTCCATATTTGCCATCGACCCAAGTCGCTTTGTTTATTTTGCCATCAGCCTTATTTCCAGAGCTATCTTTTGCAACTGTTCCACTACCCTCATCAAAAAGCCATGCTCCTACAACACCTGCTTTTGTATAAGAAGAAGCACAAAGAGCAATCAATAAAGCCACAATAATAGAAACTGTCTTCATAAAGGTAACCTCCATTTTAGAAGTTTATTTAGAGCATAAAAATACAAAAAAACTTTGTTTTTATTGTAATGGATTATTTTAATAAAGTCAATATAAATAATTCTGAATCACAATCGGCTTTTCATTGTGCAGATATTACAATGATTTGAATAGAGAATATGTAAGAAAATATTTGGCATATCCTTTTATTTGGAAATGAAAATTAATATCAAAGTATATGTCATGAAAAAAATTATCCTGATGGAATACTGCAAATGAAACATGTTTGGTTTCAAGGAGTTTGTGAGTTGATCATCTTTTTATATTAGATAACAAGAGTTTCTATGAAGTCAAAAAAATGAAAGTGATTCAGATCAAACAATTTGCTTGATATTTGTATAAATTCATGATATTATTAAACAATTAAATATATTGACATATCATTTATTTAATATTTGTTTTAACAAGCAAATGTTTTAGCCAATATTTTGGTAAAAATAACAAAAATCAAACTTATTAGTTTTTCATATTTATAAAATAATATAATTAGGAGGTAACATAATTGGCAAAAGTTAAACTGACCATTGACGGTAAGCCAGTGGAAGCAGAACAAGGGATGACGATATTCCAAGCAGCAAAATCTGCTGGAATAGAGATCCCTCATCTTTGCTATCATGAAGCTTTGCCCCCAACAGGTGCATGCAGAATGTGTTTAGTGGAAGTCGAAGGTGCAAGAGGTCCTGTTACTTCATGTGGTTTTCAGATAAACGAGGGCATGATTGTTAGAACTAATACAGAAGCACTAAATAAAGCGAGAAAAATGATTATTGAGTTACTCTTAACTGATCATCCACTTGATTGCATGACTTGTGAGAAGACGGGAAACTGTAAACTACAGGATTATGCCTATCAGTATGGCATAGCAAAGCCACGTTTTGAAGGTGAACGTCATGAATATCCTATCGATACGTCAAATCCTTTCATAGTTAGAGACCTAAACAAATGTATTCTTTGTGGAAGATGTGTTGCTGCATGTAATGGATTGCAGGTATCAGAAGTATTAGAGTTTTCAAAAAGAGGTTTTGCCTCAAAACTCATTGCTGATGATGATAAACCTTTACAGGATTCTACCTGTGTATTTTGTGGGCGTTGTGTTTCTGTTTGCCCTGTTGGTGCATTAACAGAAAAACAAGGTATTGGCAAAGGGCGCATCTGGGAGACAAAGCAAGTCAGAACGATCTGCAACTATTGTGGATGTGGATGCACTCTTATCCTTCATGTGAGAGATGGTAAAATAGTCAAGGTTACATCGACTGAAGATTCCGTTGTTGCACATGGTTCGCTTTGCGTTAAGGGACGTTTCGGCTGGGACTTCATACATAGCCCCGAAAGACTAACCAAACCGTTAATAAAGAAAGATGGCAAGTTTGTTGAGGCTACTTGGGATGAAGCTTTGAGTTTGGTTGCGTCCAAATTCAGCGAAATAAAGAAAGAACATGGTGGCAATAGTCTCGCAGTTCTTGCTTCCGCCAAGTGTAGTAACGAAGAAAATTATGTAATGCAGAAGTTTGCCCGTTCAGCACTTGGAACAAAAAATATAGATCATTGCGCTCGACTCTGCCATGCCTCAACAGTAGCAGGTTTAGCCCTATCTTTTGGCAGTGGTGCGATGACAAACTCCATAGACGAAATTGAAAATGCAGAATTAATCTTTGTTACGGGTTCGAATACTACCGAAGCGCATCCAGTTATCGGAAGTGCTATAAAAAGGGCGGTTAAGTTTAATAATGCAAAACTAATCGTTGCTGATCCAAGAACGATAGAGCTAGCAGAGTGGTCAACAATCCATCTCAAGCAAAGATTCGGAACTGATGTTGCATATCTCAATGGCATGATGAATGTCATAATAAGCGAAGATTTATACGATAAACAATTTGTTGAGGAACGAACAGAGGGCTTTGAAGAACTCAAAAAGACCGTTGAAAAATATACACCTGAATATGTAGAGGAAATAACTGGAATTCCAGCGGATGATCTCAGAAAAGCGGCACGCATGTATGCAACAACCGAGAAAGCCATGTTTTTCTATACAATGGGTATAACTCAACACACAACAGGAACTGATAATGTTAGATCAATAGCCAACCTTGCTATGCTTACGGGGCATGTCGGCAAAGAATCAACTGGTGTTAATCCATTGAGAGGACAGAGCAACGTTCAGGGTGCATGTGACATGGGCGCATTACCAAACGTATTCCCCGGCTATCAGAGAACAACCGACCAAGCTGTTATTGAGAAATTCGAGAAGGCTTGGGGGGTAAGTTTGCAGAATGGAATCGGTCTAACTATCGTTGAAATAATGCACGGAGCTTATGAAGGCGATATAAAAGGATTATATATCATGGGCGAAAATCCCGTCCTTAGTGATCCTGATGGTAACTTTGTGAGAAGCGCATTGGAAAAGGTGGGTTTCCTTGTTGTTCAGGATATATTTATGTCTGAAACTGCAGAATATGCTGATGTAGTTCTTCCTGCGGCGACATTTGCAGAAAAAGAAGGCACTATTACTAATACGGAGAGGCGAGTCCAACTATGGCGAAAGGCTGTTGAACCGCCCGGGGAAGCAAGACCTGATTGGGAAATTATTTGTGATATTTCATCACGTATGGGATATGAGATGAAATATGATTCAACATCACAGATTATGGATGAGATTGCACAAGTAACACCAATATATGGTGGAATGAGTTATGATCGTCTAGGAAATAATGGATTGCAATGGCCATGCCCAGATAAAGAGCATCCGGGAACAAAGATCCTACATAAAGACAAATTTACAAGAGGTCTTGGGTTGTTCCATGCTATTGAATTCAAACCGCCTTTTGAATTGCCCGACGACGAATATCCTTACGTTCTTAGTACTGGAAGAATACTCTATCATTTCCATACTGGGACTATAAGTAGAAGATCAGAAGGTATTAACGAGTTAATTCCAGAGGGAACTGCTGACATTAATCCTGCTGATGCCAAAGAACTTGGACTATCCGACGGCGATATTGCTATAATATCATCTAGGAGAGGAACGGTTAATGCAAAGATCAAAGTAACAAGAAAATCTCCCAAAGGTTCAGTCTTTATGACTTTCCATTTTAAAGAAGCGGCTGCGAATCTATTAACTGTCAGTGCCTTAGACCCGATAGCCAAGATTCCTGAATACAAGGTTTGCGCTGTTAAGATTGAGCCTGCTGGTGTATTGGTTTGATAATATTAAGGTTGAGTGATGTCCATAGAAAAATTTGAGGATGTTTCTATAATTCGTATAGACACAGATGGTCGGACAGAGCAAGATGATATTGTCATTAAGGAACATGCCTTAACGATAACGCTTAGTGATGGCAATTTTGTCAAGGATAGGGCTTATGTGACGATATTTTGTAGTCCGACTGATCTGGAATATCTCGGTCTTGGATTTCTGCTATCTGATGATATTATTAGCTCAATAGATGATGTTGAGTCAATGAATTTATCTGAGGATGGCAGTATCCTCAATATCTATGTCAAAGATAAAGCAAATCTCCCAGAGAAGCTTTTGACTAAAAGAGATGTAACTTCAGGCTGTGGACGAAACTCAACCCCACGAGACTTGCTGGAAGCCAGTAACATCCAAAAGGTAGAATCAAATATAAAATTATCATCAGATTCTATAATCAGGTTTTCTAGCGAGTTTCAATCAATGTCCGATCTCTATAAATCCACCGGAGGGACACATGCATCAGCGCTATGTGATAAAGACAATATCCTGATATTCAAAGAGGATATTGGACGTCATAACGCTGTTGATAAAGTATTTGGTGAATGTCTAGCAAAAGGCGTCCAAACAGAAGATAAAATAATCCTTACGAGTGGGCGTATCTCATCCGAAATGCTGATCAAATCCGCAAAACGTCATATCCCTATCGTTGTATCCAGATCAGCACCGACAAGCATGGCTCTTGAGTTGGCAAAAAAAGCAAACATAACGCTTGTTGGCTTTGCTCGTGGAAGAAGGATGAATATATACTCACACGATTACAGGATCGAATAGTTATAATGGAATTTACTGGGGTAATACTAGCTGGTGGAAAAAGCAGGAGATTGGGCTATAAAACAAAAGCTCTTTTACAAGTTGGCGGTAAAAGAATAATAGAACGTGTTTTGGATGCGGTTTATAGTGTAACGGATAAGGTTATATTGATCACAAACTCCCCTGATGATTATAAACATCTAGGGTTATCTATGTTTAGTGATATTATATCCGATTCTGGACCTGTTGGCGGTATTTATACAGGACTTGTCAATTCACAAACCCACCAAAACATAATTATCGCATGTGATATGCCATTTATCAAACCCGAATTACTGAAACTGCTATTGGGACAAAGCGAGGGATATGATATTGTAATTCCAGAAACGATTGATGGCTATCATCCTTTATGTGCTGTTTATTCCAAAAACTGCATAAAGCCAGCAAAATTTCTCATAGAGAATAAGAGTCTAAAAGTTACTAACCTTTTTCAATATGTTAGAGTAAATAAGGTTATCTTTAATGAAAATAGCCCTTATTATGTGCAAAATATGCTCTTTAATGTAAATACAGAAGAAGATTACATAAAGGCAGAAAACATTGCAAAAAATAATTGAGGAATCAAAATTTAGTCAATGTTAAATATACATAGGAGGATATTAGGGAATGGGTAATAATGTATCAACTAAGGGAAGATGGACTGTTGCCATATGCGGTATAATTATGATGGTTTTGCTTGGGACGGTCTATGGTTGGAGTGTTTTCAAAAAGCCCTTAATGGAAAGTCATGGCTGGACAGGGCCACAAGTAGGCATGGCATTCACAATAGCCATTTTTTGTATCGGTTTGTCGGCAGCATTCGGCGGAAAGTTCGTTGATAAAGCTGGTGCAAGAAAAGTTGCAACTATTGCAGCGATACTATTTGGTATCGGAACACTTCTCACCGGTTTAGCTGATAGTATCGGTAATCTTTGGTTAATATATCTAGGATATGGTCTGATAGCTGGTGTTGGAAACGGGCTTGGTTATGTCACACCAATTGCGGTTTTAGTCAGATGGTTCCCTGATAAAAGAGGCTTGATAACGGGTCTTTGTGTTATGGGATTCGGTTTTGGTGCAGCAATATTGGGACAAGTTGCCCCGTTGGTCATTCCAAGCATAGGAGTTTCAGGAACTTTCTATTTATTCGGTGCTATATATCTTGTCGTTTTGACTATTGTTGCACAAAAGATCAATAATCCACCTCCAGATTGGATCGCCCCAGCAGCAACCAAGAAAGCACCACCCGCTGTTAAAGAATCAGTTGATCTAAAAGGCGCATTAGGTATGTATCAGTTCTATTTGCTTTGGCTGATACTCTTTATTAATGTTACTTCGGGAATTGCTTTAATAAGCAACCTATCGCCAATGGTGCAAAGCGAACAAATTGGACTTTCTGCTATCGCTGCCGGAACTGTCGTTTTTATTACCTCAATGTTTAATGGATTGGGAAGAATTTTTTGGGCTGCGTTATCTGATAAACTAGGAAGAAAGGTTATTTTCCTTCTGATATTGGGAACACAAATACCGCTATTTATTCTTCTACCAAGTATATCTTCTGCTGTATTGTTCACCATTCTTTGTTGTTATATTTTGGCTTGCTATGGTGGAGGTTTCGCAACAATGCCATCATTTGCAGCAGATACCTTCGGACCAAAGAATATGGGTAATATATATGGTAAAATTCTATTAGCATGGGGTATTGCAGGCGTTGTTGGACCAATCCTTATGGAACGCATTAAAGTTGCAACTGACAGCTTTGCTGTGGCATTGTATATCGCTGCAGGTATGTTAGCTGTTGGATTCATACTTGCACTGCTATATCGCAGACCTGCTCATAATTAATTAATCTGAGATTGTTGGCTAGGAAAAACTTTTTTCCTCCAACAATCTATCCTTTATTGGATTTGACTATACCATTATCATCTGCCCAAAAGACAATTCTGTTATAAAATCTATTACCCTCGTCATGGGTGTCGCTCTTTATGTTATATTGGTTTTTTATATCATAATAGGCTAGTGTCTCATGACTTTTTTAAAATAAGATCAAAAGTTATTTGGCATAATATCGCTATTTGGATTATGTAAGCTATGAACCATTGAGAACTTAATGGCATAGATACTTCTTACCACTGATTAACAAGGCATTGTTGAACTAATATTAGTCTTCTATCGGCATATAAATCTCCTATCTTATCCAAGCCTTCATCTATTATGAAATTTGTGGAGGAAATTTCAATCCTCTCAATCAAACAACTTGAACACTTTTTGCTAATTATGTTAAAATATCAGATAAACGTCTTTTGATTTGAAATGCAATATAGATTATAACAACATAATTTGTTTTTCTATGTTTTTTAATTTATGTGAAGGCTTATAATAACATAAAGGAGGATTTGGTTTATGTCAGCAAAAATTAAGATTTATCTCAACGAGCATATAGCAAGAATAAATCCTAATATATATGGTCATTTTGCAGAGCATCTAGGAAGATGTATATATGAGGGGATATGGGTTGGGGAAGATTCACCGATACCAAATACTGATGGTATAAGGAAAGACGTAATCTCCGCATTAAAAAAGATGAAACCGCCTGTGATACGTTGGCCTGGTGGCTGTTATGCAGATGATTATCATTGGGAATATGGTGTCGGTCCTATGGAGTCACGCCCACGAACAGTTAACGTCCATTGGGGGCAAGTCATTGATACAAATGAATTTGGGACGCATGAGTTTATAAAATTCTGCCGAATGGTAGGGGCAGAACCCTATATCTGCGGAAATGTCGGAAGCGGAACGCCAAAGGAACTAAGAGAATGGGTCGAGTATTGCAACTATCCCGATGATAGCACCCTTGCGCGCAGACGCGCTGAAAATGGTCATCCTGAACCTTTCAAGGTCAAATATTGGGGTGTTGGAAACGAAAACTGGGGTTGTGGTGGAAACCTTACACCTGAAGAATATGCAGCTGAATATAGACGTTACTCAACTTTTATGTTCGATTACAAAGATGCTCCGTTATTTCTTATTGCTTGTGGACCTCCGGGCAATCATGCAGAATGGACACATAGATTCTTTGAAAAACTAGGTAATTATCGTAAAATAGGCGGATTTGCAGCACATTATTACTGTGGAACAGCTGGTAATTCAACGGAATATACGGTCGATCAATGGTATCAACTCATACATAGGGCGTCATTAGTTGAGGACTTAGTTTTACAGCAAAGGGCGATAATGGACGGATACGATCCAAAGAGACATATCGGCTTGATAGTTGACGAATGGGGGACATGGCATCCACCTGCACAAGGACATAATCCCTCTTTCTTGTGGCAACAAAACACCATCAGGGATGCGCTTGTCGCTGGATTAAGCCTTGATGTCTTCAATCGCCATGCTGATAAAGTCGTAATGGCAAATATCGCTCAAACAATAAATGTGCTTCAAGCTATGATATTAACAGAAGGTGAAAAAATGCTTGTAACTCCAACAGGGCATGTTTACGCAATGTATGCACAACATCAGGGCGGAACTTCACTTAGAACAGCTTTTGAGGCTGAAAGTATTTCTGTTGGTAATGCCTCACTGTTTGGACTGGCAGGATCGGCATCATTAAAGGATAATAGGCTTTTCCTGACCGTAGTTAATCCTCATGCAGATTCCGCAATTGAGACAAGTATATCGCTTTATGATGGCTCAGTTAAGTCTGCATCTGCATCTGTCCTTACGCATAGAGACATACACGCACATAATACGTTTGATGCTCTAAATATTGTAGAACCTGTAAATATAAGCCTGAATGCAAATGGATCAGTCATCAATCATACATTCCCACCAGCATCGGTGACCGCAATCTCTGCTGAACTTGGCTAATTGTTTAGAAGGTTTTTGTCTATGATAAAGGCTCTTTTGCTTGGTATGCCTGATATAAGTCCAAGACTTGACGTGATCATGACATTGCCTAATCATGGTCTAGCCTCACTTGCTGGCAATGTTGACCCTAGTGTATGCGAAGTGAAAATAGCCGATCTCGTTGCTGTTAGAGATAGATGGCAAGATTATGTATTGGATGTCATAAAAAGTTATTCTCCTGAATTAGTCGGTATAAGCTTTATGACATTCCAATACAAAAGTGCAGTCTCAATTGCCAAATTGATAAAGAAATATGATAAAAACATTAAGATTGCTATTGGTGGTTATCATCCAACCTTAATGTATGAAGAAATATCAGAATCGCCAGATTTTCGGACAATAGATTTTATCATTCGTGGTGAAGGCGAAGGGACTTTTAGCGAATTGGTCTCCGCTATTAATGCAGGGGGCGGATACGAAAAAATTGATGGGTTGTCATATAAAATTAATGAAGTATTCCAACATAATCCAACAAGGGAAATACTCGACCTTGATTTGATAAAACTTCCCAAACGTAATGCTAGATTGATAACAAAGGGATTCAGCATTTTTGGCTTTCCTGCGGATAATATCGAAACTTCGAGAGGATGCACTTATAGGTGTAAATTCTGCACAATTAACAAAATGTATGGTAGAACTTTTAGGAAATATAGCATTGAAAGGATTATTACTGATATTAAAGATGCTCAAAGATATGGCGCAAGATATTTGTCAATCAGTGATGATAATATTACTCTCGATCTTCAACGTTTAGAAGACCTTTGTGATGAGATAATCTCAAATAAATTAAACTCAATGCAGTTTTTTTTACAGGCGACAGTCGAAGGCATTGCTCATAGCTCAAAACTAGTTCAAAAGATGTCTGACGCTGGAATGAAAAGCGTATTTCTCGGAATTGAAAGCGAAAAAAAGAACAATCTTGACTTTATCTATAAAAAAAGCTCAAATCCAGAAAGCACCAAAAAAGCCATCAAAAATTTAAGAGATAATGGTATTATCGCTATTGGTGGTTTTATTGTTGGTATGCCCGATGATGATGAAAAATCATTGTGGAATACATTTAAAACAGCATGGGAACTTAAAATTGATATTCCTGTATTCTCAATATTGATTCCACAACCTAAATCAGAAATAAGAGATGAACTTATAGGACAAGGCCTTGTCGTAAATGATTCTAATTATTATGATTATGAGCTAACTATCGCAAATGTAAAAACTAAATATCTATCATCAGAAGAACTTCAGAGAATCAACCAAAAGATGTATGATGCCTATTTAATCAACTTAAATTATATACGGTTCAATCAAGTGAGAAAAATATATCCATCATATTTTTGGAAAACGGTTTTTGGACAAATTCCACTGGTAATCAAAGATTTTATAAAAAAGAAATGAAACCGTCTAAATTTTCTTTTTTAGCTCTTGCAGTTTGTTTAATGCCTGAAGCGGTGTCATATTTGATATATCGATAGCATTTAATTCATCAATTATTTTGTCAGCCTTTGAGCCGAATAGCGAAAGTTGTATTGGCTCACTTTCAGCTGAGGGGAAATCATGTGTCTTTGGCATTGATTTCTGATTTTTGTTTGGCTTAACAGAATTATTGTTATTTTCCAGAGCCTCTAATATTTCGTTTGCCCTTCTTATGACAGATTCGGGCAAACCAGCCAATTTAGCGACGTGTATTCCATAGCTTTGGTCTGTTCCGCCTTCAACGATCTTTCTTAGAAAAGTGATCTGCCCATTCCATTCTCGGACAGCAACATTATAATTCCTTGCTCCTGCGTGAGTCTCACCAAGCTCTATTAGTTCATGATAATGCGTTGCAAATAATGTTCTAGCACCGATTTTCGTTTTATCAAGTATATGTTCAGCAACAGCCCAAGCAATACTCAATCCGTCATAGGTGCTTGTTCCTCTGCCAATTTCATCCAATATAAGAAGGCTTCTTCTCGATGCGTTGTTAAGTATATTTGCAGTCTCGTTCATTTCAACAAGGAAAGTGCTACGCCCCATAACGAGATTATCAGATGCACCCACTCGTGTAAATATACGATCAACAATACCGATTGATGCTTCTGATGCAGGGACAAAGCTACCCATCTGAGCCATTAGGGTAATAAGAGCAACTTGTCTTAATATTGTTGATTTTCCACTCATGTTGGGACCCGTTATTATAATCATCTGTTGTTCATCACAATCAAGCGATATATCATTAGGAACAAAGCCTTCACCAGTGACAAATTTTTCAACGACAGGATGCCTACCATCCTTTATCTTTATCTCATCGCTATCATTGACATTTGGCTTGATATAGTTATTTTTAGTTGCCACATAAGCGAGAGTGGTCAAAAAATCAAGCATCGCTACTATTGATGAAGCTTTTTGGATTCGTTGAGTGCTTTCAGCAACCTTTGCCCTTATCTGACAAAAAAGATCAAACTCAAGTTCAATTAATCTTTCTTGCGCATCTAATATCTTTGCTTCATGTTCTTTTAATTCAGGCGTGATAAATCTTTCTGCATTGACAAGAGTTTGTTTGCGTTGATAGTTATCAGGAACAAGATGTAGGTTTGTTTTGCTAACCTCAATATAATATCCAAAGGCATCGTTATATCCAACTTTGAGAGAATTAATCTTGGTTTTGTTGCGCTCCGCTTCCTGAAGTTTAGATATCCATTCTTTGCCTGATGTGCTGATAGATCGTAGTTCGTCAATTTCCTTATTATATCCATCTTTAATTAGATTCCCTTCCTGCAAGGTTGCAGGTGGCTCACTATGGATCGATGTTTCTATCAATTCAACAATGTCATTAAGCGTTTCTAGTTCGTCGTTTAGAACACAAAGCATCGTCGATTCACAGGTATTTAGCTTATCTTTTAGTGTAGGAAGTTGCTTAAGAGAGTTTTTAAGTGAGATAAGTTCCCTTGCATTGCCCAATCCCAGCCCGATTCTCGCAATAAGGCGTTCCATATCGTTTATGTTTTTAAGCGCCTCTCTAAATTCATCAAGAAAAACTATGCGACTATGAAATTCCGCAACAGCATCAAGCCTTGACCGAATCTGCGATGTATCTATGAGTGGCCTTAGGATGCAACTTCTCATTTTTCGAGCTCCCATCGATGTAAGTGTTTCGTCCAAGACCTCAAGTAATGTGCCTTTTGTTGTGCCATCTCGTAACGACCTTAACAATTCAAGGTTACGCTGAGTATCAGCATCAAGGATCATATAATTTTCAAGTGAATAAGTCGTTATTGATCGAATATGCTGGACTTCCTGTTTCTGCGTGTCTTTAAGGTAATATATCAACGCACCTGCAGAGATAATAGCGGAAGGCATATTCTCACACCCGAATCCATCAAGCGTGATTGTATGAAAATGCTCGAGCAATTCAGAACGCGCTGAATCATAATTAAAGACCCATTGAGGGACTTTATTTATAGCGGGATTTATAGTAGCATTTACAAACTTTATGATTTCCTCTTCCTTCTCTAGATGCTCATTCATCAGACATTCGGCAGGATGTATGCGCTCTATTTCAGCCATGAGTTTATTTCTACTATCAATTTCTGTTACGAAAAATTCGCCTGTTGAAAGGTCAACATAAGCAAATCCATATAGATCACCTGATTTAGTTATAGAAGCAAGGTAATTGTTTGCCCTTTGATCGAGAAGATTAAATTCAGTAATCGTCCCGGGGGTTACGATTCTGATCACCTCACGCTTTACGATACCTTTTGCCTTTTTGGGGTCTTCAACTTGCTCACAAATAGCAATCTTGTAACCCGCTTTGACGAATTTTGCTAGGTATGTATCAATTGCATGATGAGGAAATCCAGCAAGAGGGATAGGTTTATCGCCATCTTTATCCCTTGCTGTTAATGCTATACCAAGCACTCGTGATGCAATCTTAGCATCCTCATAAAAGGTTTCATAAAAGTCACCCATCCGATAAAACATTATCGCATCAGGATATTGTCGCTTTGCATTATGATATTGTCGCATTAGGGGTGTAAGTGTAGGCATGAATGTTTCTCTTTTACTTGTTCTACTATGTAATAATGATCTCATTGGCAAAAATGGGTCTCTATGCCAATGAGTATCGATTCAATAAGAAATTCTATAGACAATGCCCTGTCCTAGCAATTATCTCATCTTGTAGATCATCCCATAAAGAAATAAATGGAGCGCTATATCCAGCGACTCTAACCATCAGGTTGCCATATCTTTCAGGATGTTTTTTGGCATCAAGCAATGTCTCTCGATCATAAAAATTAAATTGGATCTGCTGTCCGCCTGATAGGAAATGGCTTTCTATAAGCGATGCAACTTTCTCGATACCATCATCACTATCAAGCAATTTCGGATCAAGTTTCACATTAAGGGTCGTTGCAGTAGGCAAAAGCCTATGAGGTAGTTTCGAGACAGAATTAAGCGTCGAAGTTATGCCTCGACGGTCACGACCTTGAGCAGAACCAACGCTATCTGCAAAGGGCGAACCTGACTTTCTGCCGTCTGGCGTTGCCCCAGTTATGCGCCCAAACTCAATGTGCATATTTTCTCCGCCTGCTGTTGTTCCAAGTATATACTCCCCGCCACGATAGGGTTTTCTACGCTTTATTATATCAGAAAACGTTTTGATCAGCTCTATCGCAACCTCGTCAGCTTCATCATCATTATTTCCAAAATGCGGATACTGATTTAACACCTGCATCCTGAACTGTTCATATCCTTCCCAGTCTGAGTTTAATATATCGATCAATTCCTGAATACTTATAATTTTATCCTCAAAAACCATCTTACGCAATGCAACCAAAGAGTCAGCAAGGTTTGATGTTCCGATTATATCCCAATTGCAGAAATTATATCGCGCCCCGCCTTGAGTATAGCCTTTTGCGTTCTCTATGCAATCTTTTGTTACAAGCGAAGCCTGTATATATCCACCGGGCTGATCTGCAAAGTGTTTATCCCTGCATAAAGAGGCCTTATGAGCTTCCTCTGCGACAAAATCCATTATCTCAACTGTGCGATTCCATAAATCTTCATAGCTTTTTATCTTTGATGGATCAAAGCCATTCGTTACAGACGGTTCAAGACCTAGTGCCATACGGATAATCTTTGGCATGTTGATAAATCCCTCAACAGACCCCATCTGCGCCATACCAGTTACGATCACCTCATGACATCCTGAAAGTGAAAAATTACGGGCATCCTCAGCACTAACACCAATGTTCATAAGCGCTGGAACAATCTGCTCATCATTGCAGAAATCAGGACTTGTGGTATTTGCCCTAAGGACACGAATCGCCCTCTCCAAAATTCTTCTAGGCATATTTTTATTCCAGCGAAGCCCAACCTGTGGACGATTAAGCGCAAGTTCCTCTGTTACTTCAAGGCATAATTCTGTTACATCGTTTGTCCCATCTCTGCCATCTGGTAAAACGCCTCCTAATGTCAAATGATTATGCGCGCTGACTCCTCCATGCGCGCCGACAACTTCAAAATATTTGATCCAAAGGCAACTGATTAACTCTTTCGCAAAATCTCTTGTTATTGACCCTTTTTCCATGTCCTTTTTGTAATATGGATAAAGATATTGATCCACTCGTCCTGGAGCATCAGGAACAAAAAAGAATGAAAACCATTTGCATTGGCAGGCCTCCCAAAAATCTTTTGGTGGATTGGCAGGGGTGTTTCTACAATTTTGCGATATTCTCTTGAGTTCCTCCTTACGTTTTGGATTTGATTCATTCTCAGAGAGTTCAAGTGCATAATCCGCATAACGATTGCTTAGATCAATATATCCTTCAGCAACAATCCTTATTGCTTGAAGGAAGTTTTTTTTGTTTTCGTAATCATCTTCTTCTGGACTAAGTCGCCTTAACTTATCATCTATTTTTTGACAAAGCCCATTGAACCCAATATCAAATATTGTATTAAAATCTAGTGTCTGATGATTACCCGCCCATGATAGTATACCTTCCCTGAACAGACATTCTGTCTTTTCAGATGCGTTCCATGGTCCGCTTGTCCATGAACGTCTGCCAAATATAGAAGGCTGAATCTTTTCATCCATGATTTTGCGAGGGTTATCACCAACGACAAGCTCACCATCTTGTATAACAAGAGTGCGTCCTCTAAAAAAGTTTGCAATTGCCTTCGCTTCACGAATTACCGCAGGCTCACCTTCAGTTTTGGCCATTGACTCATTACGCAGTTCTCCGCCACGAGGGTCCCCTTGTGGGATGCTTCTTAATGCTCGATCTAACATAAAAGCAATTCTTTCTTCCATCTTATACTCCTCAAATATCTATTGAAAAAGTAGTTCTTAAATTCTGTGCCTGTCCTGTTTGCGCTGAACGATATGCACAATCAAATATCTCAATGACATGCCTTGCATGTTCAGCAGTAACAATCGTTGGTTTATCCTCTCTTATCCAGTCCACAAGTTGCATTATGTCCTCAAAGACATGCGCTTCCTGAATCTTGCGATGATTGCCAACCACATGAGGTAAGACTGCAAGCGGACCTTCCTTTTCAGCGATTTCTTTACCGGGATAGTCAATAGGCCTTCCATTGAAAGTATCTCCGTTAATAACGCCTTTTGTTCCATAAATCAAAGGGATACCCATGCCTTGTAATCCACCAAAAGCAACACCATAAACAAATGCGAAAAATGAGTCGCCATAATCAAGCAAAATAAGCGTATTATCGTCCATATCACATGGAAGCATCTCGCCTCTGAATTCTCTTTGATGGATACGAACACCAGAGAACGCTGTAACACGCTTTGCGGGACCTAATATACCTGTTAATGTATGCAAACCATAAACGGTCATGTCATACAAGGGTCCTCCACCAGGTTTTCTGAAATACCACGAGGGATTGATATTTGAGAGCATATCATCACCTTTTCTGACAAATTCGTTTTCGTGATATGTTCCAAATGCTGAACCAGTTACTGCCCAAGTTAGTATCCCCAAAGCACCATCAAACACCATTCGCCTTATCTCTCGATATATAGGACGAAGCATCTGCCCGGGACACGCAACAAGCTTTACGCCTTTTTCCTTTGCAGAATTAATCAAGTCATCAGCTTCATCAACGGTAGTAGTCATCGTCTTGTTAAAATGGACATGTATGCCTTTTTCTATGGCAAGCTTTCCTTGCTCATAATGAATACCGATCGGCGAGGCAAGCGTTACAGCGTCTATATTGCCAGAGTCTAACATCTCCTCGTAGCTTTCATAGGTATTTGGTATACCAAATTTTTCCCCTGCCAATTTTGCACGTCCTGGAACAGGGTCACATACTGCGGTCATTATAACCCTGTCCTTTACATCATCCTCTGCTAGATGTGGCAAAATTCCTCTGACAGAGATACTTCCTGCACCAGATACACCCATACGAACTATGTTGCTCATAGATACATCCTCCATGATGTCTTATGTTCCCATGCGACAGCTTTTTTGAGTTTTTCGTTACTTAGAAATGATTGATGATCTTTCATATAGCCTTGTAAGAATAATGGCATTAGATCGGGATTAAATTTTTCAACTAAATCCTGTGACGTTTCCAATGCAGTTGTATCATCTGAGTTAAGAAAAAATATGTCATGTAATGGGAGTTTGTCAGCGGACTCCATCAAAAGACGGTGTGCGCTTGCAACATCTTCACTTCCGACCCAGCACCAAAGCCAAGGGTTCCATCCGCCTGCGGGTCTTGCGTTTAATGCCATTTGTCTCCTGCGTTCTTCTGATGTGATCCCTGCTGGACGAGTAACGTATGTTCTTATCCCATAAGAACGCGTATAGCTTGCTAAAAGTTCCTCCCCTGCTCGTTTGGAATAGCTATATGTATCCTCTGGGTAGGTTGGATGGGTCTCATCTATGGGCAGTTTTTGTATTGGAAATGCGTCTTTACTGATACGGTATCCATGCCCCAATGCACAATTACTACCAGCCATAACGACTACTTTTACGCCTGCTTGGACAGCGGATTGCATTAAATAGTATGTTCCAAGCATATTTGATCTAAATGTCGCATCAAAAGGTATGCCTGATCTTTTTGCCTGATCCCTTAATTCTGGATGATCAGTGGGATACGGTTGCGCTCCAAGATGTTGTATTGCATCAATACCTTCCATTATACGTTTGCAATCATCAAAGCTACAGAGATCGGCCTGGATCCATCTAAACTTCGATAATTCCTCCGATGGCTTGCGCCTAGAAGTAAGCACGATTTCATGCTTATCTGCTAATTCTCTGACGACATATCCAGCGAGCCTTCCACTAGCACCAGTTACTAATACTTTCATTTTTCCTCCTGATGATAAATTTTTCGGCACAATAAACAAGGCAGGTTTCTGCACATAAAAGATATTGTCAATATTAAGAAACTATAGGTATTTTATATCATAATAAATTAAATTCCAAGTATAAATTTGTCATCAAGGAGAAACTAATTTTATCTCTTGATTTTTTAAATTGATTATGTAATAATCTTTTTAGCCAATCTCTATTTCAACTTGTCAGTTTTTATATGAGTCGATTTGACTAATAAGTCGCTTTGACAATTAGTAAGGGGGTATTTATGAAGTTACTTTATAAGTTATCACTTATTTTGTTAGTGATTCTGATGTTTGCTTGTGGTAAATCCCGAGATAAGACAATAAACATAGCTTGGGCGGAATGGGATCCTGCAAATTTCCTTGTTCAATTATCAACAGATTTTACAAAGGAAACTGGCATAAAAGTTGTCGTAGATCAAATTCCCTGGGGGCAATTTGAAACGAAAGTTTTTACTACATTCGCTGCCAAACCAGATACTTATGACATTGTTGTTGGCGATAGCCAATGGCTTGGTAAGGGTGCAGTTGGTGGACACTATATGGATTTGACAGAATGGATGAAGTCAAAAAAGATCGATGCAGATATAAGCCCAATGGCATTAAAGTATCTTGGTGAATATCCAAAAGGCAGTGGAAAATATTATGCTGTTCCAGCAGAAACTGACTGTAATGGCTTTGCCTATAGAAAAGATCTATTTGAAGACCCAAAAGAGATGGAGAACTTCAAGGCTAAATACGGATACGATCTCGCACCACCAAAAACATATAAGGAATTGATGGATATTGCGGAATTCTTCACAAGACCAAAAGCTAACCCACCTCTATATGGTGTTGCCCTATGGCTTGCAAAGGATTATGATGCTGTAACAATGGGATTTCAGCAAATACTCTGGTCTTGGGGAGGTTCGCTTGGGGATGAGCAGACATATAAAGTTCAGGGTATCCTAAATAACCCAACAGGCATAGAAGCATTACAATATTATGTTGATCTCGCAAAGTTTACACCCCCCGGTTCAGAGAACTATTATTGGAATGAGTCGCTAACTGCCCTTCAGCAAGGGAAAGTTGCAATGGGTATGGATTTCTTTGCATTCTTTCCGGGTCTAGTTTCAAAAGAAAAAACCCCATTAGCAGATAAAATGGGATTTTTTGCAAGCCCAGAGGGACCTGGTGGAAGATATATCAGTATAGGTGGACAAGGTATGTCTGTATCGAAACACTCAAAGAAGCAAAAAGAAGCACTGCGATTTATTGAGTGGTTCTGCAAATATGAAAATCAGCTAAAATGGGCGAAACTCGGTGGTTTCCCTGCAAATGATAAAGTGCTTCAATCAAGTGAGTTCCAAACTATCGCACCATATAATCCTGCATTCGTTGAGAGTATGAAATATGTAAGGGATTTCTGGTCTGTTCCTGAATATGCAGATCTATTACAAAAAAGCCAGATCCATTGGAACGCTGCGGTTACAAAACAAAAAACCCCTAAACAAGCAATGGATGATCTTGCAAGAGATCATGAAGCTATATTCAAGAAAGCTGGATACCTTAAATAAATAATTGAAGATAATAAAATTCTGATAAAGTAGATCGGGCAGATTTTCTCCGATTATGGAACTTTGGATCTTTATTGATTCTACAAATCTGCCCCATCTGCATATCAAGAAGACATTTTTTAGGAGATTATTGTGGGTAGTATTGCTAATGGGTCAAAGATGCGTGGGATGCAGGATTATCGTCTAAAGATGATGTTTATTATGCCTACGCTTATACTCCTGATCGTAATGAATATATTTCCTCTATTGTGGTCATTGGTGCTGAGTTTTACAAAATATTCCGCCATAGCATCTGAATCACCAACGTTTGTTGGCACAAGAAACTTTACTCAATTATTATCTGATAGCTCAACATGGTCATATTTTAGAACGACAGCATATTTCGTTCTGTTGGCTGTTGTAGCCCAATTTGTAATAGGCTTTGGATTGGCACTTCTTTTGAATCGTGATTTTAGGGCGAAAAGCTTTATCGTTCCATTGCTCTTGATCCCGATGATGCTTTCACCTGTTGTCGTTGGTTTATTTTGGAGATTTATACTTGATACACAATGGGGCTTGCTTAATTATCTTATTTCACTTTTTCCAAGCACAATTAATGCAGTTGTTGAAGGTATAAATAAAATTGCCTACTCAATGAGCTTTCCATATATCATAAGCCCAAGTGTAAGCGATAGCCTGCAACAAGCAACCAATGACGCAAGAGGGATAATCTGGTTAACCAAGCCAAAGATGGCTTTGTTTTCTTTGGTTATCATTGATACATGGATGTGGTCACCATTTATGATGCTTCTTTCGCTTGCAGGGCTTTCTGCTGTTCCGAAATATCTCTATGAAGCGGCAGATATAGATAGGGCTTCGGGATGGTTTAAGTTCAGGCATATAACCCTCCCACTTGTATCACCCCTATTATTTATTGCCCTTCTATTTAGAACAATGGACGCATTTAAGCTATTTGATCTTGTTATAATTGCAACAAATGGAGGCCCTGGGTCCGCAACAGAGACGGTATCACTGAACCTTTATAGAAGGGCTTTTGAGTCATGGAACACAGGCGAGTCATGCGCCTTGGCTTATATATTGCTAGTTATTATAATTGCCCTGAGTAATATATATATAAAGTATCTGAATAAAGCAAGGAGTGGTTCGTGAAGCGTGAAACAAAGAAAAAAACATATCATATAATAGCCCTTATTGTTATAGCAATAGCACTTGTTTTCTATTTAATACCCGTATATTGGATAATTTCAACGTCATTCAAGCCTTATGTTGATACATTTGCTATGCCCCCTAAATTTTGGTTCAAGCCTACAACAGATAATTACAAAGGACTTATGACCGAAGGATATATGGGAACTGATGGCAAAAGGCAGGTAACAGGAGTATCCCAATATCCCCGTCAGCTTTTGAATAGCGTTCTGATTGGATTTATAAGCACTGCCTTAGCTGTTGGGCTTGGAACAATAAGTGCTTATGCCTTCTCAAGATTTCCCGTCAAAGGCAAGGGTGATCTATTATTCTTTATCCTTAGTACAAGAATGATGCCCCCTGTTGCTGTTGTAATACCACTTTTTCTTATGTATAGAGCATTACATCTCATTGATACACATTTTGGCTTGATCTTGTTATATACGACTTTTAATGTATCTTTTGCGACATGGATGATGAAGGGCTTTATAGACGAGATACCGAAGGAATATGAAGAAGCTGCTTTGGTTGATGGATATACACGTTTCAAGGCTTTTATAAAGATTGTCCTGCCACAGTCAGTAACAGGTATCGCAGCGACTGCTGTTTTTTGTCTTATAACTGCTTGGAACGAATTTACCTTTGCGCTTATAATGACAACGAAAAATGCCAGAACCGCCCCGCCTTCACTTGCAAGCAGAATGGGTTCATCAGGCGTTGAATGGGGGCAGATCGCTGCAGGGACGTTTATATTTCTTTTGCCAGTTGTTGTGTTTACGTTTATAATGAGAAAGCATCTGCTCAGAGGTGTTACCTTCGGTGCAATAAAGAAATAAATATTAGGAGGTTAGCTAAAAATGGCGTTTAACGTGAAAAAAAGAGGTAAAATAACTTATTATTATAATGGCGATCATCCAGTATTGTCGGCATTGGTTACAGAAGAATTGCCAGACGGTGATCTTAAGATTTATTTTGCAGGCTTGACTGGGGGATATTCTGCCAAAGGGGTTTTGGGGCTTGATGAGCTTGTAACGATGGACCCAATAAAGGAAATCCCGCTTGTATTCAAAAGCTGGGAAAAATGGCTTCAGGAAGCGGGCATTTGCGAATCATTAAGAGATATTGATTTCATTGAGGTTCATGCATTTGGATGCCAGCCTAAATCCCCAAATCCATTGGTTGATCCTCTTGGGTTCGCAGAAGAACAGAAACGTCTGCGCTCGGAATATGCAACAGGTTATAGCAACTTTTTCAGAGATTATTTGCCCGATAACGGTGTGCCAGCAAGATTTACTGTTCATCTCGTTGATGTCCCTGATACTGCCGCATCATACGAATTTTATTCTACTGCTATTTATCAAAAGTCTTTACAGAAAAGTAATTCGTAAAAAACTTTTCATCAACTATATTATTGAAGGCTCAAATTAAAATGACTTTAAAAAATAATGCCATAAAACTCTTGATCATTGAAGATGATGATGCTTATGCTTCATTACTTATCAGAATGTTGGAAAAAACAAACTTGGATAGGTTTGTTATAAATAGAGTTAATAGCATTCAATCATCAGCAGAATATATCACAAAAAACAAAATTGATGTCATTTTACTAGATTTTTACCTTCCTGATGGAAATGGTCTTGATATGCTCGATGCTATGCGTGCAAGTGTCTTTAATATCCCAATAATTGTATTAACTAACTTAGATGATGAGACAGTTGGAATCGAAGTCTTAAAAAAAGGGGGACAAGATTATTTAGTTAAATCCAAAATAAATGATGATATATTGGCTCGATCTATTCGCTATGCCATTGAACGTCATAACTTGCTTATGAGGCTAAGACGAAAATCAAAGGAACTTGAGGAAAGTGAAAAACGTTGCAGATATATTGCAGAAAACAATATTGATGCCATTATCGTAGTTGATCATAATAAAACTGTAAATTTTATAAATCCTGCTGGAGAGGCAATGTTTGATATAAAGTCAGACGATTTCATAGGTCGTTCATTTGATTATGATTTTGTTCTTGGGTCAAAATTAGAGATCGAAATTCCTAAAAAAGATGGTCAAATTACGATAGCAGAAATGCGCTCAACAAAGATTGATTGGCACGGTCAGGAGGCAAGTCTTATCTCTTTACGTGATATTACAGATAGTAAGCAGATCGGAAAATTTAAGGAAGAGGTTATATCTATTGTAAGCCATGAATTAAGAAGCCCTCTTACTTCTATATTAAATTCGCTTAATCTGGTAATTGAAGGTGAGGCAGGTGAAATATCAGAGCAAGCAATAAAACTACTTAAAATTGCCCATAGGAGCAGTATGCGAATGCTACGGCTGACAAATGATATGCTCGATATTAAGAAAATAGAGTCTGGACAAATGCAATTTAATTTCCAGATCTATGATTTAATGCCATTAATAGAGCAGTCAATAGAGTCTAATCGTGCCTATGCAGAACAGTTCGGTGTTGAAATTTTGCTTGATAACGCCTTATCAGACATTAAAGTAAATGTTGATAGTGATAGACTAATGCAAGTGATGACAAATCTTTTGACTAACGCATCTAAGTTTTCTCCGAAAGGTGAAAAAATTATAGTTTCTGTTACGGATTTCGAAAATTTGGTTAGAGTATCTGTAAAGGACAGAGGACCTGGTATTCCAGAGGAATTTCGTAGCAGAATATTCGATAAGTTTGCACAAGCACAGTTGCCCGGATTACGACAAAGAGACGGTTCTGGACTCGGTTTGAATATCTCAAAAATGCTTGTTGAAAAAATGGGAGGAACGATCAATTTTATTACAAATTCCAATGAAGGCACAACTTTTTTCTTTGATCTTCCCAAATACCAAACAAATTGTTAAAAAGCGATATGTAAAATGGAAATTGCTATTAATATAAATGCACTCCGAAAGGAATTCAAAAAGATTGCAGTTATTGATGATATAAGCCTTCAACTGAGATCGGGAGATATATATGGAATTGTTGGCCCTAATGGATCAGGTAAAACAACTCTCCTAAAAATCTTGGCTACTATTATTAAACCTACATCTGGAACTGTTTATATACTCAATTATGATATATCTCATAAACCACAAAAGGTGAGGAGATTTATAGGTTATTTACCATTTTCCTATAAACCATATTATGATTTAACAGTTCATGAGTATATAGCCTTTTTTGCAGGTGCGTATAAGATACCAAGAGCAGACAGAAAAGTTATTATAAACGATATTTTGGAGTTGACAAACCTTATTACAAGTCAAGACCGATATGTCAAGGATTTATCAGATGGTATGACCCAGAGACTTGGAATAGCAAGAGCCTTAATACATGACCCTATGGTTTTGCTATTAGATGAGCCTTTAATTGGGCTTGATCCGAAATCTAGGGCTGAAATAATAGAGATAATCAAAGAACTTGGTAACATGGGAAAGACTTTGATTGTTTCCTCTGGCATAATTTCAGATATTATGTCTATTTGCAATAAAGTTGGTATTATGAGAGATGGAAGGCTCATTATCAGTGGTAATACTGATGAAATAAATTTCTCGGATTATTTATAAGGTTTCCAAATGGCTATTTTTTGTCATTCGGATTATTACGAGAACAATCACACAAACTAATACTAATGGAGAACAAAATGGAAGAAATGACCAGTATCGAACGAATAGGTAATATATTGAGAAGAAAACCCGTTGACCGTGTGGGACTTAACGAGAGCTATTGGGGTGAAACGATAGCGCGCTGGAGAAAAGAAGGCTTTCTCGGTGAAAACGAATCGCCACATGGTCACTTTAAATATGATTACAGTCAAGGCGGATGGCCTAATATGTCTTCAGAACCCGGCTATCAAGAGCAAGTTATCGAGGAAACTGATGAATGGAGATTAGTTCGTAATGCAAATGGCGCACATCTGAAATGGTGGAAACATAAAGCAGGAACGCCTGAACATGTATTCTTTGAAGTAAAAGACCGAGACTCTTGGAACGAACAGATACGCCCAAAATTAACAGATGAGAATCTTATTAGAAAGAGAATAGACGTTGAGGGTTACAGCAATGCCCTAAAAGATGCCCATGCGCATAACCTTTTCTTTTTCTTAAATGGAGTGAATGTGTTTGAGTGCATACATCCCGTCTGTGGACATGAAAACATGCTTGTTGGTATGGCACTTGATCCGGATTGGGTTATTGATATGTGCAATGTTTTTGCAGATTTGATCATCAAATGCAATGAGATACTGATCTCAGAGGGCGGAAAACCTGATGGTGTCTTTTTTTATGAAGATATGGGATTTAAGGCAAAGCCATTTATGTCGCCAAGAATGTATAAGGAAATAATTTTTCCTGCACACAAAAAGACCTTTGAACATGCTCATAGCTACGATTTGCCTGTTGTTATACATTCATGCGGATATGTTGAACCGCTTGTTCCGGGACTAATTGAGGCGGGGATGGATTGCCTTCAAGCGATGGAAGTCAAGGCGGGTATGGACCTGGTGAAATTAAAGAAAGACTATGGCGATAAGATCGCATTTTGCGGTGGTATGGACATCAGGATACTAGAAACAAACGACCTTGATAAAGTAGAGGAAGAATTACAAAAGAAATTACCTATTGCTATGAAAGGCAGTGGATATATCCTCCACAGCGATCATAGTGTCCCTCATACCGTTGATTACAAGACATATAAATATTTCGTTGACCGTGGTCTTGAAATCGGAACGTATTAAATCGTGATGAGTGAAAGGTGATCCGTAATGTGTAAAGCGTGAAACGTGAAATGGATCACGTTTCGATTGGAGAAAGCCAAATGCGGTTGATACAATTTGAATTGCCATCCACTGTCGTTCGACGAGTCGGCGTTGTAGAGGATGATACTGTTTTTGATCTGACATGCCTCAATCCTTCATGGGATAGTATTTATCGTATTTTTATGTATGCAAAAAAAACAGATAAACCTCTTGAAAATTTTATACAAGAGTTAGATTATCGCAAACATTGCAGAAACTATGATTATATAATTTTACTAAAAAACCGTCATGGCGATAAAGGAGGATGGCTTTTACCTCCAATAGATCATCCCGACCCTGCACATTGCCTAATAACAGGAACAGGACTTACACATCTCGGCAGTATGGCACAACGTGATAGGATGCACAAAACAGAAGAGCCAAAAAGCAAGACTGACTCACAAAAGATGTTTGAGATGGGAATTGATGGAGGAAAACCTGATAAAGGACAAAGAGGCATTTCGCCTGAATGGTTTTATAAAGGCAGTGGGGCGATACTTCGTGGACATAATGATTATTTGGATATACCTTCGTTCTCACAGGACGGCGGAGAAGAGCCAGAGATCGTTGGATGCTACATTATCGATTATGATGGTATGCCATGTAGGCTAGGTTTTGCAATAGCTAACGAGTGGTCGGATCATATCACTGAGAAAGTGAATTATCTCTGGCTTGCCCCATCGAAATTGAGGACATGCTCTATTGGTCCTGAGTTAATCACAGATCAGGAATTTAAGGATATAAGAGGATACTGTCGGATTTATAGAGAAAAAAATGTGATTTATGATTCAGGCGAACTTTTAACAGGTGAAGATAATATGAGCCATTCGCTTGCGAATCTTGAAGATCATCATTTCAAATATCCACAATTTCGCATACCCGGGGATGTCCATATCCACTTTTTCGGCACAATGAAACTCTCTTATGGGAGTAGAGACAGATTTCAAGATAACGATATGATAGAAATTAGCTTTCAAGATATGGGTGCTAATCTTGTAAATTATGTTAGGCGTTTTCCGCCTGATAATAAACCATTCACAGTAAAAAAGGCTTAATAAAAAAAGTATTGCCCATTTTAATAATGAATTTTCATATATCAGTTTTTATATTTAAAGGACATTTTCATAAGGAGAAAAAATGGGATACGACGATCGCTATATGGCATATATGGGGCTAGCTCCCAAAAGGATCCCACATTGGGAACATTGGTCTTGCCCAGATGCAGAAACATATCTAACAGGTATTGATTATTATGAACATCCAAAACTTTGCAGGGAAAAATTGCGTGAATTATATCCACAACTTGGTTTAGGTATCCCTGCAACAGATGATCCCAAACCACGCCCTAAACTTGATCTGACCGGGCAAAGCTCAAGCGTAGATGCTCAGGGCAGACATCATGTCCGATGGGGTGATGGAGAAACAAGTCATTGGGATTGGGGCATGAATTTTAAGACTGCTGAGGATGTATTTAATTTCTCGCCACTAGAACAAGGCGACTTTACGAATATACCTGTTGTTGAGTCAAGGGATTATTCCAGTGAAGAGAAACTCTATGAGATGTATCGCAAAGGCTATCCTGCTGAATGGGGCGATAAAGCACCAGAAGGCTCAACCTCATCAACAGGCTTTTATAATACAATGTTTATGTGGCCTTTACTTACATTTGGCTGGAAATTGTTTCTTGAGACTTGTCTCGATCCACGTTTTGAAAGGATCATGGATGAATTTGCTGAGATAAACCGTCGTGTATTTAGGACATTTGCACGATTACCCGTTAATTTTGTGATCTGTCATGATGATATTGTTACCTCTCGTGGCCCAGTATGCTCTCCAAAATGGATGCACAAATATATCTTCCCAAGATATGAAGAATTCTGGGGTATGCTCAAGTCCACAGGAAAGCACGTAATATTCATGGTTGATGGGTGCATCGATGCTTATGCTGATGACATATTTGCATGTGGAGCAAGAGGTATTATAAGCGAACCATATACCGACTATAAAGCAATTGCCCGAAAGCATAAGGATTGCTTTCTTGCAGGTGAAGGCGATAACCGTATTTTGACTCGCAATATACCAGAGGAAATTGAGGCTATGGTAAAAAGTATGTTGGAAACCGCTAATATGACAGGTGGATATATGATGTGCATAGGTAATCATATCCCTTGGAATGTAACCCCCGAGGGTATTAAGCGATACCTCGATCTATCCGCAGAACTTGCACATAGATAATAATTATTTGACATGTAAACTTATATTGATTAAAATATATATATTATTTGAATAAGTAGTCCTCTTAGCATTATATATTATGGAATATAGAGAGAATAAAGATGATAATTCGAAGGTCTTCAGAAGCGGATTTTATATTTACTGCTGATGAATATAGCGAGGAAATGCGAGTGCTTAGATTCAGCGGAACAGAGGGTATTTCTATGCCTTTCCGATATGACATAAAACTTGCAATTTCAGATACAGAATTGGATTTTTCAAACATCATTGGAAAAGGTGCATGCCTTTGTATCAATGGTGAAACAGGCGAAAGATATGTAAGAGGAATTATCTCTAGAATTACTCAATCCGGTGTTGGTGATAACTTTACGGTATATCATGTAGAGCTTGTCCCTTTGATATGGCTTTTAAAACATAGGCACGGATGCCGTATATTCCAAAATATGACAATTGAGGCTATAATAACACAGATATTTCAGGACGCTGGTATTAGCGGTGATAATTATAGATTCACCCCTTTTACTGGAACACATAATACACATGAGTATTGTGTCCAGTATCGTGAATCAGAATTCAATTTTATTTCACGACTAATGGAAGAAGAAGGCATGTTCTATTATTTTGAGCATACTGAGGATATGCACGTAATGGTAATAGGCGATAATTCTTCTGTTCATACAACGATAGAATCACCGAATGTCATTTTTAATTCTGCTTCGTCGATGGTTCCAGAAGAAGAATATGTATACGGATTTAGATATACTCAACAGATAAGGCCAAGCGCAACAATATTAAGAGATTTCAATTATGAAAGGCCAACTCTCGGGATGGATGTGATGTCGTTATCTGGCGATGAAGATATGCTTCCAGAAGAAGGAAATCTCGATGTATATGACTATCCGGGTGATTATTCGGATCCAAACTTCGGATCGGAGATCTCTCAATGGAGACTGGAAGCTTTGAAATATAACAGACAAATGGGATTCGGTGAAAGTGTTTGTCGCAGATTTTTGCCCGGATATAGATTCACTCTTGATCAATATGGCAGATCCAATCTAAATCAGGAATATCTCATAACTCGTCTCAAGAATTTTGGAACACAGCCACTTGGCGAGGATGTAGGCGGTGAAGGTATCCAGTATAACAACGAATTTGAGTGTATTGCTTATGCAGTGCCATTCCGTCCACCAAGAAAAACTCCCAAACCTGTTGTAGAAGGAATCCAGACAGCTTATGTAGTTGGTCCTGGTAGCGATCCGATCCACTTTGACGAGATGGGTAGAGTCAAAATTCAATTCCACTGGGACCGTGAAGGACAACAAGATGAGAATAGCTCATGTTGGGTGCGAGTTAGTGAGGGTTATGCAGGACAAAATCACGGGATACAATTTCCTCCACTCGTTGGAGATGAAGTCATCGTCAGTTTTTTGGAGGGTGATCCAGACAGACCTCTAATTACAGGGCGAGTATATAATGGAACAAATCTACCATATCTTGATCCTCAGAAAAGCATACAGAACATAATGTTTACACCTTACGACCATACTTTGCTTTTTGATGATAAAAGGCAGGCAATTCTCCTAAGAACTGGTAAAGGTCAACAGCTTCGGTTACGTGATGATCCTGCTGATGCGTCGGATGACGAAAAGGGATATGGAAATTATACTACCATTATGACTACAGATGGACATAATATGACCATGACCTATGGAACTGAGCATCAGCATATTGTTCTGAAATCAGTTACAGGACATACGATAAAATTAGATGATATGGGTGGGAATATATCTATTACAAGTGCTGGCGGTCATAATATTACCCTTGATGATGGTGAAAAGATGATAAAGATAGTCAGCACAGATGGACATTCCATCACAATCAGCGATAGTTTCAGCACAATAATATTGAGTTCTGCTAGTGGAAATCAAGGGGTTATGGTTACAGATGGAGGCACAGTCGAGATCTCAAATACAGATGGCGATATTGTAATAAACGCTGGTGGCAAATTGCAGATTGATGCAAGCAGTATCGATATTAGATCATCTAGCGATATAAACATGAAAGCTGGCGGAAAAATTAATATGGAAGCGACAAATATTGCTGAGAAAGCCTCTGCAAATGTTGATATAAACGGTAATGCCAAAGTTTCCATAAAATCAGCACTTGTTGATATTAATGGCTCTGCCAAAGTAGGGATTCAAGGAACACTAACCGAAGTAAAGGGAACTCCAATAAAACTTAATTAGAATCACTCAGATAGAAGGATGATAAAAAGATGACTTTTCCTGCGGGAAGACTAGGTGACATGACTGGACATGGCGGAGTCATAACTTTAGGATTTCCTATGGTTTTGATAGGAGGAATGCCTGCGGCACGTGTAACAGATATCCATGTATGCCCAATGCTGACAGGGCCCGCCCCGCACGTTGGCGGTCCTGTAACTATGGGTGGAAACATGGTGCTAATAGGCAATATGCCTGCTTCTCGTGCAACAAGTATAGTAACATGCGCCGGACCCCCTGATCTTATTGCAATGGGATGCCCTACTGTTTTGGTTGGTGATGCTGGTGGAGGTGGTGGCGCAGGAGGTGGCGGCGGAGGTGGAGCAGGAAATGACGCAGGTGCATCTGCCTCTGTTGCGGTATCAGGTGGAAATACATCAACAGAAGGTCCTCATTGGATCACATTTGTATTCGTTGATAGCGGAGGAACGCCCATAAGCGGTGTTCCCTATTCCTTCATCGATCCTGATGGCGTTGAAACACAATCAAGATTGGGTTCAAACGGATCAGTCTCTTGGCGTGGAGAGGCTACGGGTCAAGGAACTGTTACACTTAGAGACATAAGTAATGCTCATTGGTCTCAAGAATCTGCATCTGTTGGCGATACATTGACTTTATCCGCTGATGTAGAAGGTTATGAATCAGGGACACCAGCATTTTTTGATATTTATATGCGTGACGTATCAGGTCCAGATGAATTGGTTACCACAATCGAAACAGAAGTTCAGGGCAACAGCGTTGAATCAGAATGGCAATTAGAATATGATCCATCAGTGGCAATGCGTGAAGCAATGAATGTCGATTCATATTCACTTATTAAATATTATTTCATAATAAGGATAGAAAGAGAAAAGGCGAGATCAGGCTATCTGGAATATACAGACTGGTTAAATATAGATTTGGTTGATGATGAAGGAAACCCAGTCCCAGATGTTGAATATATTGTATATCTTTCAAATGGCGAAATTCGTCGAGGAACGCTGGATGGCAATGGACATGCAAGAGAAGAGAACCTTCCGCCCGGAGGTTGTCGAGTAAGATTCCCCAATGATAGCAATATTGCACCTTCTTAGATATATGAGGTGAAGTAAATATGGCAGGCCCTGCACCGAACCCAGCAGCAACACATATAGATAACCCATTCATCGCAGTAAACGAAAGAACAGCACTACTTCAATTTATGTATCATAATCCCGTTACTGATAGTAATGAACCATTTCCAGCAGATATACCAATCAATATAATATATGTCGATAATAATGGAAGAACCAGAGAGGATACTCATAACCCACTGAGGATCAGTAATGATGGCCATCTTCAATTTGTAATGGAGCATAGGGATAATCTATATTTTGAGTTTGATTTTAGGTATCCACTTATCATTAATATTACTGATGGAACGTATATTACCGAAGAGGCTTTGGCAGAAGCACTAGCAAATAATACGATTAATCCACAGCAAAAAATGATATTTAAATTGCCACAGAGGTTTGGCTTACAGAACTCAAGATGGATTATCGGTGAAGAAGGATCTCCACCTGCTGTCTATGACGCTGATCGCAGAATGTTTGTTGATCTTGAGATAAATATGCTCAGAGGCACCGCAAATGATGCAAGCTATTTGCCTGTTATACTTAATCCCGAATGGCAATATATAAAATTCCAATATTTTGACCGACATACAAAAAGCTTTGAAACTGTTCCACAGTTACTATACCTAAAAGGATTCAATGAAGCGATTGATGATGAACCTGCAACAGCATCAACCGTTTATAAAGATAACTGTATCTGCCTCCCATGGATAGAAGATAGAAACTTAAAAGATAATAGAAACAATGAAAGAATTGTCCTTAAATTTAATACTAACCAATCATTTATAGAATCAGGAAGCGGATTGGTTCGTAAAACAAGAGATGAAGTTCGTGCTATGCAATTAATGGATAGACTTAACTTCTATGATCTACCAGAAGCATGGTCATCAAAGAATTGGTATGCCAAAGTTGGTGAAAATGGCAATATGGAGCCTTTCCAAAATATAGTCAATGGTGAACCAGACCCCTCAAATCCCATCATATTTAACCTTGATTCAATTGTATTGACGGATGATGATTGTGAATGGGAATCAGATTGGAATAATAATAACAGGTTTACAGTATTTGACTTAAAGATGAAAATTACAAAGCCTGACGCTAATAAACCATATTTAACGGACGGAACGATTAATTCAAATTTTTTTCCACCAGAAATGACAATAGATGAATCTGATGGTGATTATGGCTATTATCCACGCCTTATATCTCTCAACGGGAATTTTTATGACGTTACAGACAAGCGCAGCATAGGCGATCTGATAGGTGCAAGGGCGGGAGTTTTGAATGATGAACAAGTTCATTATGGCGATTCAATCCAAACACCAATCACGACTGTCGGCAATTTTGAATTACATTATCTTACAGATTGCCTTGATCAATCAGATAATCCTGTTTCTGCACTTTTGATATACTGGTCATGTAAATTTCAGCCTTCTTCGGGGGTTACACCTGCGGATGTCTCAAATTTTCATAGAGACGGCATGACTAATGCCAAAAATCGCTGGGAGGAAAAAGATTACAGATTCATCCCTGATAATGACCCTTCTGGCAGAAATATTAATGTCGTTCCTGTATTCTTTTATGAAGCTAGAGAAGATGATCCGTATAAATGCACAGTGCATTTAGAAACAGCGGGAGGAAGATCGAATATGGGGGTATCAGAGGCTCATTTTAAGGTGGATGACTACCAATCTTCTGCCCCCGGAGTAAATGATACAGACGAGGATGGCAATCAATACGGGTGGTTTACCATGGCGCATGAACTTGGTCATGCGATAGGGCTTGATGATGAATACAACGAATCCTTGGAAGAAGATGATCCAACTAATGTGCCAGATAATACCCTTTGGAATCCACCATTGCCAAAATTTGACCAATATTATCCGGGTATGCCTTATTCATGTGATCGCATTTCCATGATGAACAGCAATAAGGCACCAAGACTGCGTCATTTTTGGTATTTTACAAGATGGCTTAATGAAACCAGCGATGTCAAAGAACTTACGGGTGATACTGTGTTCAAGGTCAATCATAGTGGAAACAATTATAATTATTTACTGAATCGGGATTACCTCAATTTTTATGAACCCGCCTATGAGGATACAGGGCTTGAAAATGGAGAATATGGAATATATGATCTATTTCTATATAAGATAGGTAATGATGAAACGACTGATAGGCTGATAGCAGGGCAAAGCAATTTTGATGGTATCCTTGTTGTCCGAAATAAATTACAATGGTTTTTTGAGAATCATGGTGGGCATACTTGGGCTAATATAAATGCAAAATTGATGTGTATGCGTGATTTTCAAACAACAGTCGATCAACACATGAACAAAAAATATTATCTTGAGTGTCCTGCCGATAGCGAGTTTAAGAAGGTATATATTTATTTTCGTCCTCAATATTATTTTGAATCAAGCACCATTCATGACCATTTTGAAATCACAGTCAAGGCAGATGGCGGAGGTGCGATCGATATCCGACCTGATTATTATGATGACGATTTTGATGATGATGAATTTAAGGTTGGCGCCTCTCAAAACAAGATTAATATATATAGGTATATATTAGGCTTATCAACCTATCAAGGCAATCCTAAGCAAAGCATAAATACAATTACCGCTAATGATCTTGGTTTCCTTGCTACAAGAGTTGGACGAATGAGGAGACAAACTTACGAGTTAAGAGGATAATAGGGATTATTAAAGCTGTGAAAAAGTTATTAATTGTTATTTTGGCGTTTATTGCTATTTTTTGTAATATAAATATCATTTTGGCGGAAAACACAGAAACTCAAAAGGTAAATAAAATGGTAAATAAAAGGCAACCTTTCAGTAATCTGCAATTAAACTCACTACTACCACATAATCTATCTGCAAAAGGCAGGCTTGCATGGAAGCTCGAATATAATCCAGATAATATATCGGGTAATCCGATCTCGCTAGTAATGCTTGATGATTCGAGGGCGATAATAGATTATACTGACACCTTTTTGGCAATCGATATATCAAATATGAAACCTTTGGGATTTCGCAAAAAATCATCTAATTCGTCTATTATTCCGTATGAAGGACAGGATTTTTTCTCTTTTGAGGGTTATCGTTTAATTAAGATCAATTTTGATTTTTTCGGAAAAGAATCAGAAACGAGTTATTTTATACCGGGGCTTGGTGATTATTCAAATCTTGTGCTTTTTATACCAAAACAAAATGGCTTTATCGCTGGAATACAGGGGACAGGCGACCCAAAGTATATGACGCCAATGTTTGGATTATACGAGAAAAGTTATCTTGGATATGATTATCTCTGGAATCATACTTTTAATGGATTTGCAACAATACCTCCTGTTTCTATCGATGGGAATTTTGTCGTTGCAATGAATAGCATGATAAAAATTGTTGGGATTGATGGAAGTATAAAAAGAGAGATTGAAGAAGACATTAAACCGCTTAGTTGTAGTATTGGCTCTGATGGAAATATTTATTTAGTTTATAAAACAAAATCCGATTATGTTATTAGGTCATTTGATTTTGATGGCAATACAAAATGGGAATGTCCGACATCAGTCAATAAAACAATGCAACCTCCTGTTGTCAGCAATGATGAGATAGTATATATAATTGGGTCATCAAATATAGAGGCATTTTCAGACGGGGAAAAGCTATGGGAATTTGCATTGACTAATGATAATACCCCTAAACTTGCTTCTGTAACTAACGATGGTCTGCTTCTTGTGATCGACGGAAAAATACTTCATTGCATCAACAAACTAGGCGAGGTAATTTGGTCTTTTAAGTGCAATAAAGAGGAAAAATACATGACTCAACCAATATTAGATAGCACCGGAAAAGTCATTGTTGCAACAGACAAGAAAATATTAGCTATAGAGTGAAAAAAATGCACCAATATCAAGGACAAACAGATCAAGCACATAGGATAGAGTTAACTTCTACTATTGAACATGCGGTATGGGATCGTTCCGTCGGTTCAATCGGTGAGGAGGTTGGATTCGAGGTTTATACTCATTTTGTAGGCAACTATAATGATGTTGAGATTGAGTTCCATAATTGCAACGGTAGAAGATTAGATAGGATTAATGTTAGCACTTATGGAAACAAATGCGGTGGAAGATATGTAATACCTAGCGGGGTCAATGATTTCATTTATTATAATGTCAGAATAAGGCAACTTGGACTTAGATGCCGTTCTGAACAGCTAGTTATCGTTCCAACGAGAACAATTACAAATGCAAGGTGGAGCCAGCCAGAAGCACGAAGAGGCGATTTACTTACACTTTCTGCTGATGTTGATAATGTCCGAGATGGAACTAGGGCAAGAATACAGATATATGAGCATGATGACGATGGCGCTCATGATCTTGTTACAGAATTACGTGGTATTGTCGAGAATAGAAGGATCGAAGTGGAATGGGAATACGAATACCATGAAGATACTGACGAAATACCAACAGAAGCGGAACTCGCAAAAGGCTATAATCCACCCGAATACTTTTTTAGGGTAAGTATTGATAGCATTTCAGCAGATTCAGATTTACTGACATTTAAGGATTGGATAGAAATAGAAGTTAGAGATGAAGCTGGTCAAATCGCATCAAATCAGGACTATATTTTACATCTTCCAGACGATTCAACAAGAAATGGAACAACCAACGAACAAGGAATCGTCAGGGAAGAGGACGTCCCACCCGGTCCATGGTGGATCGAGTTGGTTAATAATGGCTAATGTTAAACAAACACTTAAAATCGGAGGGAAACATATGAAATGTTTTATTGCTAAAAGAGTTTGTTTTCAAGGCATTACGGTTTTTGTAATTGCATTGCTTTTCGCAACTATTGGTTGGGCTGGCACTTTTAGAGATAATTTCAATGATGGGAATGCTGATGGTTGGAAAATTGAGGAAAACGGTGCAGGTAAATGGCAAGTAAAGAATGGTGGTTATAATGGTTCCATCGCTAGTGGAGTGGAAAGCATTGCCTTAATTGGTGAGGCTGATTGGGAAGTTGACTCAATTGAGGTAAAAATTCGAGATGTTCAGGGCAGTTGGCTTGCAATTGTTTTTCGCTATCAAGATATAAATAACTTTGATTCTTGGTGGCTTAATGTTCTTTCAAAAACTTTGGAGGGATGGCCAAAGATCGGAAATTATGAGGGTAATGCAAGAGCTACCGGTGCTGTCCCATTTGATCCTGCAAAGGATTTTACTATCAAGATATTAATTGACAAAAACAATTTTACCATATTTTTTGATGGTAAAAAAATAGGCGAATATAACAATGATAAATTCAAAACAGGAAGAGTCGGGTTGTTGGTTTGGGAAGGTTCAGCCACTTTTGATGATGTTGTTATAGAAGGAAAAAACGTATCAGGTTTAATGGTTGTCAGCCCATATAAAAATCAACCATCTGTTTGGGGTTCAATAAAGCAACAATATATAAAGTGAAATATCTATGCGTGATGTAACTAGTGAAATAGTTGATGGAAGAGCATACAATAGCGTAACACTTGAGGCTGGGGATTCTCTGGAAGCTGTATGCCTATACTTCAATTATGGCAACTGGCAAGGGATATACCAGCTTCAAGTAAATGATTTTTTTAGGCAAACTCATCAACCAAATCAGCAAGGAGAATTTGACTTTTCAGATGAACCGATATTATACATACCAGCGCAAAGCGGAACTAGCGGGCAAACTGCAGTTGCTAGATTAGACCCAATAGAGACTTTTTGCCGTCAAATTGCGGTGCTTGAGAGGACAGAATCAAACGCTGTTCGGTTGACAACATATATACGAAAGATGTTTGATACCTATGATTCACCCGGCTGGGACGCAATAATCCCCAGAGCAAGGGATATTGATATACCTGTAATGGTAGATGTGAATTCTGCAAGTTATTTGGCATCACAGTATATATCAGAACATCAGGAATTGCCTGTTGATGGTCGTATGGTTGATATTGGACACTTTTTTACTGGACTAGACGCCAGAAATCACCCTGAAAGACCTTTATTGCTTGGTCCTACGATGAGGCAAATGAGGGAGATGATCCAAAGAAGAATAGGTAGTTTCCCCGGACTGAGTGATATTCAGCGAAGGCTTGGCAGCGATCTTAACATAAGGGATGATGAGGCAATTCCTATTTTGTCAATAACAGATAACCAAAGAGTCGCTACATGGTCTCCTGATCTTGGTAGTGCTGCGGTAGAGTTTATACATGCCTCTATGGGACATAGGAATTTCATCGCATATTATAATAATTATGCATCCCCTGCAGATATGAGAGGTAACGTTGATAGCTATGTTTTTCCATTTGATCGCAATCAAAGCCTATCTTCTCAATTTAGAAGCTATTATATATCGCCTTCCAGCCAAAGAAGACAGCGATTCGTCCAGTTTCGGCAAATAATCGGTATGAGAAACGACGATTCATGGAAAAATAGTATTACAAAAGACGTGATCAATTCTGCATTAGGTTATGCTCATGGAACAGGAAGGACAACGGATGTTGCGTTTATATTAGCAAATCGTATGCTTCAAGGTCGCCCAAGAGATATTATTAATCGTCTTTTGAGTGGTTCTTCGTTGCCTCAATCGGATTTTTGGGAGCAAATATATAGAATCGTTTGTCGCGCAACCGTTGATAAATTCGTGAATGATACTATGTCAGCAACTTTTTAATTGAGGTAGAGCCGATGTTATTTATGAAAAAAAACAAAGATAAAGAGGTTGAAGAACCGATAAAAAAACCAACTATATATCAAGGCAACGGCTTTACTATCCAAAGACCAGAAGGATGGAAACAAAATACAGTTCATCTACTTTTGGGACCTGTCAAAGATAAAGTTCAGCATAACATTATTGTTACTGTTGATGAAGACCTTGATTGTAAGTTATTATCCGATTATGCGGAGATGCAAGTAACTACACTTGAGCAACAGCTTATCGGCTATCGATTGTTAAAACGAGAAAATATCTCACTTATAGATGGCACTCCAGCGCATAAAATAATCTTTAGATGGGACCCAACCGATCAGTTTCCTATATATCAAGAGCAGATTTTCGTTTTTATAAATGGCATAGGATATAAAATAACCGCAAGCTTCTCGAAAAAAACCCGAAAAACGCTTGGAAAAGAGATAGAAGGAATAATGTTAAGCTTTAGATTTTCTGAGCTAAATAATCTGGTTATATGATTATTGGTTCTCTATCAGGACAGGTTTTTTAAGCCTGTCCCTACAATAAAAAAAATCCACATATTAAAACTCAAAACTGAGTTTCAAACCAACATAACTTGTATTATCGATCCCATCAGTTAATCCAAGCACATAGGTAAAGCTTGGGCTGATAGATACTTTTTTCATTATTTCATAACTTCCAGAGACTCCCAGTTGGAGAGTAGTCAATTTACTTTCGTCCTTATCATCTATGACGAACTGACCTAGATCATATCCAAGTATAGCACTAGCAGAGATATACTCAAACTTTGGCGTTCCAATAGAGATAGATGGCTCAAAGTAACCTGCCTTGATCTCCTGAATATCATAATAAAATTTTATTCCCGTAGATATGCTGACTAATTCAGCAATTCCTGTATCGTAGCCTAAACCTCCATAGATTTCAGTTGTCTCTGAAATTCCCGTTACATCATAATATATTGCTCCAACATTTAATGAAGCATCACCAATGGCATATCCCAGATCGATTATATAATCAACCTCGTTTACTTCCTTTAAGTCAAGGTCATAGGAAATCCAAGGGGAAAGGCTAATATCTACTCCTCCGATTGATGATGATAGCGAAAAATCATATTGTGTATGCGGATCCTCAATCCCCGCTACTCGCCAAAAATAATTGTTTGTAAAATAGATATTTGCACCTCCATTTATCTCAAAAGAAAAAGTAGAAATGGAAATTACAAACAAAAAGCCAATGATCAGAACTGTTTTTACGATATTTTTGACAATCATTTATACGACCTCCGATTTCAGGGTTTATGCTAATAAACTTTTTATAGTTAATACGACTTTTTCAGTTAGCAATAGATAATGACAAAAAGAGATTCTTCACTACGTTTAGAATGACATTTTTTGTCACCCTGAACGAAGTGAAGGGTCTTCTTTATGCCATAAGTGAAAAAGTCGTATAGCTAAAATTATAGCTTATGTTTGTATCAAAAATATTTCAAAATTGTAAAATCAATTTAAACCTGAAATTTAATATATCATAGAGAAAGTTTTGCTGATTTGTATCTTTATTTACGAAGATTAACATCGTCAAATCTCGATAAAAATGATATAATAATCATATATCTTTATCAAAATATCAATTAATCTTCAAGAATCTAATTATGGAAACAAATGAATAATATACAACTATCTCAATCGCTTCCTCTATGGATAGCTACAATAATTCTGGCTGTATCTTCTGCTATTATTATCTATTTTTATTATAAAACAGATAAACCGTTAAGTAAACTTTTCAGATGGAGTCTAATTGCTTTAAGGATATTTGCAATATTGTTGATAATATTCTGTCTGCTTGAGCCTTCCATAATAATAAAGGAAGAAATCACAAAAAAACCACATCTTTTAGTATTGCTCGATGATTCACAAAGCATGTCTCTGACTGATGCAAATAGTAGAACCTCACGAATTGATAATATAAGCCAAGTGTTCAATAAAACCTTTTTTGAAGACTTATCTAAAAAATTCAACATACACATATACCAATTCGATTATGAGCCAACCGCTGTTGATGAGTTATCTCTAAAAGGTCAAGGTGCCTTGACAGATATAAGCAGGGCAATTTCGAGATCTTTCGATGAATGGAAAGGTCAACCAATAGCGGGATTAGTTCTTGTTTCTGACGGTGAAAGTAACACAGGTGAGGATGCTATAAAAACCGCTCAGAGAATCGGTGTTCCAATATATACAATTGGAGTTGGTCAAAAAACCGCATTGAAAGACATTCAAATATCAAGAGTAGAAGTTAATCCTATCGCTTATGTCGATCATATCTTACCCATAAAAGTATCGATAAATAGTAACGGTTATGATGGTCGTGAAGTTAGGATAACATTAACGCAATCAGGTTTATCAGGGATAAAAGATTCCGCATCATTAAAACTTAATAGTTCAGTAGGGGAACAAACCGTTGAGCTTCAGGTTAAGCCACAACAAGAAGGAACACTTCGATTTAGCGTTTCAGTTCAATCCATGCCTGATGAACTTACTCTACAAAATAACACACATACTTTTCTTGTAAAGGTAATGAAAACAAAGCTAAAGGTCATCTATGTTGAGGGAAGGCCGAGATGGGAATCAACCTTTATAAATCGAGCTTTAATGCGTGATCCGAATATAGAATTGACATATCTTGTCGCTACAAAACAGGGCGGATATTATCCACAAATACCATCAAAAAGTTTTCCAAAAACAAGAAATGAGCTAAACCTCTATGATGTTATAATAATTGGCGATATAAGCCCAAATATGCTAAAAATCGATCAAATCACTATGATTAAAGATTATATTGAAAATAATAATGGTTCTTTGATCTTTCTGGGCGGAAAAAACTCCTTTGGAAAAGGTGGTTTTGGAGAGAGCATCTTAAAAGATATGTTGCCGATAGAGATCGGTCAAGGTGGAGCAAAGCAATTAAGCCTGCCATTTAATCCCATATTGACTCAACAAGGAATGACACATCCGATAACAAGGCTTAGTGATGACATAAATGAAAATACAGCTATTTGGCGTGATCTTCCACCTTTAAGCAGATTTTATGCTGGTATCGGTGTGAGATCGGGTGCAACTGTTTTAGCGGAACATCAATTAGAAAAAGATAAGCCTTTTATTGCTTTTCAGAGATATGGAAAAGGATTAGTCCTTATGATTGCGAGTGATGATCTCTGGCAATGGGCGTTTGGTGTTTATCCCTATGGTGGAGATGATTCGTATTATAAAAAATTCTGGTCGGGAGTGATCCGATGGCTTGCATCTGCTCATACTCAGGCTGAAAGAGTGAATGTTGAGACAGATAAGCAGGTTTTCAGTAGAGACGAAAATGTGCGTATAAAAGCCTATGTTTATGACGAAAATTATGACCCTGTAAATGATGCTCAAATAAAAGCACAAGCGAAAACGCCATCAGGTTCAACTCATGATCTAATATTTTCATTTGAAGAAAATGGAAGATATGCCTCTAATTTTAAGCCAAATATAGATGGAAATTATCAAGTTGATGTTGAAGCCCTCCGTAATGGAAGATCGATGGGTAAGGGAAAATCGGAATTTTTAGTTCAGACAACCTCTTTGGAATTTCAAAATGTTCAGCTTAATGAATCGCTTCTCCGAAATATAGCCGACATTTCAGGTGGAACTTATCACCATATAGATAATATATCTGAACTTAATATTAGCGAATTAAAGGATATTTCTTTGACAACAAAGGAGAAATCTATCTGGGATAACGGAGTTATTTTAGGAATAGCTTTGGCATTTCTAACGACAGAATGGATTTTACGCAAAAGAAAGGGATTAGTATGAAATTTATCGATACCCCTTTTATTAAATTGGGATTAAGGGGGATTTCATTCCTTTTGATCATTTTATTTACAGCGTTGCCATCTTTTGCACAAAAAGATGATAAATTCACTATTGCAAGATTAAAATATGGCGGTGGTGGAGATTGGTATTATGGCCAAACGATGATACCTAACCTCTTGAAAGGGCTTAATGAAAGGACTAATGTCGACGCAGGAAACAAACAAGAGATTGTTGAGTTAACAGATAAAAAACTATATTCTTATCCGTTTATATTCATGACTGGCCATGGGAACGTTGTATTTACAGATGAAGAAGTCAGGGACTTGCGCCTATATCTTATGAGAGGCGGATTTTTATGGGCTAATGATGATTATGGAATGGACAAAAGTTTCCGCAGAGAGATGAAACGGGTTTTTCCTGATAAAGACTTAATAGAAGTTCCATTTGATCATAGAATATATCATAGTTACTATGATTTTCCAAATGGAGTGCCTAAGATACATGAACATGATGGCAAACCACCGAAAGGATATGGTATATTCCATGAAGGGCGAATGATCGTATTTTATAATTATGAAAGTGATATCGCTGATGGTTTAGAAGACCCAGCGGTTCATAATGACCCACCAGAGAAACGTGAAGAGGCTATGCGAATGGCAATTAATATTGTTATTTATGTATTGACAAATTAGAGGAATAATCTTTGTTTTGCTTATGTTTTTGGTTAGTGATATTTGTATATTAATTTACTATGATTAGGGGGAATAAAGATTGATAGTTGTTGAGGATGTTAATAAGACATCGTTAAAAGATGTTTTAGAAAATAAAAATGGATCCTATCTTTTTGAGCTAAATGAATCTTTCATTACTAAATACAATAAAGGCATCAAGTTTTATGTTGACCGTCTTAGGAGTGGTGCTACCGCAGGCGTGAGAGGCAAGACTGACATTAAGTTTCGTAACCCTGAAAGTGGAATTTATGAATATATAAGCGGAACAAATGAAATAAAGCTCGATTATAAAGATACTCAAGTTGGCGACCCCGAAGGTGGAGAGATTAATATCGCAACAGCGGTTTTTCTGGCACAAGCCTATGCGGAGTTCCTAAAAGATAAGATCAGATATAAAAATTGGCTTCCTTGTAAAGCATTAGTTGGCTTTGATACGAGATATTTTTCAAAAGAAATCGGCGAAATGATCACAAGGGTTCTTGCTGGTAACGGATTTCTTATATATAGAAATAAGGATAACAAACCTTCACCAACTCCTGTCAATTCCTTGCTTACTTACGTTTTGGATTGTGCAGGTTCTCTAAATGTAACCGCAAGCCATAATCCAGCAGATCAAAACGGAGTTAAACCGAATAACGAAAAAGGACATCTCGATTCTGATGATGACTTGGAATTATTCCTCTCTTTCGTTGAAAGACTGTATTCTGATGGGAAAGGCTCTGGAAATATTAAAATTGCATCTTTATTGGAAAATGTAAAAGAAATAGATTTTTCGAAAGTCTATCTTAAAGATTTCATTGAACCAATGATGAATGATGGTTTCCTTGATCTAAATCATATAATCGAAGCGATGGATAAGGGTTGGGGATTCGTTATTGATGGAATAGGTGGGACAGGTGGGGGCATAATGGAAGAGATACTTAACGATCTCTTTGGTGATTCATGGAAAAAATCTATCCATATAATAAACAAGGAATATGACCCTAAAATGCTAGGTATACCTAAGCCAGATCCAACAATTCCTGCGGTCATGGAGCAATCAGGTTTACTAAAAACCATTTCGGATAACCCAAATATCTCCGCTGGTGGAACAGGCGATAACGACTGGGATAGGTTTACTTCTGCTATCAGTATTGATGAGAAAGACATTCCAAAAGCAAAAAAAGCGGGGCTTTATGTCCCAAATGGGACATCAACACCTCTGGCGCAATTCACTGCTGATCAGATGTATACATTCTTTGGAGAATATCAACTTAGACGAACCGCCCAAGATAAATATTACCAATTAAAAGGTCAAAAGATTGATATGTATGATGAAAAGCTGGACGAAGCGATTAAATCCAAAGATATTGACCTTTCCAATTGCTATATTATTACAACCTATCCCTCATCTATCCAAAGCGATTATCTAGTTAAATACTACGGTGCAAAGCTGATTTATACCAGTGTAGGATTTAAGAATATCGGAATAACCGTTGCAGGTGAACTTGAGGAAAGAATCAGCAAAGACCATAATTTTAAGCCAATTTATATTCTAGGGAAAGAAGAAAGCGGAGGAAACGGCTTTGGCTTTCCCAAAGGCGCAAAAATAGGTCCCGATGGAAAATATTGGCTTGGTGCAAAAGATAAAGATACCAGCCTTAATGTCTTAAAACTCATGGAAACCTCTGCAGATGCCTTTCTTAGAGGGAAAACTATCGTCGATCTTTATTCTGAAATGCTTGAAAGGCTTGGTGTCTTAACATTCTATGAAAGAGTTGACTGGTATATCAGAAACAAAGATACTCTAAAGAAAGATGATGATATAAAATTTGACATCGCAAAAAAAGCGGATGCTCTGGAAAAGCCCGAAAATGCAGGGATAGTGGCAAAGCTATTGGGTGAAGAGCTGTCAGATACAAAAGGCGAGGAAATCCCCTTACCAGATTCATATCTTTGGGTAAAGATAGTGTCAAAGGATACAATATTTTCAGATGGAACAAAAATCATTAAAGGCGAACCCATATTTAACCGAGTATATGAAGGAGAGGAAAAAAAGCCAGCAAAGATTGATGGTGAATGGACTTTTATACCCTTAAAAGCAATGAAGTGCAATCTAAAAAGTGGGAATTACTTCACAATTTTCCATGCGGGAGAGGGTCCCAAAATTGTCCTTTACGATAAAGAAGATCGCCCTATATATTGGACTCTTCTGCGTCCATCGGGGACGGAGATCGGTCTTGTCAGGCATTATAACGAGGTTGTCTGCGATAAAAATAATGCTGACCCTTGGCTGTTAGCAAAATACGCAAAAGCCTTCATGGATTACTTCGGAGTCGCTGAATATTACGACGGTGACACGTTTTTAGGGCAGTTTAATGAAAAAAGTTTGACCAGAATCCTTAAAGAGAAATATGGTAATAAAAAAGAATAAAAAAGGAAAAATAACTATTATGGAATGGTTAGGCGTATTAATATTGGCTATTTTGGTTGGATTAACTTTTGTTTTGCGCAACAAAGGCGGTGGAGGTTGATGTAAGCCCGAATAACCAGTTTGGTTTTTAATATTACCACTATAAAGTGCATCAAAATATGGAATTGAAGAGAGATCAAATATCATCATGTTATAGCGATCTGGCGAAAGCAGGAAAATTCCCTGATGGCACATATCTACATAAAACATTTCTGCAGATGATTGATTCTGAAATAAATCTGTCTGAAAAGCTAAATGTGCTTGATGCTGGCGGAGGTGCAGGATATTTCGGATTGCATTTCGCTTCATTAGGGCATAAAGTTACTATATCAGATATTACATTTGAGGCTTTAAAGGTCGCAAAATATCGTAGCAATGAAATCAATCATATCAAAACCGCAGTCGGAGATATAGAGAATTTGCCTTTTTCTGATGATATATTTGATTTTGCTTTGTGTATATTTGTTTTTTCTCATCTCAATAATCCTAATAAGGCAATGAGTGAACTTTGTCGAGTCTTAAAAAATAAGGGAAAATTAATAGTCAGCTTTGAAAACAGATATTGGCACGCTATTGTACAGGGGCTTATTGAAAAATATGAGGACGCAAATTCGCTTTTTACAACAGAGATCCCAATAATCAAGGCTTATGAAATACTTCCACCAGTTAGATTATATACTATCTCGGAGATAGAAAATATCTGCTATGAAAACAATCTGAAAATAACGGCTATCAAGGGAACAAGATTTATTACCGCCTATCAGGAACACATAAAAAACATCGGGACAACTGATACAGAACGCCTGATGATAAACGATCATAATGCGATGAAATTTGAAGATTTAATGTCAAATAATAGGGATTTATTGCCATTAGCAAGACATTTCCTTGTCTTTTGTGAGAAAATATTAGATGAATAAATATCACTGGAAAGTGGATGCGGTATCAGTATGCGGGTTAGATCATGAAAAAGTAGGTGGATTATGCCAAGATGCCCATTATTTCAGGATTCTAAAAAAAGAATTACTCATATGTGCTGTTGCTGATGGTGCAGGGTCTGCTCTATATGGTGATGTTGGTGCAAAGGTTGCATCTGAAACATCGGTAAAAAATATCCTTTATAAAGCGGAAAAAATAACGGATTGGCGAGAACTTCTAATAGACTCATTCGAAACTGCGATACATGCAATAGAGGAAAAGTCAGAAAGCCTTAATATATCATTGAGGGAATTTGCAACAACCTTGATTCTCGTGATGGCAAGCCCTAATTTTGTTATATCTGCGCAAGTAGGTGATGGTGCAGTGATAATCAATGATAGTGAAGATAACCTGTTCGCATTAACAAAAACTAAAATAGGCGAGTATATTAATGAAACTGATTTTATTGTCCTGCCAAATGCCCTCGATACAATTCAGATCGAATCATGGCAGGGATTTCCAAAAAATTTATCAATCATATCCGATGGATTACAAATGCTTGCCCTCAAAATGCCTGAAGGCATACCTTATGCCCCATTTTTCATGCCATTATTTCGATTTATGTCAAACACAAAAAGCCAAGATGCCAAAGAACAACTTGAAGTCTTCCTTCATTCAGACCGTATCAGAGAAAGGGCAACTGATGATCTGACTCTGTTTTTAGCAGCGCTCGAAGAAAAGAAATAGACAAATGATTAAGCGGATTTGGCAGATTAGCAAGGATAAGCAATTATATCCAGTTAATCTGTTTTATCTGTATGCCGAAAATTGATTTGGTCAAACATTAGGCTTTATCTTTTGCCTATTGCGCCTCTTAATGTTAGAAATGCAATTAGCTTTGCTCTTGTGCTATCATCTAATAGTGCGTCTGCATCAACAAACAGTCCGTTATATTTATTTGCCAGATACTTCGCCAATACTGTCTTTTGACAAAACGATTGTGCAAAGAACACAATTGGTATCCCATCGTCAACAAACATTTCTATTTTCATGTTATCAGGGGCTTTATTTTCCATACACCTAGCCCATCCGTATATATGTGTTGTGTTTGGAAAAAGGTCAAGTATAGAGAAGTCTCTTGGAGGAACACCCCAAAATCCTGCTGTAGGTTTACATGAATTGACATTCCTATCAACATTCCTTTTTATAACGGTATTAACAATCCTATTCATCTTTTCTTTTAATGGCAAATCAGAGATCGATATGGGATTGCCTTGTGGTTTCGAATTATGGTTGCGAGTAGTTATAATCTGGGTATTAGGTAATAAATCGCGCAAAGCTTCTGCTATAAATCTCATGCCGTCGCATTTACCTTCCCCAACATCAGCTATTATAACATCAAGTTTCAATGTCATTGCATTGACAAATACAGTTTTGAGCGTAGCACAGTATATTTTCGGAGCAAATTTTTCTATAATATCAAAGTAATCTACGCCATCTATTGGCATATCAAGATCAATTATATCAGAGTTATCTATATATCGATCCAATATATCCTGACTTGGGACACCAGCTATACCAACTTTGAGCATATTAAAGTCTCCTATGAGCTATGTTAAATTCCAATTAATATTAACATGCAAAATTAGATTAAGTCAATCTTTTTTAGATTTCTTTTGAAATTCTTGCTTGACGCTTGGTGTATGTTTTGTTATCTTATGTTGAAATCATTTAAGGGTTTCTATGAGATCGCATTATTGGACGAATCTGTAATTGGGCAATTAGGGCCTAAAGAGGTGTTTATTATGATAATCGTAGAGGACTGCAAGAGTAATTATAAGATAGTTATTGGCGACAACGCATCACCATCAGAAAAACATAGTGCAAATGAACTACAAATGTTTTTAAGGGAGATCTCAGGAGTGGAAATCCCCATTGTTTCTGACAAAACACAATCAAGCGATTATGAAATCATAATCGGGGAAAACGATCATCTTAGTAAACTTGGAATAAACATAGATTTCGATAAACTAAACGAGGGCTTCGCTATACGCACATTTGGTAATAAGCTGATAATTGCTGGTGGAAGACTTCGAGGCACAATGTATGGAGTTTATACATTCCTTGAAGACTATCTTAATTGCAGATGGTTTAGCTCTAATGTCAGCAGGATCCCAAAGAAAGACCGTATTGAGTTAAGACAGATCAATAAAACAGAGATCCCAAAATTGGAATATAGAGAGCCTTTTTATACAGACGCATTTGACGGTGATTGGTGTGCAAGAAACAAAATGAATAGCACAACTGCACGATTGACAAAAGATCAAGGTGGTAAAATAACTTATTCACACTTTGTCCACACCTTCGATGCGATACTTTCACCAAGAGATCATTTTGCAGAGCATCCAGAATATTTCTCAGAGATAGATGGAAAGCGCATATCCGAACACACCCAATTATGTTTAACAAACCCTTATGTTCTAAAAACCGCAATAGAAAAAGTAAGACAATGGATAAAAGAATCTCCCGAAGCTAACATTTTCTCTGTCTCACAAAACGACTGGTATAATCCCTGCCAATGCCCAAAATGTAAAGCAATTGATGATGCAGAGGGTAGCCATAGTGGAACTATGCTCTGGTTTGTGAATCAGGTTGCGGAAGCGATAGAAAAAGATCATCCAGATAAGGCTATTGATACCCTTGCATATCAATATACCAGAAAGCCTCCAAAGACGATAAAACCAAGAAAAAACGTAATAGTAAGGCTCTGTAGTATAGAATGTTGTTTCTCACATCCGCTTGATGAATGTGAGGTTAATGCCTCTTTCAAGGCAGATATTGAAGGCTGGTCAGAAATCTCTGACAGGCTTTATATTTGGGATTACGTTACTGATTTCAGCCATTATTTATTGCCATTTCCCAATCTTTATGTCTTACAACCAAATATTCAATTTTTCATCGATCATGGTGTAAAGGGCATATTTGAGGAAGGCAATTATTCTGTTGGAGGCAAAGGCGAATTTGCAGAATTAAGGGCTTATGTTCTTGCCAAACTGCTTTGGAATCCCAATTATGATACAGACACAGCCATCGACGAATTTCTTGAGGGCTATTATGGCAAATCTGCCTCACCTATAAGGGAATATATCAATATTTTACATGGCAACGTTATGTGTGATAAAAGCCTTCATATGAATATCTGGGCGAATCCCCAAATAGGCTACCTTAGTGAGGATAATATAAGTCTTGCAGAAGAACTCTTTGATAAAGCGGAAAAAATGGCAGATAACGATGATATACTTGCAAGGGTTCTAGTAGCTAGACTACCAATACAATATGTAAGAATATCAAATTTATCTGAAAACGATCCGAAACGCTTAGATATAATAAACAAGTTTTTCGATGTGGTAGATAAGGAGGGTATAACCAATATCAGCGAAGGTATGGGTATGGATGCTTACAAGAAGAAATTAATGGACAAAAGATAATTCTTATAAAGCTTTTAAATGTAATTACATCAAAAATACGACTTTTTCAGTTAGCAATAGATAATGATAAAAAAGATTTTTCGCTTTGCTCAAAATGACAGTAAAGTGTCACCCTGAACGAAGTGAAGGGTCTTCTTTATGCCATAGGTGAAAAAGTCGTATCAAAAAGGGGATTATAAAATGGCAAAAACTTACAAAGTCTGTTTAATTGGTTGTGGTAGAATGGGAACAACGATTGATGACGAAGTAAAAGATCATCCAAATAGCGAACTTTGGCTTCCATATTCACACGCAGCAGGATATAAAGCAGTTGATAGAACCGAGCTTGTCGCTGTATCCGATGCGTTTATGGAGAAAGTCGAAAGCACTCAAAAACGATATAATGTCCCAAATGGATATACCGATTATAAAGAGATGATTGAGAAAGAAAAGCCTGATATAGTTAGCATAGCTACACGCCCGGGACCACATGCAGAGATGACTGTTTTTGCAGCAGAACATGGCGTTAAGGGCATATATTGTGAAAAACCCCTATGTTGTTCTATGGAAGAGGCAGATGCTATGCTTTCTGCATGTGAAAAAAACAATGTTAAGTTTAATTATGGAACACAAAGGCGTTATGCAAAATTATATCATAAATTGAGAGAACTTATCCAAAATAAAGAGATCGGTGATATTCAATGTGTAATTGCTGAATGTGGTTCAGGGTCAGCTCAGTGGACTCATACACACACATCAGATATGTTAATGTTTCTTGCTGGCGATCCTGAGATAGAGTATGTTCAGGGAACAGCCAGCATAAATGAAGAAGATTGGGATGGCGATAATCTCTATTCAGACCCGGGAATTACCTGTGGATATGTGAAGTTCAAGAATGGTGTTCATGGCTATATCGTTGCTGGCGGAGCTTATGAGTTCGAGGTAATCGGCTCAAGGGGCAGGACACGCACTTTAAATAATGGTATCGGCGCTCAACTATGGAAAGCACAAGGGCAATGGAACATAATTGAGCAAGTTCCTTTCCCAGAACAAGAGATCGTAAGTGGGACAGTCAAATGTATAGAAGATATTGTTGATGCCATTGATAATGATAGAGAGACACTTGGTAATATTCGCCTTGCATGTAGAAGCCAAGAAATGATCTTGGGCTTTATTGAATCTCAAAGGCAAGGTGGGGCAAGGGTTAAGTTGCCTTTGGAGAACCGCAAACTTTATGTAGGCAGGAAAGATTGGTAGTTATCATTCTTTATCCTTTTGAGATTTTAGCGCTTCCTTAGGGGCTTCATATAATTCAGGATAGAGTTTTTCTGCACAGAGAGGACAGATGCTATAGGTAAACTTTGTTCCAGTATGTTTCTGTATGTAGTCATCGATCTGATTCCAATTGTTATCATCATCACGTATGCTTTTACAATGCGCACATATGGGAAGGAAACCTTTAAGCATATTAGCTAATGCGTCTTTTAACTCCTCTTTAAGCAATTGTTCATTTAATTGGAGTTGTAAATTTTTTTCTGCCAACTCTTTTTCAACATTCCATTTTTCAACAAGAGATATTGTGATCTGTTGGACTTCTTCACGGGCAAAAGGTTTTCTGATATATAATAGCTTGTGAAGAAGCTCGATATTTCGATTTATCTCTGATAAAGGTTTGTTGTTATAGGCAGTCATTATAACAACTTCAACATCCTTATCAATTTCCCTTATTTTTTGGGTTGTTTTGATGCCATCCCAGCCAGGGGGCATTCTGACATCCATATATATAACTGCAATAGGTTTCTCATCTTTAAGGGATTTTTGAACAATCTCGAAAGCCTCTTGACCGCTTCGAGCATGGATAAGCTCAAAATTAGGCAAAAAACCTGTATCTTCTACCGCAGAATCGAAAGCTAAAGCTAGACTATCCGTCAAAGAGGATTTTGAGGACGGTTTAAGCATTTCCTCAAAATCCTCGTGTATCTCTTCCTGATCGTCAACTATTAATATTCTATTATTTCCTTTTAGATTGTTATCCATATTTATTTGCCTTGTTTTTTTCATTAAAATCATTCGTCTATTAAGATCATCGGTAGAAAAATATAGAAACCTTAGTTAATTCCATTCGAAAACAGCTTTTCCTGTTTGACCTTCATCAAATATTTTATATGCTAATGGGGCATCATCAATAGAAAATCTATGAGTAACAGCTTTTTCAAAAGAGACTTTTCCGCTATTAACAAAGCTAACCATTTCCCATGTCAACCACAAAGGCAGCACAAAAGACCCCATTAATGTCAATTGCGATCCTATTATCTGAGAGGGATTAATGACATTCTCGTTACTTCCAACTCCTACAAAGACAGCTTTTCCACCACGACTCAAAGAATGGATAATATCAGTCCTTCCTTTAGTGCTTCCTGAAGCTTCAAATGCCAACATAGTGCCTCTGCCATTTGTAAAATTACGTATTGCGTCAACAGGATTATCGTTTTTTGCGTTTACTACTTCATCTGCCCCTATTGATTTTGCTAGCTCAAGTCTTAGGTCTAATACATCTACTCCGATCACTTTCCCACCCATCGCCTTTGCAATAACAACACCACTGAGACCAACGGGACCTAACCCAAATACCGCAACAGTATTACCAGCTTTGACATCAAGCTTTTTCATAGAAGAAAACGCAGTTCCACCTGGACAGGCAATAAATGCGCCATCGATAAAGCTGACAGAATCAGGAATTGGAACGCAATTTCTTTCATCTGCAATAACATAATCAGCATGTGAACCGTCAATAGGACCGCCATAACCCCTTGCTTCTCTGCACCACATAAGATTACCAGAGGCACATTGATCACAATGTCCACAACCAAGATAATGATATACGGTTACCCGATCACCTTCTTTTACTTTTTTAACTCCATGACCAACCATATCAACTATACCACATGGCTCATGTCCGGGAACCCTATCACCACGACTTTTTGCCTGCTCTTTGCTCATACGATAAAGATGAAGGTCACTGCCACAAATACCCGTAGCCATCATTTTAACTCTGACTTCTCCGGCTTTTGGCTCAGGGTCAGGCAATTCCTTAACACAACACTCTCTATCCCCTAATAAAACAACACCGCGCATATATTCCTCCATTCCTTATGATTATCAAATAATGAAGTTTGTTCCAATAAAAGACTAAGGAAATAAAAAAGATTTTTCACTTTGCTTAAAATGACAGCAACGTGTCACCCTAAACGAAGTGAAGGGTCTTCTATGTGTTGCAAAATATAATTTCCTATACAATAAAAAAGGCGAAATAATTACTTATATTCAAGATAATACAAAAGAATGGCTTGACATACAAGTAAATATTTCGCCCTTAACCTTTGTTATATATTATATATTATCAAAAGCTTTATTTACAATATTATTATCAGGTGGTCGTGTAAACGAACTGACGATTGGAATAATAATAAAAGGAACAACCATCGCCATCGAGGCAATGATTGGAGCGTTTTTGTCATATTCTGCCAATCCTAGAACTAGAAAAGATATAATCACGACCAATAGACCACTCAAAACACCCGCCCATGCGCCGATCTTTGTCGCCCTTTTCCAATAAAGCCCATAAAAATAAACAGCCATAAACGACCCTGCAACCGCCCCCCATGAAAGCGACATCAGAGTTACAATTATGGCGATCTTATATCTCGCAATAAAATATGAAATTATAATAAATATACCACTTAGAACACGCATAAGTATCAAAGAGTTTCTAGCGGAAACATTGGGATTTATATGTCCTTTATACATATCAATTGCGATTGATGAGGCAGATACAAGAACTAAAGATGAAAGTGTTGACATTGAGGCAGAAAGAACAAGCAATAAGATTAATGCCATAAGCGCAGATGGTAATTGTGTTGTCAATAATTCTGGGATCAGCCTGTCAAAATCCGCTTTCCCCGATTCATCTAATATTGGTCTTTCAAAGAATACATGCGTCAAAGCACCAGAGAAATATGCACAAAAGGTTATTATAAGTGCAAATATTGCGGTAACAATCGCCGCTTTTTTTATAACTCGTTCATCTTTGACCGCATAAAACTTTTGCACCATTTGAGGTAAGCCCCATGTCCCAAATGACGTCATAAACACAAGTGAAATCAAAAGCAATGTGCTTGGTCTTTTATCAGGTGGAACATGCTGGGAATAGTTCTCCGAAGCAGTGGCAATCGCTGTTCCGAGTCCTCCTGCATTGCCAGTCAATATGCTAACCATAGCAATTGCACCAAATATCATTATTATTCCCTGAATGAAATCTGTAAGCGTTATTGCAAAGTATCCACCAAGTATAAGATAAATACCAGTTATGGCTATCATTAAAAGTAAAGCATAGTCATACGGAATATTAAAATTTGCCTCAAAAAGATGACCTAATCCCTTAAAAACCGAAGCGGAATAAGGCAAAAGAAAAATAAAGATTATAACTGTTGTTATTAGTTTCAAATATTTTGCCCCGAATCTCTCCTGCAAGAACTCAGGCATTGTCATTACATCGAGATTTTGTGTCATGCGTCTAGTTCTTCTTCCTAAAACTAGCCATGCTAATAATGCACCAAATATCGCATTTCCCAAAGCTATCCAAAGAACGTCTAACCCAAATCCCCAGCCGAGTTTTCCAGCAAAACCAATGAAAAGCACCGCAGAGAAATACGAAGTTCCATAAGCAAAGGCTGACATCCAAGGACCTATGGTTCTTCCACCCAAAAAGAAATCACCCAAATTGAATGTCTTTCTCATCCCCCATATCCCAATGATAATCATACCTAGCAGAAAAATTGAGAGTAAAATTATTGAGATTACCATTATAGTCCTCCCTATACTATATTAAAATTTCATTATCACCAAAAAAAATTTTATGTTTGGCAGTGTAACATAACACAATATCCATTTCAATCTCATAATTTTTATGGTGTATATAAAATTTACGGAAGATTTATATTTCTATTTGACTTATTGAGAATATCCCTTACAAAATTCATGGCTTGCCTATGATCATTAATTACACCATTGATTTGTGCTTCTTTTAGCAAAGCAAGCATTTTCCCAATCGCAACGCCTTGTGACATACCGAATCTATTGATGAGTTCGTCTCCGTTTATTAGTTGTCCTATAGGAGAATCCAATTGTTGAAAATATGTATCTGCTATCTCGCTGATCAAATCATTTAGATTTTTTAAATCATCATCACTTCGCTTAAATCCCTGAGTTGCGTTTAAGTCTGCAAAGGCGACAATTAAAACTGCCAAACACTCTGAACCAGTCTTCTCAATAAAATTAAGGATATTTTTTGCCTTTTCCCGCTTTAAAACATTTCTCTGAGAGCATAGGAATAATGGATACATATGATTTTCTATGATATTGCTTAGGGATTGTGTTTCCCTATTTGCGAACTTTAGGCGATTTCCGATATGTGTTGCGATCTCTGCACCTTTTTTGTGATGGTCAAAAAATCTAATCCTGCCATTTTTATCCACTGATCTTACAGATGGCTTGCCTACATCATGAAGCATAATTGACAATTTTAATAGCGATCTTCTAGTTCGTCCTTTCACAATTTCAAAATTTAAATAGTTATTAATTTCGGATTCATACTTAATTAAGGAATTTGGGATAGCATCGCTTTCAAAAAATTCTAATGCAAGCAATGAATGACCCCATACGTCAAGATGATGGTAATCATTTTGTATCATCCCTTTCATTTGGATTATCTCAGGAAATATTTGCTCCAATAGCCTTGTTTCATCCATTGCTCTTATGAATTTTGCAGAATTGCCTATTTCAAATATTTTATATAATTCATCTCTGACACGTTCTACTGAGGATGTTTTTAATAATTCCGCATAGTCAGTTATAAGATTAACTGAATCCTCATAAAGAGAAAATCCAAGAGTTGCGGAAAATCTATATGCCCTAAGCATACGAAGCGGGTCATTAAGTATTGTTTGCGCAGATGGTATTCTAATAAGCCCTTTATTAAGATCATCAATGGCATTATAAGGATCGATAAGTTCAACGGCGTCTGATTCCATCAATTTATTGAAATCAATCGCCATTGAATTTATAGTCAAATCTCTTGCAAGAAGGTCTTCAATTATATCATTTCCCCTTATGCTTGAAAAATCCATGTATAGGCTTCCACCACGAAATATTAGCCTTGCAGTTTTCTGCTCTTCATCAAGCGCTATGAATTTAACGCCAATCTCTTTTGCAAAATTTCTGGCAAAGTCTATCGCATCAACAGGCAGAGAGAAATCTAAATCGATGATAGGTCTTTCTAAAATTAAATCTCGAATAGTTCCGCCAACAAGATATAATTTTGCGTTTTCTCTTGCTGATAGTTCAGCAAGAGATATAAGGGCTTTGTAATTAGGAAGCTTTGGCAAGATCTTAGATGTGGAAATTAGCATGTTATTAGGAGATGAGATGTAATCTAATAATGGGCGATGTAGCGAATCGCCCATTAAGCTATTTTGCTACTACAATTGAGCCTATTTTATTTTTATTGCCGATGGTTACTTGATAAATATAGACACCACTATCAACAATTCTACCTCCTGAATCTTTGCCATCCCATTTGATCTCTTTTGTGTTTTCAGGTGCTTCTGTTTCAAATATAAGGTAGCCATTAAGATCATATATCTTAAGCGAAAAAGTGCCTTCTGCATCTTTAATCATTGTTATAGGGAATATGATCTGGTTAAATCTTGGATCATTCGAGAGTGGAGTAAATGGATTGGGCTGTGGTTTATCGCCAGATATAACATAGCGAGATTGGGTAGGCAAAGATTTCCCTTCATTACTAGCTTCATCAACAGCGATAACAAAGTATAAATAGCTTCCAGATTCGGGAGGAGTTTTATCTATATAAGAATTTTCGGTTGCATCAACCTCACCGATTTTGCTTGCAGAATTCACTGACACACCACGATATATTAGATATTTATCAACATCACTGGAAGGGCTTGGCTCCCATTTTATTTCAACGCCCTTGTTAGTAGCTATTGGTTGTGGATCAATTATCGGTGGAATAGGTGCTTTTGTATCTTCTGGTGCGTTTTCGGTAACTGATTTAGATGGATCAGACCTTAAAGATAAAGTCTTATATGATCTTACCGTATATGTATAAACACCAGGGGGCAAATTTCTATCCGTAAAGGAAGTTTTATCTGCACCTATGACATTCCCAATATAGTCGGTTTGATCATTTCGAAAGATTAGATAACCAGAAATCCCTTCATCGTCAACTTTCGACCATGATATTATAAGGTCATTCTCTCCGCTTGGATCGGGCTGAACTTTGATATTTATGGGTGTTGATGGCTTTGTTGCGGAGACCGATCTTAATGTAAGTTTGTCATTATTTATCCTTCCATCAGCATTACCGGGCTTTATTGAGGCTATAAGCAAACGCTGTCTGATAGCAATCAAGCCAACGATAAAAGGTAGTTGGGGATTCGGGACTTTTGGCGCCTCAACGGTGAATTCGACATAGACTCTGCTTGTTAAAGTTATAACTGTTGGGAGTGTTACGATAATATCGTCATCTTGAATAGATTCTGTGAAATTAGGGATCTTGTTTTCGCCTACTGTCACTGATTTAACAGCACCTTTATTTACCTCAATACCTTGTGGAACAGTTATCTTTATCGATTCTATTTCTTCGCCGGGTTCAGCTTGTGACATATCGATAGTTATGCTTAATATTAGATCGGCGCGAGTGCCTGCGATGATTGTTCCGCTATCGTTATCTTTTGCGTTTATCTCTCCAACGGATTCAACTGCCGACTGACCAATGTCTGCTATGGAGAGCAACAAAAATATCGCTATAAAAATATGATTAATTGCTTTGGTTACTGCTCTCATATTCAGTCTCCTAACTGCTATTTCAAATAGTTGATTTACAGGGCATATTGCTTATATGCCCTGATTTATAAACATCATATATGCTACTTAATAAGAAGCATTGCTCTTTTGACAACATTTTCAACAGTAAAACCGAAATGCTTAAAAACTGTCCCACCGGGGGCGGATGCGCCATAATGGTTTATTCCGATGACATCACCTTGAGAACCAACGTATTTACACCATCCCTGAGTTATTCCAGCCTCAACAGCCAAACGATTTTTTACTGATGGAGGAAGAATTCTATCTTGATATTCTTTGTCTTGCTCATCAAAAAGTTCCCAGCTTGGCATACTAACGACCCTTGCCTTAATTCCCCTCTCTTTTAATTGCTTTCCCGCATCCAATACAAGGCTAACCTCTGAACCTGTGCCGATAAGTATTATATCTGGTTCGCCTTCGGTATCTATGAGTATATAGGCCCCTCGCCTTACTCCATCAGTCAAATTTGGATATTGAGAAGGATCAAGTATTGGTAAGTTTTGCCGTGTTAAAGCCATTGCAATTGGGCGATTTCTGCTTTCAATGGCAATACGCCATGCCTCAGCGGTTTCATTTGCATCTGCTGGGCGAATAACTATTAATTCAGGAATTGCCCTTAGTGCAGAGAGATGCTCAACGGGCTGATGTGTAGGACCATCTTCACCAACACCGATACTATCATGCGTAAATATCCAGATACTAGGCTGTTCCATAATTGCGGATAATCTTACTGATGGGCGCATATAATCGGAGAAGACCATAAACGTTGCACCATAGGCTATAATGCCTTTATGCAATGTCATACCATTGACTATCGCCCCCATGCCATGTTCTCGGATACCAAAATGTATATTTCGTCCAGAGAAATCTTCACGTGTTATGCTACCGTATTTATCCATATTTGTCTTTGTTGATGGCGCAAGATCAGCAGAACCACCAACAAGATTTGGAATATGAGGTGCAATAGCATTGATGATCAACCCAGAAGCGTTTCTGGTAGCTATCGGTTTTTGATCTGCTTTAAAGACAGGGATAGCCTTTTTCCATTCGTCTGAATATTCCTTTTGCATAAAAGAATGCCATTCTTTTGCAAGATCAGGATATTCTTTTGTATAAGCATCAAAAATCCCGTCCCAACTATATTCCAATTCACAGCCTTTATTTAATGCTTGACGGAAATGTTTAAGGGCTTCCTCTGGAACATAGAAAGGCTCTTCACTTTCCCAACCGAGATTTTTCTTAGTTAAAAGGATCTCTTCCTCTCCAAGCGGTTCACCATGCGCCTTTTCTGAGTCCTGCTTATTTGGGCTTCCACAACCAATATGAGTTCTAATTGCAATTAAGGATGGCTTATCTTTCTCTGCTTTTGCGATTTCTATTGCTTTTGAAAGATCATCAAGGTCAATGTCATCATCAAGTTTTTGTGTATGCCAGCCATAGGATTCAAATCTTTTGCATACATCTTCGGAAAATGCAAGGTCTGTGCAACCTTCGATTGTTATATGATTATCATCATAAAAACATATCAGCTTGGAAAGACCAAGATGCCCTGCAATAGATGCGGATTCACTTGCAACGCCTTCCATCATATCACCATCGCTTGCGATTACATAGGTGTAATGATCCACAATATTAAACCCGGGACGATTAAAATGCTGTGCAAGCCATTTTTCTGCAATAGCCATTCCAACTGCATTTGAGATCCCTTGACCCAGAGGACCTGTTGTTGTTTCCACGCCTGGAGTCAAACCATGTTCAGGATGTCCCGGAGTTCTGCTTCCCCATTGGCGAAACTCCTTGAGTTCCTCAATTGATATGCCATAGCCAGTCAAATATAGAAGGCTATATAAAAGCATGGAAGCATGACCAGCAGAAAGGACAAAGCGATCTCTATCATACCAGTCAGGATTTCCGGGATTATGTTTCAGAAACTTTGTCCAAAGTGTATAAGCAATAGGAGCAAGACCCATCGGCGCTCCGGGATGCCCTGAATTTGCCTTCTGGACAGCATCCATCGACAATGTGCGAATTGTGTTAATACACAGTTCATCCAAACGGTTTGTAATTTTCATAGAGTAGTCTCCTTTTGTTTATCTCTAATTTTTTTGACAACTATTGAACAACATGAATTTTTTTCTTATTATCATGCGTTATTTTGGATTTTTTCAGCCTTTTTTTTATATATTCTTTCTGCTCTTCATAGCTCATATTTATAATCTTTTTGCTTAATCTATCTCTAATTTTCCGCATCATCATCACTGAATCAAATTTTTTTTCAGTCCTCATAATCCAACACCTCTCTCGGATTTCTTATTTCTAATAATTGGTATCCATATTTAAGATTTACCGAATTATATCCATGAATTCTTTTCAGATTCACAATATGATGAAAATTCCAAAAGTACATCTGCACGATTTATAGTTGCAATTGCTATATGTTCGGCATCAGCTAATTTGCCTTCCGATATAATCCCTTCTGAAATATATTTGCCAGCAAGGCTTGATGCTTCTTCTGTCAATTCCACATATACTATGTTGTCATTTGATATTGCTTTGAGTATATCTTGAACTTCTTGAGAGGCTTCTATCAATTCAAGCTCGGTAATATCTGACACCATTAACTTGATCTGACCTTGCTTGGCTTTATCAATTAGCTGTATTGATATATCCTTAAATTCATCATCAAGACAACCACCAATCACTGAAGTATCAATGTAGATTTGCTGTTTCATCATTTTTTCCTAAATCCGCGCTTCTGTTTCAAAGAATTTCGCCCATTCGTCCAAAGGCAGATTGCAGAATATAAACTTCCCTCTTTCTCAATAAGAATATGCAAGAGCAATTTTTGCATATTAATCATCCCCTTATTTAATCTGCTTCTTTATTTCCTCAACAGCCCTTGCAAGCTGAAGATCATTCTCAAGATCAATATTAGGAGTGTTTTGTGTTGAAATAAAAGTTCTCCGTATATACATTCTAATCAATCTTTCATCAAGTATGATACCATTTTCCTCAAGTGTTTTAATCAATTCAGGGGCATTTGCTAAAAGTGATTGCAATTGCTCATCGGGAGTCTGATCTTTATGCTTATCAATATAATCATAGACATACTTATTGACATATTCACCCTCATAAAACTTGGTGACCATTTTCATCTTTTCGCCATCTTCATCATCACCAAGTAAATTGGGCTGTTCAACCTCAATATCAGGATAAATACCGCCCTTATATACTTTTAGTTTCCCCTCTTCTTTTTTGATAGTAAAGCCATTCTCACCATCGTTAATCTGCCAGCTAACGCCCTTCTTTCTAATACGGTCCTTAATTTTGGCAGTAGCATTTGAGGATAATTGAATCCCATTTTTTGAAAATTCATCGATAAGCTTTTCTGATATTTTCTCATCATCCAATGTTGTTTGAAATTCACGGTCGAGATTAAAAAGAAAAACCTCGTTTATCCAATTTCCATTTGGGGTTTTATATATTGAAACAGTGATTGATACCGCCTTAGATCCAATATCGTTTAATGGAAATCTTTGTTGAACGACACCTTTTCCGAAGGTCTTTTCACCAATTATAAGTCCTCGTTTATAATCTTTTATTGCACCAGCAACGATCTCCGATCCACTTGCACTACTATTATTTATCAGAAGTACCATCGGCATATCAGCAGGAATAAACATCTTATCTTTTGTTGCTCTATATACAGAATCAAAACGATCCATTCTACCATCGGTTGATACAATTACGCCATCTGCTATAAAAGCATTTGATACATCAACCGCAGCTGTCAACATTCCTCCCGGATTATTGCGAAGGTCCAGTATTATACCCTTTATCTTTTTGTCTTTTAATTCTTCATAATTCTTCTTTAATTCTGCTCCTGTTTCTGCAGTAAAATCTGATATTATGATATACGCTATATCATCGCCAATCATTGTGCTTTTTATACTTGGATAATTTATTATTGCCCTTGTAATCTCAACCTCAAATGTCGAGTCCATGCCTTGGCGGAGTATTGTAAGAGTAACTTTTGTGCCAACCTCACCACGAATCATATCAACTACCGTATCCATAGACTCATTTTCGATGGATTTACCATCAACCATAATAATTTTATCGCCAGCATGAAGACCTGCCTTCATAGATGGCGTTCCATCAATGGGTTGAACGATATTAACAAACCCATCAGGCGAGGGAAGTATCCTTATTCCAATACCACCAAATTTTGCAAAGAAAAGGTTCTCCTGTTCACGTTTTCTTCTAGACTCTTCTTGATAAAAAGAATATCTATCACCTAAACCTTGAAGCATTCCTTGAATAGCTTTACTCATCAGAGTATCAAGTTGTTCTTTATTAAGGTCTTTATAATAATTGTTAAGAACATAAGATAATGCAGTAGAAAAAAGCTCGATCTGTTGATATATATCATCCCTTGTATAAGGCTGTTTTCCCTTATTATTCTCTTCTGCCGTTGTTTGTGCGATTGTTATGGAAATCATGGACATTAGAATAAATATTGATATAGCTATAACAAACTTTCTTTTCATAATGAACTCCTCTCATAAACAAAAACAATATTCCATAAAAATATATATCTTAAAAAAATCTATCTTTCCATACAAATTTCAGCAAGTCGTTCTGAATTGGCAAACATTTTTTCTATTTGATCTAAATTGAGTCCTGCTCCTTTTGCAACTGCTGATGCTTGTTCTATCGTTATAAGATCGGAAGGTTCATGAGAATCGGTATTTAGCACTAACCTTGTTCCGAATTCTGTGGCAAGTCTTGCAATATATCCATTTGTCAGCGAATGCCCTTTACGTGCAGATATTTCTATCGATATCCCCTTTTTTGTTGCCAAATCCATGTCTTCTGGAGTTATAAAGCCCGGATGTGCTAAAACATCTATATTGGATAATATCGCATGATGGTCTGTTTCGGGGGGAACTGGTTCTACAATGGTTTCGCCATGCACCACTATTATTTTTGCCCCAAGTGATCTTGCACGATTAGCTAATTCAGCGATAGTTAGTGGCGGAACATGAGTTATCTCTATTCCAGCGATAACCTTGATTTTCATGAATTTATTTACTGAATCAGCAAATTCAGCCATACGTGGAACAACAAATTCGATATTGGATTGATCCGCATGATCAGTTATTGCAATAAAACGATAGCCCTTATATTCAGCACGCCTAGCAAGCTCTGCTGGGAGAAGAACACCATCGCTAAATAATGAATGTGTATGAAGGTCTATCATAGGTAGGTTCGCAATTGGCTTATAGGTATATAAAATGAAAGGCTCATGGAAACTATCCTATAAGCCTATTATCTTATAGTCCTATAAGCCCATTAAATACCCCCGGCGCGATTCGAACGCGCGACCTACGGCTTAGGAGGCAGTCGCTCTATCCATCTGAGCTACGGGGGCGTATTATCTATTTTTTATATTATATCACATACTAACTTATTATTCAACGAGTAAATATACATACCTAAGCATAATTTCTATGTTGATTTTTTTGATATATTTATTTATAATTTTTTATCAAGACAATTAAATTATTATAAGCTGTTAAGCAATAATAGGAGAGGTGAATTTTATGAAAAAGTTAACATTTATTTTTACCTTATTAACCTTGATTATTTTACAAAATTATGCTTTTGCAGGTTCTCTTGGAGACCCCTTTGATGGAAATTCACTTAAAAATCCTAATTGGAAATGGCAAAATGAACCAAATTGGGACCTTAGCAAAACAAACAACGGTTGGCTTCATATCAATGCTGCAAATAACCAAAACCTCTGGGATGTTGATACTGTTGCCAAATTATATCAATTAGTAGAAGCTAATAAAATAGACATTACAACTCATCTTGTCATGGATTATAAAGGGACAGGCTCTTGTGTTTCTGGGCTTGTAATCAAAAGCCCCTCTGATGCTAACTGGACAACCATGAAGTTTTGGGGGAGAGCGGGAGACGCAATACTTCAATGGCAACATAAGCAAGCGGAGGTTGTTGGAAATGTCCCAGGATCAAGTCAGCCAGCAGGTAGGGTAGAGGTATTCATTAGGATCGCAAAGAATGGCGACGAATATACAGGTTATTGGAAGAAAAACGCAAAGGATGATTGGATAGAAATTACGCCTCATGCGAATAAAGCATTAAAAGCGCCTTTGGAAGTCGGTATTTTCGCTGGTAACTGCGAAGGCGGAGGGACAATGACCGCACAATTTGAGTATTTTGAAGACCTTATCACTCCCTATGCCTCTGTCGATTCATCAGGAAAGTCAGCTACAACTTGGGCATCATTAAAGGCTTTTTAGGCGAAAAAAAGCGAATTTAAGAATATCTAGCCATAGATATTTACCTTTATGTCAGTGAAATTCTATGGCTAGGTATTAAAAGATAAAATACAGGAATTTATCTAAACCTTATCGAATAAAGATCGGCATCTTTAAGAATAAAGCGTAATCTGACAACCTGACCTGCAAGCGAACTCAAATCTGAATTCGTTTTCCATTGAATAACCTTCTCAATCTCATCACCATATATTTCAGGGCAGTCGTTAAGACTGAATCCAGAGATCGCATTTCCATCTTTATCGGTTATTTCAACACGAATGCTTCCAACTGCTGATGTTGAGTAGTTTATAGCAAGTTCTTTTCCATCAAATATCAAAGGCTTTGTTAATAGCTCTCCGCCTTTATAGGAAGCATTGACAGAAACAAAGCCATCTATCCTTAATGTATATCTTCTTAGGCGGTTATTTTCCATGCAATAGGCTTCGCTTGAATATATGGAAAGCTCTTTTGGCGCACTGGATATTCCTGTTTCTGTAACAAGTATTCCATAAGCGGTCATGTTATTGCGCTGTCCCCATCTTTCCATCTGAAGCCCGGGACGTATGAATGCTTCAAGCCATCTATGCCAATGTAAGCCATCTCTGCTTGTCATATAAACGCCATCAGAAACGCCTGTCCATAGCTCTTGTGTGAGTTTCTTTCGGCTTTCGGCAAATCTCTTGGGAAATCCCATCAAGATATGTGGTGCGCGATAGTATGGAGTAACTGCATTGGTATATAGATGCTCAAGCGGTGCATCACCGAAATCAATCCATTGAGGTTCTGTCCAATTGATGAAATCTTTTGACGTGCAGGTCATTATTTGTCTTACACCGTCCTTAAAATCACGATGAAAATCCATGTAACATTCTGTAACAGGATTCCAAAAAGCAAGGTTTTGCGAATCAAAAGCCCCTTTGGTAATAACGGGCTTATCTTGTATTGTTTCCCAATGTATGCCATCAGAAGACTTAAACGCAATTAACCCCTCACTACCTAATCCGCCTAATGCCTTATATTTTGCGTCTGCTTCTGCATTTGGGTTTGTGTCTTTGAATGGTGTAAAGTTATGTATGCCGACCCCTCTCCATATGATATTATTTTTTGTTGAGCCATTAAATTCATATAGATTGAGTTCGGGCTTATACCAATTTATGCCATCTTTGCTTTCAGCATAACAGGTCAATTCGTGTAAGTCCTTCTTATTTGCGAAATCATAGGCAGAACCTCGATAATACATTCGGTAAATATCATCATCTTGAAAAACTGTTACATAAGCACTTGTGTTGCCATCATGCGGGGAATCAAATACTATTGCCACTTCACGAGGTATAGGGTTATGGAGTTTTAGAGATAATCCGTCCATTTTGTCGATCAAATAATCATCCACAAATAGCTCAAGTCTTGAACCGATATTGCAAACATCATTCGCTTCTGCTAAACTAAATGGAAAAATCATCATTGGTAACATAATTAGCATAATCATCACACTCACCTTTCTATTATGATATGACCTGTTATTGAAACTAATTTATCAAAATGGTATAATCTTAATCATATTGAAACATTGTCAATTATTACATAATGATATTGTGCTGTCAAGGACATTTAGGGGAGATCAAAAAATGCCAGAAGATAAGGTTCGGATCGCTTTTGTCGGTTGTGGAGGACATGCAAATCATTCGCTTTATCCCGTTATTCATCGAATAAATGAGATAGATTTGGTCGCTGTTGTAGATCAAGTAGAGGAAAAAAGGTTACGTGTCCAGAGATTATTCGGTGCATTAAGGGCTTATGCTGATGTAGATGAAATGCTTGATAAAGAAATGCCTGAGGGTGTATGCGTAATCGGTCCTCCACAGATGCACTATGAAGTCGGAATGCACATATTAGAAAGAGGGATACCAATATTTGTTGAGAAGCCATCAAGCATTGATTTCGAACATGCCTATAAACTCGCCGAATCAGCAAAAAAAGCTGGAACATTCGGTATGACTGCCTTTATGAAGAGGTTTGCAACTGCCTATGAGGAAGCAAAGGCAATCACAATGAGTCCTGAGTTTGGTCCCGTTTCAATGGTGAGTATAAGATATACGCATGGCGCATATCCGTTGATATGGGGTCTAGAGCCTCAGCCTTTATGTTGTTTAGTCGGAAATCAATGCCATGCCTTTGATCTCGCAAGATACTACGGTGGGGAAGTTGTAGAATTATATGCAAAATTATGTGATCACGGTCAAGGGCGATTCGCTTTTGCGGTAACATTAGGCTTTGAAAATGGTGCGGTTGGTCTGTTAAACAGCAACGCCACAGATGACCCTTCATGGAATATTCGTGAAACGCTTAATGTCTCAGGGCTTTTATGTAGCGTAGATGTCGAGGATATGATATATCTTGATTATCGCCCAAATAAGCAGTGGTCAGCCAATTTAAGAAGCTATCCTTGGCGACAAGGTATGTATGCCCTGCCACATGCTGTCGCCTATGGGCAGGGAGGACAATATCTCGGCTACGAAGGTGAGTTACGTCATTTTGCACAATGTATAAGGACAGGTGAAACACCAAGGTCATCCCTTTATGATGGCGCCGCATCGCTTGCTATTGCAGAAGCCATCTGGGAGAGTGTTCAGACAGGCAAGCCTGTTCAACCAAAGTCCATCGGAAAGTAAGGTGAATTTAAAAACTGAAACTAGGTAAGTTTCTAGCAGAAATTGGAATAGGTTCAAGGCGTTATTGCAAAGATTTGGTTATGTCTGGCGCTGTTACCGTCAATGACAAAATACCCGAAAGTCCGGGGATGCAGATAGATCCTGAAATTGATATTATTAAAGTTAATGGGAAAATAACATCTTATAATATTGAAGAAAAGGTCTATATTCTTCTAAATAAGCTCCCGGGATATATCTCTGCATCTTCATCTCCTAGCGGAGAACCTACTATTATGGAGTTATTGCCAAATACAGGCAAAAGACTTTTTCCAGTAGGACGGCTTGACAAAGATACAGAGGGGCTTATCATTGTTACTAATGATGGGGAACTGACATATCGTTTAACGCATCCAAAACATCATATTGATAAAGTTTATCTTGTATGGATAGATGGCAGGCCTTCTAATGAATTACTTGACAAACTTCGAAATGGGATTGAACTTGATGACGGTATGACTGCACCTGC
>Ga0067045_1002556_pt1 | contig 78135 bp, 57 predicted proteins | sample TerdegcTABiofilm_FD_59184 | JGI IMG/M metagenome (GOLD analysis project Ga0067045, IMG submission 59184) | Combined Assembly of (Gp0054472, Gp0054536) Wastewater bioreactor microbial communities from Singapore -Terephthalate degrading... | reverse complement strand
GTTTCGCTATCGAGAGTCCCAAGCCGGTCCCGCCATACTCCCGCGTAGTGGATGGATCGACTTGTCTGAAAGGCTGAAAAATTTCAGAACCGGCGCTTTCCGGGATACCGATGCCCGTGTCACGCACTTCGCAGCGCAGCAAGAACCTGCCTGTCTCCGCTTCCTTAAGCCCAACCTCCAAAACAACCCTTCCCCGGGGCGTGAACTTGACGGCATTGCCCAGGAGATTGAGAAGCACCTGTTTAAAACGCAGGGGGTCGCCTCTAACCACCCGGGGAAGACCGGGACCGGCCGTGAAAGAAAACTCCAAGCCTTTTTCCTTGGCCCGGTTTTCTGTCAAATCAATCACGTTTTGCAGCGTGCCAAAAAGGGAAAAGGGCTTGTTTTCCAGTGCCAGCTTGCTTTCCTCCATCCGCGAGTAATCTAAAAGATCATTAATGATTTCCAAAAGCATCTCCCCGCTCTCCCTGATAGCTGCCGCATAGGTCTTTTGCCCGGCCTGCAGGGGGCTGTCATGCAGGAGTTCGGTCATGCCCAGCAAACCGTGCAGGGGAGTGCGCAATTCATGGCTGATCATGGCCAGGAAATCGCTCTTGGCTTTATTTGCGGCGTTCGCGGCAACCATGGCCTGCTCCAACTCCCAGGTCCTTTCCCGGACTTTGTTCTCCAGCGTGCGGTTGGCCTCTTCCAATTCCTCCAAAGTTTGCTGCAGCTTCCCGGAAAGCCTTTCCTCGGCTGCAAAAGCGCGGGAAAAGCGGGCGGAAAGCACCATGGTTTGGCAAAAAATAAAAACAAACAGGCCGGCATCAACAATATACGGTCCATACAAGACGTCATTGGCCACAAGTATGTCGTTAACCGCCGTAAAGATGATGGCGACTGTGCCGAGCAGGAAGATGCCCGCTCCTTCTCTTCTCCGGTATAAAGCCCGTCCCAGGATAAAGATCAGCACAAAAAGCAAAATCAACACCGTATAAAGCTCGTACCAGAGAATATACTGGGAGTAGACATAAGCAGGGACGAGCAGCACAGGCAGGGAGAAAAGTCCCGCCGCCAGCCAGGAGGCCTGAACCAAACGCCGGTTGGTATCTTGTGGAAAAAGCAAATAAATAAACTGTATAAATACCGGGACAGCGAGATAAAAAGACAGGTACTGCAGGAGGTAAAGGGTTGACCACTCCAGTTCCGGCCAGATATTGAGGATAAAAATTTCCCCGGTAGTGGCTGCACGAACGGCAATCAACAGGCACAGTATGCTGCAGAAAAAAGGGGAACGATCTTTGCGTCTCAACAAATAGAGGCCCAAATGATAAACAGCCATGATCAGCAGGCCGCCGGTAAAGAAATAGTTCTTGGCCACGGCCTGTTCCCGCAGTTTTTGTATTTGCCCGGCCGTACCCAGTTTAATATCCGTCCAGATGCCGCCTTTGCTGTGGCTGAAGTTGGCTATTTGCAGAACCAGTTCGATCCGTTCAGCAGGCTTGGCGAAGGTAACCAGGAGGGGAAAGGCCTGCGGTACAGTCTCGCGAGGAGTCTCACCCACCTGTCCGTTGGCAGCCATAAGCTTCCCATTAATCCACAGCCGGTAGGAAGTGGCAAAGTCCAAGAGCTTCAGCCCCAGAAGCTGATCCGAAGCCGGCGTTAAAATTGTCAGCCGATAGGTGGCATAACCCTGGCCTGAGAGCTTGACCTTCTTCCCTTCCAGTACAATTTCCCGGCCGTTCCACAAACCGGGTACGGATAAATAGCCACCCGCCCTCCCATCCGCGTATGAAGGCGCATCCTTATATTGCTTTAAATCTTCTGGTGACAACAGTCTATTCCAATAAAACTCCCACTCACCCTCCGGACTAAGGGGACCCAGCCGTTCAAAATCCCAGCCGCGCAGATCCAAAACCCCCTGCACCGCTTTAGGCCGCTGCACCTCCTCTTTGGCAGCATAGAGTTGAACATATCCTGCTAAGAACAACAGACTAAGGGCAATAATGAATGGATAGCGGTATTTTTTAATAAACCGAAGCCATTTTGGCAAGAAGCACCCTCCTTTTATAAACTCTCAAATTCTCCATAATGCTTCTGTTTTCATAGGATTTCACATTAATTAACTTGAGTCTACTCTCTGGATATCCTTAAACCCTGGTAGCTTTTTTGTTCTTCGTCTTGCGGCATCAGCGTGCCTAATTCCTTCGTCCTGCCTATCCTAGAGATGGAACGTCAGTCATGCTCCCTCCTTACGTCATTTTTCACTTTGGGAGCAGGAAACTACATTACATTAGCGAAAAAATATATAGGAACTTCTACGTAATATTACGTAATATTATTTAAGAAATACTGGTTGAGCAATTGATTTACCATGGAAGGGGGCAAGCCGATGGCCGGTGAGAAGATCCTTCTTGTGGATGATGAAGCGGTGGTGCTGGAGATCCTTAGTTACCATCTCAAAAAAGAGGGCTACCAGGTGCTGTTCGCTGTTAACGGCCAGGAAGCCTTTGAACTGGCACGACGCGAAAATCCCGATCTGATTCTCTTGGATATCCTGCTGCCAATGATTGACGGCCTGGAGCTTTGCCAGGAACTGCGCAAAGAGAGTGATGTTCCCATCCTGTTTATCACTTCAAAGGATGATGTCTTTGATTTAGCACTAGGCTTAGGCGTAGGAGGAGACGACTATATCAAGAAACCTTTCGATCCGGTGGAGGTCATCGCCAGGGTCAAAGCCCATCTGCGCCGTTACCGCTTTGCCCGGCACAAATCGCCCGGTCGGGAGAACAGGCAGATCTTGAATTTTCCGGGGTTGACCCTGGATTTATTGAACAGAACAGTAATTGTCCGCGGGCAGACTGTCTCCCTGACAGCCAAGGAATTCGAAATCCTGGCCTTGTTAGCGTCAACCCCCAAGCAGTTTTACAAGGCCGGCCAGCTTATTGAACTCCTCTGGGACTCCCCCGCTTCAGTTGATGAGAGGTCACTCATGGTACATATCAGCAGGCTGCGTCAAAAGATCGAGCAGGACCCGTCCCGCCCCCGCTACCTGGTCTCTGTCCGGGGCTACGGCTATAAATTTGACTGTTCGGAATCCAAAGACTAAACAGAATTTAATTTTTGTTATGGAAATATTTTTTATATATCGAATAGACTCATTTGCTGATTCGGCAACGGCATCGGCGGGTAAAATGCACCAACTATGATGAATGGGTTGGGAGCAACGTTATGAAATTGCTTTGTGGTGCCGAGAAAGAAATGAAGATCGCGCTTGATAAAGTAGTCAAAATATTTCTCCTTAACCTTGGATATGGCCACGCCTTCATCACCCTTGGCCGTTTTCAGACAGTTAAAGTACAGCATCCCTATCTCCCAGTCTTCAATCATCATTGTGGATTCTTTACCTGCGTCGTCTTCTAATTTGTAGGAAAACTTGTAAGGGACTTTAGGGACAACCTTGAATTCTTCTGCAATCTCCTCTGGGGTTTGCAACAGATTCAACTGTTGTGACAACCCTTTCAAGATTGCCAGCTTATTTTGATCACAGTCGCGCTCAACTTCCTCGGCAATAAAGTCAAGCACCTTCGTTGGCTTAAATATAGCAAGCGAAGTCCCATCTGATTTTGCTTTGTCGATTAACTCTTGTAGATTCGTGTAAACCTTTTTATTCTTGAAAATAATTCTGCGCCTTTCGTCCCAATCGGCTTTAGTAGGTCTCGACTCGACCGAAATGGTAGATAGGTTAGGACGGTATGTTTCTGGGCGAAAATCATTTGTGTTACGTGTTGCCTCAATCTCAATCCATGTGTATTTCGGGTATTTATGGTCAATATCAAGCTTTATAAACGGAACTGGATAAAGGCGAATCCACGAACCATCCTCAAGGACGCCTGCTGTACAGACAAGCTCCGAGTATTCTTTTGAGATTGTTGGGTATGTCTTGACAACAATGTAGATTCGCTTCCTCTCCGGCATCATAAATCCACACTCCTAATAGTATGTGTATTTGCGATATAGTCTCGAATAACGTGCCGATGACACATCTCCGGCTCACGTTCATAGCACATCAGGGCTATGCGTACATTAGTGCATAATAGTGAATAGACCCGTTCAAGCAACGGTGCCAAGTTCGGAAGCGTCTCTGCATAATCGCTAAACAGGCATTCATAGTCCTCGACCGTTTCGAGCGAACTGCGTTTATCGGATTCAATCCCAAGGTCTGGGATATGAACATATTTAATACCTACTGTTTCCGTAATGTGTTCGAGCGTGCCCTTAGAAAATCCGAACTTGCGGCTTAGTGGGTTTTTGCGAACATCGCACAACAGACGAATGTCATTTTGAATCAGGGCATTAATAAATGCTTCAATACTTTTACCTTCATAGCCTATCGTGAACAAGACTTGTTCTGTTTTGATATAGGTTTGTTTTACGTTATTAAACTGCTCTAATTCTTCTTTGCGGAAAAGTCTTCCTATAATTTCGCTGTTAATTGCGTAGTACGGATACTCACGGTATGCTTTGCGTATAAGAGCGTTGCCACGCTCTGTTGCTATTCGAAAATGAGTTTCTTGTGGATACTCCCCGACAGCTTTAATCAGTGTGCTCTCCGGTGTGTATTCAATAGACAAATACCCGTCTCTGTGAAGAATATCTAAATCCTCCGCAAGCTGGAAAGAATACGAGCCGTACTTATATGGAATAAACTCATAATAATAAGTATTTTCCGACATTGTGTGAAGGAATACCAACTTCTGCAGGTCAGTGGATGTTACACCACCTTTAAGCTGGCGGATAAACGCCAACAGGAATCTTTGCCTTTTGTACGTTGGCTGGCTGTTAATATCGCTCATTCCGTCACACCTTCTCCTGCTAAAATATAGCAAAATTCTATTCTTATACTACTAGTCATTGTTCCGCCTCGTCAATCAAAATCTCAAGCGGTGGGTTTAGTGCCTCCGTTGTCAAGACATAATCTCAAAAATTTTAAGCTATGCTGCACCTCCAAAAAGGCCCAATGTCATCTATGAAACTGAGAGACAAAAAAATTGAGGGTAAAAACCCCCGAAAAGGCGGATGCCATGCGGCTTTGACCGCATGGCATCTATATTCACCTAAATTGATGACGGAGACTCAAATTTGACAATTAAAAAATGCGATTCCAGCAATAGCAAGGGTTTCAAGGGGTGAGAAAAAGGCGTGCCACCACACCCCTGTGATGGAACAATTAAAGCTGCAGCACTCTCTGGGGAGGTCGAGCACCAACTGCTTTGAAGGCCAAGTGAGCATCGCCCCTTAGTTCAGTGCGGACAACAAAATCTTTACCATTCACACTGAGCTTCACTGCCTTTACGCGGGTAAGATCGGTAATAACCCTGGCATAGTCGATATCGGGAGCGACATTGCTGAGCATTTGGCGTAACGCCATCTCAAGGTAAAAGGCAAGGAAACAGACCATGATATGGCCACGGATCCGACTTTCCGTCCAGTGGTACATGGGGCGAAGCTTCAGGGTGCACTTCATCTCCCGGAAAGCCCGCTCTACCATCCAAAGCTGTTTATACGCCAGGGCCACTTGATCGGCTGGAAGGGTAGTATTGGTCCGGAGAACGTATTTGCTGTCAAACTTGAGTCAAAAAAATTCAAAATAAACAAGGGCTGTTGCACAACAAACAATAGAGTTTGAAGTGCGGCAGCCCTTTCATGTGTTCTTAATTATTTCCGGCCTTCCACGTCATAATAGTGGCACTGGTGTTGTCGTCAGACGCGACGGCAAAGCCAAAGACGGTGCCAAGGTCATGCAGCTTCAAGAAGTTGTAGCCGCCCAGGTTATACATGTCGGCGCGGACGTCAAGGCCGTTGACCTTGAGACTGCTTGTGCTCAAGACACAGGTGTTGGACCTGTCCGTTTCGCCGGTAAGTTCACCGCCCACGGCCTGGTAGGGCTGACCGGTCGTGGCCGTCACCGTGTCGGTGCCGGCATCATAGGCAAGCGAGAATTGCGAACCGGTCCCGTTCAGCATCATCGCTATATCGCGAAGCTTGAAGTAGTATTCTCCCTCAATATTATAGGCCCCGGTCTTTAACTCTTTACCGTCTACAATGATCTGTTGCGGGCTGAACACTACCCGGGCTGGAACTTCGGCGGCTTTCAGGCCGGAAAGAACAGTTCCCGGTACCGCTTCTTCTCCTCCCAAACCCCAGACAATACTGGACGGGAGAAGTTTCGTTTTCAGATAATCAGCTGTAGCTGCAGGCAGTGTTTTTTTCGTTATGATTAGCGGGGAAGAGGTCTTTGCCGCCAAGACTCCTCCGATCAAGCCGTCCGCAAAGCTTCCTGTGCCCACGTAGATGTTTTTCCAGTCAAAGCTTGCCGCAAAGTGCTTGAGGACGGCCAGGTTGGTTTCATACCTGTCCTTGCCTGCCAGTCTGATTGGGCCGGGAAGGATTTTCTCCATTCCGGCACCAATTACGCCCGTTCTGCCCAGGATATAAGTCTGTTTGACCGGATTATTCTGGAGATATTTTTCCACACAGGACGGCAGGGCGTCTGGCGCCGTCAGCAAAACCGGTATTTGCAGCCTGGCAGCGACAGCCGCAGCCGAGATTGCGTCAGAAAAGTCCATCCCTGTGGCCAGAAAGACGCTGCTGACAGGGCCCAGTTTTTCGGCGACTTTAACCGCTGTTTCATACCTGTCGGCGCCACAGATGCGCTCAACCGTGAAACCCCGTTCTTCCAGCTCAGCCTCAATACCTGGGGATACTGCCGCCGGACCGCCGACGATGAAGACATGCTTTGTTTCCATCCTTGTCAATTCATTCAGGGTGTCCTGAGAAAGCTTGTCGGACTTGGTCAGGAGAACCGGACCTCCGTACTTGTGCGCCAAGGGGGCGGCACTGAGGGCATCGGCAAAATCATCTCCCCCGACGAGCACGGCGTAATCTGAAACTTGCCAGCCCGTCCGGGAAATGGCTATGGCCATAGCATAACTATCCTCCAGGAAAGGCTGCAGCTTGGTGCTGAAAACGGCAAAGTTAGTTAAATGGTTTACCCAGCAGACGGCATACCAGGTGCCCGTTTTCTCATCATATTCGATGTCCGTCTTGATTTCCACCCATTTTCCCTGTTCCTCATCATAATAATGCATGACAGGCCTGTCACCCGGGGCAATCTTCTCCGGATTATAAGGGATTTTGATATATATGAAGTTGTCTTCGCCAAAGTATCTTTGCCCGCTGGTGCTAATCTGGTAAACATCGCTGGCTAACCCAATCATAAGGCCGCCGATCGGGACATTGGCCGAGATCTCCTCCGCAGAGAGTTTCTTAATGCTGAGCGTGGTGTCCTCCGGCAGGACTTCAGGCGCAACCTCCACCGTTACCCCTGCGTGGGTTATGGTTCCGCCGACACTGCGTTCAATATCCATAGTTTTCTCCGGCTGGACGACCGTGGGCTCATCAGGACTATCGAAATACCATTTTTCAATATCGTCATTCGGAGCCAGGTATGTGGAACCGTAAGTTACAAAGGCCCAATCCCGACCTTCTCCGCCAATCAAGATATTGAACCCGCCGCCTGTAATCAGGGTGTCATCGCCAGGCCCGCCGTCCAGGGTATTATCTTGACTGTTTCCAATCAACACATCGTTGCCTTTGCCGCCAATGACATTTTGAATGTTGCTGATCAGCCCCGTCACGTTCTTCGCTTTACCCTTTTTTAAATCAACTCGGATTTCTTCCAGATAATCCGAATAATCCAGCGTATTGCTGCCAATGCCGCCGTCGAGATTCCCGGTCAACGTGCTCCGACCCTGGAAGGTGAAATTGTCATTACCTGAGCCTCCGCTTATATCACCGGTTAACCCGCTTCCGTCCAGCAAGGTGATGCTATCGTCACCCGAGCCTCCGTCAATGTTGCCATGGAACGTGCTTCCCTGTGTGAGGTTAAAGGTATCGTTGCCGTCGCCTCCGTTAAGGAGAGTGAAAGAGGCATCGCCGAGAATCTCAAAGGTGTCGGCACCGCTGCCTGCGCTCAGAGTTTCAAAACCGCTGAAGCTAAGAACCTTTCCGCCGCTTGTATATTCACCGCCAGTCGGATCAGGAGTAAGGCCTAAACGGAAGATTGAATCCGCGTCAAGGCCCGTCAGGCGGTCTTCTTCGGACATACCGCTGCCGACGAGCAAACGGCTGATATTGTTAAAACCGGGGTACAGGCAGTTTGTCAGGCCGTCAAAACCTCTGGCACTGCCCAAACCGGTCAGGGTGACGTTTAAGGCTGTGGTATAGGCGCTGAAATCTAGGGTGTTGCTGCCTTCCTGTCCGTCGATCAGCCCGCCGTAGCTTACCCTGTCACCGAAACGGTAAGTGTCGTCACCGGCTCCACCGTAGAGGGAAGCAGTCCGCCGCACATTAATGATAAAGGTATCATTCCCCCTGCCGCCATAGACAGCGGTGAAGGAGCCGGGGAAAGTGCCGGCATAGGTGAGCAGGTTATTGGGGTTGGTGGGCGAGTCGCTCGCCTGCAGGCTCTGACCCAAATCTGTGTTCAAAGTTATGATAAGGTTTGAAGTCACATTAGTGAAATCCAGGACATAGCTACCTTCAGATGCGGTTTCCCCGCTTTGCGGCTCGTAATCGTAAAGTATATCATGGTCCCAGTTGTCTTCGAAGACAAAGATGTCTGTTCCTTTGCCGCCATACAAACTGTCATTCCCGTCTCCACCCGCAAGGATATTGCTGCCGCCGATGCCTTTGATGGTATCGTTGCCGGCCATTCCGTCAATGATGTTGTCCGCCTCATTGCCGATCAGGGTATCATCAGCCGGACTGCCGATAATGTTGTTGATATTCGTTACTGTAGCGCCGGGGGCTTTATTCTGGATAATGCCTTTGAGGAGGTTGACAGTGACCGGGCTCGGATTGCCCAAATGGCGATAACCGCTGTAATCCAGCCAGTTGCTGCCCGCTCCGCCGTCGATGCTGCCTCCGGCCAACAGCCATTCAAAGGAGTCATAGAAGGCAAAGGTGTCGTCCCCTGCTCCGCCCCGGAGAGCGTAAGCGATATCCCGCCGAATGTTAAAGGTATCGTCTCCGCTGCCGCCGAGCAGGGTTGCCAAGCCGCTGAGATCAAGGGTGCGCCCGCCGCTGGTGTACCTGTCGCCGCTGACATCAAAGGTAAAAATGCCGCCGGCATCCAAACCGGTAAGAGCAGCCGGATTTGCCGGGTTGCCCCGGAGAGCGGTAATGTTACGGAAGGCACCCATTCCCCTATCAATTTCCTGATCTTCGAAAACGGTCCAGACGGTAATGCTCCCGTTAAAGCCCGCACTGTCTCCCAATTCGGTCAAAACAAGTTTTAAGTTCAGCGTGGAAGCGGAAAAGTCCAAGCTGTTGCTGCCGGGTCCGCCGTCGACATCGCCGATCAATTCGCTGTTATCCTGGAAGGTGAAGCTGTCGTCACCCGGGCCTCCGGCGATATTTCCGCCTATAATGCTCCAAATGTTGAAAATGAAGCTGTCATTGCCCGGTCCTCCGTCAAGGTTACCAAAGTACGTGCTTCCGGGCGTAAAGCTAAAGTTATCGTTGCCGTCTCCACCGTTTAGAAGGGTGAAGTCAGCATTGCCGAAAACATCAAATCTGTCGGCAGCGCTACCGCCGGTCACAACTTCAAAGCCGCTGAAAGTAAGCGTACGCTCGCCGCTGATATACTCACCGCCTGTGGGTGGGGATTCGGGAATACCATCCCCTAAGGTGAAAACTGCCATGGCGTCCATTCCGGTCAAGCTGTCATCAGCACCCGCCGCATTACTGCCAAGCAGGATGCTGATATCGGTGAAGGTGATTGAGGCGTTGTTGGTCTGACCGTTAAAACCGCTATGATTTCCCAAACCCGTCAGTTTGACGTCCAGCGCTGCGGTGCAGCCGCTGAAATCAAGGGTGTTGCTGCCGGCCCCGGCCAAAACTTTAATATTGACTCCGGGAGCGGCATCGTTGACAGTTAAGGTATCGTTACCGGAACCGAAGCGGATTCCCACCTCTCCTACATCCGTAAATTCCAGGCTCTTGGCAAATATCCCCTCCAGCCCGGTCAGTTTGCTGCCGGACAAAACCAGGGAAAGGCCGGAACCAACCCAGCTGCAGTCCACGTCAATTATGTTGTTATTGCCACTTCCGTGAAAAACGTATTCTATATCAGGGTTATTATTCAGGACAGTATTCTCCCTGACATAGAACTCTTTTTTTCCTCCCAAGCCATGGAGTTCAACCCGTTCCAAATTATAAGGGCAGAAACGTTCATTGGCGGAGTAATAGATTCTGTCAGATTCGATTAATATGGGGACATTATAGAAACCGTACCAAAAGGTTTCCACAGTATCTTGTCCGCCGCCGCCATCAATAATGAAGATCTTTTCGATTCTCTTGTACATATCGGAATACAACCGGATGATGTCATCGCCGTCTCCTCCAACGATGAACAAGGACTCGTCATCGGAAATTTCGACATACCCGCGAATCTCAATAGTGCCTCCACTGCTGGCAGTGCTCAAGGTAATTCTATCTCCTGCGGTGTTCCGGATCCAAGCATTGTCCTGTAATTCCAAGTAGCCTGCTTTGAGAAAAATGTAGTCGCCAAACCAGGTAACAATATTTTCCGCCACAATGATGCTTTCAGCTTCTATATTCACACTACGTTGAGCAAAAATCCCTTGTTGCGAGCTGACATCACCGATGGTCAATTCGCCGCTGTCCCTGATATAAATGCTGCCCCATTCGGAATAGGCCTCCAGCTTGTTGATCCTGGTCCGCAGTGGCTCAGAAGAAAGTTCACCAATATCCCACCAAGCGTAAATGATCGCCTTGTCAGCAGTGATGTTGGGTTTGCTATTGTCTCCATCATCCCTGAGATAACCGGAATCCAGCCTGATCCTGACCTCTCCCTGACTGATTATCTCGCCAACCCCATAAACGCCATAACAATCAGACATATTTAATTGGGACCGGGGTGCGTAGAAATCTAACAACCCGCCGGTCTCAATCCGGGAGATGTACAAGCGATCAATCGTGTCCGGTGGAGAGGGCTCGTTCGGATTGCGGTTTTCCAGCAGCAGTACTTCCAGATAAGCATCACCCCCGGCTGTGAGTGAAAACACCGGACTCACTAAATACTCCTGTTTATACATCTGCACAATTAGGCGATGGCCGGCATCCTGGCCGATTTGGGCTCCGGCCGTAAGCTCCAGGATATTGGCCTGGATGGCCGAACCGTTTAAGGAATAGATGCTGCCGGCGGTGCTGACGCTGACTTTGCCGGTGGGGTTTTCGATCATGCCGCCAATAGTGATATCGGCACCCGTCTTGGTGCTGACAATGCTCACCTGCGGCGTTTTGGAGATTCCGGTTGTAAAGCCCGAGAGGTCGAGTTCTTCTTGATTTAATATATAAATCGCTATATCCTGTTCCTTCTGGGTATTGTCATTAACCAGAATAATGTTATTTATCGTCAAATCCAAATTGGAATGGTTAATAATCTCGAATAGGCCTACCACAGTGTTTTTATGGATCACGGCATTGCCGGTGAGTTCACCGTAAGGCGTGTTTATGGTCAGATGACCCAGCTGATCATTGCTAAAGTTTTCGACCACAATTTGCGAGCCGGAAAGTGAAGCCGATACGCCTCCCTCGGCACTGATCTGGCCGTTCTCGTCAATGACAAGCTTTACTCCCCTTGCATTCCCCAGATAGACATCGCCCTGCAAATTAATCGTGCTATTATTAACATAATTGCCCGAAGGATTCGTCGTCACATTGCTGTTTAAAACTTCCGGCACCAATTTCGTAACCGTGCGAAAAGCCGGCTCCACAATGGTTTTGGTCACCCATCTCACGACTTCTCCCAGCGGCCAGGGCAGCCATTCGGTAACCTTCTCGACTACCGTTCGCGTCACGTAGTAAACCTCTTCTACTTCCTTCCAGACATATTGGACAAGGGTATCGGATTCGGCGGCCGCATCCCGTTGGTAAATGCCGGTAGTTCCGTCCGCCTCATGGGGGGAAAGGGCTTCCAGCCAAATGTCTGCGGCATGCAATTCCGACCCGGCTCGGATATCGAGGTTGGAACGCATCGTCAAATTGTTGGCTGCGCTGGAATTAATTGAGCCGGTCACCCCTGCCCCGATTTCCCCAAGCGAGTGGCTGCTTGTCGCTACATCAGCATGGGTGGACCGGATCTCCAGGAGATTTTGCGCCTCGGCCTTGGCCCCCTGGACTAAGACTTGGGCTAAGGAATTTATACTTAAGTCGGCCACCGCTTCCGACTTGGAGTTGGCGGCATAGGTCAGCGATTCGGCATCAGAGGCCGCCTGCAAGCGGGTCACTTGAGCCAGGACGTAAGTATTCCTGCCGCTGGCCTGAGCGCCGCTGTGCAAAACCGCCTCGGTTACGGCGTTGACGGTCACTTGGGCTTCCGTCCTATTGACTGTCACCGCCGCCGCGGTCTCGATCTCGGCCCAGCCCCGGGCATCCAGGCTGCTTTGGGCCTTGATTTGATTGACATTGCCCGCTTTAAATACCGCACCGCTGCCTAGAAGGGCTTTGCTTGTATGGTTAAGCAACGTCGTCGCTTTGGTACTGGCCGCTCCCACGATGCCGCCGGCTCCGCCCGTCGCTGTTGCTTTGCGGGTGTTGCTGACGGCGTTCGCCGTAAAGTACAGACTATTGCCGGCCTCGACTTTGGTCCCCGCCCCTGCCTGGGTGAGAGCGCTGTTATTCAGCGTATTATTCACAACTGTAGTTCCGGCCGCCGCCGCCCCCAAAGCCCTGCCGGAAGCCTCGGCATCCGTAGTACTCTGGGAATCGGCTTCAATGGTAATATTGCCTCCGGCCGCCAGGCTGGCGAGGTCCTCCAGGAAGATTGTGGCTGCCGAGGTCGCTTCCGTGTCTGCCTTTGCTCCCGCTCCGCCGACCAGCGATCCGGTTGAGCTGCTGGCATAGGAACTGCTTGTATTCTGCTGTTCAGCCTGGAGGCTGAGATCACTTCCCGCGGTCAAAATAGCATTCCTGCCTACGGTCAGTTCCACCGCAGCCAACCAGTTGGCTTTGGCTGAGGAAAGGCCAACCGAAATGCCGCTGACATTAATCCCGCCGGCATTAGCCGTACTGCCGCCCTCGGCTCCGGCCTGGCCGGTAATTGTTCCTGTCTGGGCGCGGTAAGTGCCGCCGGTGGGCTCTCCGAAATCGGGGCTTCGGCCCAGGAAGACCTTGACCGCAAGTTCCGAACTGCTCTCCGCTTCCGAGCCGCCGCCGGAGACAATGCCGCCTGCGGCCTGCTCAGAATTAGCGGTTGGGGTCGCGCTTCCCAGAGCTGTGACCAGGAGATTTCTGCCTGCCGTAATGGTGCCCGGAGCCAGATAGACCAGCACCGTTCCGATTGCCTCAGCTTTGACGGCAACAGCTCCTATACCGACCACCCCGCCGTGATTGCCATTGCCTTCAGCCAGGGCGTTTAAATTGCCATAAGCTTTCAGGGTAATATCCCGTCCAGCGGAAACGTTGGCGTTATTCCCGATATAGGTCCGGACATCAGCCAACTGCTTTGCCAGGACATTAGAGCCTGTTTGGCCGGCCAGACTGCCGCTGCCGGCATTGGCAAAAGCGTAGGCTCTCTCGCTGCGCTTGCTGCCGTTCAGATTATAGTTATGGGCGGCAATGATGATGATATCATTACCGGCATTCACCGTAACCTGGTTCCCCAAGCAAGCGGCCACCACAGGGGTAATGGAAGCCTGGGCCCAAGACACACCGATGGTCGCCGTACCCGCAGCGACCCCGCGGGAAACGGCAGTTGCATCTGCAATGGACTGGGCATGAAGCACCACATCGCCTGTTGTTCCTGTTACTTTGATTACTTTGACTTCGGCCCCGTCACCCAGGTAACTGACAACTACAGGCGACGATTCTGCCTTGGCATGGCTGCCGATACCGGCAGCGATCCCACCGCCGGCCGCAGCCGTACTTTCCGCCGAAGAAAGGGCATAACCTTGGGCCAGGACCTGCAAGGCGCCGGCATTGTTAATTTTTCCGTTGACATAAGACCGGGCCGTGCCGCCGGCAGTGGCGTCCGCCAGGGCGGCCCCCACGGCGGCATATAAACCGCCGGTGATCCCTTTGGCCTCGGCCGCTGCTTTGTTATAGTTCAGGCTCTGCAAATTAATGTTACGGCCTGCGGTTATCACCGCACCGAAACCAAGATAGGCTTCCACATCTGCAGCAGAACCGGCCTCAGCCTGCGCCCCTGTCCCGCCGACCAGGCCGCCGGCAGGTGCGATGGAATCGGCCTGGGCGGTATAATCAACTATTCCGCCGTCGGTATTCATATTATGCAGGGCTTGGAGGGTGATATTGCCGCCGGCGTCCACAGTGCCACTGCCAATGCAGGCTGTATTCGTTGGGAAAATCACGGTCTCGGCGGAAGATACACCGACGGTATAGCCGGCGCTTAAGCTTACGCCCTGAGCCAGGGTGGAGGAGTTAATCAGGGACTGGGCCAGGATCAGGATATCGCCGCTGGTTTTAATATTGACATTGTTGCCGAAATAAGCCATGATGGTTGGATCCACGCGGGTCGAAGCCACCGCGCCGTTTTGCGCCGACCCGATTCCGGCGGCTCCGGCTGTTGCTGTGGCAGCGGCAGTCGTCTGCCATAAAGCCTTTACTTCCAGGGTGCCGACATCAAATGTCGACGAGTTGTCACCCAAAGCGGCTTGCACGGATCCGGTATGATTGGCCCGGGCCAGAGACGCTCCGACCGCACCGCCGCCGGCAGCAGCTCCCAGAGCATCAGCCGTGAGGTTATTGGCCGCCATGGCCAAAACCAGAAGGTGATCGGCGTATAAAGCAGCAGCGCCGTTCAGAGTGGCCCGCACCGTATTTTCTCACGTCCAGGTAAGCCACCGCCGCACCGAGGCCCACCAGGCCGGCGCTGCCGCCGAAGGCTGCAACGGTTAGACCAAGGGGTGTGCCGTCTTTTTCCTGATCCTTAACAACGGCCTGAACGCTGATATTATGGTTGGCCGACAGCACAGCACCGGTATCGGCAAAAGCTTCGGTCGTAGTATAGATAATCGCAATACCGATTCCGCCGCCGGCACCGACCGTTCCCACTCCGTTACCGCCTGCCAGAACAGTGACGGCAGTGTAATCCGCGGCACTTACGGTAAGGTCATTGTCGGCATAGATACTAGCCCCTGCGCCGAGATAGGCCCGAGTCTTGCTCAGAGATTCCGTGGCAAGGTCATGCAAAAAATTGTAAACCAACTCTCCCAAGCCGGTGACTTTGGCGGACAGGCTGTCTTCGGTGCCCTGCACATGGGAGGAATTCCCCAGCTTGCCTGTGACAAGATCGGTAGAGAGGACTTGTTTAATAAAGGAGAGGGCTGCGCCCAGGCTCGCCCGGCTGTCACTGTCCAGAACCGAACCAATGGCGATAACAGCCGTGGCCCCGCCAATACCAGCGGCTCCCCCGCCGCTGGCTGCCACAACGGTGCTGGCAGCCTGTTTGTGGGATTCGGCCAAAACCTCAACATTCCCGGCCGGTGTGCCGGCATAATTATCCCGTTCGGCTACGACTTGGGCATTTTGGCCGAGATAGGCGGCAACTGTATTTCTGATCAGGGTCACGTCCGCAGCGGCGCCGACTCCGCCTATGCCCCCCACGGATTGGGGAACCCCCCGCACCTCTGGACTTAATGGTATCAACGGCCCAAACCCTGACCGTCTGGTTCGCCTGCGGGCTGTAAAGGGGCTTACCCAGATTGACAGAAGTCCAGTCTCCCAGATAGGCTTCGGTGGTGGTGCCGATAATCTTGGCAACGATGGCGCCGGCTACCCCGACCCCGCCGCCTCCGGCAGCGCTCACAGCAGCACCGGTGAGATCGACAGCCGATTCCGCCTTAACTTCCAAGGTTCTTCCCGCATAAAAGTCGGCGGCTTCCAGGCTATGCGCAGCGTTCTCCACATAAGCCCGGGTAGTATGGGTAACCAATCCTACCGCGAGGGCTCCGCTCAAACCTCCTGCACCGCCCACATCGGCACCGATGGAATCAATAACTACCAGCGCTTCATTGGCAGCATGGATCAAAATATCACGGTAAGCTGAGAGATTTGCTTTTTTATGAACATAAGCCAAAGTTTTTCCGTCCACGATGCCGGCGCTCACCGCCGCTCCCGTACCTGCAAGACCACCAAAGGAGCCATTGGCGGTATGGATCTGCAGGTCCTCGTCGGAAAGAGCCAGAACCAGAATATCTTTGGCAGCTTTAATAGATCCGCCGGCATGAGCTTGGGTAACATTGCTGATTATCCCGATGTTAAAGGACCCGCTGGCTCCGACCGCACCGCCGCCGCCAATTGTCCCTGCGGTCATGACAATCAGGGCATTGCTCGCTGCCCTGACCAGGACGGTTTGGTCAGAAGAAGCGCTGCTGAGGTCGGCATTAATCACTGCCCCATCGCCTATAAAGGCCTCGGTGGTCGCTGCCAGCACGTTCACGGCAGACGCCCCGGTTGTGCCCACTCCGCCGGCCCCGGCAATGGCAATTGTCGTGGTAATAATCTTTTGATTGGAAACGGCGACAACGCCAAGGCCGTGCACGGTTTCTGTAAGTTTGGCACCCAGACCTGTGCCGTCGACGTGAATATCTTCGCCGTGGACGTTAAAATCAACATTGCCAGCGACACTGCCGTCAGAGCTGCCGTCGCGATCCATATCCAGACTTTGATCGACCGGCTGGACGTCGTTCTTCCCGTCCCCATTCAGGTCCAAGCCGCTCTGGTATTTATCCCAGCCGCCATCGGGCAAGGCGGAAGGCGAACCCAGTTCCCCGCTGTAAACGCTGATTCCCGCCCCGTTGCCCCGGGCGTTGACCGTCGCACCTGCGGCGATATAGGCTGCCGTCCGGCTGGAGACGGTATTGGCGCTGACCACGCCGATCATGGCGGCGCCGCCGGAACCGTTCCCCACGGCCACCACAGAAATGAGGAGCGAGTCGTCGGCCGCCGAGACTATGACATTGCCCTCGGAATCGACTACGGCGCCTGCGCCGATGTAAGCCAGGGGTGTTATCGGCAAAAACGAAGGTTCCCAGATCGCCGTTGGCGGAGGCCGCACCCGAGCCGAAGATCGAGACCGTCACCGCTACCAGGAGCTGGCTGGATTCCGCGGCGACGACAATATCCCGCCGGGCGGAAACCCTGGCGCTTTCAGCGATAAAGGCTTCGGTGTGTTTGCTTAAGACCCCGATATTGGCCGCCCCGTCTACCGTGGCCACCCCGGCACCGCCGCCGGAGCCGACGGAAGTTACGATATATGTATCGCCTTCGGCCAGGACATAGACGGACTGGACAGGTGTCCGGTATGACGCATCCTGGTTGATTTGGGCACCGGCACCGATATAGGCCCTGGTAGTGGTGCGGATAATATTGAGATTGGCAGTCCCGCTGACGGTGACCGCACCGGCACCGAGGCCGGTAATGGCCACGTTGAAGATCTTATCGTCGGTCACAGCCTTGACAATGGTCTGCAATTTGGCGTCGGTTTGGGCGCCGGCAGCGATAAAGGCTTCGGCCGCATCATGGAGGAGCAGGATATTGAGGGAACCAGCCACGGCGGCTGCCCCGCCACCGGTCCCGGAACCTGCCAGTTGGATGACGATTGCTTTATCTTCCGCGGAAACAACCAGGCTGCCCCCGGCCTTGACTTTGGCATTCACCCCGACAAAAGCCTGGGTGCGCTTTAAGGCGTCATATGAGGTCTCATTAAGGTAAGAGGAGACATTCAAATCCCCCAGCATACGGCTTACCGTTTCTTCCGTAGCTGCGGTGTGCTCCGAGCCGCCCAGTTGGCCGTCGACATGATCAATAGATAATCTTGCATCGGCAAAGTCGGCCGTATTCCCCCCGCCAATGGCATTGTGGCTGTCGGAATCCAACAGGTCGTTGATGATAATCAGGGAAACCGCTCCGGCCACCCCGACCGCGCCGCCGCCCGAACCGGCGGCGCCCAGGGAATTGACATAGCGGTCCGAACCTGCCGCAACCTGGATATCTCCCCCTGCCCATACTTCGGCCCAATCACCTATAAAGGCGGAAACCAGATTGCGGATTATGGTAATATCCGCCACCGCGCCGACCCCGGCCGCGCCGCCGCCCGCGCCGGTACCGGCCACCCCGACGCTGATCACCCGATCAAAGGCTTTGACCGTGACGGTCTGATTCCCGTCCGTAAGAGCATTTTTATTAATGTCGGCATAGTTGCCGATATAAGCCTGGGTTGTGGTACTGATGATTCTGATCCCGATCGAGCCGGCCACCCCGGCCGCGCCGCCGCCCGCGCCGGTACCAACCAGGGTAATGACATTCTCCGCGGAATTGGCTTCGGCAATCAAGGCGCGTCCTGCGGACAGTTTGGCTCCGTTATCTTCGTTCAGTCCATCTTCCACATAAGCCTTGGTATTGTTAACCAGAATGGCGATGGCCAAAGCCCCTTCCGCGCCGAGCCCGCCGCCGCCGGATCCGCCGAAGGAATCCACATTGACTACTGCATTATCTTCAGCCAAAAGATGGATATCCCGGTCCGCTTGCAGGTCCGCTCCGGCCAGGACATAGGCCAGTGTCCTGCCGTTTAAGACCCCGACGCCGAAAGTGCCGCCGACCCCGGCCGCCCCGCCGCCCGAGGCATTGGCCGTCAGGATATGCAGGTCTTCGCGCGAGAAGGCCAGGACCAGAATATCCTGCTTGGCGTTAATCGTCCCCCCGGCCTTGGCTTCGGTGCTATTATTGATAAAGGCAAGGTTAAAGGACCCGCTCATACCTACCGCTCCGGCGCCGCCGACGGTGCCCTCGGTCTGCACCACCAGGGCACCGGTGGCTGCTTTGACCAAAACGGTCTGCTCAGATGAAGCATTGCTATTTTGGCCGTTCGTATTGTCATTAATCGCGGCGCCGGCGCCGATAGAAGCCTCGGTGACCGCCGCCAGCACGTTGACGGTAACCGCCCCGGCCCCAGCGGCTGTACCTGACCCGGAAACGGCAAAAGTGGCGGTAATAATTTTCTGATTGGAAACAGCCACCACGGCCAGTCCCTTGACGGTACTGGTTAGCTTCTCACCCAGGCCCTTGCCGTCTATCTGGATATTTTTGCTGGCATCCGTTCCTCCACTGCCGTTTTTACTGCTCGCATTAAAGTTCAGATCGCCGGCCACACTGCCGTCAGGGCTGCCATCCTGATCGGCATCAAAGTCCTTATTGGCTCCCTGAACATTGACCTCGTCGGCAATGCCGTCCCCGTCCAGGTCAAGGCGGATATCCCGCTCTTCATCCCAGGCGCCCTGAGCCAGGTCTTGAGGCTCTCCCACCTCACCGGTGTAAACGGCGATGCCTGCGGCATTGCCCCTGGCGCTCACCATTGCTCCCTCACCAAGATAAGCCCGGGTCTGGCTGACGACGGTATTGACGCTTAAGGCGCCGGCCGCAGCGACCGCACCGGACCCGTTGCCGACGGCCACGATGGATATTAAGAGGGAATCATCGGCAGCCGAGACTTTGATATTACCCTCCGCATCGACAAGGGCGTTCCTGCCGACAAAAGCTTCGGTCGTGTTGGCGAAGGTGAAAGTCCCCAGATCACCGCTCAGGGCAGCCGTGCCGGCGCCGAAGATGGAGACGGTCACCGCCACCAGCAGTTGGCTGGACTCCGCTGCGATCACGATGTCTTGTTGGGCGCAAACCCGGGCGTTTTCCCCGATATAAGCTTTGGTGTTCTTGGCCAGCACCCCGATGTTGGCTGCGCCGCCTACGGCCGCAGTCCCGGCGCCCCCGCCGGAACCGGCTAAAGCAACGATGTAGGTGCTGCCGTCAGCCAGGACATAGACGGATTGGGAAGGAGCTTCATAATCCGCATTCTGGTTGACTTGCGCCCCGTTATCGATATAGGCCAGGGTGTCGCTCCTGACCACATGGACCAGGGTCACCCCGTTCACCGCCGCCGTACCGGCGCCGCTGCCGGTGACGCCGGCGGCAAAGACGTTGTCGGAAGTCCCGGCCTGAACGAGCGTCTTGCCCTTGGCATTGGTCATTGCTCCTTCACCGGTAAACGCTTCCGCACAGTCGTGCAGAAGGACGATGGCCAAGGCTCCGGCCACCCCGGCCGTCCCGCCGCCCGAACCGGCAGCTTCCGCCACGATGATGACCGTTTTGTCATCGGCTTTGACGGTCAGGTTGCCGCCGGCATCCACCCGGGCATTTCTGCCGATAAACGCTTGGGTATTATGCAGAGCTTCCGCGGAATTTTCATTGAAATATCCGCCTATACCTATCGAGGCCAAAGTGTTGTTGACCACTCTGTTTATCTCTTGGGCTTGTTCGGAGTCCCCCAGGAAAGTCCCGAAAGGATTGACGGTAATCAGGCCGTCCACTTCTTCCGAGGTGCTTACTTCTTGCCCTCCTTCATCTTTACCCGTGAGGCCGCTCAAGGCATGGGAATCAAGCAGGGAACCGACCGCAACAATGGACAAGGCTCCGGCCACCCCGGCCGTCCCGCCGCCGGAGCCGGTGGCTACCAGGGAATTGACGTATTTATCCGAGGCCGCTTGGACCTCAATGTCCTTCTGGGCCTTGACCCAGGCGCCGTCCCCGAGGAAAGCCGTCGTCAAATTGCGGATAATGGTCACATCGGCGGAACCGCTCACTCCGGTCGTCCCGCCGCCGGAGCCGGTACCGGCCAACCCTACGGAAATCACCCTGTCACTGGCCAGCACCCGGACAATTTGCTCGGGGCCGCTGTAAGCAGGATCTTGGTTGATCCGGGCGTCTTTTCCTATATAAGCCTGGGTGACGGTGCCGATCACTTTAACGGTCAGGGAACCGGCCACCCCGGTCGTTCCGCCGCCAGCGCCACCCACGGCCGTGGTGATGACATTTTCGCTGGACTCCGCTTTGATCTCCAGCAGGCCTCGGGCATAGGCCCGGGTCTCTTCTCCCAAGTAAGCCCTGGTACTGCCGGCAAAAACGGCGATGGCAAAGGAACCGCCCACCCCGTTGGTGCCGCCCCCGGCGCCGCTGCCGGCTGTGAGCACCATGTTGGCATTATCGGCTGCCCGGACTTTAATAGTACCTTCGGAACGCAGAATAGTTCCTTTGCCGGTATAAGCCTCGGTCTCGTTGGCGATAAAGCTGACCGACAAGGACCCGGCCGCCCCGGTTGTCCCGCCGCCGGCAAAGCCCGCCGTGGTGGAAATATGGTTTTCCTGCGATCGGGCAGCAAGCAGAATGCTTTGTTTAGCTTGCAATTCAGTTGCTTGGCCGGTATAGGCCCTGGTCTGCTTGACCATTATCCCGGTATCCGCGGCCCCACCGACACCGGTGGTGCCGCCGCCGGCGCCCGCACCCACCGTGCTTACCAAAAGCGTGCTGCTCTCGGCGATCAGCCGTACTTCCTGCCGGGCATCAGCGAGAGCAAGGGTGTAAACAGGATCAAGGTCCGCCGTATTGATCCTGGCCCCGTCGTCGATATGGGCCAGGGTGGAAGTAATTATGATATTGACGACCGCCGTCCCGGCCGCCCCGGTGGTACCGGCGCCGGAACCGCCAACGACAAAGGCTACAATATTTTCACGGGAACGGGCGGCCAGCAAGACACCCCGGCCTTCCGTCTCCGAGCCGTTTCCGTCGGCAAAGAGGACAGCGTCGCCCAGGCCCAGGGCCGTTACCAGGGCGTTGGCCCCGATATAGGCCTCCACGGTATTGTCAATGGCAGAGACTTCCAGGGCTCCGCCCATACCCTTCGTGCCGCCGACGGTGCCGCTGCCCGTCAAAAGCACCAGGACAAGGTCATCGCTGCTCTCGATGGCCACACTGCCCCGGGTAAAGACGACGGCGCCCTTGCCGATGTAAGCCCGGATGCCGTTCGTTGCAATCACAATGGCCGCCGCTCCGGCGACACCGGTACTGGCCCCGCCGGAAAAACCGGCGGTCAGGGAAACCACTTTTTCCAAGGAGGCAGCCTGCAACACAATATTTTNGGCCGCTCTGACCAAAGCCGGAGCCACGGCGTAATTCTCGTCTTCATTGTCAGCGGCGATATAAGCCCCGACATTTTTGATGAGCACGGTAATATCCGCCGCTGCGCCCACCCCGGTCCTGCCGCCGCNGGAGCCGCCGCCCGATACTCCGAGGAGGAAAGTGGAATCCGTCGCGGCCAGGGAAAGGGCCTGATTATCGCCGCAATAAGCTTCATCCTGGTTGACCCGGGCGCCCTGACCGATAAAGGCCCGGGTATCGGTTCTGACGGTCTTTACCGCTCCGGAGGCCGCGACCCCGTTTTTGCCCCCGGCGGTGCCGCTGACTACCGCAGTGATGGAGGTTTCATCGGCCTCGGCCGTAAGCGAGATTAACTCCCGGGCATCAACAACCGCCCCGGGGGCGAGATAGGCCATGGTATCGTTCCAGACAAGCAAAACTGCGAGCGAACCGCCCACGCCGTTATTACTTCCGCCTCCGCTGCCGCCTCCGGCCACCAGATAGGCATGGGTCTTGTTTTCAGCACGGACGGTGATGCTGCCGTCGGCTTTGACGCTGGCCCCTTCGCCGAGATACGCTTCGCAGGTGTTGAAGGTTAAGAGAAGGTTGAAGACGCCCGCGGCGCCGTCCTGCCCGCCTCCGGAACCGCTGACGCCAATTACGGTCAATTCCTGCCCGGCCAGGGAGGTAATGTCGATATTCCCCCCGGCGGTAACAACCGCTCCTTGACCGATATAGCGCACTGATCCGGTCAGCATTTACAATGTTGATGGTTGTCAGACCCGCTCCTCTTTTCTCGGCGACAGCCACCGCACCGCCAATTCCTTTGGCGTTGACATCGGCCCTGGCGGTAATGCTGATATCTCCGGCAATGCTCACTACGGCACGGTCGTCAATGTAAGCGGCGGTAGTATTGTTAAAGACCAGGACCGCAAAGGCGCCGGCCAAAGCCAGGTTTCCGGCGGAGGCCGTCCCGGCCACAGCTTCGCCGTAATAATTGTTGGAGCTCAGGAAATTGAGCAAATCCAGAAGATCAAAGATATCACTGAAGACTATATGGTCAACATCGATATTGTTAAAATCAAATTCCCAGCGGAAATCGGTCATGTTGACCCGTTTTTTCTCCGCGAGCAGTACCAGTTCCCGAGCTGAAACTTCGGCATCGGCGCCGACATAGGCGCAGGTCTGCTGGTTGGCGTAGATAACGGCGAAAGCCGCACCCACTCCCGCTTTGCTCTGCCCGTTGACAGTACCGTTGGCCGCCCAGGCCCGCACGGCCAGCTTGCTGGTATCTTCAGCGTTTATGGTAACGAACCCTGCCCCCGTAACTTCTGCTCCGGGGGCAATGTAAGCCAGGGTCTTGGCCCAGGAGTCAATGATGGCCAAGGCCCCGGCAGCGCCGATCTTGCCTTCTTTACCGGAAGCCGCCCCCGCAATGGCCTCGGAACCGAGCTTGCCGAGATAACCCTCGGACATGTTCAGGCTGGAGACAGCGCGAACGGTGACGGCATACCCTTCGGCTCCCGCTTTGGCCGCGGTGGAGCCAAGATAGGCTTCGGTCGTGTTGAAAATATTGCTGATGGCCACGCCGACGGCAATCCCGTTGCCGTCGGTCACGGCGGCGCCCGTACCCAGGGTGGCAAAATTGCTCCGGCTGTCCGCCTTCACCAGAATAGGCCCGCCGGCATAAATAATGCCGCTGCCGGTGAAGGCCGAAGTGTCATGGGTCATGACATTGATGCCCACGGCTGCCGCCAGGCTGATCTGTTGCTGCTGCTGGCTGTTTTGACCGGTGGTGCCGCCGTTTTGGTCTTTGGTCTGGGCAGTCTTCGCCCCATAAGTTTTGAGGGCTTGCGCACTCTGAGGCTTCTTGTTCTCATTGCCGCTCTGATCCAGGCCAAAATCACCGCTTAAGAGCTGGTCCGCCGTCCGCTTGAACTTGTTGATATACCGCTCGAGGTTCAAACCGCGGGCCGTCGCGTAAGCGGAAACATCGTCCTTATTCACGGTATTGGCTTCGATGGTCAAAGCGCCGCCGATCACGGCATCGCCTTTGAGCGCAGCCTCGGTCTTGGCCACGATAATGTTGAGCGCCAGGGAAGCGCCCACGGCCGCTTTGGATCCGGAGGAGTTTCCTTCGGATACCGTATTCGTCGTACTGGTGCTTTGGGCGGTAATAGCCGTGTCACCGCCGGCGGTGATGCTGCTGCCGCTCCCGCTGTAGGCTTTAACTTGGTTGGTGACTACGGTCAGGGCCACCGCCGCATCCAGCGCATATTTGGATTCCGAAGTCGGTTCCATATTAAGAATATCGGTAAAGGGATCCGCTCCTGCCGTCGCTCTTGTCTCGACGGTACTTTCCAGGACGGCGGCGGTACTGAAAGCGGCATTCCCCGCCAGTTCGGCATCGTCCGCCAGGTAGGCCAGGACACGGTTGACAATCACATTGGTGGCGAGGGACGCGCCGACCCCGACTTTCGCCTCCGCGCCTCCACTGCCCATTTGCACCGTGGTTCCGGCATTGGCCGTGCTCCTGCTGTGGCTTTCCGCCCTGATCACCGCATCGCCTGTCAGATTAACCTTTCCATCCACATGAGCCTTGGCTTCATTGACCACCACATTGATGGCGAGCGATCCGGCTAAACCTACATTGGCGCTTCCCGCCCCGGAAACGGCTTCCGCCGTAAAAGTATTTTCCCGATCCGGATCTTCTCCTTCCGTCTCGGCCGGGATCTCCAACATGCCGACTTCTATGGTCAGCCCGCCGGCGTTAACGACGGTATTTTCACCAAGGTAAGCCTGGGTGAGTACCGTCGCCACATTGAGGGCAACTGCCGCCCCGATTCCCAGCGGGCTGTCGGCAGCGCTTCCGTCCGCTCTCGCAGCCGCATCGGTATTCCCGCTGCTGCTTAAGATCAGATCACCGCCTGCTGTCACCTGGATGCCGGCCGGAATGTAGGCTTCGGTAGAAGCAATGACGATGTTTAAAGCCACTGCTCCGGCCGCATTCACGCTGCCTTCACTGGTCTCGGCCTTGGCGGACTGCGGCGCTTGCTGGGGAACTTTCTCTTTTTCTTTGGGTGTTAAGGCTGCGNCACACTTCTGGTTGAGAAAAGTTACTAATAAATTCAGTTGTTGCTCAATTAAACCCGTGGGCGGCTCTCCTTCTTCGCCCTCCGCTTCCGCAGGTTCTTCTTTGCCGCCGTTGGCTCCCGCTTCCGACTTGGCACTGCCGTTTAAGGCGCTGCGGGCCGTGAAGCGCACCATACCCCCGGCGTTAAGGTTCCGCCGGGTAGTGGCAAAAGTATCATCCACCGCGATATTGAGGGCCAGAGCGGCGCCCACCCCGACCTTGGTCCCGGCGGCTTTGCCGCTGGCAAATGCCTCGGTTTTCCCGGTGTTTCCGGCTTCAGCCGTTAAATTGCCATTCAGGGCAAGGGTTTCCCCCGTCCCCAGGTAGGCCTGCACCGTATTGACGGCAAGGGTGAGAGCGATGGCGCCGTTAACGGCGATTTCCGAAGCGGAGGCCGCTCCGGCGCTCGCTTCGCTTGTTACGCCGCTGTCCAGTGCGGCTGTGAGCGAGAGGTTATTTGCTCCCGTGAGCCTGGCGTTATCTGCCAGATAAGCCAGGACCCGGTTAATGGTCACGTTCAAGGCAAAGGAGGCGCCGACGCCAACCTTGGCTCCATCCGTCTCGGTCGTTGAACCGGCCCTGGCGCTGCTCTTGCTGCTGCTTTCCGCACTAATAGCGGCATTGTCCCCACCGGAAGCGGCATCGCCTGTCAGGGTGACCTCTCCGTCCACATGGGCTTTCGCTTCATTGACCACCACATTGAGGGCCAGGGCACCGGCCACCCCCACCTTGCCCGCCCCTGCGCCGGAAATGGACTCGGCGGCAAAGGTATCTTCCTTGTCCGGGTCTTCGCCCGGCGCAGCCGCCGGCAGCTCGTACATCCCCGCCAGAATCACCAGACTGCCGGCCTCGACCGTGGCTCCTGGCGCTACATAGGCGTCAGTTCTAGCCACAGCCACATTGATGGCTGCCGCTGCGCCTACCCCAACCTGGGTGGGATCCCCACCGGCTTGGGTAGCACTGCCGTCCGCTTTGCTCGAAGCATCGGTATTGCCCATGGCTTCCAAAGTAAGTTCTCCGCCGGCCGTTACCTTGATTCCCGCAGGAATACAGGCTTCGTTGACGGCGGTGACAATGTTCAACCCCACGGCCCCGGCCGCATTCACTTTACCTTCGCTGGTCTCGGCCGACTGGGGCGTTTGGGTCGGCACATTGCCGGCATTTCCTTGTTGATTCTCTTTTTCTATTTTTTCGGCTTCCGCAACCTTGTTCATCGCTTCCAGGAATTTGTTGAGCAGTTCGTCGATCTTACCCGCTACGGGGTCAGGGTCTCCTTCGTCTCCCCCCTCCGGCTCCTCTTCTCCGCCGTTGGTGCCTGCTTCCGCCGTGCTGCTCCCCCTGGCGGAGCCATGAGCCCGGAAGCTCACATTCCGTGCCGCCTGGATCTCACGCGCAGTAGTCGCCGTGGCCCGTTCGACCAGGATATTGATGGCCAGGGCCGCTCCTACGCCCACATCGCTTCCTGCAGCCTGTCCGCTGGCTTTGGCAGTGCTCCTGGTCAGATTTCTGGCTTCAACCCGGAGATCGCGGGACAGGCTCAGTCTTGTCCCTGTGCGTATGCCGGCCATACTCTGCCCTATAAGGATAGTCATAGCAGCTACGGGGACGGCAGCAGTACCCCCTGCCGCACCGGCAGCCGACTCTGTTGCGGCTTCACTGTTGGCATCGGATTCCAGCGCTATATCCCTGGCGCCGTTAAGCAACGCCCCGTCATCCACAAAAGCCTCACTCAGGATCTCGGCAATGGTTAAAGCAATGGAGGCGCCCAAGCCTACTTTGGGTTCATCATCCCCGCCGGAGCCTCCCTCATCTCCTCCGGAGCCTCCGTCGCCTCCATCGGGATGATTGAATTTGGCAAAATATTGTTCCACTTTGGTTTCTTCTTCTGTATCCGGAGCGCCGTCCGCCCTGGTGGTCACGGTCGTGTAGTTTCTGGATTGCGCGATCAGATCCCCGCCGCTTAAAGTAATAAGGGCATTTTTGCCCACGGAAGCCCCGGTATGGCTGATGACCAGATTAAAAGCGATAGCTCCGCCCAAACCTACATCGCCGGCACTTTGACCGGAATAAGCTTCAACGGTATAGTTATTGGTCCAATCGCAGGGTTCCTCCCCGCCTGCCGTCCAGGCATAGTCCTCGGAGAGGGCCGAAAGTTTAAGGTCGAGGGCCTGGATCTCAGCTTCTTCTCCGACAACAGCCTTGTTGGCATTCTTTCCATATATAAGGGCAACTGCAGCTCCCGCCCCGACCGTGCCGCCGTTGGTCATGCCGCTGGCCAAAACCGAAGCGTTGGTCAGGGCTTTGGCAGCCAGCTCCAGCAGGCCGGCGGTTTTGATCAATTCCCTGCTGAGGATAGCGGCTTCCGTATCATTATCAATACTGCCGAAGGCCAACGCTCCCGCTATTTGTACCCCGGAAGGCTCATCGCCGGCAGAACCGTCTCCGCCGGACCCGCCGGACTGGGCCTCACCTTTGGTCAAACCGTCCGTAAGTTGCCCGATCAAGGCCATAATCTCATTCTGCAGCTCTTCCGGCAAGAGAGGGGTGCCGTCCACTTCCGTGGCCAGGATCTCCTCGATCCGATCCGACGGTCCGTTAATTGCCGCCTGGGCAGCCGTTTGCATCTCGTTTTTGCTGTTGGCCGCGATCTTTATCTGGCTGCTGTTTATAATAGAAGCGTTCTCGTAAATGCCGGCCCTGGTGTCGGCATCGACAGCCGACACAGCCACCGTACCCGCTCCTCCTGCCGCTCCGTTCTCCACGGCACCATCGGCAACGGTCGTCACCTGAAGATCATTCTCGGCCAGGATGGTCAATACCCCCTGGGTGTTGACCCGGGTGCCGCCCTGGAGCAAAGCTGCGGCATCGCTATTAATGACCGAGACGGCAAAAGTAACCGCCGTCGCCGGTCCTTGGGCTTTGGCCAGGGAAGCCGCTTTCACCTTGGCAATTGCCTGGAGCAGAACATCACCGGCAGCGGTCAGTTCAGAGCTTCCCTGCACGATGACATCGGCGGCGATATTGGCGGCAGCCACAGTAATATCCAACGGCATCGCCAGTAAGAACCCGTTCAACTCAAGATCCAGTTCCGCCAGAGCCTCAAACGCAAGGGCGCCTGCGGCAGACAGCACACTATCGGTAACCATGATCGCGGCGGCCGTATTTTTCACGGCCAGGATGCCGTTTTCGAGCCAGGGCTTCAACTGCTTGCTGATGGCCTGCAGCAGCAGGTTGCCGGAAGCGTTGACAGTCGTACCGTTCAATTGAATTTTGTCTTCGATATTGGCATAGGGGTTAAGGTTCAGTTCTCCCTCATAAGTAGTTTCGGAAAGCAGCGAAATGTTTTTCGCTTGAACCGTTCCGCCGGTCAAGGTGATCTGTTCCGCCGCCAGCGTCAGGTCGACTCCCGGGAGCAGGATATTCTGATTGTTGTTGCGGATAAGGTCATCTCCTTCTCCGCCCTGGATAGTGAAAGACTCCAAACCGGCCGAAGCCCGGCTTAAGTTCAGGTTGAAGATATCGTTTCCACCCAAAGCATTGATGGTAACATTTTTCGCATTGCTGAAGTAGATGGTTTCAAAGGAGAGGCTGGCAATCCTGATCGCCTCGGCGATTAATGTCGTCCCTGCTTCAACCACATCGCCGGCGTAATCGACGGTAATCTCGTCATCTGAGGACCAGTCGACCAAGCCTTCGTAATCAGGGCCAACACTGTTAATGATGAGATTATCTACTGCACCATCGTGATAGATCGGTTCAATGTTCTCATAAGTCACCTGAGAGTTGTCGAACTTGATTACCCCGGAATGTTCATTGATAGCCAGGTATTCCACCCGGTTAAAAGAGCCGCCCTGAAAAGCGATGACATCGTAATCGTCCCCGCCGTCGTAGTGAAGTCCCCGGGAAGTTAGAGGATTGCCCCGGCTGAAATCTACCGTCAGCCGATCGGCGCCGCTGCCTCCCGTTACCGCCACACCATTTCTCCCGGACCCGCTGTCATTCTCGGAAGAACCGTCAGAAGCAGGCAAATCGGATGAATTCGAGGAGTCCGAGGAGTCCGATGAACCCGATGAACCCGATGAGTCCGATGAACCCGGCGGGCCATGAGCGCCGGCAGAGCCGGACAAAATCACCCTATCGTTCCCGGCGCCGCCATCGACTAAAATGTTCTCTGCCCTTCCCTGAAGGTCTACTTGCAGCGTGTCGTCACCATCAGTTCCGATGATGGTCACATCTTGGGAATCCTGGATCGTTACCAGGCCAATAACATTGAATCCTTGCAGCAAGATGCCAACCAAGTTATGCAAGAGAACGTTCCCTTGGATGGTGGGAGTTCCACCGGTACCGGAAGCTACCAGTTCCAGGCCGTTTAATTCCGGAGTCACGCCACCGTCAAGGTTCAGGTCTCCATAATATGAGCCCCCGTCGACATAGATGGTGGTAACAGGACTGCCACCGCCGTTTTGCAAAGCCGCATTGATCGCATCTTGAATGGCCGCAGTTGAAGCTTGATTTAACGCTTCGATTAGATCTTCATTTAATAATTCCTGAGCAACCGTCTCTTCATTTAATTGTTCTTCTAATTGTTCTTCGTCATTTAAAAGATCTTCAGCATTTAACAGTTCTTCTTCCAACTGCCCTTCGTCCGTCAACCCTTCTGCAGCAGACGAACCTCCATCCGTATTCGTACCCGCATCTGTACCGGTACCGGTATTCGTACCCGCATCTATATCCGTATTAGCACTCGTATCCGTACCCGTATTCGTATCGGTATCGGTATCCGTACCGATATCCGGATTTGTTGCCCCGGCATCAAGCGATTCCGTTTCCCCGCCGGTCAAGCCGTCCCCGCCGTTAAGGTCTGTGGCTGATTCCTCGCCGGTGCCATCCGGACCCTGGGATCCGGAAGCAACAGCATCCGTATCGCCGTCTGGATTCGTCCCTGCGTCTGCGTCTTCACCCGTATTGGCACCCGTATCTGTACCGGTACCGGTGTTCGTACCCGCATCTATATCCGTATTAGCACTCGTATCTGTACCCGTATTCGTATCCGTATCGGTGTCCGTACCGATGTCCGGATTTGTTGCCCCGGCATCAGGCGATTGCGTGCCTTCGTCAGCAAGGTTCCCCTCGGCAGAAAGTTGAGAATTTTGCTCAGCGGTTTGAGCATAAACCGCCTGAATTGGAGAAAAAAACATGAAGCAAAGAACACTCAGGGCAACCGCCCAGAAGAGCGCTCCTCTCTTTTTCCCTTTGCCTTGATCCTTTTTCAAGCTTACCATCCTTTTCTCCTCGCTCGAAAAGATCTCCTTACCGCTTACTCCCCGCACGCTCTCCGCTGACTTTCATTTCTCTCAACGCCTACTTTCATCTCGTTCTCCGCTTACTCTCATCTCACTCACCGCTGACTCTCCGCCTCCAGCAGTTCGAGAACTTTTTGAGATTCCTCCACAAGCTTCTCATTCTGCGAGATAACTGTTACCTGCCGAAAATCAGCGGCGGCCTCCTGGCTTTGACCAAGATTGAGATAAGCAATGCCTCTGTTAAAGTGGGAAACATCAAGGTTGATTTGATGCGCTATGGCCTGGGTGTAATCCCGGACGGCCTCCTGATACTTCTGCTGCAGAGTGTAGATATTACCCCGCTGATAATAGGCCGGGCCATGCTTGTTATCCAGGGCAATGGCGCGATCAAAGGCCTGTACTGCCTGGTCATATTCTTCCAATTTGAAATGCGCCAAGCCAATCCTGTAATTGATCTCAGCATCATCCGGGCTCTGCTTGAGATATATTTGCCAATCTTCAAGGGCTTGCTTATACCGCTCCATCTGGAAAAAGGCTGCTCCCCGCAAACTATAACAGGCGGTAAGCTCCGGATTCTTTCCGATTACATAACTTAAGTCCTTCTCTGCGGCTGCGTAATCTCCGGTTAGCAGATAAACCAAGGCCCTGTTGTAGAAGGCAATGAGATAATCCGGGTTCAGGCTAATCGCCCGGGTAAAATCCTGTAAAGCAGCAGGGCAATTGTCCAGGAAAAGATATATACTGCCCCGGTTGGTATAGGCCTCCACATATTTTGGATGCAAACGGATGGCTTCGTTCATATCCTTCAGGGCAGCTTGAAGGTTATTGAGCTCACGATAGGCATTACCGCGGTTGAAATACACTTTGGGGTCTTGCGCATAGCGTTTGAGAGCCTGGCTGTAATTATCGACAGCCTGTTGATATTCTTTTTTGAGAAAATGGAGATAGCCTAAACTGTTATAGATGGAGTATTCACTTGGGTTGAGCTGGGCGGCTCGCTTGAATTCGGCCAGCGCCAAATCCAGTTTGCCTTCACTAAAATAAATGCTGCCTCTTCCCAAAAGGGCGGAAATGTTTGTCGGCTGATGCTCCAGCACCAGGTTGAAATCAGCTGCAGCCTTCTTTAGTTTACCAAGTAAAAGATATGTTTTGCCTCGCAGAAGATAAGCATTTAGTTGATTGGGGTCAAGCCGAATGGTCCGCTCAAAATCTTCCAGTGCTTGCCCGGGATTATTTAGTAACAAGTACACCTGGCCTCTTTCCAGATACAAAAAGGGGACCTGGGGGGCGGAGGTAACTGCTTCGTTATATTCTGTCAACGCTCTGTTGTAGTTTTTTTGGTTAAATAGATTTCTTGCGGATTCCACATGGGCAAGAATCCTGCTCATCTCCTCCCGGCTCAAATCCGAAAAAAACTCGGAGGAGAAGTTGCGCGTGTCTCCTTTTACCGAAGCCTGGTCCTGCCCACCCAACTCCGGTCTGGAAACTGTATTGTCTGCAAGCGAATTGGCAGAAGCATCATCCAACCATGCCGGTGCTTCCATAGCTGCCATGGCTGAAAGCGCCTTTGCTTCCGCCTTTGTTTCCCGGTTCTGCGGCAAAGATTGTTGTTCTTGTTCAGACCTGGCCGGATTATATATTAAACCGCTTGACACACCGGCTAATGTACTAAGAAGAAAAATCAGCACGACGGCCAGAGAGAGAGTTTTTTTCTGTTTGAATTTGATAGGACAACCTCCCTTCCCGGCCTCTTCCCCCACCAGCTATGGCCCGATATTTCGCGCCTTTTGCCCTAGCCGGGCATCGGCATGAATATGCTTGACTTTCCTGCCTGGAAGAACAGTTTTTGAGGAAGACAGAATTAACTCATGTTATAATATTAGCAAAACCAATAGGGAGAAAAAAAAATCCTCGTATATGGTTTCTTTTTCTGCGTGAGTGATGCCAAATTGTTCTTAAGCGGCTGATCTTAAAGGCTAAGGTTTAATCATTACGACTTATATTCGTCAAGACTTGAGTTCACATGATACTTAGTGAAGGGATCTCCATGCGCAAACCAAACCTGGACAAGATTTTGGCTGTAACTTGCTTGCTCCTCATCTTGTACATTGTTTACAGTTTTGTTTTTCATTCCTTGTCCAAAAAACCAACCCAAAAAGCCCGGAACGCCTTTATTGACCTTCAAGATATCGATTTTTCCAAAGGCGGCGCTGTTTATCTGGCTGGGGATTGGGCTTTCTATCCTTTTGCTTTTATTGATCCGCTCTCCCAGGAGGATCTTCCGCGGGGATATATTGACGTGCCTACATTATGGAACAGTTTTGTCTACAACGGAAAACCCATGGGAGCGGATGGGTACGGTTCTTACCGTCTCAAGATCAGAGTGGCAGAAAACACCGGTCAACTGGGTCTCAAGCTGCCGAATATGTCCAGTGCTTACAGGCTCTATATTAATGGTGACTTGATTGCGCAAAACGGGCGGCCAGGCACCTCAAAAGAGATTGAAATTCCCCAGTGGAAACCTGGGGTCGCCTTTTACAACCCAACCACGACAGAGCTTGATCTTGTTGTCCATATTTCCAATTTTCATCATGCCAAGGGAGGGATGTGGGAAAATATCCTGATCGGCAATAAGGATGACGTGGTAAAATTCCGGGAAGTCAACCTGATGCGAAGCCATTTATTGGTTGGCATCCTCTCGATTATTGCGATTTTCCTGCTTTTATTCAGCTTGATTGAAAAAAATATCCCCTCTCTCTCTCTCGGGTTATTCTGCTTTTTTTCTGTTCTTAGAGAAATTGTGGTCCGGGAAATTCCCATCTGGAATTTCGTTGCTGACATTTCTTTTGCTGCCCTGGCGAGGCTGGAATATATCACCATGCCTCTGGGGGCTCTTTTTTACACCATGTTTTTCTATTATATGTACAAAAACAAATACAACCGGATCGTGTATCTTGGGATAACCCTCTTTTCCTGCCTGCTTATCCTTTTTACCCTGGTGGCAGAGCCGAGAACATTCAGTCAATTTGTCCGCTATTATATACTGGATGTCTTGGTAGCGTTCACTGCTGCGGTTGTGGTTGTCTTCAGGAGCTTCATCAAGGGTCGTTCCTCTTCGGGTGTCGTCCTCTTAGGCTGCCTTCTTCTTCTCCTGGCTGCCATAAATGATACGCTGCACGTCGAAAACCGAAGTCTTGACTTCAGTACCTCACACATCTACGCCCTTGCTTTTTTGATTTTTATTTTTTGCCAAATCCATCTCATCTACATCAACATCTCGGACAATTACAAAAAAGCAAAACAAACCGTCGAGACCCAGCTAAAGCTGCTGCAGTCCCAAATCGAACCCCATTTTCTCTGCAACGTATTAAATAATATCCAGGAGTTGATTGACAATAATCCCCAGGAATCAAAAAAACTGTTGGACGAACTCAGCCATTTTCTCAGAAGCAAGTTCAAGTATAATTCCGTTATTCACGATGATCTCATATCGGTACAGGAAGAGCTGGGGATAGTTTCTTCTTATATTGCCATGCAAAATGCCCGGTTCCGTTCTTGTCTGGATTTAAAATATGAGATTGATACACAATGTCTCAACCGCATGATCCGGCCCTTTCTCATTCAACCGCTGGTTGAAAATGCTGTCAGACATGGTTTCTCCGGTGAAAGGCTGGAAATATTGGTTTCTGCGAAAGAAGCAAAAAATGGAGAGATGGTGATCAGCGTCCGGGACAATGGGGTGGGAATGAGCAAAACCGAACTTTATCATATATTTGAAGAGCAGAAAGAGCAGACAGAAGAGAAAGCCCGGAATGGAGATTTATCTTCTGGAAATGGCTTGGGTTTGAGGAATATTCGCAAACGCATGCAGCTGTATTACAATAATGATATAAAAATTCACAGTGAGAAAGGCAGAGGCACTGAGGTCACCCTGGTTTTTCCCATGAGTTGATCCGACTTGTCTGATAAGGACTCCAGCCCGTTTGTCCCCATAGTATGTCGACCGGAGGGAATTTTATGCTCGAGGCAATCGCCATTGACGATGAAAGAGCCGCCTTAAACCAGCTGCAAAAAATGGCCTCTGTGAACGGCAAGGTCAAAATCATCGGCCAATATACGGACCCTAAGGAAGCTCTGGAGCAAATCAAAACGTGCCGGCAGCCCCAGATCGTATTCCTCGATATCAGTATGCCTGAGTTCAGCGGGCTCTATTTAGCGGAGCATATTATCCAAGTCGCGCCTCAAACCGGCATTGTGTTTGTCACTTCGTTCAATGAATATGCCTTAAAAGCTTTTGAACTTAAGGCGCTGGATTATTTGTTAAAGCCTTTGACCCAGGAACGTTTCAACCAGTGTATCGACAAACTGCTTCGGTTTGGCTTTAAGCGTCTTGAGCCGGAGAATATCAATCAGCTCAATCTTCATTTTCAGGAATCCGTCAAAAAAATATTTGTCAATAATGACGAAGAGATCATTCTTTTAAAACCGGAAGACATTTATTACTTTGAAGTCCAGGATAAAGTCGTGTTAATCCGGACAATAAAAAATACGTATACGTCGGCAAACACATTGGAATATTTTCAGACCAAACTGCAAAACAGTAATTTTTATCGCTGCCACCGGTCCTATCTGGTGAATCTGGACAAGGTCTCCAGGTTTATCAGTTATTCCAAAACCAACTGTGAGGTGGGATTTGCGGAGATCAGGGATACTGTGCTTGTCAGCAAAAGGAATATCGGTATCCTAAAAAAAATGCTTGAGTACTGACGGCGATAGATGAAGAAACTCTAAAGAAAATCTTATTAGCATTCCGCCAATTCGTAAAAGAAAGAAATATCCCAGAAGCCAAGAAATTTATTAATCAATATGTAGACAAAGTTCTTGTGTACGAAGACCATGTAAAAGTGGTCTTCAAACTTTACATATTTGTGGCTGCATTTGGCAAGTTAGGTGAATATAGATGCCACGTTATTGCTGTTTTTAGTTCGCCCGAAATATAATAAAAGGCGTAATTTCAATGACAACATAGAAATAGATGTTTGCTATTTACTCATCATACGCAGTCAGTGCAATAGGTAAAGCACTAATCACACAGTTGCCGACTGCGGGAAGGCCAACTAATATTGAGCTGATAATTTCTTCTCTTGTTGCTCCATGTGATTTAGCCATTTTTGCGTGAAATGGTATCCCGCTTTCCAGGCGCGCCGCCGCCAAAACAGCCAGATATGCAAGTTCTTCTGTTTTTTTATCAAGTTTACTTGCCGTATCTATTTTTTTCACAGCTTCCATCCACGCACTTTGATATTCAGGTGCTTCCATGGCAAATGTTTCAAACGCTTTGCTGACTTTCATCTTTATTCCTCCTCATAAATTTTTGTAAAACGCCTTTAAGTCTTGCTTTGTGCTTTCAGTCAGGAAAGTATATTTGATTCCGTCTATTGCTCCTTGCAGCGCATAGAGCATATGCAGACAAGCACCGGGATCGAAAAACCTGATACGAATAAAAGCTTCCTTGCTGCCTATTTCTTTCAGCTGCTTCTCGGTGTAAATCCCGATTTGATTAAGTTTTTTCTCCAAAACTTTACCTATATTAGAAAGTTCAGATAATTCTCCCATATACTATCTTTCTCCTATTCAAAGAATGTTTTCCATGCTGGAAGTTTGCGCATCATACTTTCAGCCATTTTTCCGGCGACGTTTTCATCAAAGCCCTGAGTCCTTACTATAAATCTTGTAAGGTTCACCTTTTTTTCTTCAAAGGACTGCATTTCGCCGTCAGGACGTGCGCAATGGACACAATAATCCTTACCGGGATCGTTCGCAGCGAAATCTGAAATATTCTCCATTGGCATACCGCAGGCAATACATGTTTTCATCTTTATTCCTCGCTTTTCTGGTTAATTAAATTCAAATAAGTAGATAAAAGCACTACCTTATACCTTCGCAATACCGACTCATTTGGACTTGAGAAGAATTCCTTGTTCAGCAGATAATAATGGACTAGGCCGAGCCATGTATTGAACAGCATGTGTATCGGGAGCTTTTTAATAGCTCCTTTTTCTATCTCGCGCTCTATAATGTTACTGAAATGAAAGGCCACGGTCGACTGAATCATTACAAAAGTACTTTTTGCTTCATTCGGCAATAGATTTATTTCAGAAATAAGTCTGGAATAGAATGCTTCGTATTCTTCTAAGACATTCAGATGTTCCTCCAATAGGCTCTCGATGCTGTCGTATTTCTTTGTAAGGATATGCAGACTTGCCCCCATCTTATCTCCAAAATCTGACAACAAGCACACTAATAAATCGTTAAGTGTTGGAAAATGGACAAATATCGAACCATGCGAGACTCCCGCTTCTTTCGCGATAACGCTTGTAGCGACTGAAAAACCTTTTTCGGAGAAAATGCGATAGGCTGCCTCAATGATTTTTTTTCGGGTATTCGTTTTTTGTATCTGCCTTGTAGAAATCTGCATTAAATGACTCTCCACTCAATAAGTATATACTCATTGTAAAATGCAATTAATTTCCTGTCAAGTACCGAAATGACGGAAACTAACTCCTTTAATTTTGAACGCATAAACTGGTTGTCTTCTGCACACTAACACCTTTTTCATCAAAAAAGAAAGCAAAAAGACTCAAACCACGAGGGTTCAAGTCTCTTTGCCTTATAGAATTGTGGTGGAGGTGAGGGGAGTCGAACCCCTGTCCGAAGGACCGACCACAGGAGCTTCTCCGAGCGCAGCTTATGTTTTAAGTCTCGCCCGCCGGGCTCCCATAAGCAGGCTCCCTTTGGACCAGCCCCATTGGTTTCCCTTCAGGCTATGGGACTATCCCCTGAAGGTATCCCGCTGTATTGACCCCTTAGCCTTCACCGCGGGAGCAGAAGGTAAGAGGTTAGTCTGCATTAAGCAGCTAAAGCGTAATTTTCTTTTGCGTTTACTTTTGTTGCGCCGTTTTTGCGGGCTGACGCGACCCCGGCTCGCTTCTCCTGCCACCGCTTCCCCCGTCGAAACCAGTACACCCCCAAATTCATTATCACTATCGCTATATAATTAATTTATTATACGATAAAATTTGTTAATTATTAAACAGCAGCCTCCATTACAACTTGTTCTTGCCTCTTACCGCCCTTTCTATCTCGCGGCGAGCGTCCTTTTCGGCCATAGCCTCGCGCTTGTCGTAAATCTTTTTACCCTTGGCCAGCGCCAGTTCAACTTTGGCCCGCCCCCGCTTGAAATAAACCTTCAGCGGCACCAGGGTCAGCCCCTGCTGCTTGGCTTTGCCAAACAGGCGGTTAATCTCGCTCTTATGAAGAAGGAGCTTGCGGGCGCGGACCGGATCCACATTGAACCGGTTACCATGCTCGTAAGGGCTGATATGCATATTGAACAAATACATTTCCCCGTTTTCCACGCCGGCGTAAGAGTCTTTCAGGTTCGCCCTGCCGGCCCTCAGGGATTTGACTTCCGTGCCGGTTAGGGCGATCCCCGCCTCGTAGGTTTCTTCAATGAAATAGTCGTGCCTCGCTTTGCGGTTTTCGGCAATGATTTTGACCGGAGGTTCTGCCATCTTCCTTCACCTGCATATGTTTGGATTTTTATTATATCATGTGGACCTGTGTCTTTTCAATGGTTTAAACTTTTCGCGCGCTCCCCAGTTTTTGCCGTCTTCTACCGCTTCTGTCTATGTCCCGCGGATTTGTTTGCCGCGCTTTTTTTACGCCGCCTGCGCGTATTAATCCCATCAGGCGCCAGCTCAAAATCGACGCGCCGCTCGTCGATGTTCACCCCCGCAACCCTAACCTTCACTTCATCGCCGATGCGGAAAGTTTGGCCGGTATGTTCGCCGGCCAGCACCAGGTGACGGTCGTCATACCGGTAATAGTCGTCGTCAAGCGTGGACACGTGAACCAGCCCCTCAACCGTGTTGTCGAGCTCCACGAAAAAACCAAACGATTTGACGCCGCTGATAACTCCTCTGAACACTTCCCCGATATGTCCGCTCATGTATTCAGCCTTTTTCAGGTCAATCGACTCGCGCTCCGCTTCCTCGGCAACCCTTTCCCGGAGCGAAGATTGCTGCGCGTAAGCGGGCATCATTCCTTCAAGCTGCTTTAGCCTGGCCGGCGGCAGCGAACCTTTTTCCAAAGTTTCGCATATTATCCGGTGAATGGCCAGGTCGGGGTACCGGCGAATGGGGGAGGTGAAATGAGTATAGTACCGGGCCGCCAGGCCGAAGTGCCCGATGGCCTCCGGCGCGTACCGGGCATGCTTCATTGCCCTGAGCATGGTCATAGTCACCGCTTTCTCCTCCGGCCTCCCCTTGACCTTTTCCACGATGCGCTGGAAATCTCCCGGGCTGATCTCGCCCTTGCCGCCCGCCCTGATCCGGTAGCCGAAGGCCCCCAGGAATTCGTTAAGTTCTTGGATATCGTCCAGGTCCGGTTTTTCATGGACCCTGTACAAAAAAGGCACGTCCAGGAAGCAAAAGTGCTTCGCCACCGTCTCGTTGGCCGCGATCATGAATTCCTCAATTATCATCTCGGCTATGGATCGCTCGCGCCGCCCAATGCCAACTGCCCTGCCCGCATCGTCCAGCGTCACCACGGCTTCGGGGAAATCAAAATCGATGGCCCCCCGGAGCAGGCGTTTTTGCCGTAGCAGAAGGCACAAGTCTTTCATGGACTCCAACATTTCAATATGCCTGTTATAACGGTTCGACAACCCGGGGTCATGCTCTTCCAATATCTGCCGCACGGCATTATAAGTAAGGCGTTCACGGACCCGGATCACCGACCTGCAGAATTCATATCCCACGACAGCCCCAGTTTCGTCGATTTCCATGAAACAGGTCACCGCCAGCCGGTCCTCGTTGGCGTTAAGGCTGCAAATGCCGTTGGACAGGCGGGGCGGCAGCATGGGGATCACCCGGTCTGGCAGATAAACGCTGGTGCCCCTGCGGCAAGCCTCCTGGTCCAGGCCAGATCCTTCCCGGACATAATGGCTGACATCGGCTATGTGCACCCCCAGGCGGTAATTGCCGCCGGGCAAGCGCTCCAGGCTGACAGCGTCGTCCAGATCTTTGGCGTCCTCACCGTCGATTGTGACCGTTATCAGGGCGCGAAGGTCCCTGCGCCCGGCCAATTCATGCTCCCCGACGGCCAGGGGTATATTCTCCGCTTCCTTCATCACTTCTGCCGGGAAGGCTTCCGGCAGCTGGTATTTGCGGACAATGGCCAGGACATCGGCCGCGGGATCACCTTTAGCGCCCAGTATTTCTACGATCCTTCCCTCCGGGCTGCGCCGCGGCCCGGGCCAGCGCGTTATCTCCACCACCACCCGGTCGTTGTTGCGCGCCTCCCCGCCGGCCTGCCCGGTCACCAGTATGTCGTGCCAGATCCGCCGGTCGTCGGGAACGACAAATCCCAGGCCGCCGTTTTGTTCATAAGTCCCAACCACCCTTTCATTGGCCCTGCTCAGGATGCGGATGACTTTTCCCTCCCGTTTGCGGCCGTCGGCCAGGTGGCGGTAAAGCCTGACAATCACCCGGTCGTTGTGCATTGCGCCGTTAAGGTCTTCACTGAGAATAAATACGTCCTGTTCGCCCGGTTCATCAGGAACCAGAAACGCGAACCCCCGGCGGTGGCCATCAATGCGTCCCACCCGCAGGTTCATTCTTTGTGGGATACCGTAGCGGCCCCGCCTGTTTTTTACTATGCACCCTTGCCTTTCCAGCTCGTCCAGGCCAGACTCCAGGCGGCCAAGGTCGCCGATTGCCAGCGCCTCTCCCAGTTCCCCGGCCGTCATCGGCCGGTAGGCATGTCCCATCATGTATTCCAGGATTTTTTCGGTCATCGACTTGTCCATTCTTCATCACCATTTCCAATCATAAACAAAAAACGGGCAGCCATCTATATACTGCCCGCCTTGCCGCTATTTATAAACCAAGTTCCCCGCTGATCTCCTTCATGGCTTCCAAGGCTATGCCGATAAACTCTTCCAGGCTCAAGCCCAGTTCGCTGCAGGCCGCAATCCGCTCGCGGCTGGCGCCCCTGGCGAACGATTTTTCATGAAACCTGTTGATTAAAAACGGCACGTCAACCGGGGCCAGCTTCTTGTCCGGCCGTATGAGAGCGCCAGCCACAATCAGCCCGGTGACCGGGTCAGTGGCAAACAGGGCTTTGTCCATCAGGCTTTTCCTTTCCAAGCCATGGACATGGTTGTGGCATTTTACCGCATAAACTACCTCCGGCGGCAAGCCTTCCTTCTCCAGCATCTCCCCGCCTGCCAGGCTGTGGCGTTGCGGGTCGTCTTTGGTAAGCTCGTAATCGATGTCGTGCAGCAGCCCTGCCAGTTTCCAGGTCTCCTCGTCCTCGTGGAAACGGCGGGCCAGCGCGCCCATGACCGCCTCTACCGCGTAGATGTGCTTTAGCAGGTTGCCGTTGTGGATGTTCTTGTGCAATAAGGCCAGTGCCTGTTCGCGGTCCATGTTATCACCTGTCAATAAACCTGGGAGCGCGTTTTTCCAGGAAAGCCGCCATGCCTTCCTTTTGATCCAGGGTCGAGAAGCACAGGGCAAAACACTGTAATTCATGCACCAGCGCTTCCTCCAGGCTCATGTTGACTCCCTTGTTTATTGCCGTTTTGGCCAGCTTGAGGGCCGCAGCGCTGCGGGATGCAATCTTCCGGGCCATGTTCATGGCCTCCGCCAACAGCTTGTCTGCAGGAACAACCGTGTTAACCAGCCCGATTTCCCTGGCCAGCCCGGCAGGTATAAAGTCGCCGGTGAAGATCATCTCTTTTGCTTTGCCGAGCCCCACCAGCCTGGATGCGCGCTGGGTGCCTCCCAGCCCCGGAAGGATCCCCAGTGTGATTTCCGGGAACCCCATAACCGCGTTTTCCGAGGCGATCCTGATGTCGCAGGCTAAAGCGATCTCGCACCCGCCGCCCAAAGCATAGCCGTTGATTGCCGCGATGGTCGGCTTGCTGAGATTGTCGATCCTGGTTAGCGCTTCCCTCCCGAGCATACCAAAGTCCATCGCCGCCAGGCTGTCCATATCCTTCATCTCTTTTATATCTGCCCCGGCTACAAAAGCCTTTTCCCCGGCGCCGGTAAAAATCACCGCCTTTATCTCTCCGTCTTTCGCCACCTCGTCCATTAATTGCACAATCTCGGTCAGCATGGCGCTGTTCAACGCGTTGAGAGATTTGGGACGGTTGAAAGTGATGATGGCTACGCCTTCTTCCTTCCGGAATTCCAAGGTCTCCACTGTCCTCTTCCCCTTTTTCATCGTTTTTTCTCAATAATATTTTTTATATCCGTACAATATTCTGGTCATACCTTCAGGTTTATTTATTCCTGTTTCAGCATGCATGTACGGCTTGACATAATTAACTGCTATGCTCTTTGACATTTACAGCTACGAGTATAGTATACCTCACCGGCGGGTAAATTTCAAAAGACGTGGCCTTTTAAACCACGCCTCCCTGTTTGATGGCTGCTATCAGCCCTGCCAGGATATCTCCGGCATCACCCACCACTGCGATATCTGACAACTGAAAGATTGGAGCCTTTTCGTCTTTGTTGATGCTGATAATCAATCCGGCATCCTTCATCCCGCATATATGGTGGGTCGCCCCGGAAATGCCGGCCCCCAAATATACTTTCGGTCTGACAGTCTTCCCGCTGGTCCCAATCATCTGCTGTTCGCCAGCCCATCCTTCATCCACCGCCGGGCGCGTGCAACCGACCGCTCCGCCCAGCAATCCCGCCAATTCCTCCAGGAGCCTCCAATTCTCCCGGCTACCCATTCCCCAACCACCGGCTATAACTACTTCCGCTTCTTCCAGAGGTAAGCCCTCTGGTTCTTCCCGGAATAGGCCAATGGCCTTGACCCGGCCGGGATCCCTTTGCAGCGAATGGCCGGGGTCATACCGCACCGTAACGGCCTCTGCCCCCTGCCGATAAGGTGGTTTCACCAGCACGCCCGGCTTGAAGGAAGCGATCTGCGGGCGGTGGCGAGGGCACAGGATGTCGCCCAACACCCGGCCGCCAAAAGCCGGCACCACAGCGACCAGTTCTCCTTCCGCGTTCAACCTGGCGTCCCACGCAGTGGGCCGCTTACTTCCTGTCTTAAGCTTGGCCCCAACTGCCGGTGCAAGGTGGGATCCGGTTCCAGTAGCTCCTATCAGTACAATGGAAGGGCGATAGGCGGCTATCATGTCTGCCAAAACCAGGGCATAGGTTTCAGGCTGGTACAATTTCAATTCCGGGGCAGCAGCAACAATTACTCGTTGGGCCCCGTAACCCGCCAATTGCGCGGCCATTTCTTCGAGTGCCGCCCCGTCCTCTCCCAACAGGACTGCAGTGACAGGCTCACCGTCGGAAGCTTTTGTTTGCAGTTCTTGCGCCTTGCCCAGAAGCTCAAAGCTTACTGTGGACAAAACGCCCCCCATTTGCTCCGCTATAACCCAAATACCGCGCCATTCCTGCTTGTTCTGCTCGTTTTGCTTATTGTGGCTTGAGCTGCTTGAGCCGTCAATCATGTTTACCACTGCCTTCTTTCCACGTCTCCTGCCAGACGCCCGCCCGGCGCAGGGCCCCCAGCAATTCAGGGACAATCTCTTCCGCCGGGCCCTTGAGTATTTTGCCTTTCCTTTCCAGCGACGGGCTGTAAATATCTCCCGGCTGGGTGGGCGACCCCTGCAGCCCGATGCGATCGTGCTCCAGTTCCAGGTCACCACTGCTTAGAATGTAAAAAGGTTTTTTCCTGGCCTTCATTACTCCCGCAATGGTCGTATAGCGCGGCTTGTTCAATTCCCGGGAAACCGCCAGCAGGACGGGGAGCGCAGCTATATACTCCAGGTACCCGTTTTCGATCTTGGCTTTGGCCCGGGATGACCCGCTCGCTTTCAAAGGCAAACTCCTTGACGTTCCACAGGTGCGCCATCCCCAGCTCTTCCGCCAATTGGGCCGGCACCTGAGAAGTAGCGCCATCGGCGCTTTCCGTGCCCGTAAACACCAGGTCAAACACCCCATATTTCCCGAGGCCGGCGGCCAGCGTATAGGAAGTTGCCAAGGTATCAGCTCCGGCAAAGGCCCGGTCCGAAAGGAGGACAGCCTCGTCAGCTCCCATGGCCAGGGCTTCCCGCAGGTTCCCTTCCGCACTGAGCGGGGCCATGGAAAACACTGTTACCTGGCCCCCGTATTTTTCCTTTACCTGCAGCGCCGCTTCGATGGCGTGCTTGTCTGCCGGATTGATGACCATTGGTATTCCTTCGCGCACGATGGTCTTGGTCAGCGGGTTGATGGTTATCCTGTCGTACTGTTCCGGTTCGGGTACAGGTTTAACGCAAACGGCGATGCGATAGCCCATTGTTGTCCTCCCTTCGGGTCATCTGGCTTCTGGCAACTGCTCTTTACGTTTATGAATCTTTTCTACTAAATTAATTTATCTTCCGCTCAAGGTGTTGCCAGCGATAACCAGCTTCTGGATATGGGAGGTCCCGCCGGCGGGGATGGAAGCCAAGGCATCCCGCAGAAACCTGCCGGCCGGGTACTCGTTAACAATACCGTAACCGCCCATAAGATCCATGGTTCGCTTGGCTGCCGCAGCAGCCGCTTCAGTAGCGAACAGTTTGGCCACGGCAAACTCGACGGTACAGGGCAGCCCCGCGTCTTTCATCCCTGCAGCCCTGTAGGTCAATAGCTTGGCGGCCTCGTAATCAACCCTGTTCTCGGCGATCAGCATCTGGATGATCTGCAGCTTGTGCAGCGGGTTTCCATACAGGATGCGGTCCTTGGAGAATTTTATCGCTTCTTCCAGGCACCCCCGCAGGATTCCCACGCCGATCGCCGCCATGCCGGCCCTCCCTATTTCGCTGATGGTCGCCATGGCGATCTTAGACCCGTCTCCCTCTTTTTGGAGCATTTGTCCCGGGGACAATTCCACCTCGGTCAGGTTTACGTCCCCGGTCACCGATCCCCGCAAACCAAGCTTGTTCTCTTTCCGGCCAGGCACATGTCCCGGCGTGCCGGCTTCAATGATAAAGGCGGTCATCATCGGCCGGCCTTTGGCATCGTTGCCGGTCATGACCGTTACCACGTCGATATCGGCAATGTGAGAGTTGGTGATGAAGCATTTCCGGCCATTCAGTACCCATTTCCCATCCCTGAGTTCGCCGGTAGACTTCTGTCCCATGAAATCGGAGCCGCCGCCAGGCTCAGTTACCGACAGGCCCCCTATTTTGGTTCCTGCCGCCAGCTCTGGCAGGTATTTCTTTTTCTGCTCTTCGTTGCCGTAATACAGGATTGCGGCCGTGCCGAGATGGTGAGTCATTACGGCAATCGCCAGGCCGGCGGAATGCCGCGCGATCTCCTCCAGGCAGATAGCCCGCTCCACATGCCCCAGGCCTACTCCGCCGTACTCCTCCGGCACAAAAATTCCGCAAACACCTATTTCTCCCAATTTGGGGAACAGGTCCACCGGGCAGTGGTCTTCCATATCCCATTCATGCGCATGCGGGGCAATCTCCGCCTCGACAAACTCCCGGACCGCCTTCCTCAACATTTCCTGTTCCTCGCTGAACTGGAAAAATTGCATACAGGCCTGCCTCCTTGTTCATAAATTGTTCAATTAAATACAATATAACCCAACCAATTTTATTTTGTCAACAAATTATTTTCTAGCAAATTTTATGTGCCGGTATAAGTCCGGCACAGCAGATGTCCCGAACCATCACCTGAACCACAGGGAGAGCCCCGGGGCAAAGGTAATAATCAGCCCCCCGATAGCGCCCGCGACACAAAACGGCAGTATCCGCTTATATATGTTCTCCAATGTTACTGTTTTGTCCAGGCTGCTGGCGACAAACAGCGTGGCGCCGAAAGGAGGAGTGATCAGGCCGATGGCCGTGACGATATTGGTAATGACCCCGAAATGCACCATGTCAATGCCCAGATGCTCAACAACCGGTGCAATCAACGGCACCACCAGAATGATGATGGTAATGACATCAATAAAACATCCTAGGAATAAAAACACCGCGTTAATCAACAACAGGAGAACGTACTTATTGGTAACAGCGTCCATCAAGGAACTGGTAATAAACTGCGGGATGCCTTGCATGGTCAGGGCCCATCCGAAAAAGGAAGCGCAGGCGATAAGAAACATGATCGCCGAATAGCTGTAAAATGAATTTAACAGGGCCGTGAATATTTTTTTCAGGGTCAGTTCTCTGTAGACGAGCGTCCCGATAATCAGCGCGTAAAAGCAGGCTGCGGCCGCGGATTCGGTCGGCGAAAAAACGCCGGTGTAAATGCCTCCCAGGATGATCAAGGGTGTGAGCAGGGCCCAAAACCCATCGAGAAACGAGGCCAACTTCCCTTTTTCCGGCTTGACATCGTTGGTTCCCATATTGCTCTTTTTGATCAGGAAATAACCCACCACGCAATAAATTATGCACAGCACGATCCCTGGCACCAGAGTGCCAATCATCATGTCGCCAATCGAAGCATTGCTTACGGTTCCAAAGATGATCAGGGTGATCGAGGGAGGGATCATCGGTCCCAGCGTCCCGCCCACCGCTTGCACGGCCAGCGCGAAATCCCGGTCATATGTACCGTCCTTCAGCATCTCCGGGTACATTATTTTGCCGATGGCCGCTGTGGTTGCCATCGGCGAACCGGACAGGGAAGCGAAAAAAGCGCTGGCCACAAAGGCAATTAATGACAGGCTGCCGCGGATGCTGTACAAAAAGCACTTGGCCATAGCTACAAGGCGGCTGGAAATACCGCCTTGTAGCATCAATTCTCCGGCCACCATGAAGAATGGAATGGCCAGCAGCGGGAAGGAGTCGCATCCTACAAATAGTTTCTGGGGAAACAGCTGCAGGCTTTCTGTACTGCCGAAGGCAAGCAGGGTGAAAATCCCGGTCATGCCCAGGCTAACCGCAATAGGGATCCCGATCACCATCAGGAGACATAGCAGGCCAAAGACGATTATGGTTTCAATCAGCACTTTTCTGTTCCCCCTTTTCCCCAACGCCCGGCCAAAATTCGGCAATCAGCTTCAGCGCTGTGTTGATAAATCCCAGCAAGCCGCCTATGGGCAGGGGAGAATAGATAATGAAAAATGGGAACCGGGTAGCGGTGGAAACCCTGCCCGCCGACATCAGGCAGAGCTTTACCCCGTAATAAGCCAGCAGGAAGTAGAAGGTGATTTGCACCAAATATTGTATCAAGCGCAATACCGTGTATGCTTGGGGGGACTTCCTTGCGACCAGATCGGTGAAAAAAACAAGGGTGGCAAAGCCTGATGTTTTGGTCATGATATATACGCCGAGCATAATTGTTGTTACAAAAATGTACCGCATGGTCTCTTCTGTCCAGGTTATGCCCCAGCCCAGGAAATAGCGTGCCGCCACCTGATAGCAGGCAAACACGACCATTAGGCCCACCAATACCGCCATGACAGTTTCATAGGCCCTTCTCAGACCTGCCAGGACCTTGCCCATGAACTATTCCCCCATTGCCTGAATCTTGCGCACCAACTCTCCATACTTGGCGTCGTATTTCTGATAGACGGGCTTGACCGCTTCTTTAAAGGCCTTAATGTCGATGTCCTTTTTCTCCGTGTAGACCATACCCAGCTTCTTGAGTTCCTGCTTGATCTCCTCATCTTGCTTGACGCAATCCACATAATGGCGTTCCAGCGCTGCCTTTACACCCTTCTGCAAGCCGTCCTGCAATTCTTTGGGCAAGGAGTTGTACCAATCCAAATTGCACAGCACAAACGAAGGGCTATAGAACATTTCCAGCTCAGAGGCGTATTTCTGCACCTCATATAGTTTTGCCGACCAGAAACCGGTATTGATCGTGCATACCCCGTCGATTGTTTTTTGTTTCAAGGCGGTGTACACTTCCGGCCAGGCCATGGGAATCGCCTGGGCGCCCAAGGTATTGATGCTGTCAAGTATGAGCGGGCTCTCCATCGCGCGGATCTTCAGGCCCTTTATATCAGCAACCGTCTTGATAGTCCTGGCGTTGTTGGAGATATGGTACGGACCGCTGGCCGAACCCATGCCCAGGAATTTTATTTTTTTGGCCTCAAGCTTCTTCCCCAGTTCAAACACCAGATCGCTACGGGCAACCTTTGCAAAATGATTGAAGTCCTTGAACAAATAAGGCATGTCATACACGTTGAACTCATCCACGATGGTGCCGATGATGGAATAGGGGAGACCAAATTTAAATGTTCCCATGGATAGGCCTTCCACATAGTCGCGTTCTCCACCAAGCTGGGCGCTCGGGTAAAGCTCGAAATCAATGAGCCCGTTTGTCGCCTTGTTAATCTCTTCATCTAGGAATTGCATCGCTTGCCAGTGGATGTGCTTTCCATTAATTGGGGTAATCGAGGTGCCAAACTTCAAGACTTGTTTTTGAGGTGCCGGTGCGGATTGGGTTGGGGCAGGCGCCTGGGATTTTGTGCCACTGCATCCGCTTAACATCAGGCCCACCGCCAGGATCAATACAAGCAGCAATACGCCGTACCTTTTCATACAATTCATTCTCCTTTCAACAAACATTCTTTATTTCCAGTATATTGGTTATATTATTAATTCTTGTAAATGCGCATCCCCCCCTCCCGACTGTTTATTTGCAGGGCTGGGATCAAACTATCCTGTCTCCATACTTCTCCAGGACGCCATAATCATGAATGGGCAAAATATAGTCCGCGTCCTGGACAATCCTGGCAATGGCGGCCATCTCGTCTCGTTTCGTCCAGGCATGGTTCCCGCTGGGCCAGTAGTTGCCGTTTAATTTGCGATAATACTCAGTCTGGAGTTCAGTATTATAAATGACATCCCCGCAGATCACGGCCGTGCCCGTAGACAACTGCACATAAATGTTTTGGCTGCCTTCGGTATGCGCGCGGGCAAAAACACATTTCACGCCGGGGATAATGGTCGTCGGTCCCCCGATGTCGCCGTCAAGCATCCACATCGATCCGGGTTTATGCAGCCGGGAAAGCAAATAGGAAACATCAAAATAGTTGTACTGTCCTCCCATCAACCCCGACACGGAAGTCTCCATCTCCCTGCGCTGCAGAACAATTATTGATTCTGGGAAATCTTCATCTCGTCCGGCATGGTCAATATGGATATGGGTATGAACGAGGTAATCAATGTCTTTGGGCTGCAGGCCGTGCTTTTGCAACTGATTAATCAGTTTTTGCTCTTCAGTTTGATATGCTTTGCAGCCGCGCGGAATCATGACCTCCGGTTCGCGGAAGCCCGTATCCACCAAGATGGTCTTTTCCCCGCCCAAGATCAGGTACGAATATACCGGCACCCGTGCCATGGTTCCCGGTTGGTGTCCCCACACTATGCGGCTGCTGTCCAGCTCCACGTCGCCGATATGTAAGACCCTTATTTCCAGCGCCATTTTATTCCCATCCTTTTTTCGCTTTTTCGCCCGGTTATCACTGGTTATTATTTCTTAATTGGTTCATTTTTCTAAAACCATTCCGGCATCAACGATTTAACAGTCCCCGCGGGTCGCATATTTTCCCGCAAACAGCCGAAGCGGCCGCTACTGCAGCCCCTGCCAAATAAATCTCCGATTCCAGGCTGCCCATACGTCCCGGATCATTGCGTGTACCCGTGCTTACCCGCACCTCCCCCCTATCCATGTGAAATATGTTCCCAAAACAGGGAAGACAGGTTGGCCCCAATATTATAGCGTTTGCTTCGATAAATATTTCCAACAACCCTTCACTTGCTGCCTGCCGGAATACTTGCCGGGTGCTGGGTACAACCAGCAAATCAACATCAGGATGAACCTTGCGCCCTTTCAATATTTGGGCAGCGATCCTCAATTCTTCTATTGTCCCGGACTGGCAGCTGCCGATATATGCTGAATCAATCCTCCTGTTGGCCACCTCGCTCACCGGCTTTACATTGTCCGGGCTTGGCGGCAAGGCTATCATCGGCTCCAATTCGTCCATGTTCACTTCATATCGAGCTGCGAATTGGGCGTCCTGATCCCCATAAACCGGCGCATAACTGCTCACGGCAACTTTGGATACATAATCGAGAACGAGCTCGTCCGGTTCAATGATCGAAGATTCAGCCCCTATTTCGGCCATCACCCCGCATAAAATCATGCGCTCATTAACTGAGAGGTTGCCCACCCCCGGACCCGCAAACTGGATCACCTTGGAGTCCGCCATTTGGGGTCCAATTTGGGCGCTGATGTATAGCGCCAGGTCTCGCGCGCTGCAGCCAAACGGCAGTTTGCCCTCCAGGGTAACCAGGATAGTCTCTGGTACCACCATCCATATCGTTCCCGTGGCCATAACCGTGGGAAATTCATATACGGCCGTCATCGGATAACAGCCCAGCGCGCCGAAGTTCAGAGCATGCCCGTCAAAACTGCAGGTCAGATTGCCCGGCAATATGAATCCTTTCTCCGGCAGGACAAGGTGCTGTATCCCCGTCCCCGGCTTAATCAAGTGCTTAACACCCAGCTTGTTTGCCAGCTCCATTGTCTTGGACCACCTGAGCCGGCCCTGCATGCTCATGGTCGGGACCTCGTGATCGGCTATAACTATCGTCTTTTCCGGCCTCGCCAGCCTGCTCATCCCCATATTCTCTACCTCTGCCCAAAATTCAGGAAACGGGGTTTCTTGGACAATATAGAAATCAAACTCAGGAAAAATCACTTCTCCAATTTCCACATGGCGTTTGCCAGCATGGGCTGCCAATATTTTCTGAGCTACAGTCTGTCCGCCAGTCAAACACATGACCTCCTTAGGCTTGGGGGTTCATATCATGCGCAGTCCCAAACAAATTTCCGTAATATTCATCTGGTGAATATTATATTTCGTTCTATGAATTATTATAGACCTTTATTTACAGGCTGTCAATCAGCAGACCGGTTCAGGGCCGGCGGTCGTCTGCCCCGGCTGAGAAGCTGCGCACCCGGGGCAACGCTCAACTGGCAAACCCGTAAATCAAACAGGCGCTGGCTTCCCGCCGGCTGCGGCAGGCAAATAGCGGCGGGGCATTTTCCCCGCCGGCGGCGTTGTGGCCTTTGGTCTCAGCCGTGCTATTCTGCAGTTGCAGCCTTCGCTTGTTCAGCCATGGCAAAAAATTCCTCGTCCGTTAACGTCCGTTTATGGGTTACCGCAAATTCTTTAACCTGCCTGAGCAAATCCTGGACCTCTTCTTTGGAAAGTGTCATTCCTCTTTCCGCCAGCTTGTTGATTATCGACACGGCTCCGCTCTTTTTGCCAATCAGCAATTTGCGCTGTTGTCCCACCGCCTCCGGAACATAAGCCTCGGCCACGAATGCTTCTTTCAGGACCCCGGCTACAACCATGCCCGATTCATGAGCGAAGGCGTGCCTCCCAACCACTGCTTTGTGCTGCTGCAGTTTTACCCCGGAAAGCTCTTCCACCAGCCGTGAGGTCTCATACAATTTATCCAGCCTGACATTCAAATCCACGCCATACAAAAATTTTAGAGCAACCAGGACTTCCTCGGTGGGAGCATTTCCGGCCCTTTCCCCCAAGCCGTTGACGGTGGTGGAAAGATACTCCGCACCCGCTTCGGCCCCAGCTATCGTGCAAGCCGTAGCCATCCCAAAATCATCGTGGCAGTGGATCTCCAGCGGGATGCGGCCCAAAATGGATTTCATCTTCCTCACCAGGTACTTGATCGCCAGCGGGGAGGCCGAGCCTACGGTGTCAACCAAACGCACCCTATCGGCTGTCCCGGCCCTGACGATCTCATGGAGGACACGCTCTAGAAAAGCAGGATTAACCCTGGTAGTGTCGTAAGGACTGATGTTTACATACAGCCCCTTCTTCTTGGTATATTCCGCTATTTCTAACAGGTTGCGAATGTACGTGTCGTCGTCCCATCCCAGTTTGTGCTCTCTTTGAAGATCCCCGATGGGTATGCTGATGGTCGCACCCCAAATGCCGCAATCCGCCAGCAGGTCAACGTCCTCCCTTTTTGGCCTGGCCAGGGCTGTCAGCCGGGCGCGTTTGACGGTTTTTGCTATTTCATATGTGGCGGCTTTGTCTTCCTCGGAAACAGCCGGCATTCCTGTTTCAATCTCCGGGATGCCTATCTCGTCCAGTTGCTTGGCGATCCGGACCTTGTCCTCTTTAGTGAAAGCGACCCCGGCCTGCTGTTCGCCGTCCCTCAAAGTGCAGTCGACCAGCGAGAGCTGAGGGGAGATCTTAATCTGTTCCGTGACCTCCGGCACACTATTAAAAGGGCTGACATACGATATCCGTTCCATCGTGTTCTCCTCCGTTCGCGTTCGTTATGATTCGCTATAAGTAATTCTCTACAAGTATCTCTTGGCCATCCCATCCAATAAGGCCGGTGAGGGCTCCAGCCTTTTTTCTTCCAGGGCATGAACCGTATCAACCACTTCTTCATTCACCGGCGTTGGAACCCCCAGCCTCTTTCCCCATTCCACCAGGATCCCGTTGATAAAGTCGATCTCCGTCCGGCGGCCGTTTTTAATGTCCTGGGCCATGGACGGCATTTTGTCCAACGGCTCAGGGAGCTGTTTAAGCGCGCTGTCTTCCGCCTGGATTTCCCATGGCTTCCCAGGATCAAGCCTCCTGGGGTCTACACCTATCAACGTCAGGGGTTCCAGCCTGATCTGGTGTTTTTCGCTTACGCTGAAACCTTCCATCCCCACCTTCAGGGCCAGCGCCCGGTAGGCGTCATCCTGCAAGATCCTGCCCGTGCCCAGCCCCGCAATGGCAGTCAATGGGTTCATCATGCTGTTCCAGATAAGCTTGGACCACAGAATGCCCATAATGTTGTCGGAAATCTTGATATGGCCGCAGCAGGACATAATATTGGCAATATTTCTCAGCCGGGTTGTATCGCGGCCATCGAGCTCTCCCAGCACAAAACCGCCCCCCTTGCGTGTCTCTACAACTGTCCCCGGGGCCGGCATATAACCGCTCATTTCGGTAACAGCGCCTATAACATGGGAAGGGCCAATTTGCTCCGCAATGTATTCTTCATTAATCCCGTTTTGGGTGGATATAACGACCGTTTCGGGTGCCAGCAACGGCCTGATGGAATCTACTGCAGCCGCTGTATCGTATGACTTCACGCATATGTAAATAATATCGAACGGGCCTTTTAAGGCCCGGACCTCATCCATCATTATCGCCGTTACGCGAAAATTATGGTCGCCGCGGGTTCCCGATACCTTTAACCCTTGCCGGTTTAAGGCGTCCACATTGGCAGCCCACCCGTCCGCCAAAATTACATTGTAGCCGCCGCCCGAGAGATAGCCTCCCACTATGCTTCCGATCGTCCCTGCCCCCACCACCAGGATATTCATCTTCTGCCTACCTCCGTCTCTCGTCTTGTGTATTGTGTGTATTGTTTTATAGTTTCCACGATTGTTGGAGCATTTCTGCCCAATATTTGCTTGAGCCCCCCTTGGCCACGATCTCTCTTAGCTGCGCCGGGATGGGCTGGTAATTTTTCACGGTATTGCGAGTCAGGTTTTCTACCCGTCCGGTATCAAAGTCCACCTTCAATTGGTCTCCCTCCGAGCACCAATCGCTTATGCCGGGACATTTGGGCAAAAAGGGGACACCCGCGATTACACAGCCGCGATAGGCACCCCGGGCCATCCACTCCGCAACAACTCCCACTCCCAAGCCTCTCAAGCCGCGAAAGGCCTGCACATGAGCGTTTCCGTGGCCAAACCGCTGGCCGGCGACAATTATATCGCCCGGCCTGCACAATTCGCTGAACTCAGGCCTGATGGCCTTCAGCACGTATTTGGCCAGTTCATATGGGTCAGTCAACCTCTGGTGGACATATTTAAGCTCCAACAACGCTCCGTCAATCGGGACCTCGTCGCCCAGTTTCCAGCATCTGCCTTCAAGAATCATTTTAGCTCTTCCTCGCTTTTTTCAATCTGTCAAAACGTCACCAGCCCAGGCCAGGTCACAATGCCGACCGCAGCCAGCCATCCCGTCACGTCCGGGAAGCCAGCATGCAATCATTGCAGCCCAGTCCTGAAGAAATTTTGTCCGCGGCAGATATCAGCATATCTTTATACGAACCCACCTTTTCTGCGTTGATGCGGTTGACGGGGCCAAGGATCGCCAGGGCCGCAATGACTTTGCCCAGCGGGTTTTTTATGGGGGCGGATATGCCAGCGCCGTCCTCCGTGTTTTCGCAAAACGAGGTGGCATATCCCTGGGCTCGAATCATTTCCAGTTCGGTTTTCAGTTTCTCCGCGTCCACCCGGGACCCGTCCCTCCTGAACAGCGGTTTTTCCAAGATGCTGTTTATCAACTGCTGGGGAGCATAAGCCAGCAGCAGTTTCCCAGAGCTTGATATGCCAAGAGGGGCAGTGTCTCCAATCTCAATGTGCCACCTGATCGGATGCAAACCTTCAATCTTTTCCACGCACACCCGCTTTGTGCCATTCATTACAAACAGAGCTACCGTCTCTTTGCACTCCTCAACCAGTTCCTGCATTACCGGATAGGCAACATTGTAAAAATTGCCTATCCGCAGCGTGTTTGTAGCCATCTCAATAAACGAGTCTCCCAATCTGTAGGCCAGCGTTTCCCGGTCCCTCGACACAAAGCCTTCTCTTTCCAGGGTTGCCAGCAGTCTGATGACCGTTGTGGTATGAAGATTCACTCGAGCAGCAATTTCCGATATGTTCAAGCCGTTTTTGGCTATGCCGATCGCTTTTAAAATTTTGATTGCCCGCTCTACCGATCTGACATTTTCCAACCCCATTGCCCCCTTATATTCATCTGGCGAATATTTGTATTCATTCTTTGAATATAGTATAGGCCCTTTATCTCCAGTTGTCAATATCGTTATCCCCAAACAATCTTGAACAGTGTTGAAATTCGCTTTTATAATATGATAATATAGGATGCGTAATAAAATATCATAATTTGAATAGGTGATTAAACTATGGCAGCAGTGAAGTTAAACAAAAAAAAGATGTCCAACAAGGACAGCGCTAAACGCAAAGATGCCTTCTATGTCCAATCGCTGGAGCGAGCATTTATTATATTGGACAAAATAGCCGCCGCGCAAGGCAAGGGGATCAACCTGACGGATCTGAGCAAGAGCACCAAGCTGCACCCCAGCACTGTATACCGGCTGCTGCAAAATTTGGAAAAATGGAATTACGTCACCTTGAATCCCGGCGGCAATTATGTGTTGGGGTTCAAGTTTTTGGAAATGGGAGCCGTTGTACAGGAACATATTGAGCTGACTAAAATAGCAAGGAAATACATGGAGCACCTGAATGAAATCACGCATGAAACAATCTACCTTGCTGTATTGGACGAGGTTCAAGGCAATATAATCTATATAGATAAAATTCCCGGGCGGAGGAACGTTACCCTGGCAGCCGGGATCGGGACGAGAAACTATGTGCACTCTACGGCGAACGGCAAGTGCTTGTTGTCCGGATTGAGCGATGACAAGATAATGCAACTATTGAAGAAAAAAGGCATGCCGAAATTGGCCAAAAACACAATCACGGATATCGACAATTTTCTTGAAGAAATTAGAAAAGTGAGGGAGTATGGCTACGCGATTGACGATATCGAAAACGAGGATGCCGTGCGGTGCGTTTCCGCGCCAATTTACGATTATAGAGGATGTGTGGTTGCGGCGATGAGCATTTCGGGTGTCGAAACGCATATCAGCGTTGATAAGATGCATAACGAATATAAAGAATTGATTGTTGACACCGCCAGCAAAATTTCGCACGAGCTCGGCTATAGAAAACAAAGACCGGAATAAAGGCTGTCAATAAGTAGCCAATCCGTCATTCGCCCGCAGATTTGTTATAACCCGCGCACATTTTTTCAAGGCACGCCCACAACAGCTTTCTTTCTTCCGCTGTCAAACACTGCATGGCTCTTTCGTTTTCGGCCTCAACAACCTTTTCCACCGCCTCCCGCAAATCCTTTCCCTGGCTGGTAAGCACAACCCTGAGGGCTCGCCTGTCTTTCGGATCAGGGGCCCGTTTTACCACTCCTTTGTTTTCCATCCGGTCCAGGAGGCCGGTTATAGTAGAGCAGTCCAGCGCCAACCGCGCCGCAATCTGGCCTGGAGTTTGGCCGTCCTCGTCCCACAGGCATTTCAGGATCCCGTATTGCACAGGCGTAATGTCAAAGGGGGACAGGCTGCTTTTAAACCGTTGAAACACGGCTTGCTGCGTTCTGGTCAGCATAAAGTTTATACACTGGTTAAGTTCCATTAGCGCCAGCGCTCCTCAAAACACGAATTCTGGGCGATCTGCACTGGCCAGCGGCCATTAATCATTAATAATGTGATAATGGCCGCTGGCTAGTATAAGATCAACAATAATTTTATTGTACCGAAAAATGCTTTGTCAACAAAATAAAACGCCCAACATAAAATTCAGGGAATGGCAGAAAAAAAAAGGCCTATGAAAAGCTTCAGGCCGGCAACTTCAAGTCCGTTCCACCAGAGTGGCAATCCCTTGCCCGCCGCCAATACACAGGCTCACCACCCCGTAGCGGGCCTGGCGGCGGCCCATTTCATTCATCAGGGTGACCAAAAGCCTGGCTCCAGTGCATCCCACAGGATGGCCCAGGGCGATTGCCCCGCCGTTGACATTCACCCTGTCCGGGTCTATACCCAATTCGTTGATGCAGGTTATGGCCTGCGCGGCAAAGGCCTCGTTAATTTCGTACAGGTCTATGTCTTCTAGGCCCAGACCCGCTTTTTGCAGCAGTTTCCTAATGGCCGGTACCGGTCCATACCCCATTATTGACGGGTCCACGCCGGCCGAGGCAAACCCGCGGAAAGTGACCAACGGCTTCTTCCCGAGGGCCAGGGCTTTCTCTTTTGACATGATAACCACTGCCGCCGCGCCGTCGTTGATCCCCGAGGAATTGCCCGGCGTAACGGTGCCTCCCTCCTTGAAAACGGGCTTCAAAGCCGCAAGTTTCTCGATGCTGGCATCTTCCCGGATGCTCTCATCTTCGGCAAATATCGCAGCGCCATTGCGCTGCTTTATTTCCACCGGCACGATTTCCGGCTTGAACTTTCCTGCACTCCTGGCCCGGGCTGCCTTCATATGGCTGTCGACAGCAAACCGGTCCTGCATCTCTCTGGTTATATTATATTTTTCCGCCAGGTTTTCTGCCGTTATGCCCATGTGATAATTCGCGAACGGATCGATCAGGCCATCATACAGCATCGAATCCAGGAGCGGTTCATGGCCCATTTTGGCGCCAAAACGGTGTTTGTGCAGCACATAAGGTACCCTGCTCATGCATTCGCAGCCGCCCGCCACTACGATATCGGCTTCACCCATCATCACCATTTGCGCCGCAAGGTTTATGGCCTTAAGGCCGGTCCCGCAGTTCTTGTTGGGTGTCCAGGCGGGCACCTCCACTGGCAGGCCGGCATAAATTGCAGCCTGCCTGGCCGAGTTAGCTTTGATTCCTGCCTGAAAGTGAGTGCCAACAATCACTTCGTCCACTTGCGCCCCGTTTATGCCAGCCCTGTTTAACGCTTCTTTGACCACGATAGACCCCAATACGGGCGCATCAATATTGCTCAGGCTGCCGCCAAAAACGCCTGTCGCCGTCCTCGCTCCGCTGATAACCACAGCCTCTCTCAAGCTCATTAAATTTCCACCCCCATAAGCGCACCTGGGCCGTTTGGCCCGGTAAATCACGTCCTGAAATTCGGTTTTCTCTTTTCTAAAAACGCTTTCATGCCTTCTTTCTGATCTTCGCCTGAAAACAGCAGGGCAAAGGCCTTGGATTCGTACTGCAGTCCCTCCTCCAAGGCCATTTCCAGGCCATTGTCGATGACATTTTTAGCCGCCTTGACGGCCAAAGAGCTACTGGCAACAAACTGGCCGGCGAATTTCCGTGCCTCATCCAATAAGGCGGCGGCAGGAACCACCCGATTAACCATCCCCAACGACAGGGCCTCGTCCGCTTTCAGGAACGCGCCCGTCAAAATCATCTCTTTAGCCTTGCTTGCCCCTATCAATCTGGGCAACAACTGGGTCCCCCCCGCTCCCGGAATGATGCCCAGGGTTATTTCCGGCAGCCCCATAACGGCTTTTTCCGAGGCAATCCTAAAATCGCAGGCCAGGGCGACCTCGCAGCCTCCGCCCAGGGCATAGCCGTTTATAGCGGCAATGGTGATCTTGCTGGATTTACGGATGATGTTGATGGCCTTTTTAGCCGCATCCATAAGGGCCATCGCCTCCAAACTGCTGTAGGTGCTCATCTCTTTGATATCGCCGCCGGCTATAAAGGCCTTTTCCCCGGCGCCGGTAAATATGATTGCTTTTACTTCGTTATCTGCTTCAATTTCCTCCACCAGGTCATGGACCTCCATATACATTTCACGGTCAACCGCATTCAATATTTCCGGCCTGTTAAAGGTGATTAAGCCCACACCGCCATCCTGTTTGTACAGCAGCGATTTCAATTGCGCCATGCCTCCCTCTTGTGTTAACGCATTTTTTGTTTGTCGCATTAATTAATTATATTTATAAAAGCCTTCTCCGGATTTACGCCCCAATTTGCCCTTAGCCAGCATTTGTTCAAAGAGCGGGCAGGGCTTGAATCTTTCATCCCCGGTAGCCTCGTAAATACCTTTCAACGCGTAGTAGCACACGTCTATTCCGACCAAATCCATCAGCTCCAGGGGCCCCATGGGATGATTGGCTCCCAGTTTCATTGCGGCGTCGATGTCTTCGGGCCTCGCAATGCCGTTCTGCACCTGAAAAGCGCCCTCATTATACAGCAGGCACATAAACCTGTTCACAATAAAGCCCGGCACATCTTTCACCACAATAGCCGTTTTGCCTAGCGCCCTTGCCAATTCCAGGGCGGCGCTGATTGTCTCCTCGGCGGTTTTCTCCCCTCTGACGATCTCTACCAATCTCATCAGGGGCACCGGGCTGAAAAAATGGGTGCCCAAGACTTTTTCCGGGCGGCCGGTGACCGCGGCTATTTCCGTAATGCTCAGGGTCGAGGTGTTGGACGCCAGGAAAGCGCCCGGACCCGCCACCCTGTCCAGTTCCCGAAATATGTTTTTTTTGACATCCATCCGCTCAGTAGCGGCTTCAATGACGAAACAGGCGTCCTTAAGTGCTTCCTCCAAATTTGCCGTGCCTTTCAAGTTCCTCAGCATGTCCTCAAGTTGTTCCGGGCCTAGTTTGCCCTTATCGACCTTTTTTTGTAAAAAGGTGCGGATGGTGGCCATGCTTTTTTCGATGGAGGCTTCCGCGATGTCATAAACCGCAACTTCCATGCCCCCTTCCAGGGCCACCTGGGCTATTCCTGTTCCCATCAAGCCCGAACCAACAACAGCCAATTTTTTCACCATTCTTTACAACAACCCTTTCCAAAGTGATTTTCCCTTGGTGATGGGCGTGACCATTCCGATTTCCAGGTTTAGCAGCATTATGGCTGCAAAATGAATGGGATCGACCCCAAAGGTAACCATTTTGCCGGCCACCGCCCCCGCTTCGGTGGGAGCCTTCTTCCTTATAACTTACATTTGTCCAAGCAGATCCGGTTTTAATTGGAGCTTCCCCAGCAGCTCCCTGTTAACCAGGTTGGTGGGGTAATACCCCTGCAATACCTGCGCCACCTGCTCGGCGGCCCCTCTTTGCAGGGCCTGGGCCGACTCTTCCGAGTACCAGGCATAATGCGGGGTGACGATCACATTATCCATAGCCAATAAAGGGTTGCTTCTGTCAATCGGCTCCACCTCGGCCACATCCAGGGCAGCGCCGGCAATCAACCGGTCTTGCAAGGCTTTGATCAGGTCGGCTTCTTTTATCACCGGGCCGCGGCTTACATTGATCACCAGGGCGGTGCGTTTCATCTTTCGGAATATATCAATATTGAACATGTATTGTGTTTTCTCTGATAACGGTACATGGACGGATATAAAATCGGATTCCGCGACCAGCTCATCGAATCCCACCAGCCTGGCATTCCACCTGGCTGCTTGTTCCGGTTTGACAAACGGGTCATAGGCGATTATTTCCATTCCAAATCCGGCGCTTTTCTCCGCCACCCGGCGGGCAATGTTGCCAAAACCGGCTAAGCCAAGCTTTTTCCCTTTTATCCTGTAGATTGGCTTGGCAACTTTATAATCCCAGAATTTTTCCTTGACCGCGCTGTTAGCCAAACACAGTTTTCTGGCCAGGGCCAACAGCAGCGTCAGGGTATGATCCGAAACCTCTTCCAAACAGTAATCCGGGACATTGGCCACGCAAATGCCCCTCTCTGTCGCGGCCTGGACATCGATTTTGTCCACGCCGATGCTGTATGTCGCGATGACTCGGCATTTCTCCAGGTTGTCAATCACCCGCCTGGTTATTTTTGCGTACTGCACAATCAAGCCGTCGGCATCGCGCGCGGCTTCAATAACTTCATCCTCAGTCTTGCATTGGAACGTGTCGACGAACTCGGCCCCCAGACTTTCAATTATGCCACGTTCCAGCGACAGCGATTCATATTCATAATCAGTCACAACAACCTTCTGGCGTTTCACAGCAAATACCCCTTTATCTTGAAAAGAATGGTCAAGTATTACTGCCTATCGATATTGGCCAGTTTTCTTGCTATGGCCTTCTTGTGTTCCCAGTTTGCCTCGCGCTGGATCATCACGCGCATCGCCTGGGGGGATCCCGCCCCGTGCATCGATTCGGCAAGGGCTGTGCCGCCGGTCATGTTCTCCAGCAGCCTGGCCATCCTGATCCGTTCCTCGGTGCAATATTTTGGATTGGCCGCAAAATATTTATCGATGTACCCTCTGGTTTCTTCCGACCTATACTCCGCTTCATACGGCAGGGTGGCGATAAAACCCCCGGCAATATCGTGGGCCAGCCTGGATATTTCATACATGGTGCGGGTGCAGTTGAGCTTGACGGTATTGGCCAACAGGGTATCCACATAGTAGCTGCCCGCCTCGGTTTTGCGCCCCTCGGCCGAGCAGGCCAGCGAACAGCTATACATGGTCTCGGCCAGAAACACCATTTCCACCAGTTTGTCTCTAATGTGCGACGCTTTCAGAACCCCGTTATACTCGGCCATGGAAGCAGCCGCCCCGATGATCACGTCGGCCAGGCCCACCTTGCAGCCGCCATAATTCTGCCGGTGGTATGCGGCGAAAGTCTCAACGTATTCCTGGGCGAATTGGTATTCGCCGCACATAAAGACGCGTTCCCAAGGCACAAAAACATCGTTCAGTATGGTGAGGGTCTCCCCGCCGACAATGGCAAACTTTGAGTTTCCGCAGTCGATGTCGCCGTCCAGCCTCCGTTCGTCATTGGTCTGGCGTCCGAACAGGTGGACCACTCCGGGCGCGTCAACCGGAATGGCTGCAGCAACGGCGTAGTCAGCATCTTCCGGCCCCAGGTTCGTTGTCGGGAGGATAATCATTTCGTGCGAGTTTACCATGCCTGTCTGGTGGGCTTTTGCGCCCCTAACCACTATCCCGTCCTTCCTTTTCTCGACAATATGGACATATAGGTCCGGATCCGCCTGCTGGGACGGCTTCTTGCTGCGGTCGCCCTTGGGATCAGTCATGGAGCCGGCAATCATCAAATCGTTTTCTTGAACATATTGGATGTACTTTTTTATTCGCGCATGGTAATCGGTGCCAAAGGCCTTGTCGATCTTGTACGTGGTGATGAACGTGGAATTCAAGGCATCAAAGCCAACGCATCTCTGGTAGCAGGTCCCGGTATATTGGCTGATCATGCGCATCATTTTGACTTTTTTCACTAAATCGTCCGTGCTTTGATGTATATGGGTGAAGCGGTTTATCCGTTTGCCGGTCAGACTTGATTTCGCGGTCATCAAATCTTCATGTTGGGGATTAAGAGCCAATTCATAAGTCATAGCCGCAGCGTTTACATGCGGCCTGGTCATGGGATCGTCGGCCACGCTCTCTATTTTCCTGCCTTTGCAATAAATCACGGGCTTCAACCTTCTCAGGCTCTCAATATATTGTTCTTTGCCCATCATAGCGGTCATCCCTCCGTTAGGTTTACGAAATTTGTCAGTATTTTCCATTCCCGGTCACGGTGCTCTTCAATCACCCGGATGTCGTCATCCGTCAAATGTTTAAACCTTTTTTGAATCTTCAGGTACTCGCTTGCCGGCTTAAACCTGGCGGGCTTCAGATTTATGGACACTCTTCCCTGTTCGTATTCCGCCAAATACCACAGCCCTGTTTGGACGGCCAGCCGTCCGACCTCGACGGTCTTTTCCGGCGGGAATCCCCATCCTGTCGGGCAGGGCGCCTGGACATGGATAAACTTCGGCCCGCGGATCGACCTGGCCTTGTCGATCTTGTTCAACAGATCCATGGGATACGAAGCGCTCGCCGTGGCGCAGTATGGTATGCGGTGGGCGATCATGATTTCGAAGAGGTTTTTTTTGAATTGCCTGTGCCCCGTGCTTTGCTGGCCGACAGGGGTCGTCGAAGTCCACGCGCCGTAAGGCGTTAACCCGCTCCGCTGAATGCCGGTGTTCATATAGGCTTCGTTGTCATAACAGATGTACAGGAAGTCGTCCCCCCGTTCAACGGCCCCGGAAAGCGCCTGCAGGCCGATATCCGCCGTCCCGCCGTCGCCGGCAATCCCCAGCACATTAATCCCCTCCAGGCCCTGAGCTTTATAACCCGCAGATATACCCGAAAGCACTGCGGCTGTTGCTGGGAAAGCGCTGGTCATGCTGTTGGTAAAAAAGGACATCTGCGGGTAAATTGTAGTCACTGAAGACATGCAGCTCGCCGGCAGCGTTACGGTTGTTTTTCTTCCCAGGATTTTCATCGCCAGGCGGGCGACGATCCCGGCGCCGCAACCCTGACACAGCTTGTGCCCGTAGAGCAATTCTTCATCCGTCAATTCGCTGATCTTCACCATGTTTGCCACCTCAGCCCTGGATACTGTATTTCCGGCACATTCTCACCCTCTGCAATCCGCCTCAATTGTTCGTACATGCTTTCAATATACTCCTGTTTAATATCCCTGCCCGAAATGCCCGCGATGAAGTTTATCGTCCGGACTGAAACTCCGGGGGTATACAAGGCCGACCTTATTTCCGAATACAGGGCGCCTTCGTAACCAAAGCTAATGTCTCGATCGATAACCCCTACCGCTTTCATCTTTTTTCCCAGTTCCCGGAAATACTCCTTGGGAAACGGCCGGAATGAACGCACTTTGACCAACCCAACTTTATGCCCCCGGTCTCGCAGCCTTTCGGCCACAATCCTTGCCGTGCCGGCAACGCTGCCCATAGCCACAAGAACGCAATCGGCGTCCCGGACGTTGTATTCATCGACCAGCCCGCCATAACAGCGTCCTGTTAGCCGGCCATATTCCCGGTCGGCTTCGGCAATTATTCTTTGGGCCGCGCCCATGGCCTCTTGCTGCTGGTATCGGAATTCGGTCTGCCATTCGGGCGGCGCCGTGAAGCAAAGGCTCTTTGGTTTCTCAAAGGAAAAGGCATTTACTGGTTTGAAGGGCCCCAGGTACCCGTCCACGATCTCCTGGGCCGGTATCTCAACATTTTCATAGGTGTGAGTCAATACATAACCGTCGAGGTTGACCATTACCGGGGTCAGCACCCTGCTGTCTTCAGCGATGCGGTACGCTTGAATCAGGGTGTCCAGGGCCTCCTGACAGTTTTCGACATACAGTTGTATCCAGCCGGAATCCCGTTGCGAGATCGAATCCCGGTGATCGCCGAAAATATTCCACGGAGCCGCCACCGTCCTGTTGGCATTAGCCATTACGACCGGGAACCTGCTCCCACTTACGTAATGGAGCATTTCGCACATGTACAGCAGCCCCTGGGAGGAAGTGGCCGTAAATGTGCGCACGCCCGACATCGAAGCCCCCATCACCGCAGCCAGGGCGCTGTGCTCGCTTTCAACCAGCAGGAACTGGGCCCTCATCTCGCCGGCCGCCACATAATCGGAGATCTTTTCGACAATCACTGTCTGGGGAGTAATGGGATACGCCGCCACCACATCGGGCCGGCACAGCCTGGCCGCTATAGCTACCGCTTCTCCTCCCGATATAAAAGCCCGTTTCCTGTCAGGCGCATTCATTGCCTTTCACCTTCTTTGACCATTGTTATGGCTTTGACCGGGCATTCATAGGCGCAAATGCCGCACCCCTTGCAATAGTCATAATCTATCTCCAGGCGGTCCCCCGATTTGTCGATAGCGCCATCCGGGCATAGCAGCCAGCAAATCAAGCATTTCTTGCACATGTCAAGGTCAATGGCCGGCCTGAAGGTCCGCCACCCGGAGTTTACATCGATCAGTACCCCGGCGTACGAACCGGGGCCCAGAGGCATTTCTTCCTTGGCCGACGGGTATTTGTACCCGTTGAGAGCTTTAGGCTTGTTCATGGTTTTCCTCCTGCCACAGTTTCAAAAGCTATGCCGGCCGCTTTTTTGTTTTGCGCTCTTATTTCAGCCGGCAAAAATTCGTCAATCGCATCGCACACGTTCTGGAGACCAACGAATCCTGTCGCCCCCGCCACGGCTCCCAGCATAACCGTGTTGGCGATTGGGGCTCCCAATGTTTCCATTGCTATTGTGGTGGCATCCAGCGTCAGGACGTTGGCGCGCAAATTGAAATCTTGGGGGGCTTTGGTTGAATTGATGATCATAATGCCGTTGTCTTTCAGGCCTTTGGCCACATCGACAGAATCAATCAGGGTTTCATCAAGCACCGCTATGCAGTCGCAGCTGTATACCTGGCTGTGGTCATGGATCGGCCCGTCTGCTATGCGGGTGAATCCCAGCACCGGCGCCCCTCTTCTTTCTGGTCCGAAGGAAGGGAAGGCTTGAGCGTAATTGCCGTTTTTGCATGCAGCCAGTCCAAGCAATATGGCCGCCGTAAAGCTCCCGTGCCCCCCCCTGCCGTGCCATCTTATTTCTTTCATTCAGGCTACCTCCTTGTTCGGTCGGTGTACAGGCGAATCAAACCGGAAATGTCAACGCAATTTTGGTTTATTTTTTTGTATTGTGATATCTATTATCACTTTATACAACAAGGTATCAATTGTCAATATGATATTTATTATCATAATATAAAAAATGATAGCCCTTGTTAGACAAGGGCTATCATTTTTTTCTCGCGGCAAGGACGGGTTGGCCATCATGAGGTCTCAGGTGCCGGCGCAACATCCGGCATTGCCGCCTAAAGGTCGGCCACCATAAACCGGGCCTTCGCTTCCGCGGCAATCGCGCCGTCATCCAGCACGGCCCGGGCCTCGGTATCGATCACTCTCCCCTTTCGCCCGGTTATCCAGGCTTCAAACCGCACCGGCCGGTGAAGGGGAATGTGGGTGCGGAAGCGCACCTCCAGCCGGGCCGTGAAGGCCATTAGTCCCAGGGCGCTGATGGAGCGGGACATCACCTCGTCCAGAACCGTACTGGTAATCCCGCCGTGCACAATACCGGGGTACCCCTGGTAAACCTCGCCGGGTACAAAGGTCGTGCACACCTTTTCTCCTTCCTTGAAAAACTTCAGCTTCAATCCCTGCGGGTTGAGTTCGCCGCAGACGAAGCAGTGATGGTTGTAATCAAACATGGCCTGACACCACCCCGTTCCTCAGCAATAGCCAAGGTCTTGTAAAAATTTAACGACTGCCGCAAAGACAAGGGGGCGTTCGCAGCCCAGCGTAATGACATGCCCCGATTCTTCAAGCCATACCAGCTTCTTGCTGCGGCTGCCGAGACTCTCAAAAATATGGCTGGCGCTTTCCGGCCTTACCACGGCATCGGCCCTGGATTGCAAAATCAAGGCCGGCGCGCTGATGAAAGCCAGTTCCTCTTTGACCAGCTCAATCAACTGCATGAGCGACGCAAAAGCCTTCATGGGGATAACCCCGTAGGAAAACCTGCCTTCAGCCTCATCCCTGGCAATTTCCTGCGGGGTTTTATTCTTGGGATAATATTCCGCCTTGTATTGCAGGTGCTCACCGGCCCTGGAATCCGCCAGGAACACCGGAGCGCTGAAGGCTACCATCCCTTCCACCCGGTGATTCCGGGCCAGGTGCAGGACCAGCGTCCCCCCCATCGATAGTCCCATCGGCACGACCGGTATACCGCCATACTCGTTTTTGATCCGCAGGTATTCCGCTTCCACGGCGCCGTACCAGTCCTGCCAGACGGTGTTGTTAAGTTCCCGGGGCGAAGTCCCATGTCCGGGAAGCAATATCCCTGAAACGCCGTAGCCCTGGTCCCGGAGATATTCACCGAGAACGCGCATGTCGCCGGGAGAGCCGGTAAAACCATGCACCAGCAGGCAAAACAATTTATGTCTGCCTTCCCAAAAAAACGGCTCGGCATTGCGGTGTACCACTTTCGCCATGGTACCATCACCCCTGCCCGAGATCGCGGTGCGCTTCCCTCAGCATTTCCCTCACCGGCAGGGAATACGGACACCTGGCCTCGCAAAGCCCGCAGTCCTGGCAGGCCCCCGCGTTGACCGGCAAGCCGCGGTAGCGGCTCCTGGCCCACTCCGGCATACCGTACCGCCGGAAGTAGCCGTGAAAAATAAACACGCTGGCGATATCAACGCCGTGCGGACAGGGCTTGCAGTATTCGCAACGCCGACAGAAGCGGTTCCCCAATTCTTTTGTTTCTTGCTGCAACAAATCCTCCTCGCACCGGTCGAGATGCTTGCGCTGCTCAAACAGCGCCGCGTTTTGCTTGACCTGCTCCAGGGTGTCCATGCCGGGTATAATGGTGGATACGTCCGCAGCCAGCAAAAACCGCAGCGCCAGGTCCGGCCTGGAAAAAGCGCCGCCGGCCAGCGGCTTCATCACTATTATTCCCAACCCTTCCCGGCGGGCCAGCGGCAGCAGCTCTTCTTCCGCCTGGCGTTCGAGAAAATTGTAAGGCACTTGGACTGTATCAAACAGGCCGGTTTTAACCGCTTCAACAACGGCCTGCGGCTGGTGGCCGCTCAACCCGATAAACCTTATTTTCCCTTCCTCCCGTGCCCGGTGAAGCGCTTCCAGCGCCCCGCCTGGCGCCGTTATTTTCTCCAGGTCCTCCACGCTGCGCACGTTATGGCACTGGTACAAATCTATGTGCTCCACGTCCAGTTCTTGCAGGCTCCGTTCTATATCGTCCCGCATCTTATCCGCTGAGCGAGCCATGGATTTTGTAGCCAGGATCACCTTATCCCGGTGGCCCTGGATGCCCTGCCCTATTTTGCGCTCGCTGTCGCTGTAAGCCCGCGCTGAATCAAAAAAGTTGATGCCCAGTTCGATGGCCGCACGGATAACCATGGCCGCTTCATTTTCCGGCACACGCTGGATGGGGATGCCCCCAAAACCCAACAGCGACACGCGCAGGTTTGTCCTGCCCAGAGTCCGGTATTCCATTCCGGTCGTACCTCCTCCCCAAAAAGGCCATATCCTCAACCATACATAACCATGCCCCATACATTACCATATCATTATAACATAATGGAATAAAGCGTGGCGATCACGAATCAACGCAAGTTCCGCACCAGCATCAGCATATGTGTCGTACCCCCGTCAGCAACGGCAAAAAGCCCCCCGATTGCCGGAGAGCTTTTGACCTGCATTTTCCGACTTCCAGCCGGCCCGCTACATGAACAGGGGAGCAAAAACAAGCGAAACTATGGTCATCAGCTTGATCAGGATGTTCAGCGACGGCCCGGAGGTATCCTTGAACGGGTCGCCGACCGTGTCGCCGTTAACCGCTGCGGCGTGAGCCGGCGATCCTTTGCCGCCGAAATTGCCGGCCTCAATAAACTTCTTGGCGTTGTCCCAGGCACCGCCGGCATTGGCCATCATTACGGCTACCAGGAACCCCGAAGCGGTGGCCCCGGCCAGCATGCCGCCCAGGGCTTCCTTGCCCAGCCCGGGTAAAAGTCCAACCGCCAGCGGGGCAAGCACGGCCAGCATTCCCGGCACGATCATCTCCCTGATGGCGGCGCCGGTGCTGATGCGCACGCAGTTGGCATAATCGGGCTTGGCGCTTCCTTCCATCAGCCCCGGTATGGTTTTGAACTGCCTCCGGACCTCCTCGATCATTTCAAATGCGGCCCGGCCCACGGCGCGCATGGTCATGGAAGAAAACAGGTAAGGGAGCATGGCGCCCAGGAACAACCCTGCCACCACCGAGGGATTCAGCAGGTCGATCTGCTTGATCCCGGCCGCTGCGGTGTAGGCGGAAAACAGCGCCAGGGCGGTCAAAGCCGCCGAACCGATGGCGAAGCCTTTGCCGATGGCGGCGGTGGTATTGCCCACGGCATCAAGCGAATCTGTTATCTTCCTCACTTGCGGTTCGAGATGGGACATCTCGGCGATCCCGCCGGCATTGTCGGCCACCGGCCCGTAAGCGTCAACCGCCACGACCATGCCCGTGGTGGAAAGCATCCCTACGGCCGCCAGCGCAATGCCGTACAGACCGGCGAACTTGTAAGCGATCAGGATGGCCAGGACGATCACCACGATGGGCCAAGCAGTGCTAAGCATCCCGGTGGCGAAACCGGTTATGATATTTGTAGCTGCGCCGGTCTGCGAGGACTTGGCTATTTCCTTAACCGGCTTGTAGTCGCCCGAAGTGTAGTACTCGGTAATCTTACCGATCACCACGCCGGCCAGTAAACCGGCCACCGTGGCCACAAACACTCCTGTCCCCGTAACGCTGCCCGTGTCAGGAAGCAGCCTGGTGGCCAGCAGGTAGGTAGCAACTACTGACAAAAGCGCCGCCACATAAGTTCCCATGCTCAGGGCCTTTTGGGCGTTGGCTCCTTCGCCCGTCCTGACGAAGAATGTGCCGACGATCGAGGCAAGCACGCCGGCCGCGGCAATAAGCACCGGCAAAACGATCCCGTTGCGCCCCAGCCCCAGCGACACCGCCAGCGCCATGCCGGCAATGATTGAACCGACATAAGACTCGAACAGGTCGGCGCCCATCCCCGCCACATCGCCGACATTGTCGCCGACGTTGTCCGCGATGACCGCCGGGTTGCGCGGATCGTCCTCCGGGATGCCGGCTTCCACTTTGCCGACCAGGTCGGCCCCGACATCGGCTGCCTTGGTATAAATACCGCCGCCGACGCGCCCGAACAGGGCGATGGAACTGGCGCCCAGGGCAAAGCCGTTAACTACGCTGGGGTTATCAAATATGTAAGTTACAATGCCAAGACCCAACAGACCAAGTCCGACCACCGACATGCCCATTACAGCGCCCCCGGAAAAGGCTACGCCCAGCGCCTTGTTGACGCTCTCCCGGGCGGCGTTGGCCGTCCTGACGTTGGCCCTGGTGGCCACGTTCATCCCGATGTAGCCGGCTGTAACAGAGCAAACCGCACCCGCAACAAAAGCGACAGCGGTTTCCGGCTGCAGGCTTTCGGCCCCCGGCGTCAGAATGCCGGCCGCCACTATGAACGCTGCCACCCCAACGACAAACCACACCAGAGTCCTGTACTCGCGGAACAGGAAGGCCATGGCCCCCTCGTGAATGGCCTCCGCGATCTCCTGCATCGTTTCGTTGCCGGGGCTCACTTTGTAAATCCTTTTTGCCAGGTAATAGGCAAACAAAAGGGCCACCACCCCTGCCAAAGGCGCCCAAAACGTGAAGTTCATTTCTTTCTTTCCTCCTTAAACAGGTTCTCCTCCAACTAAATTCTAGATGATGGATAGGGCAATGGTCAGTACGATGAAAGAAACGGCAAAAATCAGCGACAGCCTGCTCAGGAAATCATCCAGGCCTTTCTTTTTGCCAAAGATGTTCTCAGCTCCGCCGGCAATTGCACCCGACAGGCCGGCGCTTCTCCCGGACTGGAGCAGGACCGTGGCAATAAGTCCGCAAGATGAAATCACCTGTAAAATCAACACGGCGGTTTTCAAGTCCGCACACCCCCTTTTTGCCAATCAACAGTGATATTTTATCACAACAAGAATTGTGATACAACTTGAAAAGCAGGGCGTGACAGTCCTGTCAGTTTTCCGCCGCCGGAAAAAAACCGGCCTTCTTGCTATTCTCTCAGGTTGTAAAAAACCTTGCGGCCTTTAAACACGGCGGCTTCGTCCAGTTCTTCCTCTATCCTCAGCAGCTGGTTGTACTTGGCCACCCGTTCGGTGCGCGACGGCGCCCCCGTCTTGATTTGCCCCGCGTTCACCGCTACCACCAGGTCGGCGATGGTTACGTCCTCGGTTTCTCCGGACCGATGGGAAACGACCGTTGTGTAGCCGGCCTGCTTGGCCATTTCAATGGTGTTGAGGGTCTCAGTCAGGGTGCCGATCTGGTTCACTTTGATCAGGATGCTGTTGGCCACTCCCATCCGGATACCTTTTTCCAGCTTTTCGGTATTGGTGACAAACAGGTCGTCGCCTACGATCTGGATCTTCCTGCCCAGTTCCGCCGTCAGGTGCTGCCATCCCTCCCAATCGTCCTCGGCCAGCCCGTCTTCGATAGAGATGATCGGGTACCTGCCGGCAAGCGCCGCATAGTATTCCACCATTTGGGCCGAAGATTTGGTCAGCCCTTCGCCTGCCAGGCAATAGGCCCCGTCGCGGTACAACTCGTTGGCCGCCGTATCTATGGCCAGGCCGACATCCTCTCCCGGCTTGTAGCCGGCCCGGTGGATGGCTTCAACAATGACTTCCAGGGCTTCCTCGTTGGAGCTCAGGTTGGGTGCAAAACCACCCTCATCGCCGACTGCCGTGTTATACCCCTTTTTCTTCAGAACGCCTTTCAGGCTCTGGAACACTTCCGCGCCAATCCTGAGCGCCTCGGCGAATGACGAGGCCCCTACAGGAGCGACCATAAATTCCTGGATGTCTACGTTGTTGTCGGCATGCTTGCCGCCATTGAGGATGTTCATCAGCGGTACGGGCAGCACCCGGGCATTGGTGCCTCCTATGTACCTGTACAACGGCAGCCCCGTATAAGCAGCCGCTGCCTTGGCCACAGCCAGTGAGACGCCCAGCACGGCGTTGGCCCCCAGTTTGCTCTTGTTGGGGGTCCCGTCCAGTTCGATCAGCCGGCCGTCAATGCCTGCCTGGTCAAGGGCGTCGGCATCCAGCAGAGCCGGGGCAATTACGGTGTTGATGTTGGTAACAGCCTTCATCACCCCTTTGCCCAGGAAACGCTTTTCGTCCCCATCCCTCAACTCCACGGCCTCATAAGCGCCGGTCGAGGCGCCGGACGGCACGGCAGCCCTGCCGAACGAGCCGTCCTCGAGCGTCACGTCTACTTCGACGGTGGGGTTCCCGCGGGAATCCAGAATCTCACGGGCATAAATGTCGACAATCGCGCTCATCTACGTTTTCCTCCCTTTCGTTTGTCCATTATTCTTTATTCTTTGACGATCAGGCTTTCGCCGGTCATTTCCGCCGGTTTTTCGATACCCATCAGGTCCAGCACGGTGGGCGCAATGTCTTGCAGGCTGCCGTTGCGGAGCCGCTTTCGTTGAGCGCTGCGGGCTGCCAGGATAACCGGGACCACATTGCAGGTGTGAGCGGTAACGGGGTGGTGGGTTTCCAGGTCCAGCATGCACTCGGCATTGCCGTGATCGGCGGTTATCAGGCAGGCCCCGCCTTGTTCCAAAACCTTTTCCACAACCCTTTGCAGGCAGCAGTCAACAGTTTCAACCGCTCTGACCGCCGCCTCGTACTGTCCCGTATGTCCAACCATGTCGGGGTTGGCGTAATTAATGACAACCAGGTCGTAGCCCCGCCCCTCAATCATTTCCACCGCCTTGCCGGTGATCCCGGGCGCGCTCATTTCAGGCTGCAGGTCATAGGTCGCTACCTTGGGCGAAGGGATGAGTACCCGGTCTTCGCCCGGGTAGGGCTCTTCCCGCCCGCCGTTAAAAAAGAAGGTCACATGAGCATATTTCTCGGTCTCGGCGATCCTGAGTTGTTTCAGCCCTGCTTTGCTAACGACTTCCCCCAAGGTGTTATCGAGGTTCTGGGGCGGGAAAGCTACCGGGGCCTCCAGGGCTGCATCGTACTGGGTGAAGCAGACATAGTGGAGGTCCAGGAAACCGCCGGGCCGGGCGAAAGCCTTAAAGCCGGGGTCGGTGAAAGCGTAGCTTATCTGCCTGGCCCGGTCCGCCCGGAAATTGAACATGATCATCACGTCCCGGGCCCTGACCAGCCCTACCGGCCTGCCCTCCCCGTCCACGATGACCGTGGGCGGCACAAATTCATCGGTCAAATCCATCTGATAGGCCCGGTCCAAAGCCTCCAGGGCCGTCCTGGCCGCAAGGCCTTCACCGGTCACCATCGCCCGGTAGCCCTTCTCCACCCTTTCCCAGCGCTTGTCACGATCCATAGTGTAATAGCGCCCCGTCACGGTCGCAATTTTCCCAGTGCCAAGATCCTTCATTTTCTTTTCCAGGGCTCGCAAATAGTCCGCTGCATTGGCTGGCGGCACGTCCCGGCCGTCCAGCAGGGCATGGACGAACACCTTGTTCAGCCCACTCGCGGCTGCCATCTCCAGCAGGGAAAAGAGGTGATCGATATGGCTGTGCACGCCGCCATCCGAGAGCAGCCCCATCAAGTGCAGGCTCTTGTCCCCCCGGGCGGCTTTGCCCATCGCTTCCGACAAAACCGGGTTCCTCTGGAACTCGCCGGTCCTGATGGCCCTGTTTATTCTTGTCAGTTCCTGGTAAACGATCCTCCCCGCCCCGATGTTGAGGTGCCCCACCTCCGAGTTACCCATCTGCCCTTCTGGCAGCCCGACGCTCTCGCCCGATGCTTCCAGCACGGCATGTGGGTACTGCACCCGCAAGCTGTCAAAACAGGGCTTGCGGGCGGCGGCTATGGCGTTTCCCTTGTCTGCTGCGGACACTCCCCAGCCGTCGAGGATAACCAGCACTGCCGGTCGGTATGTCATTTTTTCTCCTCCTCGTGCGGACGGTTAATAGGCTGCTGCAGCGGTCTTGACGATTTCCAAAAAAGGCCCGCATTCCAGGCTGGCTCCGCCGACCAGAGCCCCGTCGATGTTTGTTTCTCGGAAATAATCGCCGGCGTTGTCCGGCTTGACGCTGCCCCCGTACTGGATCCGTATGGCATCGGCCGCCTTACTTCCGTACTCTCTTCGCACCAGCTCCCGGATAAACCCGATGGTCTCCTCCGCGTCGGCGGCGGTGGCGTTAACCCCCGTGCCGATGGCCCACACCGGCTCGTAGGCGATGACCATCCCGGCAACGTCGCGGTCTTCCACCCCGGCCAAAGACCCCAGCAGCTGGTCTTCGCAGACTTGTCCCGTCCGGCCGCTTCTCCTCTCTTCCAGCGTCTCGCCGATGCAGAGCACGGGTATGAGGCGGTGGGCCAGCGCAGACTTGACCTTTTCATTGATAAAGGCGTTGGTTTCACCGAAAATGCGGCGGCGTTCGGAATGGCCCACGATGACATGGCTGCACCCGGCGTCGAGCAGCATCAGGGGCGATATTTCTCCGGTGAAGGCCCCCTTTTCCGCCGGGTGCATGTTTTGCGCGCCCAGCTTGATCCCCGTCCCGCTCAGGGCTTCTTTGATCGCGGCCAGGGCGGTGAACGGCGGGAAGATCACTACTTCCACCCGCCGGAATATTTGCCGGTCAGCCGGCAGTGCAGCGACAAAAGCCCTGGCCTCTTCCAGGGTTTTATGCATCTTCCAGTTCGCACCGATAACGGGCTGGCGCATGGCATCAATCTCCTCCTTGGCTTCTCACTTTTCCTGTAGGACCGCCACGCCCGGCAGGGCCCTGCCTTCCAGGAACTCCAGCGACGCCCCGCCACCGGTTGAAACGTGGTATATCCGGTCAGCCAGGCCGGTTTTTTCAACAGCGGCAACCACATCGCCCCCACCAATAACTGTTTTGGCTTGGGCCTCGGCCACCGCCTTCGCAATTTCATTCGTCCCGCGGGCAAACTTCTCAAATTCATATACCCCAAGCGGGCCGTTCCAAAAGACCGTCCGGGCCCGGCCGATGGTCCGGGCATAGGTCTTGACCGTCTCCGGCCCGATATCCATAATCATCCAGTCGGCAGGTATGTTGTCGACCTGCACCACCCTGGCTTGGGCCTCGGCCGAAAACTTGTCCGCCGCCACCACGTCTCCCGGCAGGAGCATTTCTTTGCCGGCCGCGGCAGCTTCCCGCAGGATGCTATCCGCATCGGCAATCCGGTCCTCCTCTACCAGGGATTTGCCTGTTTCCTTGCCGCTGGCCTTAAGCAGGGTGTTGGCCATCCCCCCTCCGATCAGCAGGGCATCGACCTTCTTCATCAACCTGTTCATCACGGGAAGCTTGTCGCTGATCTTGGCCCCGCCCATGATCACGACGAACGGCCTGTCCGGGGCATCGGCGATCTCGGATAAAACCCGCAGCTCCTTTTCCAGCAAAAACCCGGCTACAGCCGGCAGGAAACGGGCTACGCCCTCCGTGGAAGCATGCGCCCGGTGGGCGGCGCCAAAGGCGTCGTTGACGTAGATATCAGCCAGCCCGGCCAGCCTCCTGGCTAATTCCGGGTCATTCTTTTCCTCTCCCGGATAAAAGCGGCTATTTTCCAGCATGGCGACCTGCCCCGGCTTGATCTCCGAGCTGACCCGCGCGGACTCGTCGCCGCCGCAGTCGCCGGCGAACAGCACTTCCTGCCCCAGCAAGAAACCCAGGTGCTTGGCCAGCGGCCTGGTGCTCATTTCCGGCACCACCCGGCCTTTGGGCCGGCCCAGATGGGTCATGATAAGCACTGCGGCCCTGTTGTCCAGCAGGTACCTGATGGTGGGCAGGGCACAGACCATGCGCGTGTCGTCGGTGACTTCACCGTTTTCCAGGGGGACATTAAAATCAACGCGCAACAGGACCTTCTTGCCCTGCACGTCAATATCCCGAACCGTTTTTTTGTTCATTGCCGCGCCTCCATTTGGTTTTTTGCCGGCTACAGTCTTTCCGCAATATACCGGGCCAAGTCGACAACCCGGCAGGAATAGCCCCACTCGTTGTCATACCAGGCCACCACCTTGACCATGTTGCCGTCGATGACCATCGTCGATAACCCGTCGATAATCGACGAATGGGAATCACCGTTAAAATCCCTGGAAACAAGAGGTTCGTCCGAATACGCCAGGATGCCCCGCAGTTCATTTTCCGCCGCTTCTTTGAAGGCGGCATTGACTTCCTCGGCCGTGACCGAGCGTTCCAGTTCAGCGACGAAGTCCACTACCGATACATTCGGTGTCGGCACCCGCATGGCAAACCCGTTCAACCTGCCTTTCAGTTCAGGCAGCACCAGGGTTACGGCTTTGGCCGCCCCGGTAGTGGTCGGGATGATCGACATGGCCGCGGCCCTTGCCCTCCGCAGGTCCTTGTGCGGCAAATCCAGGATCTGCTGGTCATTGGTATAGGAGTGTACCGTGGTCATCAACCCGCGCCGCACCGTGAACCGGTCATGCAGGACCTTCACCAGCGGGGCCAGGCAGTTGGTGGTGCATGATGCATTGGAGATGATGTGGTGCCGTTGCGGGTCATATTTGTGCTCATTAACGCCCATCACCACCGTAATGTCCTCGCCTTTGGCCGGAGCTGAAATGATCACCTTTTTCGCCCCACCCTTAAGGTGCGCTCCGGCTTTTTCGGCTTCGGTGAACCGGCCGGTGGATTCGATGACAATATCCACTCCCAGCTCTTTCCACGGCAGCAAGGAGGGGTCTTTCTCCGCCAGGACTTTGATCTCTTTGCCGTTGACAGTGATCGCTCCTTCTTTCGCCTCGACGGTTCCTGCGAAACGCCCGTGAACCGAATCGTACCTCAACAGGTGGGCCAGGGTATTGGAATCGGTCAAATCGTTCACGGCTACAAAATCCAGGCCATTTTGCGCCAGAGCAGCCCTGAGCACGTTCCTCCCGATCCTCCCGAAACCGTTGATTCCCACTCTTTTCATGGTTGAATATGCCTCCTTACATTGTTTATTCAATCGCCGAGTATTTCCTTAATCCTTTCGGCTGCCCCCTGGTCGGTGAACAGGACATGCACAAACCCATTTTTTAGCACCGCCAGGATCGCCTCCGCCTTGCTGCTGCCGCCAGCCACCGCCGCCACCAGCTCAAGCCTGGACAGCTCCTCCAGGGTAGGTCCCACGGTGGGGGTTGCCGTCACTACCGAACCGTCGGCGGCAAAAAAACAGCCGAAAGCTTCGCCGGCCGGAGGTTTCCCCTTCCCGGCAAAAAGCTCGTGCCAGTCCAGGTCACGCCGCTTGGCCATGACCTGCGGTATGCCAATGCCGTGCAGCAACAGGTTGGCGCGTTTGGACAGGTTTATAACCTCCTGTACCTTATGGTCTGCCAGCAGACCCTCCAGCGCTCCGCCCAGAATCCCGTCCGGCACATGCAGCAGCCTGTAGGAAGCCCCCAGGCGCCGGGCAATGGCTGCCGCGATTGTGTTGGCCTGGATTTCAACGTCCTCGCCCAGGCCGCCGCGGGCCGGAACAACCAGCAGCTGCTTTTTACCATGGACCAGCGGCACATTCCGCGCCACTTCGGCCATCGTTGTTCCGCCGGTCACGGCGATTATCCATCCATCGCGCGCCGTATCCCGCAGAAAGCGGCCGACCGCTTTTCCCAGTTCACGCAGGGTAATGCGGTCCCGATCCGCGTCGCCGGGGACAATCACCACTCGTTTCAATCCCATTTTACAGCCGATGTAGTGCTCCAGCATCGACAGCCCCTGCACCCGGTGGAGCAGGTCGGCCAGCTGCGGCAGCAGCAATTCTCCCTCTTGGGTAAGATAAACCCCTGAGGAATCAGATACCAAAAGCTGCTGGTTTTTCAAAAAGTCAAGCTCGGCGCGGACCACCCTTTCGCCCATTGCTAGCTGTTCCGCCAGCAAACGCCGGCCGATTGGCTGGCTGAAACTTACAGCCCGGAGTATATTATACCGCCGTTCCAACAAAACTATTATCTCTGGCGCCAACTTTGCCAGCAGGTCGGCCATCTCCGCCAATAAAAGCCCCCCTGGGTCATTTTATGTCCCGCTATTACCATATTCTGTCCCGTTATTCGGGCAGATAACCGTTTGCTCCGGCAATTGCCGCGGCAACGACCTTTTCCCCGCATCTCGCTATTATTACTGTAGCAAATATGCCTGCGGATTACAAGATGTTTTCCAAATTTTTACCTGGCCCTGCTCCCGCGCCACAGGCAAGGCGATGCGGTCTGGCGCTGGCTTCAATGATATCTGGACAGCGGATAGAACACCGCGGACAAAAAAATAAACACCCCCAGGTTAATCAGGTGGAATTTTGCCAAATACCCGGAAGCCGGATATTCTTTGCTGTATATTTTAAAGGATATAAGGCTCGCCAACGAAGCGATGATGGTCCCCATCCCTCCAACGTTGACGCCCCACAACAGTTCGCGGTAGTTGGCCGAGAAATTGGCCAGCAAGACTGCGGCCGGAACATTGCTTATGACCTGGGAGGCCAAGGCCCCCCACAGGAAAGTGCTGCCTTCTCCCGCCAGCAGCCCGGAAATCGCTCCGTTTATCGCCGGCAGACGCGAAATGTTATCAACAAAGATGAAAAAAGCAACAAAGGTCCCCAGCAGGAAATAGTCGACTTTGAGCAAAATATCCTTGTCCAGGCAAAAAACAAGCACCAACGTCGCCCCAAAAACCGCCCTGTAATCTATGAACCGCAGTATAGACAGCACCACCAGCCCAAAAAACAGTCCATAAATCATTCGCCGCCCGCCGTTTTGCCTTGACGCCGAAAGCAGGCTGGGCCCTACCATGCCCTGGTTATAATAAACGGTTTTGGACGGCACCATCAGCAGCATCAAGCCTAGAGCCCCAAAGCCCAGGACCACCAGCGGCACTAGCGTGACCATAAATTCCAAGTTTCCAATATGATAAAACTCATACAGAAACAAATTCTGGGGGTTGCCCATCGGCGTAAGGCTGCTGCCCAAATTGGCCGCCAGCGTTTGATAGATCACTATCCAGGCCGGATTAAACCGGCAGCGTTTGGATATTAAAACCGTCAGCGGGACCATGGTCAGCAAGGCGACATCATTGGTGACGAACATCGCCATGATCCCGGTAACCAATACCAGAGACAAGCTCAAATACCTGAGGCGATTGACCCTGGAAACCAGCGACAGCGATATGATGTCCAGGACATGGTATTTTTCAAGGGCCACAATAACCGTCATCAGGTTAAACAGCGCAATGATTACTTTCCAGTCTATCGCCTGCCAATCAGGATGGCAAAAACAAGATGACAGGGCTGCTGCCATGATGGATATGATGAAGACCGGTTCACGGACAACTAGTGCATATACTGCCTGCCGCATATGCTGCTCCTCAACAACTGTTCTCAGATGTCAATAATAGCACAAGGATACAAGAAATCAAGCTGTATATAAACCCGGACAGCGAATCAGATTAGCGAATCAGATTCAGTAAATTCAGTACCGCTTGCGGGAACCGGTGCTGGGTATGCCCATTTCTTCCCGGTATTTGGTGACAGTGCGGCGGGCGATCCTGATGCCGCGGGCGTTGAGTATGTCGGCCAGCTTTTGGTCACTGTACGGCTT
>Ga0067045_1002557_pt1 | contig 78216 bp, 76 predicted proteins | sample TerdegcTABiofilm_FD_59184 | JGI IMG/M metagenome (GOLD analysis project Ga0067045, IMG submission 59184) | Combined Assembly of (Gp0054472, Gp0054536) Wastewater bioreactor microbial communities from Singapore -Terephthalate degrading... | reverse complement strand
TTGCTGGGCCAGCTCGAGCCGAGCCGCGGGCTGGTCAAGGGCGGCACCAACCTGGAAGTGGCCTATTTCGATCAGTACCGCGAACAGCTCGATCCCGAGCAGACAGTGGTGGACAACGTGGGGGAGGGCAAGCAGGAAGTGATGGTGCGCGGCCGCTCCCGCCATATCCTCGGCTACCTGCAGGACTTCCTGTTTGAACCCAAACGGGCGCGGACCCCGGTCAAGGCCTTGTCAGGGGGCGAGAAAAACCGTCTACTGTTGGCCAAGCTGTTCCTCAAACCCAGTAACTTGTTGATTTTGGATGAACCAACCAACGACCTGGATGTCGAAACGCTGGAACTTTTGGAAGAGCTGCTGACCGATTATCCGGGCACCCTGCTGCTGGTCAGCCACGATCGTCGCTTCATCGACAATACGGTGACCGGCTGCTGGCTGTTTGAAGGGGATGGGCGGATCAGCGATTATGTGGGCGGCTATGCCGACATGATGGCCACCCGGGCCCAACAGAGTCAGCAACAGGCGATCAAGGCGGCCGCGGCCAAGGTGGCAGAGCCTGTCGCGTTGACAGCTGAGCCGGCGAAAAAAACACGCAAACTCTCTTACAAGTTGCAACTGGAGCTGGATAATCTGCCAGCCCGGCTGGAGCAGCTGGAAACGGAACTCGATGCCCTGCAGGCGGAGATCAACCATCCCGGCTTCTTCTCCCTGCCGGCGGAGCAGACCCAGTCCAAACTGGATGCATTGCATGCGGCAGAGGCCGCATTGGAACACGCCTTCTCCCGTTGGGAGGAGTTGGAAGCGTTGAAACATCAAGACTAAGGAAGTAGATGAAAAAGCAATTATCCATGCTGGCCATCCTGGTCGGCGCCAGCCTCAACGCGCAGGCGGCACAAAGCTCCTTCTTCACCATTGTCGATGACGAAGTCAAAGGATATGCCAGCGGGATCAGTACCGATGGCAGCGGACTCATCGGGATCAATACCAAGAACAACATGGCCGAGTACTTCTCGACCGTGCGTTCTGCCGACTTCCTGGTCGATCGTTTCCGCTTCGAGCAGGGTTGCTTCCTTTCAAGCTCCGTCTGTGACTCCTTCTGGGACGAGAATCCGGGCTTTGCCTACCAGTGGCGCCGCGATTTCCTCGATGGTGTCGATCAGCGCAGCGGCATCGGCTATGTTGCCTCCACTCAGACCGATGGCCTGGTAACGGCCCTGGGGGATGCCCCGACCGATCGCGCGGGTTACAAGATGGACGGCAAGCTGCGCACCGCCTTTGCCATCATCAATGACGGCAACCCGGTCGAGCTGAAAGATGCCGCCGGCACCCACAGCCTGAGCGTCCCGACCAGCATCAAGAAGCTGGACAACGGTCAGTACCTGGTGACAGGGACAGCCGCCAGCGGCAAGTACCGCCACAACGTGGGCGGTGACTTCTATAACTGGTGTTTCGCCGGCAATGACGATGAGTATGGTGACTTCCGTTACTGCCCCGGGGTCGATACCCAGGCCAGCTTCTGGCTGCTCAATGGCTCGGGTGGTTTCAACAAGCTGATACAGGCCAGCGACTATGGCCGTCAGCGCGACGAAGTGCTGCAGACCGCGTCTGCATTTGGTGCGGCGACATTCAACGGCACCCTGTACGGCGTGGGCTACAGCTCCACCGGTGAGGTAGGGTCGGGGGATCTCGACGGCCGCAACCTGGCCAGCTACTGGACCCTGGACCTCGACGCCGGCACAGTGGGGGCCACCAAGATCATCCCGCTGCCCGATGGCGAGCCTGGCAAGGATGACAGCGTGCTGCAAAATAGCTGGGCCGTGTCTGTCAACGAGAATGGCTATGTGATCGGTAACCAGCGTTACAGCATCAACAAGGGTCAGAACCGACCGACCGAGATGTTCCTGTTCAATCTGAACAATCCGAGCTCTGCGGCCAGCATCCCCCTGCAGGACAAGCCGCTCTCTGGCTCCGGCTCCGAGGGCGCTGCCATCAACGATCACAACATGGTGGTCGGCTGGCGTGACTCCCGTCATCAGACCCAGCCTGTGGCCAACGGCACCAACCGCATGCAGGAAGCCTTCCTGCTCAATGCGGCGTCCCCGAGCAACAACTGGTACCTGAACGACCTGATCTGTGGTCTGGATGATGCCGGTGCCAAGCAGTGTGCCCAGAATGGCAAGTATTACCACATCGCCTACGCCAGCGGCATCAGCAGTGATGGCTCCATAGCCGCCACCGCCTATCGCTACAACAGCGAGAGCGATCTGAACCTGCGCACCAACGCGACCGTGGTCGCCGTCAAGCTGACACCGGCCGTGGCGGACTATCAGGGCAACAAGCCCGCTGAATATGTGGTGAGCAATGCCCCGGTCAACAACCAGACCGGTCAGGATGGTGAAGATGGTGGTGGTGGCAGCCTGTTCTGGTTGACTCTGCTGGCCTTGCCCTTCGCCTGGCTGCGCCGTTACCAGCGATAAAAAATGTGTCATCAAAAATTAATGCAGTTCAGTATCTTGTGTCACAACGTCTGAATAGCATGGAATTTTTTGTTTGACCCTGCTTCCCCCCTGGGGTAAAGATGAAAGCGACCCGGTGAAAACTTGGTCGCTTTTTTGTTCCACGAAGAGGGTCGTAGATGATGAAGAGACAGAAACGGGACCGTCTGGAAAGAGCACGCGCTCGTGGTTATCAGGCTGGCGTAGTCGGCAAACAGAAAGAAGCGTGTCCGTACCAATGCCTGGATGCCAGAGGGCACTGGCTTGGTGGTTGGCGCGACGCCATGGAGGGGCGAGGCTCAGGCCTCTTCATGAAGTAACCGAGACTTCATCACTCATTGCAAAAAGGAAAGGGGCCATGGCGGCCCCTTTACGTTGTCACTCTCTGACCGGGTCAGAGCAGATCAGAATGCGGTGGTGTCTTTGAACAGGCCCACTTTCAGGTCAGTCGCGCTGTAGATGGGACGACCATCCACCTCGACCACGCCGTCGGCAATGCCCATCACCAGCTTGCGGTTGATGACGCGCTTGAAGGTGATCTTGTAGGTCACTTTCTTGGCGGTCGGCAGGATCTGACCGGTGAATTTCACCTCGCCCACGCCCAGAGCGCGTCCCTTGCCCGGACCGCCTTTCCAGCCCAGGAAGAAACCGACCAGCTGCCACATGGCATCCAGACCCAGACAGCCCGGCATGACGGGATCGCCAGGGAAATGGCAGTCGAAGAACCAGAGATCCGGAGTGATATCGAGTTCGGCCAGGATTTCGCCTTTGCCGTGTTCGCCACCGTTGTCAGTGATTTTGACGATGCGATCCATCATCAGCATGTTGGGGGCGGGCAGTTGGCTGTTACCCTCACCAAATAATTCGCCACGGCTGCAGGCAAGCAGCTCTTCACGGGTAAACGACTCTTTACCTTGTTCACACAGGGAGAGGTGGGTATTAGTGGTGTCGTTATCTAGGGTCACGCTGTTTATCCTTCATATGGGTCAAAGCCGGGCCAATTTAGCTTACAGTTGTTCGCTAAACAACTCCGATCACTTTATTTAGAGGCCGAATAGACGGCCCAGCAGGTTGCGCAGCACGCCACTCTTGGGTGCAGTGCCATTGAGTTCATCCAGTCTGTCCTGGATCCGGCCAAACAGGGTGTCCGGCATGTCAGGCTCGCCGGCCACACAGCCGGTCAGCAATTCGATGGCCTCTTCCACATGATCCACCGGGTGGATATGGAACTGGCCCGCTTCGACGGCGGCAATCACCTCATCGGAGAGGTTGAGCTGCTGGGCGTTGGTACCGGGCAAAATGATGCCTTGCTTGCCGGTGATGCCATGGATCTTGCACACCCGGAAGAAGCCTTCGATCTTCTCGTTCACGCCACCCACAGCCTGCACGTTGCCGAACTGATCGACCGCGCCGGTCACCGCGAAACGCTGGGAGATGGGTTGGCGGGCGAGGGCAGAGAGCAGGGCGCACAGACCGGTCAGGGAGGCGCTGTCGCCGTCAATCTCGTGATAGGACTGCTCGAACACCAGGTTTGCCGAGAGGGGCGAGGGGTTCTCTGCACCGAACTTGTTGGAGAGATAGCCGTGGATGATCATCATCGCCTTGGCATGAATATGGCCAGCGAGCTCTGCCTTGCGCTCGATGTCGGCCACGTCGCCATCCCCCAGGTGTACTGTGGCGGTCAATCGCACCGGTTCACCGAAGTCATAGGGATGACCGGCCACCTGGATGACGGAGAGGCCGTTGATCTGGCCGACCTCTTCACCGTCGGTCTGCAGCAGGATCTGGCCATCGATGACCCCCTGATCGGATTGCTCCACCAGGTAGTTGAGGCGGTAATCCTGCTCCTCCAGGGCGAGCAGTATGTGCTCGTCGGTCACCTTCTCGGCCTCCAGCTCGCGGGCCAGGCTGTCGGCCATGCGCATGATGGCGCTGAGTTGCACCTCCGAGAGGGAGAGCCACTCCTGATGGTCACAGAGACGACTGGCATGGCGACACAGGGCGAGGAGGGCGCCCGGAGTGAAGTCCAGCAGGTTCCAGCGCAGCCGCAGCCAGGCCAGGTATTGCAGGAACTCGGGCAAGTCCTCTTCGATGTTCACCTCGGACACCAGATCGGCGCGCAGGAAGATGCGCTCGGACATGTCTCTGTCCAGCATCTGGAACTCGGCCACTTCCAGCCGGTCGCCCACCAGGATCAGTTTGAACCGGATAGGCGTGGCCTCGGGGGTGAAGAAGGGGGTCAGGGTCTTGCCTTCCTGATAGGCATTCCAGTCCAGCTCGCCTTTTTGCATGGCGTTCTTGAGCTTGAACCAGAGATGGGGCTGATCGAGCAGCTCGTCGAGTTGCAAGATGAGATAGCCGCCGTTGGCTTCCCGCAGCAGGCCCGGTTCCAGCAAGTGCTGGTTGGCATAGACGGAGCCTTGCTCCGTCTGGTAGTTGATGGAGCCAAACAGAGTGTCCCAGTTCAGGTCCCGGCCATAGATGACGGGGGCTTGCTGCTCTTCGTGATGGATCAGCAGGTTGATGAGCACCGGGTGCTGGAATTCGAGACCCTGGGCCACGTGCGCCGCCAGATCGGAGAGAAAGTCCACGATCTTGGGGTCATTTTCCTGCTTGCGGATGATGCGGGTGACCAGGCGCTCGGCATCCAGGTGATGGCTCATCAGCTTGAGCAGCTCGCCAACCATCTCGCAGAATTCGAACCCGGTACCGGGTTGCAGGCGCAGCCAGATAGGCTTGAACGGGTTGTTGAGGTTCTCGGTGTAACAGAGATCGAAAAGGTCGCCATCCTTGCCATTGGAAGAGGCGATCAAGGTCTGGCAGACGCTCTCATAATCCGCACCCGGGAAGCCGTTGAGCAGCATGACCGGGCAGTCACCATCAAAACTGGCCAGTCGCTTGATGCCAGAAATGGCTCTGGGTTGCAGGGCGGCAAAAGGGATGGGTTCGAGCTCGCTGAGCGTGGGGAACTGCTCAATCGTGAAAGCGGGTTTTAATTGTTCTGATGTTAATTCAGCCACTTAAGACATCCGGTCGGGGATAGGATCAATTGTTTCCATTATACACAGTTCAATTGGCGGTAACAGGAAACAAGCACACATCATTTAACATAATATACATTATGCGCGGTTAGGTCAGGCCCGTTCACAGGAGACAGAAACACAGCCGTTGCAAGGGCTACAGCCGTGCCTGCACCTTTCGAGTACTTCGCCAGGATGTCGTACCAAGCCTGTTTTAGCTCGGGATCGGTGGCCCTGACCGCCGCCATGCTTAACAGCACTTCGCTGACGTCCAGGCCAGCGGCTTCTGCCATTTTTTTTGCAGTAGCATCAGTGAGTTGTGACTTTCCTTTGTTCACCGCTGAGATGTATGAGGTGGTAAATCCCAACTCTGCGGCAACTTCCTGAAACTGGCTGTACTTTTTGGCCCTCATGTAGGCCAGAAGCAGCGCTTTAGAGTCCATGTTTCTGTCTCCTGAGTGGTTAGACAATCGGCCCATCATACCGATTTTGGCAAGAATCGGCTTGTTTCCATTCAACTGATCACATGGTTGAATGCACTCAACCAACCATTTGATTGCATGAACCATGACCCACTCTAGCCCACAAAACCAGGATCTGCCCGCGCTCATCGAGCGCAAGGTCTATTGGCAGGCAGAGCCGACTGGCGATTACTCCGCCTGCATCGCGGGTCAGGTCGAGATGTTCCGCGACCTGCATGAGTTGCGGATCTACTTGTCGATGACGTACCCCGACACCGTGTTTGAGCTGGTTGAGGTTACCGAGGAGACATGGCGCGGCTTCTACGACCAGGGAGTATTTTTCGATGACTGGTCATAGCTCCGTGATGCCGATAAATAGGGTTATCGGCGCCAAAACCCTGATCGATTATCTGTCCTTCACCTGGGCACCGGACGAACTGCGCCGGATGACCGACTTGGCCAAGCAAGGCGCACTGCTCAAAGCCATCCCGCGGTTCGACACCGCCAATAAGGCTATCCAGGCGGCCTTTGCTGCCCCTGCGGTGGAAGGCTTGCGCTACCTGTGGAAGCGTCCGGTTGGCTTCGCTCCCCTCGCCCGCTTTGACAAGGTGACCGAGCGCTTGTGTGAGAAAGCCTCGCCCAAGCCCTTGGCCGTGAAAGCCCCCTCCCCTGTGCTCACGCCGTCCATGACCGAAATGATGGAGCAGGCCTTGCACTCTGGGTACAAGTCCCGCGCCGACATGCGCCAGGAACTCAAGGCCGTCTGCTCTGCCCTGCTGGAGTTCTCCGAGTTTGAGGTTGTCCAGGGTGCCAGGTATTGGGAAGCGTACAACGACTTGATCGACTGCTACGGTGTCCAGTTCCTGGATGCCCTCTGTTGCAATGAGATCGAGCTGTGGCTTGAAGAGCTGAATGCCCGCATCGGTGTCCCTATCCCTGAGCCGCGCTTCACCATGCGCCCTCGCCGCTCCGGTCTGCATGGCTACGCCAACTCGGCTGACCTGCTGTGTGATGGCCTCCCCTGCGGCCTGATTGGCTGGGGTGCGGCGAACCATGGTTGCATGGTGAGTTTTTCCGGCGTGGGTTGTGCGGCCCTGGACTTCCAGGCTTTGCACGATGTTATCTCTCACGTTCCAGGTGTGCGCATCACTCGGGTGGATCTCGCCCTGGACGATTACGGCGGCGAGCACATTACCTACCAGGGCGCCATTGCCGGCGCTGAAGCCGGCGCCTTCCATCCCCAGCGGGGCCGCGCGCCGTCCTGGATGAAGATTGAATCGGGCGAGTTCGTGATCACCGAGCTTGCCAAAGGCATCGCCAAGCGTTTCGGCATGGTGCCGACCAAAGGCTGCTCCTTCTACGTGGGCAGCCGCATCAACGGTAAGTGTGCTCGGATATACGAGAAGGGAAAACAGATGCAGTCGGCAGAGTACCCGAACTGGGTACGCGCCGAAGGCGAATTACACAACAAAGACCGGATTATTCCGCTGGATGTCCTGGTAAATCCAGACCCCTATTTTGCGGGGATGTATCCGCAGTTTGCCACATGGTTGGCGGCTGTTCAGCAGTCGGAAATAACACCCGTCAGACTGACCACCTTTAAAAATAAGTTCAAAACGTCCAGGGACAACGCCGTCTTTAATATGTCCAGGATGGCAGGCCGCCTTGTTAATTGGTTAGCAAACATCGAAGGGTTATCCCCTGACAAGATTGTTAACCAATTAACTGCGCACCTGGAAGAAACAGATATTCCAGCGCGATTAAGAATGCCGCTCCCTCCTGACCTGGACGAGCTGCCACAATTTTCGACCTAACTAAGGTTCTTCAACGAGGTAATAACTATGTCTATTCTGTCCGGTGTTCTGGTCACTCGCGTGACCCATGGCTATGGTGTTTCCCGCAAATCTGGTGCTCCGGTGCCTTATGACTTCGCCCAGGTGGAATACCTGGCACTGGCAAATAACGTCAACAAGCCGGAGTGCAATATCACCTCCTGGGGTTATGAGGTACGCCAATTGGCCCTGCGCAATGATGCCGCCACGATTAAAGAGCTGGCCGACTGTCCGAAATTGGTGGCTGTGGATCTTGTCCTGGAAGCCGACCCCCAGAATCCGACCCGTAACGTTGTTGTTGGTTTCCAGCCCACTAAAAAGCCGCTGTAACCACCGCGCAACGAGGAGGAGGAGCGAGAGCGCGCAGCGAGCGACGACGAGGGCGCGATAATGCTTTGTCTAGATATTACCTCTGAGGGATATACCCGCCTTGCCGAGGGGGATGCCTGTAAATATGTGCTTCTGACTGTCCAGGAACACACCAAATTGACGGATATATCCAACTGGTTTCAGTTGGATGTAACGCAAATCGGAATTGCCTTTAGTTCAGGGATTGTTATCTGGGCTTTGGGTTTAAAACTGGGCGCAATTGCCCGAATCATCGTAGGTGCAAAGAGAGGATAAAAATATGCGTAACTATTTCCGTAATGGCTCCATCGCTCTGATGGGTTCCCTGGTTGCCGCTGGTGCCCATGCTGAAGGTGGTGGTATCGCTGCCGCTGCGGGTGCTGCCCTGGATGCGGCCCAGTCTGATGTGACTACCACCGCGCCCAAGGTCATGATGGTGGTGGCGACGGTCGTCGGTGTCGGTATCCTGATCGCGCTCATGCGCAAAGCCTAAGCCGTGTCCCTGCTTATCGGGACACTGTGGTTTCTGTTCTTTGTCGAAGGCTACAGATCATCGTTTTCGATATGACATAAGGCGGCTTCGGTCGCCTTTTTTATTGGGGGTCGTGTGAGAGTCCTTTATTTGCTGTTCCTGGTGCCGCTGGGGGCGTTTGCGAGCTGTCCGGCTGGCCTTAAGCTCTCCAACGTGCCGATTAGTACCGCGCTGCCTTATTGCGTGAAATGGGAGTCATCCACCCTGGGCGGCTGTCAGGTGGCGTGTCCTGGTGTCTGCGTCGAGTTTCCTATTGATGGCACCAAGGGCCCAATGGAGACGACTGGGAGCGAATGTTCTCTGGGTGGTGGTACAGGTGGTGATGGCGGTACAGGTGGTGATGGCGGTACAGGTGGTGATGGCGGTACAGGTGGTGATGGCGGTACAGGTGGTGATGGTGGTACAGGTGGGGATGGTGGTACAGGTGGGGATAATAGTTCTCTTTCTCGCAAACAAATAAATGCTCAATTTGTTGGGCAGAATAACACTGCGGATCTTGCTGTTGGTTTTAATGTTTTGTTCGGTGAAACGTATGTGATGAAGAATAAGCTAAGTCAGATTGCAAGCAGCACCTATAGCTCGAATATTACAGATAAACTAATGCTGCAGGAGTTAAAGGATATTAAATATAACACCTCTCGTGATGATAATGCGGTAAGTCAGGCGATTGGTGAAAGCAATTATTATCTAAGCTCCATACTGGGGAAATTAAATTCTGATGATGCCTCTACTCCTGGTTCTGGTGGTGGTTTAGGGCAGTCGTATTGGGATTCAAAATTGGATGAGATGTTTGGCCGCATGGATAGGGATTATTTCGGTGGAATGCAAAACGTTGACAGGTCAACGAGTACCGCTGCGCAATATACGGCGCAAATAGCGTCCCAGCTTGGCGGTAATGGTGTAAATGGGCATTTAATGGATATTAAGGAGGCGCTTAAATCAGGTGGTGGTTCCTCGGGTGGTGGCGGTCAGGATATTGATTATTCACAAATGCCTGGGGCGGCGGGAAATCCACTTCAAGTGGCTGGGGCAAGCTATAAGTCTAACTTGTGCCAGGAAGGTGATAACTGTGCTTTTAACCTGGGAAAAATAAATAAACAGTATGATGACAAGAAAACCGAGTTGAAAGAAAAATATGGCGCAATAAAGGATGAAGTTTCCCAAGTGTTTAAATTTGAGTTTAGCGGCTCGGCATCGGCACCTAAATGCTTTGATATGTTTTCTATATTCGGCAAGTCGTATCAGGTTTGTCCTAATGCCGGTGAATATTGGGTGACGTTGGCCGCGCTCATGATGTTTATTTTTTACTTCATTGCCTTAATGATCGTTGCCAGGAGGTGATACATGGAATGGTTGGGTGATTTGTTCAGTGGGTTGTTTAACGATATATATAATCTTGCTGTCCAGGTAACTGCCTGGATTTCGGTCAAGTTGGCGATTCAATGGGTTGAGTTCAAACTGTTCATGCTGATGTTTTCCTGGGACGTTGCCAGGGAAATCCTGATTAATCTGCAATTCAGTGATTTAATCTCCCAGTCTTTCAATAATCTGCCTGCTTCGGTGAGAGATATTTTGCTCTATCTGCATTTTGATAAAGGCCTGTCCGTTATTACCCAGGCGTTTGTAACCCGCTTCTTGCTGAATATGTTCGGGTGGTGATGCATGTCGATTAAAATCCATCATGGCGCTCCTGGTTCCTATAAATCCAGCGGGGCCATTCACACCGATGTGATCCCGGCTATCAAGGCGGGTCGCTACATCATCACCAACGTGCGGGGCTTCTCGGTTGAGCGCTGCCGTGAGGTGCTGGGCAAGGATGTGCCAGACGGCTTTGAAGTGCTCTATGTCGAGACGGAATCCCAGGAGGGGCGCGATCATCTGGCACGGTTTTACCACTGGGCGCCCAAGGGGGCTTTCTTCCTGGTCGATGAGGTGCAGCGGGTATTTCCGCCAGCATGGCGCCAGAGTGATTTAGATCGCCTCGATTATCCAGGTGGGCCGGATAAGGCCAAGGAAGATGGCCGACCGGAAACCATCGATGTGGCATTTGATATGCACCGTCACCATAACTGGGACTTTGTATTAACCACCCCGAACATCAAAAAGGTGCACCAGGTTATTCGGGCGGCTGCCGAAACGGCTATTCGTCATACCAATATGGCGATATTGGGTATCGGTGGCCGTTATAAGACTGTGCTCCACCTCTCCGATAATTCCGGTACGTCGCTTTCTGATGTGCTGCAAGCCAAGCCATTCAACAAGGTGCCCAAACATGTTTTCAAGCTTTATGACTCGACTGCAACCGGTAAAGTCTCGGATACAATCGCGGGTAGCTCGATGCTACGAGACCCTAAAATTCTATTTCTTCTGGCGGTGTGGGGACTCTGTGTATTCTTTGGCTTCATCAAGCCTGAATATATTGATGCTCCTGCTAAGGCCTCTGCGTCCGCTGCTGCCGCTGCTCCGGCTCCTGGGGCGGTGGGTGCTTCGCCCGCTGCTGATGTACGTCCTGGTGGCGCTCCTGCTGCGTCTGCTGATGGCGTCCTTGCTGTAGGGCCGTTCGCTGGATACCGCCTGATTATCAACTGCCATGTGCTGACCAAGAGTGATCGAGACGTCTACAACGTCGAATACTGCTTTGCGCTGCGCAAGGGCGACGACGAGCAAGCCATCTATGCCGAGGAGTGGCCGCAGTATTTCGTGGGCGTAAAGGCCATGACAGCGTGCCATGCGGTGATCCAGTACCAGGGGCAGCCTGTGGACGTATATTGCGACCCTGACGGGGATGCGCTGCGTAAGCGGGTCAATGCTGCCCTCTTCGCGGGTAGAGATAGTGAAAGTGCACCAGTCGATGACCGGACATAACAATTTCGGTGTCCGGGTATATAAAACGGTCATTACGTAACGCGGTTTCTTATGTTAAATAGCGCCATTAAAGGGAGGTTATGTGTTTGGTATTGTTGCTGTCTTTCTTGATATTGCCATCTTGCTCGCGATTGGGAGCAACCCTGATTACTCTGTCAAAGAGCGTTTGGCTTGCTTTGCCCTGGTCGCCTTGTTTTCACTGCCTCCCCTGCTCTGGCTGTTTGGGGGGCATCTCATGGCGCTGGAGGTCAATTGGCGGCACCATTGCCGCGCTAAACGCCGTGCTCGTGCTGCTGCCGCTCGTCTTAAGTCTAGCAACTGAACCCCAGGGGTGTTAGCCCCTATAAGCCGCCCTTTGCTGTCGAAAAAGCCTTCAGACGTCTCGCGGCGAAACACGCCCATCTAGCCCTGAGCCTGGGGCCACCCCTTCCCTGCTAAACCTGTCTTTAATGCCCCAGCCAGAGCGACCAGCCGAAGGCTATGGGGCGCGTGTGGTGACTGCTTGGTCCTACTGTCGAAGACAAGATGAATCTTAGATCTTGTTATATGTTGATTAGTTCCTTTAATGTATCGTGAGTTACTAAGTGTTGTTCAATTTCAAAGCGTGTTTTGCTTACCTTTGACTTATATAATTTTATTGGTAATTGTGATTCATTTATAAAGTTAAATACTTTTTCAGTGAATCCACTTTCTGTTTTGCAACCTAAATAAATAGATTGTATGTCATTGATTTCTATATCAAGCAATAGACTTATGCTTTCTTTATTTTTCAGGTTCCACAAATAACCATCACTCACTTCAATTATGTCGTATGTGTCATCTAAAATTGGATTTTTTTCTATCATACCTTTTTGAAGCATGACATCTATTACATCTGATTGATACATCTTTTCATAAAATATTTCATTTGGCTTAAATCTAATTTTATTGGCAATTGTATAGGGCACTATGGATCTATGCTCTTTCTCATATATCCACTCATCGCTTTTTTTAAGCAAATGTTTTCGAACGAAATCTTTATATAGAGAGTCAAGCTGCTTGATATTTACTATCTCTTTTGCTGGAAGGTAATCAGGTGAAACTCTCTTGTTATCATATTCTATTTTTTCAGGCGTTAGCAAACTGATATTAAAGTTGCTGTCAGTTTTATTTTTATCAGTATCAAGTAAGTGATTTTTGTATCCAATGCACATTCCTTTGTGGTTGTTTGCGTAATGAGCCCACAATAAGCTATTTCGTGGTGTTTCCGAGAATGAAACTATTCCGTTATTATCTAGTGTGTGTTGGAAATAATTCATGTATTCATCGGTTTGGCTATTCAAAAAGTTTTCTTTCAATCCACTTTCTTTGAAGGTTTCTTTTATTACCTCTCTAATGTCTTCACTGTGCTTATATTCGAATGGGTCATTTAGATTTTCAATTGCAGAGATCTTAATGGTTGGTTCTTTGAAGTAATTTATGTCCGTAAAAGGATAGTATTTATATATTGTTTTCATTTTTTTCCTTGATGATATATGTCCATGGTGCCTACCCCGCCCCCCCGTATAGTAATACGGGGGGAATTCCAATCAAAGTATGCTAAGTGCAGTTGGGTGTTACTTGCTTCGAGTGAAGGTTATGAGGCAGTCATGTCCATCCAGTTCTAGGCGCAAGGTCGTGGTTGTATCACCCAACTGCATTTTGATGCCGCCGTTCTCGGCGATATGTCTAGCTCGCACATGTGGGTAGAGTGTTAGGCCTGTTGCTTTGTTGAAGGCTCCAGCGCTGGAATACGTATTGAAGGTGCGTCCTCCATCTGTGCTAGCCCGGACGGTGTAGACGCGGCGCTTCATTTCCTCGGCAACGGCAAACGTGTATAGGCTCATTGGTAGATTCTCTTGATGATCCAAAGTGGTGATCCACACTACCACATCAATTGAGTAAACGATTTATACGAAGGGGGCTTCCGCCCCCTCCCCTGTCTAGTTGATACCTAGCTTCTTCCTCCAGTAGAAGGTTTCCTTCTGCTTATCCGATCGCTCTGCATGGATGACTGCCAGCGCCTCGATCCTTCTTCTGTCGAACCTCACGCCGTTGGGAGAGATCAGGCAATCGTTCGCCATTCGCCACCCTTCCCAAGCCTTGAAGATCGTGGGCAGCTCCCGCCCAGATGCCATACGCATTAGCCGTTTATAGACAGGTGGGATCTCTTTACCCTTATCCCAATATGTGACCTGTCTCACAGAAACGAAACATAGATTTGCCGTCTCTTCTTCCGATAAGCCGCATTCAAACCAGCGAAAAATGAAGTTTTTGGTCAACTCTCGTTCCATCCAAGTAAATACCTGATAAACCAGCAAAATTGCGTGGGCTGGCTTATCGGCAGGTTTCAGATGGGCATTTAACAAAACCTGGCATTATGCGCGGTTGTATATGAAGGCGATTGGCGGGCATATTTTCCCGCCATATAACGTTTGGCAGATACGCTGGGTAGCAACTTTGCGCAGTCTGCACACGGGCACTCATTCATGCAGGCGATCCAGAGGCTTATGGTTGGCACTCTCGTGGCGTTCGCTGTTGCCGGTGTGCAGGTATTTGGAGGTGGTGTCTATGCTGTCATGTCCCGCGTCTGCCTGTACGTGTGACAGTGGCCGGCCATGCAGGTTGATGTCGTGGGTGATGCCGGTATGGCGGATGGAGTGCGGCGTCAGGGTACGCATCTCGGCGGCATCCTGGGCAAAGCCATCCTGCTCGGCCAGGCTGGCCGCTTGCTCGAAGACTGCCATCACCAGATCCCGCAGTTGGCGGATGCCGAGATTGGCATTGAGCTCGCCTTGCTCCCGGCCATGGGCCGCCGCCTTGTGGCGCACGAAGAGCGGCGTCTGTTCGCCCGGGGCTGGCAGCGGCGAGAGCCCAAGAAAGGTGCGATAGCGTGCCAGTGCATCCAGCAAGGCCTGGGAGACGGCCACGGTGCGGCGTTTGCCGCCTTTGCTGCGTGGTATGTCATAGCCCCAGACGTTTGTCTTGCTGTCGCGGCGAAACTGGCTCATGACGGGGCTGAAGCCCGGCCTGGCCGCCACCTCGGAGATACGCAGATAGCAGGCGTACATGAGGCAGATGAGAAACCGGCTGCGCTCATGCTGGGCCGGGTATTCGGCTGCCAGCCGCTCGGCTGCCTGCATCACATAGGACCATTGCAATTCGGTAAAGGACTGGGCCTCTTCACCGGTATCCTGGCTGTCTGGCCGCTTCACCCGTTGCAGCAGGAGTGCCGGATTGCGGTCCATGTACTCCTCCTGGATCAGGAACTGGAAGAAGGCCGACAGTATGGCGAGCTTGGTCTTCATCGCCTGCTCGCTCAGACGGTATGGCAGCTCGCGGCCCAACTCCCGCTTGCCGAGAAACGGTCGCCACAAGGGGTTGGGCAACCGCTCTCCCCACTCCTTGTCGAGCACGAACTGGGCCACGTTTCGGTATGCGATAAGCCCTTGTGGCGGAGCCTGGCAGTAGTCGAGGTAGCGCATCATGATGCGCCTGGTGAGATCCTTGGGACTGATGGCCACCTCGCAGAAACACCAATGCAGGAAGGTGGTCAGCTCGCTGCGGTAGGTCTTGTAGTTGTTCTCGCTGTGGCGTTGCTCCAGCAGCCAGTCGACGGCCAGCTCATAGACGAGGCCGGCATCGGGTACATTGCCCAGGCTGAGAGTGGCCAGATACTGGTTGACCTGGGGATTGCCCGCCTCCAGATGGAGCAGATTATCGAACAACGGCATGGCGGGTGGCAGTGACGGATGAGTCATGATGGTGCTTGTGAGTCTTGTTGAGTGAAGCTGGCTCGGCGCCGCGCAATCCTGATGCCGATAAATGGGGTTATCGGCATCAGGGGATGCCAGATGGCCCGGGTATGAGTCGTCAAGGCTTACCTGGCGGACCGCGGACACTATGGTATATGGTGTTTATTCAATGACTATGCAGTCTTGTTGGAAATTTCTCGGGGTAAATAGCGACAAAAATGACTGAAAATGGACTCTTCTTGAATATTGTGGGGCGGAAGCCAGGGTTGGACGCCCTGCCCCGCCCTTATTCTGTCAGGCCACGCTCTTGAGGGATTTTCCCTTGGGCTTCTCGGCATCCACCTTCTCTTCCTTGGGGCTGATCCCCTGCCCCTTGCCACCGCGCAGCACGTTTTGCAGCAGATCCCGCTGCTCGGCCAGGTAAAAGGCGAGGCTCTCCTGCTGCTCGGGTGCCAGCTGAACCGGTGCCCCGGCCAGCAGCGTCATCAGTTCATCGGCGGTATCCAGCAGCTTGTCATAGGCATCTGCCTCTTTCTTGCTGGCAAAGGTCATTTTCTCCACTCCCCCACGCACGACAACATACTTGATCTCAACGGCCATAGTGGCGTCCTCCTCATGATAGTGACTGCAAGTATATGTATGAATATACAGTGTTGCAAATAACACTCAGGATCCGCCACCGCGCCCATCAATGCATCATCTCCCCCTGGTCCGGCAACCGTGTTCCGTGTTTCTCTCTATGGCCCAGGGGGTTGGCCGGCCGGGCCATCTTTTCTTGGCCAGAGGTTTCGCTCCGGCAAGACAGCGAGGGCGTTTTAGGGTAAATTTTATCAATTCCTTCAACAGGTTGAATCGTATGTCGGATCCCCACTCCGTGATCGTCTGCCCGGCGTGTGACTTGCTGATCGAACGCAAGCTGCTGCCCCTGCGTCGTCACGCCCATTGTCCGCGCTGTCACCAGCATCTCTATGGGCGCTATGCTTTTCGTCCTTCCCAGCTGATGGCCCTCACCATCACCGGCTTCCTGCTGCTCCCTTCCGCCTTCTTCGAACCCCTGCTCTACCTGCGCCTGGCCGGGGTCAACTCCGATGCCAACCTGCTCAAAGGCATTCTGATGCTGTTTGAGGAGGGGGAACTCTGGGTGGCGAGCCTGGTGCTCTGGTGCGCCGTGCTGGCGCCGGCGGGGTTGCTGCTCGGCATCTTTGCGCTCGCCTCCGGCCTTGCCAAACGCTGGCACATGCTGGCCCCGACGCTCAAGGCCGTGGAGGTGTTCCGGCACTGGGCCATGCTGGAGGTCTACATCGTCAGCCTGATGGTCGCCCTGTTCAAGCTCATCGACATCGCCGACGTGCGTCTGGGGGGCGGTCTGCTTAGCCTCGGGATATTGATGCTGCTCAACATGACGCTGCTCATTCTCTTCGACCCCGCCCCCTACTGGGAGCGGATACCGCTGCACAACGCCTCGCAGGAGCCGGATCATGATACCGACCAGCGCCCGTGAACTCGGGCTCTGCCGCTGCCACACCTGCGGCCTGCTGGTGCGCTATCAAAGAGCCATGAGCTGCCCTCGCTGCCACAGCCCCCTGCAGATGCGGATCCCCCGTTCGCTCGCCTGGTCATGGGGCCTGCTGGCGCTCGCCACCTTCATGCTGCTGCCCGCCAATCTGCTGCCCATCACCCACTTCTACAACAAGGGATTACTGCAGTCCGATACCATTTTCAGCGGTATCATGGCGCTCTATCGTAGCAAGATGTCGGGCATCGCCACCATAGTGCTGACCGCGAGCATCATAGTCCCCATCGGCAAGATACTGGGACTGGGCTGGATCTGCTGGCAGTTGCAGCGCAGCAAGCCGGTGCGGCGCAAGCGTCAGCTCATCATGTATCGCATCATCGATTTCATCGGTCGCTGGTCCATGCTGGACCTGTTCGTGATCTCGCTGATGGTGGCCCTGGTGGATCGCGGTGTCTTGCTCAACGTGCGGGCCGGGCCCGGGGCAACCGCCTTCGCCGGCGTGGTGATCCTCACCATGATGTCGGCCCGGATGCTCGACACCCGTCTGCTGTGGGACAAGGCGGCCCGTTAATGCATTTTTTCTGTATCGGATGTGCTGTGCATCACAGCCAATTTAAGGAGTCGCTATGATCGGGGCTGAACCCGTCATTGAGAAACATCGCTGGTTATCCCCAGTCTGGTTGTTGCCCTTCATCGCCCTCTTGCTGGCGGGTGGTTTCATCTACCAGCAGTGGACGAGCAGCGGTCAACTCATTCGCATCAATTTTGCCCAGGGCAACGGCATCTTGCCGGGCAAGACCCAGCTGCGTTATCAGGGGGTGGCCATAGGGGTGGTCCAGGATCTGGAGCTGGCACAGGACGGTCGCAAGATAGCCGTGCTCGCCAAGGTCGACAGCCGCGCCCGCCCGCTCATCCGCAAGGGCTCCGACTTCTGGCTGGTGAGCCCCAAGGCCTCCCTCACCGAGATCTCGGGTCTAGATACCCTGGTCTCCGGCAACTACATCAACCTGCAACCCGGTCGGGACAACAACCCGCTGGAGGACGAGTTCGATGCCCTGGACGGCCCGCCCCCCGGCTATCAGGCCCAGGGGCGCACCCTGCACCTGACCGCCGATTCCCTGGGGTCGGTCGGCATCGGTGCCAGGATCTACTTCCGCGGGCTCGAGGTCGGCAGCGTCATCAATACCCGCCTGGGGGAGGATAACCAGAATGTGATCCTGGACCTGGTGATAGAGCCGCGCTTCGAGCACCTGGTCAAGGTGGATACCCGCTTCTGGAACATCAGCGGCATCAAGGGCTCCTTCAGCCTGGCCGGTGTCAGTGTGGAGGCTGGCAGCCTCACCTCCATACTGAGCGGCGGCATAGCGTTCGACTCCCCCAAGGAGTCGCCCGTCGCGCAGAAGGGGCTCAATTTCACCCTCTATAAAGGGCTGGCCGAGGCGGCCCGGGGCGAGCGCATCAGCATCCAGGCGGGAGATCTGCCAGTCAAGGAAGGCATGCCCATCCTCTATGAAGGGATAGAGATTGGCAGGATAGACCCCATTCGCCTGACCGAGCAGGGCCGGGTCGTCACGGCGCTGATCAACCCCGAGCAGGCATTTCGAATGACCGGCAAGAGCCGTCTGGTCTGGGAGACTGTCTCCCTCTCCCCCACCGGGGTCAAGCACGCGGATCGCCTGCTGGCCGGACCGGCCATCCGCCTCGACTATGTGGCAGGTGAAAAGGTCAGCACCATGACGCTGGCGAGCCAGGAGCAGCGCGATGGCATCAAGCTGACCCTGCAGGCGGACGATCTGGCCGGCTTGAACGAGGGGGCCCCGCTCTGGTTCAAGGGGTTGCAGATAGGTCAGCTGGGCGCGCTGACCCTGGATGCCGGCGGCAATGCCAGCGTCAGCCTGGTGGTGAACGAGGGTTATCAGCATCTGCTCAAGCGGGCCCGTTTCTATCGCGCCTCCCCCTTGCAGGTGCAGGCCGATCTGAGTGGCCTCAAGGTGGAGACCAGCCCGGCGAGTGCCTGGCTGGCAGGCGGGATCAAGCTGGTTCAGGCCACCGGGGGAGAGCGTATCGACCGCCTCTACCCCAGTCAGGAGCTGGCCCTGCTCGGCAGCCGTGATGCAAGACCCGAGCGCTGGACACTGCGCGCCGAACAGGCAGACGGGATAGGCGTAGGCTCCCCCGTCCTCTATCTGGGGCTGGAAGCGGGCAAGGTCAAGGCGTTGAAAGCCGAGGAGCGCGGGGTGGCCATCACCCTGGAGATAGACGCCGTCTACGCCCCCCTGCTCAAGCAGCAGCCCCAGTTCTGGAAGAAGGCGGCCATCGACGGCAAGATCCGGCTCGACGGGGTGCAGGTCAAGATGGGCAACCTCGCCACCCTGCTTCGCGGCGCCATCGAATTTGACCGGCTCGGTACCGGCCGCAGCAGTCATCAGCTGTTTGACAGCAAGGAGCAGGCCAGCACCCAGGTGCGCACCCTGACCCTGACCGCCGACAGCAACCCCGGGCTCGGGGTGGGCAGTCCCATCCGTTATCGCGGGGTGGACATCGGCAAGGTGGAGCAGATTGAACTGGATCCCACCCTGGGTCAGGTAAGCTTCAGGGCCGAGCTGGATGGGCAGTACGCCGCCCGTTTCCTGCAGAGCGGAGCACGCTACACCCTGGTGCAGGCCAAGCTCGGGCTGGGGGGCGTCTCCCACCTCGACACCCTGATCAAGGGCGCCTTCGTGGAGGCAAGCCCGGGTCAGGGCGCGGGCAAGGAGCGCTTCCCCCTGAGTCAGAGCACCCCCATCGGATTGGCCCTGACCCTCAAGAGCCCCTCCGTCAGCGGCATCAGCGTCGGCAGCCCCCTGCTGTTTCGCAAGATGGTGGTGGGTAGCGTCAGCGGGGTGGTGCTGGCCCGGGATGGCAGCGAGGTGCTGATCGAGGTGAACGTCGCTCAGGAATACGCCCACCTGGTGCGCGCCAACAGCCGCTTCTGGAACGTGTCCGGGGTCAAGGCCGACATCGGCCTGACCGGCGGCACCATAGAGGTGGAAACAGTGCAGAGTCTGCTGACCGGCGGCATCGCCTTCAACACCCCGGAGCGGGAGATGGGGCCGACCGTCAAGGCCGGCCACCACTACCCGCTCTATGGCAAGGCGGAGAAGGAGTGGCTGGAGTGGAGCCCCCGCATCCAGCCCTGATGTTCCCCTGACCCTTTGACCCAAGCCCGGCCCAGCGCCGGGCTTGCTCGTTTTGCCCATCGCCCATTCAGAATATTCCGACCCCTGTGGTACTATGTCGCCCCTCTTTTGGGTCAGCGAGACGGCACTGTGCACGACAATACCTACCTTCCCGAACACTTCCTGCGTCATATCGCGGACATCATGCCGGCCCATCTCTCCATGGATGCGTTCGTGGCGAGCTGTCGGCGGCCGCTGCGGCGCAGCATCCGGGTCAACACCCTCAAGATATCTGTGCCCGACTTCGTGACACGCATGGCGCCACTGGGCTGGCAGCTGGATCCCGTGCCCTGGTGCGAGACCGGCTTCTGGCTGACCCGTGCCGACGAGAGCGTGCCCCTTGGCAACAGCGCCGAGCACTTGTGCGGCCTCTTCTACATCCAGGAAGCGAGCTCCATGCTGCCGGTGACGGCGCTCTTTGCCAGCGAGCGGATAAAGCACGATGGCATGCTGCTGGATGCGGCGGCGGCGCCCGGCTCAAAGACCACCCAGGTAGCGGCCCTGATGGACAACCAGGGCATGCTGGTCGCCAATGAGTTTTCCAGCAGCCGGCTCAAGGTGCTGAGCGCCAATATCCAGCGCTGTGGCGTGACCAATGTGGGCATGACCCATTTCGATGCCAAGGTGTTTGGCCAGTGGTTGCCGGAAACCTTCGATGCCATCCTGCTTGATGCCCCCTGCTCGGGGGAAGGCACAGTGCGCAAGGATGAAGATGCCCTGCGCAACTGGAGTCTCGAGAGCATCGAGGAGATTGCCGCTGTGCAACAAGGCCTGCTGGAGAGTGCCTTCCACGCCCTCAAGCCTGGCGGCGTGCTGGTCTACTCCACCTGTACCCTGAGCCTGCAGGAGAATCAGGCGGTCTGTCAGTCCCTGCGAGACAAGTTCGGCGACGCACTGAGTGTCGACTCCCTGGCCGACCTCTTCCCCGGTGCCGGGCAGGCCTGTACCCCAGAAGGTTACCTGCATGTCTGGCCCCAGATCTTCGACAGCGAGGGCTTCTTCGTTGCCAGGATCAGCAAGCATCACTCAGTGCCCAATACCATGTTCAAGCCGGGCAAGCTCGGCAAATTCCCCTTCTCCCCGCTGCCGGCGAAAGAGGCCGAGCCCATGTTGCACGAGATAGAGGCGAGCTTCGGGATAGTTCCGCGCGGCCAGCTGTGTGGCCGTAATGACGAGATCTGGCTCTTCCCTCACGCCTTTGAGCAGGTGCAGGGCAAACTGCGTTTCGATCGCATCGGCATCAAGCTGGCGGAAACCTTCAAGAAGGGTTATCGCCTCACCCACGAATGGGCACTGGCCTACGGCAGCCTGGCCACCCGGGGATGTGTCGAGCTGGATGCCGCCAACGGGCGTGAATTCATGATGGGACGGGATGTCTGGCCCGAGCTGGCCCCGGGAACGGGGGAAGTGATCGTCCGCTATCAGGGACATCCGCTTGGAATGGGGAAATGGGTGGGGAGTCGCATCAAGAATGCCCTGCCCCGTGAGTTGGTGCGGGACAACAACTTGTTCAATGAGTGAGATGTCGGCGGCCATTTCAAGGACTGACACCTGTTCGAGTCTGGAAAACCCACACTCTGGTTGAACTTTTAGTCACTTCTTGAAATGCCTCGCGCCTTGTCTAAGCTTAAGGCAATCCGCATATCAATTAGCGCACGGCTCTGCAAGGAGCCAATTCCCCTATGCCAGGTACAAGGAATTCGTACCTGGCTTTTTTTATGTCCTCTTGTCGGTTATTCGCCGATCTCCGCGAGCGCTTTCTCCGGGCGCCCCTGGGGCACCAGCTCGTGCTGATAGAGCAAGTCGATCGCCTGCTCGATGAGGGAGGCCTGGTTGTCTTCCAGATGCTGACCGAGCTCCTGCAACCGCTCGGCGTGGCGATTGCTGATCCAGCATTGCAACCGGCTGTGGGTTTCCTGCTTGCGTTTCACGTGTTGGCGTTGCCGCTCGGCATTGTCTTGCGCCACATTCATCTTCATTTCCTGGCTCATACGACCTTGCTAACTAAGAGAGTGGAACTTGTTATCTCTCACCCTCTGCTCGACCAGGGGCGCCGGAATGACACTCCCCTGTAGGGGTGAGAGCCGCCGTCTGTGCCAGGCTCTTTTTCGCTTCATGGTACTGACGCTTCACCGGCACTACTTCGGAGGGCGATAAATATATCATCAAATCAATCAGATGGTGTTTAACATAAAAAACAACGTGGCGCGGTTATCTTACAGCAAGCCTGCGAGGGCATGATCGGAGAACTTGTGCGCATCGTCGAAATACTCCTGCAGGGTACGCATGTCCTTGTGCCGTGTCACCTCGATGATCTTGTTCATGGGCTTGCCCGCGGTTACCGCCGAGGTGATGAAGCCGCGGCGCAGACTGTGGCCACTGACATAGAGATCATCTATGACCTGGCCTGTTCGCCGCTTGATCATCAGGTTGATGCCTTGTGGGCCCAGGGGCTCTGCGGTGAGCTGCCCCCAGCGGGTCATGCGGCGAAACAGCGGCCCCTGGCTTATGCGGCTTGCTTTTAACCAGCGGCTGAGGGCGGTTACCGGGCAATACTGCTTGCCGGGAATCAGCGCTATCTCGGTTTCATGGAGCTGATGCTTGCTCGGCTTGAGCCGAAGCCTTATCCCCTGCCCCACGAAGTCGAGATCGCCCACCTCGATGCGAGCCGCCTCCGAACGGCGCAGGGCGCCGCTGAACATCAAGAGCAGCAAGGTGTGATCCCGCAGCCCCGCCAGGGTGGAGGTGTCTATCTCGTCGAGCACCCGGGCCAGGGGTTGCAGGGTCAGGGCTCCCGTCTTGCGTTTGCGGTTATCACCGAGGCGCACTATGCCCCGCATCATCTCCTTTATTTCCGCATGTTCGGTTGGCATGGGATGAATGCCCTTCTGCTTGAAGGCATAGCGGATACCGGCGAGCCGTCTCACCAGGGTAGCCGGTTTTCGAGGCTCCCCGTTACGCAACTCCCCCTTCCCCTCCTCTTTATCCAGCCATACCCAGTCCGCCAATATACCGTCGGCCTGATCCGCCAGAAAGTTCATGATGTCGTGATGACTGGTTTGCAGCGGATCCAGCCCATGCAACTGGCACCAGAATACGAAAATACGGGTATCTGCCTGATAGGCATTGAGGGTGGAATCCGCTTTTGCACTGCGCAGGAAACGCCGCGCCCTACTATTGAGCGCAGGATCGAACACAGTCTGCAATGACTGATGAGCGGGTGGTGAAATGGTTGGATAGGCCACGTAAGTCTATGATTCGATATGGAGTTTAGCAGGATCTTACAGGATCTTTCAGATCCATCAAGTATCGATAATGAATATTATCGATATTTATAGAATGTTGATTTAATACCTCCAACCTATCGGGATTGTGAGCAGGATCACTTCGTATCCGTCACTGGCGTTTTCCAGAAGATGAGTCCGAACCTGATATTTCGGTGAGAGATAACGATGTAGGTAATTGATATTGGTGGGGGTAATCAGGTTGATGATTTTAAATAAAGAGCCCCGACAGACGGGGCTCTTTATGATTATTTCTTCGCCATCTTGAATAGCTCAAAGAAATTGTGGCTGGTGGCCTCTGCCAATTCGGCCAAGGGTATCTGCCGCAGATCCGCAATAAATTGCGCGACGTCTCGCACGAAGGCGGGTTCGTTCTCCCTCCCCCGGTGAGGAACAGGGGCAAGATAAGGAGAGTCCGTCTCTATCAGCAATCGCTCCAGTGGCAATGCCTTGACCACGGCCTGCAGTGCCGAGGCATTCTTGAAAGTGGCTATCCCCGAGATGGAGATATAAAACCCCATCTCCATGGCGGCCTGAGCCATCTCGAGAGACTCGGTGAAACAGTGCAGCACGCCCCCCACCTGATCGGCCCCCTCTTCACGCATGATCTGCAAGGTGTCTTGTTGGGCATCCCGGGTGTGAATGATGAGGGGTTTGTTCAGGGCCCGGGCCACCCGGATGTGCTCCCGGAAGGAGGCTTGCTGCACCTCCTTGTTTTCCGGCGAATAGAAGTAGTCGAGCCCGGTTTCGCCTATGGCCACCACTCTTTCATCCGCCGCCTGCGTCAGCAGCAAGGGGGCATCCACACCGGGATCCTGATTGAGCGGGTGGACGCCACAGGAGGCAAACACCTGGGGATAAGGGGCGATCGCCGCCAGCATGGTCGGGAACTGCGCCTGGGTCACGCTGACGCAGAGAAAATATCCCACATCCAGTTGCGCGGCCTTGGCCAGGACATCGGCCATGTCGGTCTGCTTGCTGCCATAGCTGAGACGGTCGAGATGGCAATGGGAATCAACGAGTAACATAGACGACCTTGTAACTTGTCATAACCAGCGATTGAGCCAGTTCATCAGATGGATGGTGGGATTGGAGAGTTGACCCGGCTGGCAGGCGGCCTTGAGCGTCACCAGCTGCTGCTCCGCCTCCAGCAATCTTTCGCTGGAGTGGCGCTCGGCCAGTTGCTCGCTGAGGGCAGCCAAGTCCGGCATCGCCAGCTGATGATGACCACAGCCCGCCTGGGTCTTGAGGGCATCGCACAGGAAGAGTTGCAACCAGTGCAACCTGATCTGGCTCTCCTCCGCCAGCTGGGAACAGACACTCGCCGCCCGGGTCGGCGTCTGCGACAGGGAGACGAAACTCTCGAGCAGCATCCGTCTGGCCCCATCCTGCTGTTCTTCGATGTAACTGAGCACACGAAGCGGCGCCCCCTGACAGATCCGTACCTGGGCCTGCGTGGCCTGATGACCCTGTTCACTCAGCCAGCGCAGTGTCTCCCCCTCTGTCGGCAGCTGACAGACATGCTTGTGACAACGGCTGAGGATGGTGGGCAGCAGGCGGGAAACCCTGGAGGCGATCAGCAGCAGCAGACTGTCGCCGGCCGGCTCTTCTAGGGTTTTCAGCAGGGCATTGGCGGCGGACTCCGTCATCCGCTCGGCGTCCGGAATGATCACCACCTTGCCGCGCCCCAGCTGGGAGGTGCTCTGCAGGCGGCCGCAGATCTCGCGGATAGCCTCGACCCCTATGCTCTTGCTGTCGGCGCCTATGGTGCCGAGATCCGGGTGATGACCCTTGTCCAGCAGCTGGCAGGCATGGCAGTGACCGCAGGGTTCACCGCGCTCCGGTTGCTGGCAGAGGTGCAGGCGCGCCAATCGTTCTGCAAGCTGCTCCTTGCCAAGGCCGGGATCCCCGAGCAGCAGCCAGGCATGACCCAAGCGACCGGCCTGGGCGGTCTGGCTCAGGGCCTGCCAATCCGGGATCAGCCAGGGATACATAGGGTGCTGTCCAGTGCAGCTTCGATGGCGGCCTTGACCCGATCTGGCGTCTGGCTCGCATTGATCACCAGGATGCTGTCATCCTTGGCCGCGAGTTCCAGGTATCGGGCGCGGGTGCGCTCGAAGAAGCTGAGTTGCTCCAGCTCGATCCTGTCGAGCTCGCCGCGATGGCGGGCACGTTGCAGACCGAGGGCGGGATCGATATCGAGGTAGAGGGTCAAATCTGGCTTGAAGTCGCCGAGCACCGCTTGCTTGATGGCGCCGATGAGCTGGGCATCGATACCGCGACCGCCCCCCTGATAGGCTTGGGAGGAGAGATCGTGTCTGTCCCCCACCACCCAGATCCCCTCGGCCAGCGCCGGCTTGATCCGGGTCTCCACGAGCTGCACCCGGGAGGCATACATCAGCAACAATTCGGCTTCAATGGTGAGGCGCTCGTCGTGCACCTCCTTGACGATGGCGCGCATCCGCTCCGCCAGGGGGGTGCCGCCCGGTTCACGGGTGCACTCGATCCTGTCGATGCCATGGGCATGCAGATAGTCGGTCACATAGCGCACCGCGGAGCTCTTCCCTGCCCCTTCCAGTCCTTCAATCACGATAAATTTAGACATTAGGGTTTCTTCAATATGAATTCGCGAACCGCTCTATTGTGTTCATCGAGGGTCCTGGAGAAATAGTGGGCCCCGCCCCCCTTGGCGACGAAATAGAGATAGTCGGTCGACTTGGGGTTGAGCGCCGCCTCGATGGAGGCCTTGCCCGGCATGGCGATGGGGGTGGGCGGCAAGCCATCGATCACATAGGTGTTGTAGGGATTCACATCGGTGAGATCGCTGCGGCGAATGTTGCCATCGTACCTGTCCTTCACGCCGTAGATGACGGTGGGATCTGTCTGCAGCTTCATGCCAAGGCGCAGCCGATTGACGAACACCGAGGCGATCTGCGCCCGTTCATCCGGTTGGCCCGTCTCCTTCTCGATGATGGAGGCCATGATGAGCGCCTCATAGGGCGTCTTGTAGGGCAGATTGGCCTGCCGCTTCTCCCAGCGCTCCTGCAGGAAGGCCTTCATGTCCTGATAGGCGCGGCGCAAGATCGAGATGTCGCTGGCATGGGTGGTGTAGGCGTAGGTTTCCGGCAGGAACCAGCCTTCCAGCTTGCCGTTGTCGATGCCAAGCTCCTGAGCCAGCTCAGTCTCGCTCTGCTCCACGGTCAGCCGCTCAAGGTAAGGGGCGCTCGAGAGCTGTTTCAACCAGTCCTCGAAACGGGACCCCTCGACAAAGGTCAGGCTGAAGTGAAACTCCTTGCCGGAGGCAAACAGGGAAAGGGTCTCCTTGAGCGGGGCCCCTTCCTTGATCTCATAGGTACCCGACTTGATGGCAACCAGTTCGGGGTGGCCACGCAGCCAGAGCCGCACCGCCCAGGGGCTGGTTTCCCCCTCCCCCAGTTCGGCAATCAGGCGCGCCGCATGGGCGCCTTTTTCGACGGTAAAGAGGCGCGTCGGCCCCTTGTTGGTGAGCGTCTCCACCTGCTGCCATTTGTAATACACATAACCCCCGGCGACGGCAACGGTCAGGGCTGCCCCCGCGAGCAGGGTGTAGAGCCGATTAAACTTCAATGACCAAACGCTCCTGTAAACGGCGGATCAATACCGGGCTGGGATAATGCACATCCCCAATACTGGTGACCGGCACTATGCCCATCAGGGTATTGGTCAACCAGACTTCTTCGGCCTGCCACAGTGACTCCAGCGGAGCCTCCACGACACGCAGTTCAATGCCCATCTGTTTAAGCATCATGATCACGCGCTTGCGCATGATGCCATCTATCCCTGCGCGGGAGAGATCCGGTGTGAACACCGTCTTGCCACGACGCCAAAACAGATTCGCGCTGACTCCTTCTACCAGAAATCCACGGCTGTTCAATACTATACCTTCGACTCCACCCCGCGCGGCAAGTTCGCTTTTGAGCAGAACTTGTTCCAGACGACCCAGGGTCTTGAGCCCTGCCAGCATGGGAGCATCGCCGAGCTGTTGCTGGCAGATCAGGGCGGCGATGCCGTTTTGCTGCCAGCCAAGGTAGTGGGCCGGGTATGGTGCCAGGGAGACGATGCGGGTGGGAGTGTTGCATCCCGCGCCATCATAGCCCCGTCCCCCGCTGCCACGGGTCAGCACTATCTTGGCGACAGCCTGCGTCTGCCCTGTTGCCAATTGCGCCACCTCTGTGGCCAGAGTATCCCAGGGAAGCTCCGCAAATCCGAGTCTGGCGCAGGCATGCTGCAACCTGGCGAGGTGTGCCGGCCACCAGATCACCTGCCCCTGCTTCACCAGCATGGTGGTGAAATGGCCGTCCCCGTATGCCAGCCCTCTATCCCTGGCGGACACTGCTTCTGTCGGTATTCCATTAATCAGCAAGGGGGTCCCTCCGATAAAAAAGGCCCGATACGGTCGTATCGGGCCTTAGCATTTCGCCCAAAGCGAATTATACGCGTTTGAAGATCAGGGAGCCATTGCTGCCGCCGAAACCAAACGAATTGGAGAGGGCATATTCAAACTGGCCGGGCTTGGCCACATGGGGCACCAGATCCAGATCGCACTCCTCATCCGGGTTGTCCAGGTTGATGGTGGGCGGTGCCACCTGATCGCGCAGGGCCAACACAGTGATGATCGCCTCGATGGCCCCCGCCGCACCCAGCAGATGGCCGGTCATGGACTTGGTGGAGCTGATCATCAGGGCGCTGGCATGTGCGCCAAACACCTCTTTCATGCCACGCAGTTCGGCCACATCACCCAGCGGGGTGGAGGTGCCGTGGGCATTGATGTAACCGATCGCCTCCGGCGCTATGCCGGCATCCTTGATGGCATTCTTCATGGCGCGAGCGCCACCGTTGCCATCAGAGGGAGGCGCCGTCATATGGTAGGCGTCGCCGCTCATGCCAAAGCCAACCAGCTCGGCATAGATCTTGGCGCCACGGGCCTTGGCGTGTTCGTACTCTTCCAGCACCAGTACCCCGGCGCCATCACCCAGCACGAAACCGTCGCGATCCTTGTCCCAGGGACGGCTCGCCTTTTGCGGTTCGTCGTTCCGAGTAGAGAGCGCCTTGGCCGCCGCAAAGCCACCCATCCCCATGGGGGTGGAGGCTTTCTCGGTGCCGCCGGCGACCATCACGTCCGCATCACCGTAGGCGATCATCCGGCCAGCCATGCCGATGGCGTGGGTGCCCGTGGTGCAGGCCGTGGTCACGGCGATGTTCGGGCCTTGCAGCCCCTTCATGATAGAGAGATGACCGGACACCATATTGATGATGGTGGACGGCACGAAGAAGGGGCTCAGCTTGCGCGGGCCGCCGTTGACCAGGCTGCTGTGGTTCTGCTCGATGAGACCCAGGCCGCCGATGCCGGAGCCGATGGCCACGCCGACCCGCTCCGCATTCTCTTCGTTGATGACGAGGCCGGAATCATCCAGAGCCTGCACCCCCGCCGCCACGCCGTACTGGATGAAGAGATCCATCTTGCGGGCTTCTTTGCGGTTGATGCCGTATTGTTCGGGATCGAACTCTTTGACCAGGCCTGCGAAACGGGTCGCAAACTCGCTGGCATCAAAGTGATCGATGAGAGAAATGCCGCTCTGCCCGTTGAGCAGGGCTTGCCAGCTGGATTCGGCAGTGTTGCCCACAGGGGAAAGCATCCCCAGGCCGGTTACCACGACTCTGCGTTTTGACACTGAGCTAGTCTCCGAGAGGTATTTTGAAAGGGAGTAAACATAAAAGAAGCGGCCCTTGGGCCGCTTCTTTCAGAACAGGAACTTATTCCTGATTAGCGGTGATGTAGTCGATAGCCGCTTGAACAGTGGTGATCTTCTCGGCTTCTTCATCAGGAATTTCGGTATCGAATTCTTCTTCCAGCGCCATTACCAGTTCAACGGTATCCAAAGAGTCAGCGCCCAGGTCGTCGACGAAGGAGGCAGCGTTCTTGACGTCTTCCTCTTTAACACCCAGTTGTTCGATGATGATTTTCTTTACGCGTTCTTCGATGTTGCTCATGACCTGAATTTTCCTTTAAAAATACGCTATTGCGTCTGGTTGGGGTAGTGTATTCAATTGACGTGAGTTTGCAAGTGACTTGCCGCTGGTCAAACCACGAAATTCGCCAAACTTCGGCGTACTATCGCAAATTTGAACAGATCTCACGACAAATTGATTACACCATGTACATCCCGCCATTAACATGCAGGGTTTCGCCGGTGATATAGGCAGCGTCGTCAGACGCCAAGAATACCACAGCGGCAGCAATTTCTTTCGGATCACCCAAACGGGCGGCAGGCACCTGATTCATGATGCCGGCACGCTGTTCTTCATTGAGCGCCTTGGTCATGTCGGTTTCGATGAAACCGGGGGCCACCGCATTCACCGTGATGCCACGGGAAGCCACTTCACGGGCCAATGACTTGGTAAAGCCCACCAGACCCGCCTTGGCGGCGGCATAGTTGACCTGACCGGCATTGCCCATGGTGCCGACCACGGAACCTATGCTGATGATGCGACCATGGCGCTTCTTCATCATGGCACGCAACACCGGCTTGCTCAGACGGTACAGGGAGGTGAGATTGGTGTCGATGATCTCGTTCCACTCGTCATCCTTCATCCGCATCAACAGGTTATCGCGGGTGATACCGGCGTTGTTGATCAGGATGTCGATGTCGCCAAAGCGTTCCTTGATGGCGGCAAAGACGGTTTCGATGGATTCCTGGCTGGTCACGTTCAGTGCCATGCCGCAGCCCTGCTCGCCCAGATAGGCGCTGATGGCCTCGGCACCGCTCTCGCTGGTCGCGGTTCCCACCACTTTCGCGCCACGGGCCGCAAAAGTTTCGGCAATCGCACGGCCTATGCCACGGCTGGCGCCGGTGACGAGCACAACTTTATCGGTAAAACTCATGACTTGCTCCTGTTTATTTGACTTGGGCCAGCGCCTGCTCGAAAGAGGCGGCATCGTTGGCGTGAATGCCTTCCACGCGCGGGTCGATGCGCTTGGCCAGCCCGGTCAACACCTTGCCCGGTCCCATCTCGATCTCGAGGGTGACGCCGTCGTTTGCCATCCGTTCTACCGTCTCGGTCCAACGGACCGGGCTGAACAGCTGGCGCACCAAGGCTTGCTTGATGGCGGCCGGATCCTGTTCACAGGACACGTCGACATTATTGATGACTGCGATGGTTGGAACCTTGATCTCGATCCCATCCAGCGCGGCGGCCAGCTTTTCGGCGGCGGGTTTCATCAGGGCGCAGTGGGACGGCACTGAGACCGGCAGCGGCAGTGCACGCTTGGCGCCGGACTCTTTCATCAGCACGTTGGCGCGCTCGACAGCATCCTTGTGACCGGCGATGACCACCTGGCCCGGGGAGTTGAAGTTGACCGGAGAGACCACCTGCCCTTGCGCCGCTTTCTCGCAGTTGGCGGCGATGGAGTCGTTGTCCAGACCGATAATGGCGGCCATGGCACCTGTGCCTTCCGGCACGGCTTCCTGCATGGCCAGACCACGCAGTTCAACCAGCTTGACCGCATCGGCAAACGCCAGGGCGCCGCTGCACACCAGGGCGGAATATTCGCCCAGGCTGTGACCGGCCATGACGGCGGGGGTTGCCCCGCCCTGCTGTTGCCATAGGCGCCACAGGGCAACGGATGCTGTCAGCAGTGCCGGCTGGGTGCGCCAGGTCTTGTTCAGATCCTCGGCGGGACCGTCCAGCACCAGGGCACAGAGGTCATAACCCAGCACCTGGCTCGCCTCGGCGAAGGTCTCTTTAATCACGGCGTGTTGCTCGGCGAGTTCCGCCAGCATGCCGACGCTCTGGGAGCCTTGTCCCGGGAAGGCAATGGCAAATCGGGTCATCATTGATTCCTTTAAGGTAAGACGAAATCGGTAAGCGGGCGCCTAAGACTCGCGGCGCCGCTTGGTATCAGAGGCGAACCAGCGCCGAGCCCCAGGCAAAACCGCCGCCGAAGGCTTCCAGCAATACTAGCTGGCCCGGTTTGATACGGCCGTCACGTACCCCTTCATCGAAGGCGATGGGCACGGAGGCGGCGGAGGTGTTGCCGTGGCGATCCAGGGTCAGGATCACCTTGTCGAGCCCCATGCCAAGTTTCTTGGCGGTGGCGTTGATGATACGGAAGTTGGCTTGATGCGGGACCAGCCAGTCCAGCTCGCTCGGATCTATGTTGGCGGCAGCCAGGGTCTCGGTCACTATCTCGCTCAGGCGAGTCACCGCAACCTTGAAGACATCGTTGCCCTTCATATACATGTAGGCTTCGAGCTCGGCACCCGGCATGCCACGACGAGGCTGCGGCAACTTGAGCAGTTCGCCATAACGGCCGTCGGCATGCAGGTGGGTGGAGAGAATACCCGGGGTCTCGCTTGCCCCGATCACCACGGCCCCAGCCCCATCCCCGAACAGTATGATGGTGCCCCTGTCTTCCGGATCGCACATGCGGGAGAGCACGTCGGCACCGACCACCAGGACATGGCGAGCGGCGCCGGACTTGACGAACTGATCGGCAATGGAGAGCGCATAGGTGAAACCGGCGCAGGCCGCCGCCACGTCAAAGGCCGGGATCCCCGGAACCTCGAGCAGCCCCTGCAGTTCGCAGGCCGCGGCCGGGAAGGCGTTCTCGGCGCTGGTGGTCGCCAGCACTATCATGTCCAGATCGGCAGCGGTCAGGCCAGCGGCATCCAGCGCCCGCAAGGCCGCCTGATGAGACAGGGTCGCGACGCTCTCGTCGCTCCCGGCGATGCGGCGTTCACGGATCCCGGTACGTTCCACGATCCACTCGTCACTGGTTTCAACCATCTGCTCAAGATCGGCGTTGGTACGAACCGAACTCGGCAGATAACTGCCAGTACCCAGAATTTTGCTATGCATAGAGTTTTATAAATCCCTGTCGGAAAAGACAGATTCAAGGCGATCTGCAATTTGCAATGGAAGTTGGTGTTTGGCTTCTTGTGCGGCCAGCAGAATCGCATGACACAGAGCGCGGCGCTCGGCCCGCCCATGGCTTTTTACCACAATGCCGCGCAATCCTAACAGACTCGCGCCATTATACTGGTCGGGGTTCAGGTAAGAAAAACGCCGTTTGAACATAAATCCGGCGAGTCGACCAAGAAAACTGCGTTTTTTGCGAGGATATCCGGCCAGTTCGGCCATCATCCGCACCACGCCCTCGGCGGTCTTGAGCGCCACATTGCCGACGAAACCGTCACAGACGATGACGTCGCTGTCACCGCTGAAGATCCTGTCCCCCTCGATGAAACCGACAAAATTGAGCGCGGCGCACTGGCGCAACAACTCGGCGCTGTGGCGTACCAGGTCATTGCCCTTGATCTCCTCCTCCCCCACGTTGAGCAGCGCCACCCGGGGGGACGCTATCCCCTCGACCTGCTCGGCCACCACTGAGCCCATCACCGCAAATTGCAGCAAGGTGTCGGCATCGCAGCTCACGTTCGCCCCCAGATCCAGCATCACGGTACGCTTGCCGCTCAGTGTCGGCAGCGCCTTGATGAGGGCGGGTCTGTCGACCCCCGGCAGGGATTTGAGCACGCATTTGGCCATGGCCATCAGGGCGCCGGTATTGCCGGCACTGACGCAGGCATCGGCCTCACCGGCTTTCACCAGATTGAGCACAACCCGCATGGAGGAATCTTTCAGGGTACGCAGCGCCACGATCGGCTTTTCGCCCATGCCCACGACCTGGGATGCATGTACGAGACGAATGCGGGGATGAGTCAGCAAGCCATGTTGCTGCAACAGAGGGGCGATCAGGTGTTGGTCACCGACCAGAACAAGATTTAGTTGAGGCAGAAGAGACAGTGCCTGCACGGCGGCAGGCACTGTTTCAGAGGGGCCAAAATCTCCCCCCATTATGTCTAGCGCGACAGTTTGCGTAGACAAAGGCAATCCTTAAGCGATTACCTTTTTACCGCGGTAGAAACCATCGGCAGTCACGTGGTGACGACGATGAATTTCGCCACTGGTCTGATCAACAGTCAGGGCTGCAGTGGTCAGTGCATCGTGGGAACGACGCATGCCACGCTTGGCGCGGGTTTTACGGTTCTGTTGTACGGCCATGGTAGGCTAACTCCTAAAATTCACTTACGTTTGAGCTCTTCAAGAACTGCAAAGGGATTCGGCCGCTCATCAGCAGGCTCGATGTCACCCCAAGTCATTTCCATGTTTCCTCTGGGGCAGACATCCATGGGATGCATGGCCACCTGAGGCAACGAGAGGATGAGTTCATCCTCCAGGATTTGATGAAGATCTATCTCGCCGTTTTCGTCCAACTCAATGGGCTCATAAGCTTCCGGCAGCTCTTCCTCGTTTGTTCTCTCGAACAGCGGAGTGTAAATAAAACTAGCTTCACAAAGGTGCTCGAAAGCCTCTCCACAACGCTGGCAAACCAAGTCAACCTTGGCATGGGCAGTGCCTTTCATAACGGTCAACTTCTGGACATCTTTGCCAAACTGCAGAGTGACGTCCACATCACTTCGCAAGCCTTCGGTTGATGCTTCCAGTCTGGGCATCTGCGACTTTTCCACTATCCCGACATAATCGAGTAGCTTCAAGGCATTACGGACTGGATCAACCTTAACGGGCAACTTCACCTTTTGCATAGGGCGCGAATATTATAGGTCCAACAAGGGATAGTCAAAGGAAAAAGTCCTTACCGCCGATGATTTTACCTGCACAAGCCCCTGCATGCAGTAACTTGTGTTCATCGGTGGCCGATTATGCCATAAACAGCGGGATCCCGCACAGGATCCTGTGCGGACATCCCCCTTGGCCAGGATCTCGGGGTCAGTGAGCCCTTTATGCCGTTGCACGCCCCTTCCCCATCAAGCAACCCACTCACCAGGCACCCGGCTTGGCGGTCCGTTCCCGAGAGCCTCAATTGCCGGACTCAGGGCGCGGCAGGGCAGCCCCCACCACCGAGCAGGCGCTGCCGAGGCGCGGTTCCGGGTTGGGCCTCCATCAACCGGCGTATGGCCTGAAAGCTGCCCAGCGCCGCCTTGATGGTCATCGAATTGACCAGCCAGCCTGGCAAATGGCTGCCCGGGTTGGTATAACTTTCGAGCCTGATCAGGGTGCTGCCATCGGGTTGTGGCAGCGCTTCCCAGCGGCCGGCACTCTCCCGGATCCGGTACAGACCCGGGCGGGGTGCCAGGGCGTCCGGCTCGGCCCATACCTCCAGCACCAGCGCGCAGTCGGCCCGCCTGGTCAGATGCGAACGGGTGATGAGTTCCCTGTCCTGCACCGGCCAAGGGGACGCCAAGCGGGTGTAAACCAGATCGTCATCCGGGCCGGATTTTGCCAGCAGCCGCACCTCGCGACTGGACGGCAACCACTCCCGATGGCGCGCCGTGTCTCGCAGCACGACCAACAGCGCCATGGGATCCGCCTTGACCCGCATCTCCAGGCGCAAGGCAAGGAAGGGGGACGGAGGGCGTGCCTGAGTCCAGAGCTGTACGCCGCCCTCCTCCTTCTCTGGCTGCCACTCCTGCCCCCAGCTCGCGAGGGAGAGCAGCATCAGGGCCAGCACTCCGTATCTTGTCATGTCGCACTCCTGCCGCATCAACTGGGGTTACGCCGTTCTCGAGCCGCCAGCATGCATGTTGCTGTAAACCAACGCCGGCGTGCTGGTGTTCGGGGTAGTTTGCGTGAGCCTTCAGCCACAGTTAGAATCAACCAATTGATTTATAAATGGATATCATCAACAGATGCACACGCCCTTGATCCTCGCCTCCACCTCCCGTTATCGCAAGGCGCTGCTGGAAAAACTCGGCCTGCCGTTCCAATGCACTTCCCCCGAGGTTGATGAAGCCCCGCTGCCTGGGGAGTCGGCCGAGGCACTGGTCAGCCGCCTGGCCCATGCCAAGGCGAGCGCCATCGCCAACCAACATGATCAGGGGTTGATCATAGGCTCGGATCAGGTGTGTGTCTGTGACGGGCGCATCCTCGGCAAGCCGGGCACAGTTGATAACGCGGTGACACAGCTGATGATGGCCCAGGGCAAGAGCGTCACCTTTTATACCGGCCTGTGCGTACTCAATGCCGCAAACGGCCGGGCTGAGCAGCTCGTGGAGCCCTTCACCGTGCATTTTCGCTCCCTGGATGAGGCAGCCCTGCGCCGTTATGTGATGGCGGAGCTGCCCCTCGATTGCGCCGGTAGCTTCAAATGTGAGGGCATGGGGATCATGTTGTTCAAGGGGCTGGAAGGGCGGGATCCCAACGCCCTGATCGGCCTGCCCCTGATCGGCCTGATCGAATTGCTGGCGCGCCACGGCCTCAATCTGCCTTGAGCCTGAACAGGAAGCAGAGACAACAATGGGAGCCAAGGCTCCCATTGTTGTCTTAGTGTTCATCAACCCCGTGCGGGCTCAGGCTACGATCCGCCCCACCGAATCCATCAGGGTGAAAATGGCGTATCGGATGCGCTGCATCAGCGTGCCAGCTTGTTCAGGAAGGCATCGAGCTCGGGGGCGAGCGGCGCTTCCACCTGCATCTCGCGATCATCCGCCGGATGGGTGAAGCTCAGCTTCCAGGCGTGCAAGAAGAGGCGCTTGAGCCCCAGGGTCCGCATCTTCTCATCAAAGGCCGCCTCACCGTATTTGTCATCACAGGCGATGGGGTGGCCGGCGTGCTGGGTATGAACCCGGATCTGGTGGGTGCGACCTGTGATCGGGCTGCACTCTACCAGGGTGGCTTCGGCAAATTGACGGGCAATCCGGAAACGGGTCTCGGAGGGCTTGCCGTCACTGCTGACCCGCACCACCCGCTCGCCGGATTGCAGATCGTTCTTGCGCAGCGGCGCATTGACCACCTTGACGTGGGACTGCCACTGACCGCGCACCAACGCCAGGTATTGCTTGCGCATTGTCTTGACCCGCAGCTGCTCGTGCAGGCTACGCAGGGCACTGCGCTTCTTGGCGACCAGCAGCACGCCGGAGGTGTCGCGGTCGAGCCGGTGCACCAGCTCCAGGAAGCGGGCTTCCGGGCGCAGGGCGCGCAGCCCCTCGATGACGCCAAAGCTCAAGCCGCTGCCGCCGTGCACCGCCATGCCGGACGGCTTGTTGAGCACTATCATGGCCTCGTCTTCAAACAGGATCTGGCTCTCCAGACGCTGGATGCTGCCGAGGTTGGCAGAGGGCAATTCGTTCTTCTCGGCCACGCGCACGGGGGGCACCCGCACCTCGTCGCCTGCGCAGAGTTTGTATTCCGGTTTGATGCGTTTCTTGTTGACGCGCACCTCTCCTTTGCGAAGGATGCGATAGATCAGGCTCTTGGGGACGCCCTTTAACTGAGTCTTGAGAAAATTGTCGATGCGCTGCCCTTCATGCTCAGCTTCGATGGTGAGCAGCTGCACTTGTTGATGTATCTGTGTCATGGCGCGGATTTTAACACCGCCGGCAGCCCTTGGCTGCATGCTTTGTTAAAAAATGGCGTCTTGCTATAAAAGTGGTTTAAATGGGATAATAAACAAGGTTTTGTCATTGTGTTCAAGCCTTGTACTAAGTGGCCAAAAAGTATGCCACCCAATCCCGAAACACCGTGTATACAAGAACATGACGGTTCCCGGGTGCGAGGTACAACGCATGGAGAACGCAAACAGAACCGATTTAATTGTCTCCACACCGGTATCCTTAATTCATGCCTTCTCGAGAAGGCTGAACCAGAGTGCCCTTAGTTTGCGCCTCATGCATGTCCCAACCGGGAGGTTGCCCAAGCATGCTGAAGACCCGAGGCCGGCACCGGCAGGATCCTGTGGAGGAATCAAAATGACAAAATAATGAGAACTCAATGAAAAGAATGCTAATCAACGCGACTCAGGAAGAGGAGTTGCGCGTAGCGCTGGTTGACGGACAACAGCTCTACGATTTGGATATTGAAAGTCCGGGACACGAGCAGAAGAAAGCGAACATTTACAAGGGTAAGATCACCCGCGTAGAACCCAGTCTTGAAGCTGCTTTTGTTGACTATGGCGCCGAGCGCCACGGTTTCCTGCCGTTAAAGGAAATCGCCCGCAATTACTTCCCCTCCGGTTACTCCTATCAGGGTCGTCCCAACATCAAAGAAGTGGTCCGCGAAGGCCAGGAAGTGATCGTCCAGATTGACAAGGAAGAGCGTGGCACCAAGGGTGCGGCCCTCACCACCTTCATCAGTCTGGCCGGCAGCTACCTGGTGCTGATGCCGAACAACCCCCGTGCTGGCGGTATTTCCCGTCGTATCGAGGGTGACGAGCGGACCGAGTTGAAAGAAGCCCTGAGCGGACTGACAGTGCCAGACGGCATGGGCCTCATCGTGCGTACCGCCGGTGTGGGCAAATCCCCGGAAGAGCTGGAATGGGATCTGAACGTCCTGCTCAACCACTGGGACTCCATCCACAAGGCATCACAGAATCGCTCCGCGCCCGTGCTCATCCACCAGGAGAGCAACGTCATAGTGCGCGCGATTCGTGACTATCTGCGTCGCGATGTGGGCGAGATCCTGATCGACAATCCGGTCATCTTCGAGCGTGCCAAGTCGCACATCGAGCTGGTTCGCCCCGATTTCCTCAATCGCGTGAAGCTGTACAAGGGTGATGTCGCCCTGTTCAACCACTTCCAGATCGAGAGCCAAATCGAGTCGGCCTTCCAGCGTGAAGTGCGCCTGCCCTCCGGCGGCAGCATCGTCATCGACCCGACCGAAGCGCTGACCTCCATCGATATCAACTCCTCCCGCGCCACCAAGGGCGGCGATATCGAAGAGACGGCGCTGCAGACCAACCTGGAAGCGGCCGACGAAATTGCCCGTCAATTGCGTCTGCGCGACCTGGGTGGCCTGATTGTCATCGACTTCATCGACATGACCCCGGTTCGCCATCAGCGCGAAGTGGAAAACCGTCTGCGTGAAGCTGTCCATCAGGACAGGGCACGCATCCAGCTGGGCCGGATCTCCCGTTTCGGTCTGCTGGAGATGTCTCGCCAGCGTCTGCGTCCCTCCCTCAACGAGTCCAGCAGCCACATCTGCCCCCGTTGCCAGGGCCAGGGTGTCATCCGTGACAATGAATCTCTCGCCCTGTCCATCCTGCGTCTCATCGAAGAAGAGGCCATGAAGGACAACACAGAGCAGGTTCACGGCCAGGTGCCGGTCGATGTTGCCGCCTATCTGCTTAACGAGAAGCGTGCCTCCATCGCCAGTCTGGAACAGCGCAATGATGTCCGTGTTTACATCATTCCGAACCAGCATCTGGAAACCCCGCACTACGAAGTGACCCGCATCCGTCAGAACGAGATCCCGGAAGCGGCCAGCTACGAGCTGAAAACCGAGATTGCCAAGCCGGTCTACCAGCCCAAGCAAGCTCAGGTCATCGAGCGTGAGCAGCCGCTGCTGCAAGGCTTCGTCCAGGCGCCTCAACCGGCTGCCCCTGTTGCCGCCCCGGCCCCCGTCGCAGCACCTGCACCGGTCGCCGCCGAAGCGGGTCTGTTTGGCAAGCTGTTCAAGGCCATCTCCGGTCTGTTCGGCTCAGACGCAGCCCCGGCTGAAGCGAAAGCTGCTGCCGAGAAACCGGCCGCACAGCGGGAAGCGCGCAAGGATGAGGGTCACCGTCATCAACGTGACGAAACCCGCAGCCGTGGCCAGCGTGGTCGTCGCGATGACAACCGCAGCAACCGCAACCCGGCCGACGCCGGCGAGAAGCGTGAAGGCGCCGCCAACCGCGAGGGTGGCGAGAGCCGCAACCGTCGTCCGCGTAAAGAGCGCGAGCCCCGTCAGGAGCGTGAACCCCGTGGTGAAGTGCGCAGCGAACAGCGCATGGAACGTGAGCCCCGCGAAGCACGTAACGAGCCGCGTGCGGATCGCGAACCCCGTGAGCCCCGTCAGGAACGTGAACCCCGCGCCCCGCGCCCGGCTCGCGAACCCCGTGCTCCGCGCGAGCCCCGTGCCGAGGTCGTGGTTGAAGCGGTAGAAACCGTCGAGACTGCCGCCGTCAGCGCCGAGCCGCGTCAGGAAAAAGAGCAGAAAGTGGCCGAGCGCCGCGAACGTCGCCAGCTGCGCAAGCAGGTTCGGGTCGATGTCGCCGCCACCGACACCCCTGCCCTGCCGGTAGACGAGCAGGCCCATGATCTGGTCGAGACTGCGGCCGTGGTCGGTGAGCAAGAGGAGCAGACCGAAGGTCAGCGCCGCTCTCGCCGTACTCCGCGCAGTCAGCGGATCGAAGGCCAGCGTCGCAAGCGCATCAACGAAGATGCCCGTGGCCAGCGTGATGATGAACCTCAGGCCGAAGTGCAACTGACCACAGCCGCTCAGGCGGATGCTGCTCAGGTTAAGGTGGAAGAGCCCGCCGTACCTGTCATCACCATCCCGAGTGCCGAGGCCGTTGCCGCCGCGCTGCAAGCCTCTGCCGCCCTGACCGAGCACGTGGTCGCCGAAGCCGTGGCCGAAGAGGCCCATGAACAGGCTCAAGCGGCTGTGGCCGAGGTCGTCGCCCCTGTGGTTGCCGAGGTGGTTGAAGCACCTGTTGCAATCGAAGCGGCTCCTGCCGTCGTCGAGCCGGCCCCGGTAGCCATCGAAGCAGCTCCTGTCGCTGCCGAGCCGGTGGCCGAGGTTGTTATCGAGGAAGCTCCGGTCGTGGTCGAGGCCAGCATCGCTGACCAGGCTGTGGTAGAAGCCGCCCCGGTTGTGGTAGAGCCGGCTCCTGCCCCGCAAGCCGAGGAAGTGATTCCTGCCGCCGAGCCTGTCGCCCCTGTGGTTGCACAGCCCGAGCCTGTCGTCGCCCCGGCCACCAAGCCGGTTGCCAAAGGCGCTGGCGTACTGGCCCGTGCCCGCAAGGCTTCTGCGCCCATGGCAACGCCGGCAGCAGTGCCCGCCCCGGCCCCCCGTGAGCCGGTTGAGCAGGCCCCGCTGGAGCGTAGCGAAGTCGCTAGCTCAGGCCGCCACGGTGGCAGTACTGCCGCCGTCAATGTAGCAACCAGCCCGGCGGGTCGTCCCTGATCCCCTAGCTTGTCTGGTCTGATAAAAGAGCCACACCTTGTGTGGCTCTTTTTTTGCCTGACAGTTGGGTCTGCCCCTCAATCCCCTGTCCGATCCCCTTCCTCTTCTTCCTCATCTGCAGGGACATAAACGGCATGCCCAAGCAGACTAGGGAGCCGACCCTCTCTACCGGCCTCCCCCTCGTCTCTTGCCCTGCGGCAACCAAGACCCCAGGGACCATGCCTGGGAGCGTCGCCCTTGCTCCCGCCCCCCATGCAGGCCCTCTTGCTTATCGTGAAAAGCACAGCCCGTCACGGGACAAACAAGGCGTCCGCAACACGGCCAGGAATCATGACCAGTCACACCGGCGCAGAGCGTCACTAGCGGGGCTGGATTCAAGGAATGAAGGGCGAGAGCTGAAGCCCTGATGAGAGGGTGAGATGATGGCTTAGTAGCCTCTGGCCCCTGACAGGCGAGATGTACTGCAGTAACCCTCCTCTGCTGACAAGGGGGTTGAATGAGGAAGATGCAGGTTGGCGGGATCTATCAGTGAATAAACACTCTTGTTTGATGGCATATAAGGCGTGTTTCTACCGGTTGCCGAGCATGACGGCTAGCTGCGGCCGGATCCCAGCCATGAAAAAAGGGCCCGCAGGCCCTTTGTCATTGATGTTGTGTGTTGGCTGTCAGCCACCAAACAGATTGTTGCTGATCAGGAAGAGTCCACCGGAGAGCAGCATAGTGAGCGGCAGGGTCAGGACCCAGGCCAGCAAGATGGTCTTGATGGTCTGACTCTGCAGGCCCGATTTGTTCGCCACCATGGTCCCCGCCACCGCGGAAGAGAGGATATGGGTGGTGGATACCGGCATGCCGGTCATGCTGGCTACCCCGATGGAGGCAGCAGCCGTGATCTGGGCGGCAATGCCCTGACTGTAGGTCATGCCGGAAGAGCCTATCTTCTCGCCCACTGTGTAGACGATACGACGCCAGCCCACCATGGTGCCGCAACCCAGCGCCAGCGCGATGGAGACGATGACCCAGGTCGGCGCGTATTCGGCCGTGGCGGTCAGGTCCTTGCGCCATTTGGCGAGATCGGTCAGCTCCTTGGCCGGCAGCGGCAGCTTGGAGACCTTGCGGGCAGTGTCGTCGATACAGAGCAGCAGACGGCGCACCTCGCGGCGATCGGTCAGGCTCATCTGCTCGTAGGTACGCACCTGGCCCAGACGGTTGTCCAGGGTGGCCATGGCCTCGAGGGCCTCACCGGCCTCGCAATGAGTCATCAACTCTTCCTGGGCATGGGCAGGAACGCTGAAGTTCACGACAGTGGACACCTGCTCCTGGTTGCGCTGGTAGATCTCCATGATGCGCTGGTTGGCATCCTGGGTTCTGTCCAGATCGTAGGAGCGGCTGTTCATGTCCAGTGCGAAGTAGGCGGGCGCCATGCAGATCAACACCAGCATCACCAGACCTATGCCCTTCTGGCCATCGTTGGAGCCGTGCACGAAGCTCACCCCCATGGCAGAACAAATCAAGGTCACACGAGCCCAGAACGGCGGATGCTTCTTGCCGTCCACCAGCAGTCGCTCTTCCGGAGTTTTGTGGATCTTGCTGCCAAGCCAGACTCGCTTCATCGCGAACAGCAGCAAGGCGGCAATGATGAAGCCCACAGTGGGAGAGATGATGAGGGAGAGCATGATGTCGATGGCTTTGCCGACGTTGATGCCCTCATTCAGAGGTTGATCGCTGATCAGGGCATAGGCACCGCCTACCCCCAGAATGGAGCCGATCAGCGTGTGAGAGCTGGACGCCGGGATACCGAAGTACCAGGTTCCCAGGTTCCAGACAATGGCTGAAAACAGCAGGGAGAACACCATGATCAGACCCTGGGTCGAATCCATGCCGAGCAGCAGATCGATGGGCAACAGATGGACAATGGCATAGGCCACCCCCAATCCCCCCATCATGACCCCGGCAAAGTTGAACAGACCGGAAGCCACTACCGCGGTGTGCGCGGGCATGGCCTTGGTATAGATAACCGTTGCTACCGCGTTGGCGGTATCGTGAAAGCCATTGATGAACTCATAGGCCAGCACAAAAAAAACGGCCAATACCAAACCTATTGACCACCACAAACCCAAACCACTAAACATTTCAAACATAAAAACGAACCTGTTTATGAGTTGCGGCGGATTATGCCAGAAGGCTCGGTGCGCCATACCCGTTGTTGAAATATTTCAGTAAGAAAAAAAAAGGGCTTTCCGTCAGAAAATGTCTTAGGCCCTGCTGGAATGGGACTTGTCATGGATTAATTAAAGCCCGTTTACACCTCATGGGTAGGTGTCAATCAACGCCAAGCATCCCTCAACTCACAACCAAGTTGGCGATTTTTCACGCGTTTTACCATCAGGTTCCCACCTCACTGGCCGCCTTACCGCACATCCCCTCCCCTTCGCAGAAAAGCAAAAGGGTGCCGAAGCACCCTCTATATAAGCAGCATGAAGGCGGACATCAGTCCTGGTTGATGCGGCTGGCCACCGCACCTTGCTGGCTCTTGTACTTGGCGTTTTCCCGCTTGTTGTAGGGGCGGGCCGCGGCGCCGGAGAGCATCTCGAAGTTCAGCGCCCCTATCTTCATCTTGGGACGCAACGCCAACGGCAGTTTGCCGCCGTTGTAGAACTCCAGCACGATGCGACCTGACCAGCCCGGATCGATGCGGTGCGCTGTCACGTGCACCATGAGGCCGAGCCGTGCCAGGGAGGAGCGCCCGTCCAGCCAGCCGACGATGTCCGCAGGCAGGGTAACAGACTCGTAGGTCACCGCCAGCGCCAGTTGACCCGGGTGCAGATAGAAGGCTTCGCCGTCCGGGATGTGGATCTCGTCGCTCATCACCCGATCGATGGCATCGGCCATCTCGCTGCTCGGACCGCTCAGATCGATATAGGGGGCAGTATGATCGCGAAACACGCGAAACTCGTTGCCGAGCAGCACATCGACGCTGACGCCACTGATCCGCTCAACACCGGGCCTCGGCTCAATGACGATCTTGCCTTCATCCAGATGGCGTTCGATATCGGTATCACAAAGACGCATTCGGCGACTCTCCTGACAAAAGTTTCATTTAAAAAAGCCGGGCATCACCCGGCTTGTTTCATATCAACCAATCAACATGTGGCGGATGCGCGCCTTGAGCATGTCGATGGCGATGCGGTTCTTGCCGCCACGGGGCACTATCACGTCTGCATACTGCTTGGACGGGTCGATGAACTGCATGAACATGGGGCGTACCGTCTTCTGATACTGCTTGAGGACGGAGTCCATGGTGCGGCCACGCTCTTGCACGTCACGCACCAGACGGCGCAGCAGACAGATATCCAGCGGGGTATCCATGAAGATGGAGGCATCCATCAGCTCACGCAGACGACTGTCGGTCAGCAGCAGTATGCCTTCCAGAATGATGACCCGGCGCGGCGCGAAGGCGGTGACGTCGCTCAAGCGCGTGTGTTCGGTATAGGAGTACTGGGGGATATTGACGGCATCCCCTTGCACCAGCTGGGTCAGATGCTGCACCAGCAGATCGTGATCCAGGGCATTGGGATGGTCATAGTTGGTCTTGACCCGCTCTTCCATGGTCAGGTGGGTCTGATCACGGTAGTAGCAATCCTCGGTGATCACACCAATCTGACCTGCGCCCAGCTCGGCCACCAGCTCTTCGTAGATGGTTTGAGCGATAAGACTCTTGCCGGATGCGGACGCACCAGCAATACCGATGATCACACACGAATGTTGAGTATCAGACATTGAAAATACCTAAAGAGAAGAGCACTGGGGATTGTTTAAACCGATCCATTATATAAAAAAGGGTGGTTCATGCCCACCCCAAATCCATTGCAACCGGCCGACAGCCGATTATTCGTCCAGCGCCACCGTGTAGAGCGGGGTCGCAATCGGTTTACCGCTGAAATAGAGCTCGGCCCCCACCCGACGGGCCAGTTTCAGATAGGCCTCAGCCAGTCCTCCCTCCGGTGATCCGAACACGGTAGGGCAGCCATCGTCCATGTGCTGGCGGATGTCGATGTGCAGCGGCAACTGACCAAGCAGTGCCACTTGATACTGCTCTGCCATCTTCTTGCCGCCGCCGGTACCGAACAGCGCCTCATGATGACCGCAGGCACTGCAGACGTGATAACTCATGTTCTCGACGATGCCGAGCACGGGCACATTGACCTTGTTGAACATGGCGATCCCCTTGCGGGCATCCGCCAGCGCCACATCCTGCGGTGTGGTGACGATCAGGGCGGCCGTGGTCGGCACCTGCTGGGCCAGGGTGAGCTGGATGTCCCCTGTGCCTGGGGGCATGTCCACCACCAGGTAATCCACCTCTCCCCAACGAGTCTCGTGGAGGATCTGCGCCAGCGCCTTGCTCGCCATGGGGCCGCGCCAGATGGTGGCATCCTGCTCCGCCACCAGGTAGCCGATGCTGTTGGTCTTGAGACCACAGGCCATGACAGGCTCCATCAACTTGCCATCCAGGCTGTGGGGGCGCTCCTTGAGGGTCCCCATCATGGTCGGGATCGAGGGGCCATAGATGTCCGCATCCAGAATGGCGACCCGCGCCCCCTCCTTTTGCAGGGCCAGCGCCAGGTTGACGGCGGTGGTGGACTTGCCCACCCCGCCCTTGCCGGAGGCCACCACCAGGATGTTGCGAATACCCTGTACCGCCGCCAGTTGCTGGGCGCGAGGCATGCTCGCCACCTCGATGTCGCACTGCCAGTCGACGATGGCGGCCCCCGTGGCGGCCCTGATATGGGCATCGAAGGCTTCTTTCATCTGTTCAAACAGGGTCTGGCCGGCAAAGGGCAGCACCAGCTTGATGGTCAGGGTCTGCCCATGCTGCTCGATGGCACGCACAAAACCGGCCGCCACCAGATCCTGGCCCCATCCAGCCGGCTTAAATTCGGCAAGGATCTGTTTTACTGAATCAATCACCATTAACTCCCCATTATGTTGTCGTTATCCTGAGGTGAAGGGTTACCGCACACAAATCAGTGGCTTGCCGACGTTCTCATGATGCCGTCCGCTGCGGGCCTGCGGGCCACAACCCTAGGCAGGCCGCCCCCAATTCGGGTAACATGCTCGGCACTGTATCATCCCAACAGGCACATCAAGAACGTATTATGGCAACTGATCCTCGTAGAATGCTGGTAACCTGCGCCCTCCCCTATGCCAACGGCTCCATCCATCTTGGCCACATGCTGGAACACATCCAGGCCGATATCTGGGTTCGTTATCAGCGAATGCGTGGCCATCAGGTGCATTTCGTCTGTGCCGATGACGCGCACGGTACCCCCATCATGCTCAAGGCGCAGCAGATGGGGATCACTCCCGAGGAGATGATCGCTGCCGTATCCCAGGAGCATCAGGGGGATTTTGCCGGCTTCAACATCAGCTTCGACAACTATCACTCGACCCACAGCGATGAGAACCGCGAGCTGGCCGGGCTTATCTATGGCCGCCTCAAAGAGTCCGGCAAGATAAAGATCCGCACCATCTCCCAGCTGTTCGATCCGGAAAAGTCCATGTTCCTGCCGGACCGCTTCGTCAAGGGTACCTGCCCCAAGTGCAAGTCCCCGGAGCAATACGGTGACAACTGCGACGCTTGCGGCGCGACCTACAGCCCGACCGAGCTGATAGACCCGAAATCCGCCGTCTCCGGTGCGACCCCGGTGATGAAGGACTCCGAGCACTTCTTCTTCGATCTGCCGCAGTTTGAAAAATGGCTCTCTGAGTGGGTGCGCGGCTCAGGCGCCATCCAGGAAGAGATGGCCAACAAGATGCAAGAGTGGTTCGAATCCGGCCTGCAGCAGTGGGACATCACCCGCGACGCCCCCTACTTCGGGTTCGAGATCCCGGGTGCCCCGGGCAAGTACTTCTACGTCTGGCTGGATGCCCCCATCGGCTATATGGCGTCCTTCAAGAACCTGTGCGACAAGCGCGGTGACATCGACTTCGACAGCTACTGGAAGGCAGACTCCGAGGCCGAGCTCTATCACTTCATCGGCAAGGACATCGCCTACTTCCACTGCCTGTTCTGGCCGGCCATGCTGGAAGGGGCGGGTTTCCGCAAGCCGACCAAGGTCAACGTGCACGGTTATGTGACCGTCAACGGCGCCAAGATGTCCAAGTCCAAGGGCACCTTCATCAAGGCCTCCACCTACTTGAAGCACCTGGATCCCGAGTGCCTGCGTTACTACTACGCCGCCAAGCTCAACAGCCGCATCGACGATCTGGACTTGAACCTCGAAGACTTCGTCTCCCGGGTCAATGCCGACGTGGTCAACAAGCTGGTCAATCTGGCTTCTCGTAATGCCGGCTTTATCGCCAAGCGTTTCGACGGCAAGCTGGCCGACAGCTGCAGCGAACCCGAGCTCTACAACGAGTTCGCGAGCGCCCGCGCCTCTATTGCCGATGCCTACGAGGCCCGTGAGTTCAGCCGCGCCATTCGCGAGATCATGGCGCTCGCCGACAAGGCCAACCGCTATGTGGATGACAAGGCTCCCTGGGTCATCGCCAAGCAGGAAGGGGCGGATGCGCAGTTGCAGGACGTCTGTTCCGTGGGCATCAACCTGTTCCGGGTGCTGATGGCCTACTTGAAGCCCGTCATGCCGCACCTGGCCGAGCGCGCCGAAGCCTTCCTGGGTGAAACACTCTCCTGGGATGGCGTGGCTCAGCCATTGACCCACCACCAGCTGGCACCCTTCAAGGCGCTCTTCTCCCGCATCGAGCCCGCCAAGGTGGAAGCCATGGTGGAAGCCTCCAAGGAAGATCTGGCCAAGGAGCAGGCGCCAAAAGCGACTGGCCCGCTGGCAGACGACCCTATCAGCGAAACCATCAGCTACGAGGATTTTGCCAAGATTGATCTGCGGGTGGCCCTCATCAAGAAGGCAGAAGCGGTACCGGAAGCCGAGAAGCTGCTGAAACTTCAGCTCGACATCGGCGGTGAGACCCGTCAGGTGTTCGCCGGCATCAAGTCCGCCTACAACCCGGAAGATCTGGAAGGCAAGCTGACCGTGATGGTGGCCAACCTGGCCCCGCGCAAGATGCGCTTTGGCATGTCCGAGGGCATGGTGCTGGCCGCAGGCCCAGGCGGCAAGGATCTCTGGATCCTGGAGCCCCAGGAAGGCGCCCAGCCAGGCATGCGCGTCAAGTAAGCGCAGCCGACACCCAGATGAAAAGAGAGGCCCAGGGCCTCTCTTTTTTATTCCTCTTTTTCCCTAGCCTTGGCGCTGCAACGCCATCCGCAGACCAATCAGCTCCGCCTGCCGGCAGTCCAGCTGGTGCAACTGGCAGCGTATCGCCTCCCGCAGGGCCCGTACTTGCTTGTTCCGCCCCGTCTGGCGACGCAGCCGCCGGTGCCATTGCCGGGCGTCCTGCAACTGACCCAGCCTGTCCTGCCACTCGATCAGCATGGAGAGCCAGGCCGGATCGCCCTCCCCCTGCCCCACCAGCAGCTCCACCCCATAACGGGTCTGCTTCAGGACCAGCCGCAACCTGTGCCAGTGACGCAACCGCAGCCTGTTGCCGGCAGAGTGCTCCAGCCCGGGCTCGGCCAGACAATCCGCCAGACCAAGCGCCAGATGCATCTGAAAAAGCGGCAGGGGATTGAAGTCGGCAGGGACTAGCAACAATCGATCCAGCCAGCGCGCCAGTCGCACCGTCAGCATGGGCGCCCGGGGGGCGGCCTCAGGGAGGGGCTTGCCGCCAAAGTGCGCCGCATAGACCTGGGCATCCCGCAGGGCGGAGAGTCTGCCCACCGCGCGCATCAGTCGCCGCTCCAGCCCGGGTTCATGGATCAGGGGACGCCAGAGCGCGAGCAGGGCCAGCAGGCGACGGGTCGCAATCCGGTAGCCATGGACCTCCTCCGATCCCGCCCGCTGGCGCAGGGCCAGGGTGGCGGCCCAGTATTGATCCATGAGACGGCGAGCCTGCTCTAGCCCCTTGCCCTGATCCATCATCTACCAGCCTCCTGCCTGCTCAGTTGGTATGAAAACCGGAGCCCGTGGGGGGCAATGCCCGGGTGCACTCCATTCGGGTCACCGTGGCCGTTCGGGGCCCGTGTTCCAGCCAGCCCAGCATCATCTGCACCTTCTGCTCAGGGCCGGCGATCAGGATCTCCACAGAGCCATCTTCCAGGTTGTAGGCATGCCCCCTCAGCCCCAGCTGCAGTGCCCGCTCCCGGGTGAAGTAACGAAACCCCACCCCCTGTACCTGACCCCACACCCGCACGACAAACGATTGCTCTCCCATTTATCACACCTTCCCCTTAAGAAATTTTCCCCCAAGGCGATAATGAGCACGACACTCTCTCCCCCTTGCAGGACGCAATACCATTATGAAAGAAGTTAAATTCCGGTGGGTTGACCGTTATCTCATTCACCTCACGATCAGCGAAAAATTTCTCATCACCTTCTGGTGCCCCTTGTTATTCATCGCCTTTCTCACCTGGTACCTGCTGGCAGACGGCCATGATCAGCAGATGCAGATCCGGCTGGATCAACTCAAGCAACGGGTAGAGACCACGGCCCAGCTGGTCACCCAGCAGCCCACCCTCACCCTGCCGGCCGAGCTCACCCTGGCGACTACCGGCAGCGTCGGTCTGACCCAGCAGGGGGATCGCTTTCAATATAGTGCCCAGGCCGGCCAGGCCGGTTTCGTCAGCGGCACCCTGAACGCCGGCAACTTTTCCATGTGGTATGGACAGGGGACGACCCTCACCATCATAGCGGTGCTGGCCGCCCTGCTTGCCCTCATCACCCACTATCTGATGACCTTCGTCTCCGGGGCCCTCTACTCCACCAACAAGGCGCTGCAGACGGTGGCGAACGGGGATCTCACCTTCCGCCTCAACTTCTTCCCGGTGCGGGACGAGTTCTCCATCCTGGCGGGCAGCATAGACAGATTCACCGATCGCCAGCACAAGATAGTGCAACTGGTGGAGGAGTCCGCCGAGGCGCTCACCATGGCCGCCGACGAGTTCCGCGAGCACGCCAGTGACGGAGAAACCCTGGCCCGCGCCCAGCGCCAGCACATGGACTCCCTGGCCGCCGCCATGGAGCAGATGTCTGCGGCGATCCGCGAAGTCGCCCGCAACGCCAACGACACCTTGCTGCAGACCCGCCAATCCAGCGAAGAGGCGGCCAACGGCGCCCAGCGGGTGGCTCGCACCATTGCCGCCATCCGTACCCTGGCAGACGAGATAGGCAACGCCTCCGGCGCCGTCGAGCGGCTGACCCACAATGCCAACCGCATCAACGAGGTGGTCAACGTCATCAACGCCATCTCCCAGCAGACCAACCTGCTGGCGCTCAACGCCGCCATCGAGGCCGCCCGGGCCGGCGAGCAGGGCCGCGGCTTCGCCGTGGTGGCAGACGAGGTACGCACCCTCGCCAGCCGCACCCAACAGGCCACTGTGGAGATCCAGCAGATGATTGAAGAGCTGCAGGCCGGCACAGGGGCGCTTAACGACATCATGGAGAAGACGGTCGGGCGCGCCGCCAGCAGCCAGCAACTCATCACCGAGGTGGGCCAGGACATCGACAAGCTGAGCAGCCACAGCGACGCCGTGCTGGAGATGAGCACCCAGATCGCCACCTCCAGCGAAGAGCAAAGCTCGGTAGCAGAAGAGATCACCCGCAACCTGGATCAGGTGCGCCACGAGGCCAGCCGGGTGGAAGAGTCCGCCAGCGCCTCGGTGGCCGGCACCACTGGCCTCAAGGCCACCGCCACCGAGCTCGGCCAGGCCATGACGGGCCTGCGGATCTGACCCCAGCCCAGTGTCACAGAAAGGCCATCTCGCGGATGGCCTTTTTTCATTCCCTTTCCTGCACCCCGTCGGGGCGATACAAGGCGTTTTTGCATATGGCGCCCGGCGCCACAACAGCTGCGCCTGTGCATTTATCGCTGCGACGCGGCTTGCGCACCAACCGCAACAGCCCCTACTATATGCCCCCTTCTCTTTTTAGCATCGGCAACTACCCATGAGCGCTTCCATCTATCTCGTCAAAGGCCGCGAAAAATCCCTGCTGCGCCGTCACCCCTGGATCTTCTCCAAGGGGATCGACAAGGTGCAGGGCAACCCCATCGATGGCGATACCGTCGAGATCTACTCAAACGATGGCAAGTGGCTCGCCCGGGGCGCCTGGTCAGGCAGCTCCCAGATCCGTGCCCGGGTCTGGACCTTCGACAAAGACGAAACCGTCGATCTCGACTTCTTTATCCGTCGCCTCAAATATGCCCAGGAGTCCCGGGATCCGCTGATCAAGCGTCAGGGCCTCACCGGCTATCGCCTCTGCGCCGCCGAATCCGACGGCCTGCCGGGCCTGACCATAGACCGTTACGCCAACTTCCTGGTGTGCCAGATCCTCTCCGCCGGGGCCGAGTTCCAGCGCGAGCTGATAACCCAGGCACTGCGTACCCTCTACCCCGAGTGCAGCATCTATGAGCGCTCCGACGTGGCGGTACGCAAGAAGGAGGGGCTCAAAGAGCGCACCGGCGTCATCCATGGCGAGACCCCGACCGAGCCTGTGGTGATCGAGGAGAACGGCGGCGTCAAGATCCTGGTGGACATTCGCAACGGCCACAAGACCGGCTTCTATCTGGATCAGCGCGACAACCGCCTGGCCGCCGCCAAGTACACCGAAGGCAAGCGCGTGCTCAACTGCTTCTGCTACACCGGCGGTTTTGGCGTCTACGCCCTCAAGGGCGGCGCCCGTGAGGTGGTCAACGTCGATCTCTCCCAGAATGCCCTGGACATCGCCCGCCAGAACGCCGAGCTCAATGGTCTGGATACCAGCACCACCCAGTTCGTGCGCCACGACGTGTTCAAGCTGCTGCGCGAGTACCGCGAGAAGGGCGAGAAGTTCGATGTGATAGTGCTGGATCCGCCCAAGTTTGCCGAGAGCAAGGCCCAGCTGCTGGGTGCCTGTCGCGGCTACAAGGACATCAACATGCTGGCGTTCCAGCTGTTGGCGCCGGGTGGCGTGCTCTTGACCTACTCCTGCTCCGGCCTGATGGAGCAGAGCCTGTTCCAGAAGATAGTGGCCGATGCGGCCCTCGATGCCGGTCGCGATGCCCAGATCCTGGAGCTGCTCTCCCAGGCTTCCGATCACCCCATCGGTACCGCCTATCCGGAAGGCTTCTACCTCAAGGGTCTGGTGGTGCGCGCCCGCTGATCCTGGCGACGACACCAATCTGCATTGCATGAATGTCGCCAATAAAAAGGCCGCCCAACGGGCGGCCTTTTCGTTATCGGTTGTATCAACGACGGGCGATCTCCCTTGCAAGGGCCTGGTCCAGCCGTTGCAACAAGACACCACCAGCATCCTCATCGATCCGCATCACTCCCAACGCCACGGCGTCGCTCGCCGAGAGACGTCCCGCCAGCAAGGCATCAATGGCAGCCTCGCTCAGCAGCACCACCCTGTCACCCTCGACGGGCCCCTGAGTGTGACTCTGCAACAACAGTGTCTGTTTGCCCCTCAACCTGGACCAGAGCCCTGAATCCACCAGCAGAATGGACACATTGCCCGGAATACCAGTCGTTTTCAGACTCGCTCTCAGTTGATTGAGCCACTGGTAGCTGCGGGAAAACCCCTCTTTGCCCATGATGGCGGGGATGGGGTTCAGCTTGTCCGTCGAGATGGCTGCCGAGGTCGCCATTGCGATGTCCAACGAGCCTGGCCAACTGAGCTGGAAGGGATTATCCCAGGCCATGTCATAGCCGCAAGCCCTGGTCGTGGGGGAAGCCCCCAGGACCAGGGCGCAGAGCAGGAGTCGAGCCAATGGCTTGATCATGGGGTAACGATGTTGAACCAGAACTCGAAGTTGTCCAGATAGCTGAGCACTTCCTTGAGTTTATCGGCATTGCCGTTGATCTTGATGTCCCCTGCAGCCACCGCCTGTTCGAAGGTGGTCTGCTTGAGCAGCAGGTTATTGAGCACATCGCGCGAGAGCGTGATGGTCGCATCGGCCTTCTCGTCCTGGGCATTGGCGGTGTTGTTGAGCACACCATTTTCCAGCTCGATCTTGTACTTACCTCCCTGATCCCCGAAGTCGAAGTTCAGCATTGCATGGGCATTGCCCGCCTTTTCACTGTTCAGACGCACTGCCAGGTAGTCAAAGAACATATCCAGTGACATGGCACGCACCGTATCCGGGCTGGCGGTATTCGGGGTAGCCAGCTTTGTGACACCCCCGCGTAGCTCCTTGGCTCCAGTCAGGTAGAAGTTGCGCCACGGGCCGGATTCGGCCTGATAACCCATTTGTTCGAGGGCATCGGCTTCCAGGGCGCGAGCCGCCTGGTTATCCGGATCGGCAAACACCACTTTGCTCACGACCTGAGCCACCCAGCGATAATTGCCTTGAGCAAAATCCTCTTTCGCTTTTTTCAGGATATTGTCGGCTCCACCCATGTAATCGACATACTTCTTGGCGGCCTCCACCGGCGGCAGCTCATCCAGGGTGGCCGGGTTACCGTCAAACCAGCCCAGATAGAGCACATAGGTCGCCTTGACGTTGTGGCTGATGGAGCCATAGTAGCCCCGGCTTGACCAGGTGTTGGCCAGGTTGTCCGGCAGCTTGAACTTGGCGGCGATTTCGTCACGGGTATAGCCGTGGTTGATCATTCGCAGGGTTTCATCGTTGATATAGCGATAGAGGTCGCGCTGGGACTTGAGCAGTGTCGTGACCTCCTCGTTCCCCCAGGTAGGCCAGTGGTGCTGGGCGAAGATCACCTCTGCCTTGTCGCCCCACATGGTCAGGGCCTGATTCAGGTATTTGGACCAGGGCAGCGGCTCACGGATCTTGGCGCCACGCAGGGAGTAGGTGTTATGCAGGGTATGGGTGGCATCTTCGGCCGCAGAGATGGCCTTCTTCTCTTCGATATACCAGAGCATCTCGGCCGGCGCTTCGGAGCCCGGCGCCATCATAAACTCATAGGTCAGGCCATCGATACTCTCTTTCTGACCCGTCTTGGTGATGTAATTCGTTGGCGCAATCAGGGTCACGGTACCGGCAGACGTGGTGGTACCAAGCCCGGCACCCACCTGCCCCTTGGCATCAGGCGGCAGCAGGTTGCCATACATGTAGCTGGCGCGGCGACTCATGGCGTTGCCTGCCATGATGTTTTCGGCTACGGCCGCCTCCATGAAGCCCTCGGGGGCATAGACCTTGACCTTGCCGGACTTGACGTCCTCTTCACTGACTATCCCTTTGACGCCGCCATAGTGGTCGACGTGGCTGTGGGTATAGATCACGGCCTTGACCGGTTTGTTGCCGCGATGCTTGTAGTAGAGATCCAGACCAATTTTGGCTGTCTCCGCCGAAATCAAGGGATCCACTATGGTGATGCCATCCTTGCCTTCGATGATGGTCATGTTGGACAGATCAAGGTTGCGGATCTGGTAAATGCCATCCGTGACCTCAAACAGACCACTGATGTTAATCAACTGCGACTGGCGCCAGAGGCTGGGGTTGACGCTATCGGGTGCCTTGTCCCCCTCCTTGATGAAAGCGTATTTGGTCGGATCCCAGATCACATTGCCTTGCTCGCCCTTGATCACTGCATCTGGCAGCGCGGCGATAAAGCCTTTGTGGGCATTGGTGAAATCTGTCTTGTTGGCGAAGGGGAGCTGCTTGTAGAGGGCATCATTGGCCGCTTTGGTCGCTGTCGTCGCCTCTTTGGGGCTCTCTTGAGCAAAGCCTGGCATGGCCACGGTGACGAGCATACCCGCCAATGCAACACTCTTGGCAATCTGGGTCAGTCTCATGCATGAATCCTCAATTGATTAACCTGTTTGTTGATCGTACCAATACGAATTGGCAACGAAATGATAACTGCTCAACCAATATAGTGGACTGGAATCGAATGACAACCCTTTGTTTCCGTTAACTTATCGTTTTATCACTCTATGGTGCAGGGCCTTCGTCATAAAATGACGCCGACAATCCCCACTAAGTCCATGAGCAAGGCTCATCTCAATCGCGAGCCGGTGCTCCCAGGGGGAAGTAGTGGCGATAGGGCCGGGCTTCATCCACCACCCGAACTATGGAGGGGTGGCCCAGCAGGCGGGCGCGGTAGGCACACAGCCTGGTGAGTGAGTGCGGGATCTCATGGGCCCAGTCGGCATAGAAGAGCGAGGGGGCGGCGGCACAATCGGCCAGGGTGAACGCCTCCCCTGCCGCCCAGGTGCGTCCGGCGAGACGCTGGTCCAGCCAGGGGTAGATCTTGTCCAGCAGCTCCCGGGCCTGGGCGACGCCGTAGCCATCGTGATCCCCCGCCGGGCGCATCCTGTCCAGCACCACCTTCTGCATGGGCGTCATCACATAGTTGTCGAACAGGCGATCGAGCATGTGAACCTCGATCCCCGCCTCCCCCTCAGGCACCAGACAATGGGGGCCGGGATGGGCGCATTGAAGATATTCGATGATGGTGCTGCTCTCTATCAGGGTGCGCCCCTGATCCACCAGCACCGGAAAACGCTTGAGGGGCCAGAGGTTGGCGAGTTCCTCCTTCACCGTCGCCGCCTCCAGGTTGAGGTAATCAAACGCGACGTCATTCTCGTAGAGGGCGATCAGCACCTTCTGGCTGTAGGACGAAAAAGGGTGGGCATAGAGTTTCATCGGGATCACTCCTTGTGTGGGTGGCACCCTGCCAGTCTATTCCCATCTGCCCTCCTTTGCCGCCGGGGCCACCCACAGCCCCGCCAATGATGGAGTCCCCTGGCCCTCTTGCCGTCAATGGGGTTCGGAATCCTCACGCTCTTTGTGGCATAATGCGCCGTCCCGTGACTCCGTTGGCGCGACCCTGGGGGCCAGACTCTCAATGCCACCCGGCACGCCCTGCCGGCCCGCCGCCCATCCGGATCACCCGTCTCTGGTGGACCCTTCACACAGGTCACACCGTTATCGCGCCGCGTCACGCGCGCCGACATGAGTTTGAACCAAGAGGGGTAAGCATGTCTTCCATTCGTCTGACCCAGTACAGCCACGGCGCTGGCTGTGGGTGCAAAATCTCCCCCAAGGTGCTCGACACCATTTTGAAGAGCCAGATCCCGGGCTTTGACGATCCTACCCTGATCGTCGGCAACAGCAGCAAGGATGACGCCGCCGTGGTGGACATCGGCAACGGTCAGGGCATAGTCTCCACCACCGACTTCTTCATGCCCATCGTCGACGATCCCTTCACCTTCGGTCGCATCGCCGCCACCAACGCCATCAGCGACATCTACGCCATGGGCGGCAAACCCATAGTCGCCATCGCCATCCTCGGCTGGCCCATCAACACGCTGGCGCCTGAGATTGCCCAGCAGGTGATCGACGGCGGTCGTCAGGTGTGTCACGAGGCGGGCATCTCGCTCGCCGGTGGCCACAGTATCGATGCCCCCGAGCCCATCTTCGGCCTGGCGGTGACCGGCATAGTACCGCTCGATGCCATCAAGCAGAACGACACCGCCAAGGTGGGTGATGTGCTCTATCTCACCAAGCCCCTTGGCATCGGCATCCTCACCACGGCCCAGAAGAAGGGCAAGCTCAAACCCGAGCACGAGCAACTGGCCCCCGAGGCCATGTGCACTCTCAACAAGATTGGCCAGCAGTTCGCGGCCCTGCCCGGCGTGCACGCCATGACGGACGTCACCGGCTTCGGGCTGGCGGGCCACCTGCTGGAGATGTGCGAAGGCTCAGGGGTGTGCGCTCGCCTCGACTTCAAGGCGCTGCCCCTGCTGGACGAGGTGGATCACTACCTGTCCGAGGGCTGCGTGCCGGGCGGTACCCTGCGCAACCACGACTCCTACGGCCACAAGCTCGATGCCATGAGTGATCGCACCCGCAACATACTGTGCGATCCCCAGACCAGTGGCGGCCTGCTGGTGGCCGTCGGCCAGGAAACCGAGGCCGAATTCCTCGCCATTGCCGAGCAGGCCGGGTTGAGCCTCTCCCCCATTGGCCGCTTGCAGCCACTGGATGGCGCGCGCTTTATCGAGGTCATCCAATGAGTGCACTGCGGTTTGTTGCCAAGACGGCACCGGCCTGCCGGGGGAATGCGCGATGAGTGAGCTGCCACTGGCCAGAGATCTCGCCGCCATCTTCCTGGAGGATATTCCCCTCATCGATCTGCGCGCCCCCGTCGAATTCCAGGAAGGGGCCTTTCCCAACGCCGTCAGTCTGCCGCTGATGACGGATGACGAACGCGCCCAGGTGGGCACCTGTTACAAGCAGCAGGGTCAGGCGGCGGCCATTGAACTCGGACACAAGCTGGTGGGGGGCGCCGTGCGCGCCGCCCGTATCGAAGGATGGCTGGCGCAGTTGCGCCAGCAGCCCGAAGCCCTGCTCTACTGTTTTCGCGGCGGCCTGCGCTCGCAGACGGTGCAGCTGTGGCTGTCCGAGGCGGGGGTCATCCGCCCGCGGGTGGCCGGCGGCTACAAGGAGCTGCGCCGCTTTCTCATCGATACCCAGGAGAGCGCCAGCGCCCAGTGCCACTGGCACGTGCTGACCGGCATGACAGGCTCCGGCAAGACCCACATGCTGGCCAACATTGCCCAGTCGGTGGATCTGGAAGGGCACGCCCATCACAGGGGATCCTCCTTTGGCCAGTTGCCGGGAGGCCAGCCCAGCAACATCAACTTCGAAAACCGGCTGGCCATAGAGCTGCTCAAGCGCCGCCACCAGGGCGAACATGCCTTCGTGGTCGAAGACGAGAGCCGCCTCATCGGTCGCTGCGCCCTGCCTCTTAACCTCTATGAGGCCATGTGCCAGGCCCCCCTGGTGGTGGTAGAGGTGCCCCAGGAGGAGCGAGCCGAGCAGATCCGGGTGGATTACGTGCAGGATCTCTGGCAACGCTACCTGGAGATGTATGGCGCTGAGGACGGCTGGCCGCTGTTTGCCGGCTACCTGACCGATGCCCTGGCCCGGCTCAAGCGCCGCCTCGGGGACAAGGATCACCGGGAGCTGGATGGCTTGATGCAGGCCGCCCTCAAGGAGCAGGCCAGCACGGGGGATACGGCGCTGCACCTCGCCTGGATCCGCCTGCTGCTGACCCGCTACTATGACCCCATGTACCTCTATCAGCTGAACAACAAACGCGAGCGGATCCAGTTTCGCGGTGACAAGCAGGCCTGCCTCGCCTACTTCGCCGAGCAGCACGCCCGTCAGACCCCTCAGGAGAGTCCCACATGTTGAAGTTCGAGGTGATCCCGGTCACCCCTTTCGCCCAGAATTGTTCCCTCATCTGGTGTGACGAGACCCATCAGGCGGCGCTGATCGACCCGGGTGGCGAGGCGGACAAACTGCTGGCGGCCATCGCCAAACGGGGGCTGACCCTGACCCATATACTGCTGACCCACGGTCATCTGGATCACGTGGGGGCCGCCAACCAGCTGCGCGAGCAGACCGGCGTATCCATCACCGGGCCCCACAAGGAGGATGCCTTCTGGCTCGACATGCTGCCCCAGCAGAGCCAGATGTTCGGCTTCGCCCATACCCCGGCATTTTGTCCCGACCAGTGGCTCAAGCAAGGCGACAAGGTGCAGCTGGGCCACTGCGAGCTGGAGGTCTATTTCTGTCCGGGCCATACCCCAGGGCACATAGTGCTGCTCTGCCAGGCCGAGCGACTCGCCTGGGTGGGAGACGTGCTCTTTGCCGGCAGCATAGGCCGCACCGATTTCCCCCGCGGGGATCACGCCACCCTGATCAAGTCGCTCACCGAGACCCTGCTGCCCCTTGGGGATGACATCGTCTTCGTGCCCGGCCACGGCCCCAGCTCCACCTTTGGTCGCGAGAAGGCGACCAATCCCTACCTCAGCCAGCCGGTCTGGTAGAGAGGAAAAAGACGAGAGGGCGACCCCGGGGTCGCCCTCTTTTATGGCAGCGGCAAGAACGCCAGAATGCAAAAAGCCACTCCGAGGAGTGGCTTTTCATTCAACCGGACTGACGCAATTAGATGCGTACGAAGTCCAGGTGAACCAGCTTGTAACGTACCGGGTGACGTTGGATCGCCTTGACGTTTACTTTTACTTCTTCGCCGTTGATGACCAGGGTCAGCTCGGAGGAGTAGAACTCCGGCTTCTCTTGGGCCAGGATCAGCTTTTTGTGGTCCAGGGTAACGGACACGGCTTCTTTGCCTGCACCGTAAACGATGGCAGGAACTTGGTCAGCATGACGCAGGCGGCGGCTCGCACCTTTCCCCAGGTCAGAACGGACTTCAGCTTGGAATACGAAAGACATAGTGGTTATCTCTTTTAAGATGAATATATGGTGTTGACTGCGACCGGTCAGCACCTCGCAAAACGAGCGCGAATACTAGCATGGGCCCAGGGTGGATACAAGGGACGCGTGGCTCGCCATCCGCGCCGCCCCACAGCGGCATCAGATCTTATCCGAACGCGGCTCAGCGCCCCTGCTCCAGACGGGCAAACTGCTGCTGGCGCTGGGCCGGGCTCATGGCGTCGAACTGGGCCAGGGTCTCGGCCTTGGGGCAGTAAAGGCGCTGGCCTGTCTGTACCCTTATCCCCTTCCCCATCCCGGGGCGATTCTCCTGCACCAGCGCCAGCAGATAGCTGTAGGTATCAGACCCGCTGCCCACCTGCGCCTGGAGCTGGCTGGCGATGCGCCAGAGCGTCTCCCCCGCCGCCACCTGATGACAGACTCGCGACGCCCCTCCCGCCGCTGTCGCGGACAGGGTGAGTGTGGTCCCCTCGGCCCCTTGGCCCAGGGCTGCGATCTGCACGGCCCCGACCTGAACGGGAGTTCCCTGAGGGATGGACACCGCCCGCCCCATCAAATTGGCCAGCAACGGCTCGCGCTGCGGCATCCGCCCCCTCCCCGCACGCGATCCCGGCAAGGAGAACTCGGCGATAAAGGCCGCCCCTCCCTGATCCTCGGGGGAGAGAGAGCCGCTGGCGACGGGCTGCACGGCCGATTGGGGGGCCATGCCATAGGCCATCTCATCGATGCGCTTGAGCCTGGCCAGATAGGCCTTGGAGAGCTGGGCCTCCCCTTCGAACAGATCGAAGGGGGGCACCAGACGGGCGGGAAACAGGATCTGCCAGTGGCCGTTCTTCTTCTTCTGTTCGAGCGGCGGGAACTGGTTGCCCCGCCAGGCCACGAAGATGGGAGGCACGGCTCTGTGCACCGGATAGTACTCCGGGTTGAGCTGCACCCAGGTTTGCTCCGCAATGGGCTGATAGCCGCTGATGTTGACCAGCGCAACCCCCAACCAGATCCCCAGCATGTGATGGCCTCCCTTCCTGCGCTTCCCTGGCTCTTATCGCCACACTCTTCGTCGCACTCTTCGCCACGTTCTTCGTCACGCTATGGCTCAGAAAACAGATAGATAGCAGCTTAGCACTGGGCGATGGCGCTCTGCACCCGTTTATCCGAGATGGGGTACGGCGTCCCCAGCTGCTGGGCGAAGAAGGAGACCCGCAGCTCTTCAATCATCCAGCGGATATTGGCCACCTCGGGTGGGATCGGCTGGGATTTGGGGATCTTGGCGAGCAGCGCCTTGTAATCGCTCTCCACGCTCTGCACCTTGAGCATATGGACCCTGTCCCGGTTGGGATCGATGGCCAGCTTCTCGAGGCGCCGCTCGATGGCGCGCAGGTAGCGCAGCAAGTCAGGCAGCCGCTGCCAGCCGGTTTCGGTCACGAACCCCTTGTGAATGAGGTTGCCCAGCTGCAGCTGGATGTCCGACATGGCAAAGGCGGTGTCGAGCTGCATCTTGCCCTTGAGCCGCTTCTTGATCTCATGGGAGAGGGTCAGCACGGCTTCTACCTGTTTGGCCACCTCCACCACGGCGTCATTGAGCTCGGCACGGACAAACTCCTTGAGCGACTCGAAACCGGCCTGGTCCCAGGCCAGGCCGCCGTGCTGCTCCATGAGCTTGTCACAGCCACAGGCGATGCAGTCGTCAATCAGCTCGGCCACCTTGCCGAAGGGGTTGAAGTAAAGCCCCAGCTTGGCCTTGTTCGGCAGCTTCTCCTGCAGATACTTGATGGGGGACGGCACGTTGAGCAGCACCAGTCGGCGTTGGCCCGCCCACATCAGCTGCTGCTGGGCCACCGGGCTCTCCACCAGCTGGATGGCGACCGAGTCTTTCTGATCCACCAGGGTCGGATAGGCCTTCACCTCGAAGCCGCTGCGCTTCTGGCTGTACTCCTGGGGCAGCTCGCCAAAGCTCCACAGGGTGAGGCCCGACTGCTCTATGTCGTCGTCCGCCACCTGGGAGAGGGTCTCCTGCACCTTGCCGCGCAGGGATTCCTTCAGCGCCTCCAGATCCTTGCCTTCCGCAATGGGCTTGTGCTTGTCATCCACCACCCGGAAGGTGAGTTTCAGGTGATCGGGCACCGATGCCCAGTCCCAGGCTTCCCGGGGCACTGTGACCCCCGTCATGCGGCGCAGCTGACGCTCCATCTCGTCCAGCAGCGGCCCCTGCTCGGGATTGAGGGTGGCGAGCAGCGCATCGGCGTAGTTCGGGGCCGGCACGAAGTTCTTGCGCATCGGCTTGGGCATCGACTTGATGAGGGCCACCAGCAGTTCATGGCGCAGCCCGGGGATCAGCCATTCGAACCCCTTCACCTCCACCTGGTTGAGTAGCGGCAACGGAATATGCAGGGTGACGCCATCGGCGGCCTCCCCCGGCTCGAACTGGTAGGTCAGCTTGAGCTTGAGGCGCCCCTGCTGCCAGAAGTTGGGGTAGTCGAGATCGCTGATGTGGGCCGCATCCCCCTTCATCAGCATCTCTTTCTCGAAGTTCAGCAGCTCGGGATCCTGCTTTTGCGCCTCTTTCCACCACTTGTCGAAGTGGCGGGCGGAGATCACCTCCTCCGGCAGACGGGCATCGTAGAAGCGGAACAGATCCTCGTCATCCACCAGGATGTCGCGACGACGGGATTTATGCTCCAGCGCCTCCACCTCGGCCAAGAGCTTGCGGTTCTCGCCAAAGAAGCGGTGGCGGGTCTCGAAATCCCCTTCCACCAGGGCGCGGCGGATAAAGAGCTCGCGGCACTGAGCCGGATCGATGCGGCTGAAGTTGATGGTGCGCTCATTGACCAGAGTCAGGCCGTAGAGGGTTACCTTCTCCTTGGCCATGACGGCGCCGTTTTTCTTCGACCAGTGGGGGTCGCTGTGGTGCAGCTTGATGAGGTGCGCCGCCAGGGGCTCTACCCATTCCGGCTCGATCTTGGCGTTGATGCGGGCGTAGAGGCGGGAAGTCTCCACCAATTCTGCGGCCATCACCCACTTGGGCGGCTTCTTGAACAGGCCCGAGGCCGGGAAGAGGTGGAAACGGCCGTTGCGGGCGCCGAGAAACTCCGGCTTTTCCAGATCCTTGTTGCCGATGTGGCTGAGCAGCCCCGTCAGCAGGGCGCAGTGCACCGTCTTGAAATCGGCAGGCTCATGGTTGGCTTTGAAACCAAGCTCTTTCACCGTCTGGCGCAGCTGGAAGTGAATGTCCTGCCATTCGCGCACCCGCAGGTAGGAGAGAAACTCCTTCTGGCACATGCGGCGGAAGGGGTTGCTGCCGAGGGCATCCTGCTGCTCTTTGAGGTAATTCCACAGATTGACGAAGGCGAAGAAATCGGAATCCTTGTCCTCGAAGCGTCTGTGCTGCTCGTCGGCGGCCTGCTTCTTCTCCATGGGCCGCTCGCGGGGATCCTGAATGCTGAGGCCGGCGGTGATCACCATCACCTCGCTCAGACAGCCGGTTTGCGCCGCCGTGATCACCATCTTGGCGAGCCGCGGATCGAGGGGAATGCGGGACAGCTGGCGACCGGTTTCGGTCAGCTGCAACTTGGGTTCCTGCTCCCGGGTGCCGGGCAGCTCTTTGACCGCCTCCAATTCTTTGAGCAGGGTCAGGCCATCCTTGATGTGGCGCGACTCTGGCGGCTCGACGAAGGGGAAGGCCTCCATGTTGCCAAGGCCGAGCGCCAGCATCTGCAAGATGACGGAGGCCAGGTTGGTGCGCAGGATCTCGGGATCGGTAAAGGCCGGACGGCCATTGAAATCCTCTTCCGAGTAGAGGCGGATACAGATACCGTCCGCCACCCGGCCGCAACGCCCTTTACGCTGGTTGGCGCTGGCCTGGGAGACCGGCTCTATGGGCAGGCGCTGTACCTTGGTGCGCCAGGAGTAGCGGCTGATGCGGGCGGTGCCCGGATCGATCACATAGCGGATGCCCGGCACCGTCAGCGAGGTTTCCGCCACGTTGGTGGCCAGCACTATGCGCCGCCCGGCATGTTGCTGGAACACCTTGTTCTGCTCGGCGTTGGATAGGCGGGCGTAGAGCGGCAGCACCTCGGTATCGCGCAGGTTGAGCTTGCGCAGGGCGTCGGCGGTGTCGCGAATTTCCCGCTCGCCGTTCATGAAGATGAGGATGTCCCCCAGCCCCTCCCGGGCCAGCTCTTCGACTGCATCGAAGATGCCCTGCAGCTCGTCGCGCTCCTCCAGCCCCTCGCTCTTGTCGCTGGCAAGGGGGCGGTAGCGCACCTCCACCGGGTAGGTGCGCCCTGAGACTTCTATGATGGGCGCCTGGTTGAAATGGCGGGAGAAGCGCTGGGGATCTATGGTGGCCGAGGTGATGATCACCTTGAGATCCGGGCGCCTTGGCAGCAGTTGCTTCAAGTAGCCCAGGATGAAGTCGATGTTGAGACTACGTTCGTGGGCCTCATCGATGATGATGGTGTCGTACTGGGTCAGCATGCGGTCGTGCTGGATCTCCGCCAGCAGGATACCGTCAGTCATCAGCTTGATATGGGTCTGCTCGCTCACCTGATCGGTAAAGCGCACCTTGTAGCCCACGTACTGGCCGAGCTCTGACTCCATCTCTTCCGCGATGCGGGCCGCTACCGTGCGGGCCGCGAGGCGCCGCGGCTGGGTGTGGCCTATATAGCCCTTGACCCCGCGCCCGAGCGAGAGACAAATCTTGGGGATCTGGGTGGTCTTGCCCGAGCCGGTTTCCCCGGCGATGATCACCACCTGATGTTCACTGATCGCCTTTGCGATCTCCGCCTGCTTCTGGCTGACCGGCAGGTTGTCCGGGTAAGTGACCCTGGGCACGCCCGCCAGGCGGGATTGATAGCGCGATTCGGCCACCGCCAGATCGGCTTCGATGGTCTCCAGCATGGCGGTCTGTTTGCCCTCAGGCAATTTCTTGATCCCGTGCAGGCGACTGGAAAGGCGACGGGCATCGAGATTCATGCAGGCAGAGAGACGGCGGCGCAGCGCCTCGATAGAGAGAGACAAGGTAGGAATTCCTTAAATAAGTGCCCAGAGGGGCCATATCGATAAGCTGGGAGCGATCCTAAAGAGCGAGCGGGGGCGGTGCAAGCCTTAAAGCGGCACCGGCAAGGTTCTATGGCGCGGCGGGCAATAAAAAGAGCAGGCACCCGGCCTGCTCCCGATGATCCGGCGAAACCGGATCAGACCCTGGCCTGATGCACGAAGCAGGTCCCCAGCTGGGCGTGAATGGCCTGCATCACGTTGTGGCGGCTGATCACCCCGAGCAGGCGACCCTCCTCCACCACGGGATAGATCTTCGGCTTTTGGCCCATCATCATCTCCGCCAGATCCAGGATGCTGGTGTCTGGCCCCACGGCCAGCACCTCCTTGCGCATCACATCCTTGACCTGGGCCACCTGCTCGCAGTGATAGGCCTCTTTCAACATGACGGCAATGCAATCCTGCTCGGACACCCAGCCAATCAGGTGTCCCAGGCTGTCCACCACGGGGCCGCCGAGCTGATGACTGTTGAGAAACTTGGTGACCGCATTTTGCACCATCATGTCCGCGCTGAACGTGATGGGCTTGGTCTGCATATAATCCTTTGCCTTGAGTGATTCCATGACGCTTCCCCCGACAGGCCTCCCGACGGGAGGCGCGAGCCAGGCACTATGCCCGGCTCACTCCAAGCATAGCTGGTGCCCTATCAGGAGATGGATTGCAGCAGCAACAGCAGCTCGTTCTGGCTGTGGCAGTCGGTCTTCTTGAACACCCCCTTGAGGGTGGAGCGCACGGTTTCCACTTTGACACCGCGCAACTCGGCGATGTCGTTGCTGCTGTAGCCCTTGCTCATCAGCACCAGCAGCTCCTTCTCGCCTATGGTGAGGGGATAGAGGCTGGCCAGCGCCTCTATGTCCGGGTTGAAGGAGTGCTCGGGATCGCGCAATACCACTTCCACATAGCGCTCGAAGCGGCTGAGGCCGCTCATCAGGGTGCACTGGATCAGCAGAGGCCTGAGATTGGACTGACGGGGAATGGACATATAGGCGCTGGCGCCTGGCAGCAAATAGGCAAAGCCATTCAAGGTCTCCTTGAGCTGGCGTTGCTGCTCCTTATTTTGCAAAGAGAAAATACCATTGACCGCCCGCAGCTCGACGTTTTCATCGGCGATGCGGTTGAACGCCACATTGGAATAATGAATATGCCCCTTGTCATCGATGATGGCGCTGGGCTTATTATGGTTTTTCACCAGTTGCTGCAGCTGATAGTTCTGGGTTTCCAGGGCCAGCAGGTTCCAATAATGCTGGCTCCAGGCGGCCAGACCAGAATAGATCTCTGTCAAGGAGCTGAGATCCTGGCTGTTGAAGTCATCCTGAGCGGCGCCGCGATAACTGCACAGGGTGCTGAGACCTCGCCCCTTTACCCGACAGACGCCGCCAGCCGCAAACTGGGCACCGAAGCTGGCCAGCAGTCCCACCGAGCTGGAGATGGTATTGGCGCTGACGATCCCCTGGCAGCCCTTGTCCAGATAATGATTGAACCACACATCCTGGCGATGGTGTTGCACATAAAATTGCTGCTGGGCCTCGGTCAAGCCGCTGGAAAAGAGCTTTATTCCGTCGCTCTTGTCATCATCCCGCAATAAAAACAGGGATGAACTGCCGGACAAGTCGGCGCGAAATTGGTCCACCACCAACTTAATGTCAGAATCATTAATACCGCACTCGTATAACTGGCTGATATAGGGCGATATCCTTTCTTTCTCTAATGCCTTCACACCCGAACTCCTAATTCTTATTTTTATTGAAGTGGCATCTTACTCCGCAATGAGATACTCGAAAAGTAGTCAAATGAACAAAGGCTTTATGAGCATTTCATAAATAGTTATAAGAAAGCCTCCCTCGATGAGTGCCGTGAAAATGTTTAAATTCGGGCTCAGGTTTTCCGCATTTTTGGTCGTTATGGAAAAGCTTTATTGACCCGGTTCCTGCCTGCCCTTCCTGCCTCCTTGCCTCTCTTGCCTCTCTTGCCATGACGCCCCTTGCGCGGCCGCTCTGTCACGACCAGACAGCAGCCCACACTGCCCCGATCGCACTCCTCCATAGAAAAGCTTCATACGGATTCCATTTTCATCAAATGTTGCTTTTTGGTGTATTTGTTGTTTCCATTTTGGTCTTGCGTCGATATTGTATATACAAATTAGGTCATCAAGGGAGTTGAACCATGTGGATCACAAGGAGAGGAAATGGAACCTGAACACGCACTTACCGCCCCTGCCCGCTCAGGGGCTGGCATCAAACTGCTGCTGACCAGTGTGCTCGGCATCGCCATCTTTTTCGTGCCCTTCGAGCTCGCGGGCCGCAGCACCATACTGGTGGATCACCTGGCGGGCTTCCTGATGGCGCAGCGCCCGCTCGCCCTGGGACTGATCCTGCTGCTGATCGCCTATGGTGCCATCAGCCCGCTGCTGGATGGTCGCTGGCGCGCCCGCCCCATCGACAGACTGCTGAGCCTGTTCAAGCTGCTCGGGCTGGGGCTGGCCATCATGTATGTGGCCGACTGGGGCCCCGCCTGGCTGATGACGCCGGATCGCCTGCCCTTTCTCTTTGACAAGCTGGCCATGTCGGTGGGCCTCATAGTGCCCATAGGCGCCATGGCCCTCACCTTCCTGCTCGGCTTCGGCCTGCTGGAGCTCATCGGCGTGCTGATGCAGCCGGTGATGCGCCCCCTCTGGCGCACCCCGGGCCACTCCGCCATCGATGCGGTCGCCTCCTTCGTCGGCAGCTACTCGGTAGGCCTGCTCATCACCAACCGGGTCTTCCTCGCGGGCAAGTACACGGTACAGGAAGCCGTCATCATCGCCACCGGCTTCTCCACCGTCTCCGCCGCCTTCATGATCATAGTGGCCAAGACCCTCAACCTGATGGGGCACTGGAACTTCTACTTCTGGTCCACCCTGGTGATCACCTTCGTCATCACCGCCATCCTGGCGCGGGTCCCCCCCATCAGTATCATGGCGCACCAGGGCGAGACCGACGAGCCGCTGCCGGCCGGCATGAGCCGCTGGCAAGCGGCGCTGGCCTCCGGGCTCACCCAGTCCAGCCAGGCGGATCCCGTGCTGCGGCAGTTGCAGGACAACCTCAAGGATGGCCTCTACATGGCCGCCGCCGTGGTCCCTACCATCTTGTCCGTCGGCCTGCTGGGGCTGCTGCTGGCCCAGCACACGCCGCTGTTTGATTTGCTGGGCTGGCTGCTGTGGCCCCTGACCTGGCTGCTGGATTTGGGAGAGCCGCTGGAGACCGCAAGAGCACTCTCGGCTGGCTTGGCGGAGATGTTCCTGCCCGCCATCCTGCTCAAGGATGCGGATCTGCTGGTGCGCTATGTGACCGCCGTGGTCTCGGTGAGTTCTGTGCTCTTCTTCTCCGCCTCCATCCCCTGCATCCTGGCCACCAAGATCCCGGTGAGCCTGGGGCAGCTGGTGGTGATCTGGCTGCTGCGCACCCTGCTTGGCATCCTGCTGGCGGCCCTGTGCGGCCGGCTGGCCATGGCGATAGGCTGGCTCAGCTAGGTTGACGTGATATCAAATAAACAAAGCGCCATCAGGCGCTTTGTTTATTTATGGGGCTGGCCGCCGTTACCGCCTCGACGACCCGTCATTCGAGCCATTGACGCAGGGTCAGCGTGGCAAGATCCACGAAGGCGCGCAGCCTGGGGGCCATGAAGCGCTGCCTGGGATAGACGATATGGATGGGATCCGCCTTGCCATGCCATTCGGGCAGGACAGGCAACAGTCTCCCCTCTTCGCAGGCCTGGCGACACAGGTAGGAGGGCAACAGTGCCACCCCACCACCCGCCTGCACCATGGTCATGATCAGGCCGACATCGTTGATCAGTATCTGCCGGGCTAAAGAAACGGTCACACTGTTGGCGGCCCCGTCGTGAAGTACCCAGGCCTCCTTGCCCAGTGGCGTGAACTGCAGGCAGGCATGCTGTCGCAGCGCCTGAGGTGCATCTGGCACCCCGGCGCTGGCAAGGTAATCCGGGCTGGCAAACAGGGCCCAGCGCGCTATGCCCACCTGCTTGGCGATCAGGGTCGAGTCCTTGAGAGGGCCGGTACGAATGGCGACATCGACCCCCTCGGCGACCAGATCCACGTAGCGGTTCATCAACACCAGCTCCACATCGACCTTGGGCCACTGGCTGCGCATCTGCCCCAGGATGGACGACAGGATCTGGTTGCCGATATCCACGGGAGCCGTGATGCGCAGCAGCCCGCAGGGCTCTTCCCGCGCCTCGGTCACCGCAGCCTCGGCGTCAAGCACATGCACCAGGCCGGCCGAGGCGTGGTCGAAATAGATCTGTCCGGCATCGGTCAGGTGCAACCTGCGGGTGGTCCGCTGTAATAGGGTGACGCCCAGACGCTTCTCCAGCATGGCCACCCGATGGCTGACGGTGGAGGTCGGCAGCCCCAGCAGACGCGCCGCGGCGCTGAAACTGCCCGCTTGCACGACCTTGACGAATACGACGACCTGATTGAAGTCCATCTTCCAATTCATTAGAAAGTGTTTTCTTATTTAACCATCTAGTCCGGTAAATAACTACTTTCTACACTGTCTCCATTGATTCAACGGAGGCATTGAGATGAAAGAACTGGCATTTATCAAGCGCAGCAACGAGAGGCACTGGGTCGGCGATGGCTTCCCTGTCAGGAGCATCTTCTCCTACCACGACATCGCCGAGGAGATGTCCCCCTTCCTGCTGATGGACCATGCGGGCCCGGCCAATTTCCCGGCCACCTCCCATCAACTCGGCGTCGGCCAGCACCCTCACCGCGGGTTCGAAACCGTGACCATAGTCTATGAGGGCGGCGTCTCCCACAGAGACTCCTCGGGGGGCGGCGGCACCATAGGTCCGGGTGACGTGCAGTGGATGACGGCCGCATCCGGCCTTATCCACGAGGAGTACCACAGCCCGGCATTTGCCAGGACGGGCGGCGCCTTCGAGATGGTGCAGCTGTGGGTAAACTTGCCCGCTAAAGAGAAGATGACGGCCCCGGGCTATCAAGGCATCACCGCCGACGAGATCCCTCGGGTGGCACTGCCAGAGGGCGCAGGGGAGGCTCGCATCATCGCCGGGCAGCTCGGCGATACCCGCGGCCCTGCCCGCACCTTCACCCCGATGAACGTCTGGGACATGCGTCTGAAGGCCCATCACCGGGTGACGCTCGAACTGCCGGAAGGGCACACCACGGCGCTGTTTGTGCTCAAAGGCGCCATTCGCCTCGGCAACCGCCACCCTGTCCGCGCCGCCGAGCTGGCAGTCATGGAGCGCCGCGGCAGCCAGCTGGTGATGGATGTCGAGGAAGATACGACGCTGCTGCTGCTCAATGGCGCCCCCCTCAATGAACCCATAGTCGGTCACGGTCCCTTCGTGATGAACACCCAGGAAGAGATAGTGCAGGCCATCAATGACTACAACAGTGGCCGTTTCGGCCAGATAGGACGCTGAACCTCGGGCCGGCAACAGGAACACCTGCTGCACAAGCAGACAATGCGCCCAGGTGCTGACTCGCTGAAAACCATAGACCGACAGCCGTTGCTCGAGCGCGCGCAAGGTGCTGCAACATAACGAAGTGCTGGATCCCCAGCGTTAACTCCTTTGCCCACAGATCAGGAGAAAAATCATGAACAAACCCTACGTCAAACTCGACAAGAACAAGGCTGCCGTACTGCTGGTGGATCACCAGGCAGGGCTGTCTTCGCTGGTCCGTGACATAGAGCCGGACAAGTTTCGCAACAACGTGCTGGCGCTGGCCGCGCTGGCCAAGTACTTCGAGCTGCCGACCATACTGACCACCAGTTTCGAAAACGGGCCCAACGGCCCGCTGATGACAGAGCTCAAGGAGACCTTCCCGGATGCCCCTTACATTGCCCGCCCCGGGCAGATCAACGCCTGGGATAACGAGGAGTTCGTCAAGGCGGTCAAGGCCACCGGCAAGAAGCAGCTGATCATCGCCGGCATAGTCACCGAGGTGTGCGTGGCATTCCCGACCCTGTCCGCCCTCGAGGAAGGGTACGAGGTGTTTGTCATCACAGATGCCTCCGGGACCTTCAACGAGATCACCCGTCACTCGGCCTGGGATCGGATGTCATCCGCCGGGGCGCAGCTGATGACCTGGTTTGGGGCCGCCTGTGAACTGCACCGCGACTGGCGCAATGACGTGGAGGGCCTGGGTACCCTGTTCGCCAACCACATCCCCGACTATCGCAATCTGATCAACAGCTACACCACAGTCCAGAGCAGCAAGTAGTACACGCCTGCCCCGGGAAACCGGGGAACGGAAAAAACAAAACGCAGCTGACAGGGTGGGAACCCTGTCAGCTGCGTCATCGCCATGGATGATGGCCTCTAGATTTGAAAGGCGTTCAGCCCTTAGAAGGGCATCTTGAAGCCAGGGGGCAGTTGCATGCCACCGGTCAGCTCGCCCATCTTGCTCTTGTTCTGCTCTTCCACCCGGCGCACGGCGTCGTTGACGGCGGCGGCGACCAGATCTTCCAGCATCTCCTTGTCATCTTCCATCAGGCTGGGATCGATCTCGATACGGCGCACGCTGTGGCTGCCGGCCATGGTGACCTTGACCATGCCAGCGCCGGCTTCGCCGACGACTTCCATCTGAGCCAGCTGCTCTTGCATCTTCTGCATGCGCTCTTGCATCTGTTGGGCCTGTTTCATCAGGTTACCCATTCCACCTTTACCAAACATAGGTCGTCTCTCGTCTTGAAATCCGGCATCCAGCGCCGGGCTGTGGGCTTGTTCTACCCCGGATATGGGGGCAGCCAAAAGATTTTTCAACCGGAACTCGAGTCCCGGCATGGGATTTAACTCATCGCGCTCAACGGCTCAGGGGCTCGATGCTCTCGGGATGGAGCACGGCGCCGAATCGCTGCTGCAGGAACTGCACATTGGGATCGTCCGCCAGATCCCGGCTCACCTGCTCACGTACCCCCAGATAGAGGCGATGCTCGATCTCGAGCGGCGTCTCCCGCGCCGGATCCGTGCCCAGGGTCACCTCGACACGCACCGGCTGTCCGAACTCCGGGCCTATGATCTCGGCCAGATCGGCAAGGGCTCTATCGCTGACCAGATGGCGCTGCTCGGGCTTGAGCACCAGGGACACCAGCTCCCCCTGCCGGGTCATCACAGAGTTGATGGCGAGCTGGCGCAGCCGACCACCGACCCCGGTGCGGGCGATGAGCTCGGCCCAAGCGTCGCCGCAGTTGACCAGCAGGGAAGAGGGGATCAGGCGGGTGACCTCCTCCCCCTCATCCGGCTGGGCGTCGCTCTCCAGCTCATCCCAGTCGATGGTCTCCATCACCTGAGCCGCCGTTGGCTGCACGCTTTCGGGCACGGCAAGGGGCGTCGTAACTGGCGCTGCGGCGACGGGGGCAGCGGCGGCCCTGGCGGGTGCGCCGTCCAGATCCCAGGGGGGCAGGTCATCCGAGGCGGGACTGGCCTTTTGCGGAGCACTCGGCCTTGACGCGGGCGCCGCCGCTTGCGCTGCGGGAGCGCTGACCGGCCCGTCGCCGAAGCCCTGATTCAGATATTCCTCGTAATCGCTACCGCTGTCGTCATAGGCCTCGAGGGGCGGCAGATCCTCATAGCCCGTCATGGGCCCGGCATAGGCGGGCGCCGCAGCGGCCTGCCTGGCAGGTACAGAGGGCGCTGGCGCCACAGGTTGCACGGCGGCAGTGGCCAGGGGCGCAACCGGTTTGCTCGGCGTCGCCCTGGGGGGTGCAGAGCTGGTCGCCGCCCCGGCGTCGCCCCGCAGCCGGCTGCGCAGCAGATTGCGCTTGCCCAGCAGGCTCTGCATGCTGGAGGCCGCCGAGGGGGCTGCCTCGGGTTCAGGGGCTATGGCAGGAGTCGCCGTCGGCAGGACCTCCTCATGGAAGGAGACAGGCTGCTCGGGTTCAAGGGGCTGTGCTTCCACTGCCTGGGGCGCGCCACCAGTCTGAGGCTCAGGCAGCATCGGCTGCGCCTCGTACCCCATCCGCTGCGCCTCTTCTAGTAGCTCATGCTGCTCGGCAAAGAGAGTCGCGTTTGATTCATCGTCGCCGGAAACCGGCTCATCGGCCTGCACCACCAAGAGCGGCGCTGTCGGCGTCAGGGCTGCGGGTGCGGCCGTGCTGGCCGTCGTCGCGGCCTGATGCGGGGCTGGCTCAGCCCCTGACGGCTTTCCCGGCAGGGTCGATACTGCCTCCCTCCCCGCCCCGGGCAGCGCGCCCATGGAGACGGGCAAGGCGCTCAGATTGGCGGGATGCACCGCCTCGCGGCGCGGCGAGAAGGCCAGCATCCGCAGGCAGGTCATCTCCAGCGCGGTGCGGCCATCGGGCGCCCAGGGCAAGTCCTTGCGTCCCCCCAGCACTATCTGGTAGCAGAGCTGCACCTCTTCCGGGCTCATGGCCCCCGCCAACTGCAACAGGGCATCCGCATCCGCCCCCTGCTCCTGCACGCTGGCAGGGAGCAGCTGGGCCATGGCGACGCGATGGAGCAAGGCTTCCAGCTCGGCGTGGAGCTGATCGAAGTCCGGCCCCAGGGTGGCGATTTCGGTGATCTTGGCCATGGTGGCCGGGGCATCCTGGCGCAGTATGGCCTCCAGCAACTGGTGCAGGTGGTGGTGATCGAGGGTGCCCAGCATGGTCAGCACGCTCTCCAGACGCACGCTGCCGTTGCCGTGAGCCAGCGCCTGATCGGTGAGGCTCAGGGCATCGCGCATGCTGCCGTCGGCCGCCTTGGCCAGGGCCAGCAGGGCGCGGGGCTCGAACGGCTGACCTTCCTGATCCAGCACCCATTCGAGCTGCTTGGCGATCTGGCTCTGATCCAGGCTCTTCAAGTGGAACTGCAGGCAGCGGGACAAGATGGTGATGGGGAGCTTTTGCGGATCCGTGGTGGCCAGCAGGAACTTCACATAGGGGGGCGGCTCTTCCAGGGTTTTGAGCAGCGCATTGAAGCTGTGGCGCGACAGCATGTGCACCTCATCGATGAGGTAGACCTTGAAGCGGCCGCGGGCCGGGCGGTACTGCACGTTGTCGAGCAGCTCCCGGGTGTCTTCCACCTTGGTGCGCGAGGCCGCATCGATCTCCAGCAGATCGACGAAGTTGCCCTGATCGATCTCGCGGCAGGTATCGCATACGCCGCACGGGTGGCTGCTGATCCCCTGCTCGCAGTTGAGGCTCTTGGCCAGGATGCGGGCTATGGTGGTCTTGCCGACCCCGCGGGTGCCGCTAAGCAGGTAGGCGTGATGCAGCCGTCCCTGATCCAGGGCATTGGTCAAGGCGGTCAGCACATGTTGCTGGCCAACCACTTGTTCAAACGTATGGGGGCGCCATTTACGCGCCAGAACCTGATAGCTCATAGATCTCGATGCTGGAAAACGAGGCATTGAGGCAGGATGCTAACACAAATGGAGGGCGGGCTGTATGGGCTATCGGCCGCCGTGGGAGGGATCGCTTGATTTTCAAACCGGTGCCCATTCAGGCACCGGTTCGGGGCATTGGCGGGTTGACGAGGCCCGCCTGCCAAGGAGGCTTACTCGCCCGCGAGTTCCACCAGCGAGACCACCTTGACGCCAGCGGCGGTCAGGCGGGCATCACCGCCCAGCGACGGCAGGGAGATGATGAAGGCCGCATCGGCCACTTCACCGCCGGCGCGGCGAATGAGCTTGACGGTGGCATCGACGGTGCCGCCGGTTGCCAGCAGATCGTCCACCACCAGCACCTTGTCACCGGGCACTATGGCGTCGGTGTGCAGTTGCAGGGTGTCGGTGCCGTACTCGAGGGCATAGGACTCTTCGATGATGGCGCGGGGCAGCTTGCCCGGCTTGCGAACCGGCACGAAGCCCAATCCCATGGCGAAGGCCACAGGGGCGCCGAAGATGAAACCGCGGGCCTCGGTGCCGACGATCTTGGTGATCCCTTGATCACGATAATGCTCGGCCAGCAGATCTATGGTGGCCTTGAAGGCCTCGGCATTCTCGATCAGGCTGGTGATGTCGCGAAACAGTATGCCCGGCTTCGGATAGTCGGGAATGGTCTTGATGCTCGCTTCGATAAACTTCAGGGTATCCGGATTCATTATTTGACCGCTTATTTTTGAGCCCAGGCGTGGCGTCTCTTGCGCTGCCCGCCAGCGGGCAATAAAAAGGCCCGTCATGCAAAAAATGACAGGCCGACTCCATAGCATTATTGCCGCAATAGCTTAGGGATTTCACTTCTCCATTGCAACTGGCTCCAGCACAGGCAGACGCATTAACCAGGTGAGCAGGATCACCATTATGACAACCAGCAGCAGCCTCACCCAGGGCAGCGGCACCACCAGCAGGGACACCGAGAAGGAGAGCAGGATGAAGACGATGGCACGGCGTCTGGCATGGCGCCGAATGCCGCGATATTGCTGCCAGTCATGGATGGGGGGCCCGAACCAGGGGTGCGCCAGCAGCCAGCGGTGAAAACGGGGGGACGAGCGGGCAAAGAGGGCCGCCGCCAGCAACATGAAGGGGGTGGTCGGCAGCAGGGGCAGGACTATCCCGACTATCCCGGTGGCGAAGGCAAGCCAGCCCAAGGCCATCAGACACCAGCGTTTCATGGGTACTCCTCTGAATGCATCTCTGCCTTTAGCCTAACAGAGTTGGCCCGGAAGCTGACAGTCTGGCCCATGCGGCGGCAGTCGATTAGGCCCATCGAGTGGGCAGACGGCTGACAACGCCGCCCATTGCCACTACAATCTGCGCTCTTTTTTCTCCCCTTGTCTTCGGAAGCAGCTATGCGCGTTATTTTGGCCCCCATGCAGGGGGTGCTGGATCACCTGATGCGGGAGGTGCTCACCTCCGTCAACGATTACGACCTCTGTGTCAGCGAGTTCATCCGGGTCGTCGATCAGCTGCTGCCCGCCAAGGTGTTCTATCGCCTCTGCCCCGAACTCAAGCAAGATGGCAAGACCCGTGCCGGCACCCCGGTGCGGGTGCAACTGCTGGGCCAGCACCCCGAATGGCTGGCAGAGAATGCGGTACGCGCCATCGAGCTCGGCTCTCCCGGGGTCGATCTCAACTTCGGCTGCCCTGCCCCCACGGTCAACAAGAGCAAGGGGGGCGCCGTGCTGCTCAAGGAGCCAGAGACCGTCTATCGCATCGTCAAGGCAGTGCGCGAAGCCGTCCCTGCCCACCTGCCGGTGAGTGCCAAGATCCGCCTGGGGTACGACGACAAAGAGCTCTATATGGACAACGCCCAGGCGGTCTTCCAGGGGGGCGCCAACGAGCTGGCCGTCCATGCCCGCACCAAGCGCGAAGGCTACAAGGCGCCGGCGCACTGGGAATACGTGGATCTCATCCGCCGCGCCCTGCCCATTCCGGTGACCGCCAATGGCGAGATCTGGGATCACAAGGATGCCCTCGCCTGCGCCAGCGTCTCCGGCTGCGACGCCCTCATGGTGGGCCGTGGCGCCATCTCCCTGCCCAATCTGGCCAACGTGATGAAAACCGGCTGCGCCCACATGAGCTGGGCCGAGGTGTTGCAACTGATGGTGAGCTACACCGAGCAGGATCTGGCGAGCGACAAGGCCGACTACTATCCCAGCCGCATCAAGCAGTGGTTCTCCTACATAGTGCGGGAATACCCCCAGGCCGATGAGCTGTTTCGCCGCATCCGCACCATCAAGACCGCAGACGAGATCCGTACAGCCCTCGAGCGCGAGTGCGCCGCACGGGCCTAGTCTTGGCCGCCGCAGCGCGGCACCCTATGATGAAGGCTCAATGACAGGAGGTCAGGATGCAGGGAGTACCGGTCACATTTACCCATCAGCACGACAGGGCCGATTTTCGCGCCCTGCCGGGGCAGCCTGCGACCGAGCTCTATCGCGCCCACATCCAGCACCACATCTTCGATCCCCATAGCCACGAGGGGTTTGGCCTCGGTGTCATCGAGTGCGGTGCCGAGCGTTTCCGCTATCGTGGCAGCCAGCTCCTGGCAGGCCCCGGCAGCCTGGTGCTGATGAACCCCGATGAGCTGCACACGGGCGAGGCGGCCTGCGAGCAGGGGTGGCGCTATCGCATGCTCTACCTGCCCGCCGAGAGGCTAGAGGCCATCAGCGGCGAGCGCGGCTGGTATTTCGCCGAAGCCGTGCGAAGCGACCCGCGCACCGCCCCCGTCCTGCAGGCGGCCCTGGACGCCCTCTGGCACTGTGACAGCGAGCTCGCCGCCGACGGCCTGTTGCTGAGCGTGTGCGAGACCCTGCGCCCCCATGCCCGGACCCTGGCGGCACCGCGCGAAGCAGCCCACCCTCTGGGCCGCGCCATCGACTATATGCAGGCCTACTTCGCCCGCCCCATTACCCTGACCGAGCTGGCGGGGGCGGTGAACCTCAGTCCCTACCACTTTCAGCGCAGCTTCAAGGCCCGCTTTCACGTCACCCCCCAGCAGATGTTGATGGCCATCCGCCTGCAGCGGGCCAAGGGGTGGCTGGCCGCCGGCCTGCCCGCCGCCGAGGTGGCCGCCGCCTGTGGTCTGGCCGATCAGTCGCACCTCAACCGCGCCTTCCTGCGCCGCTATGGCACCACCCCGGTGCGCTACCAGAAACAGGTACAGGCTGGCCGCTAAAGCGCAATCTGGTTCAATACGCCGCCCTTACCCCCCTGCTAGGCTGGCCTCCTTCTTCTTTACCGGATATGGAAAATGTTGATCGGAGTCTTGTTTGCCCTGCTGGCCGGCCTGATGTGGGGGCTCATCTTCGTCGCCCCCCTGCTGGTGGACGGCTATCCCCCCGCCCTGCTCGCCAGCGGCCGCTACCTCGCCTTCGGCCTCATCGTGCTGCCGCTCGCCTGGCAGGCCCGCAAACGCCTGGCGGCCCTCTCGGCCAGCGACTGGCGCGAGGCACTCACCCTCACACTGGTGGGGAATCTCATCTACTACTTCTGCCTGTCGGGAGCCATCTTGCGCATCGGCTCACCGCTGGCGGCCATGATCATCGGCACCCTGCCGGTGGTGACGGCCCTGGCCGCCAACCGCCTCTATGGCGCACGAGACGGCCGCCTCTCCCGCGCCCGTCTCTACCCGGCCCTGCTGCTGATGGGGGTCGGCCTCTATCTGGTCAACCGTGCCGAGCTGACCTGGCACACCGAGGCGCGCACCGAGCAGCTGTTCGGGTTCGTCCTGGCGCTGGTCGCCGTGCTGTGCTGGACCTGGTATCCCCTGCGCAATGCCCGCTGGCTGCGCGAGCACCCGGACCGCAGCCCGGCCGTCTGGGCCACCGCTCAGGGGCTGGTGACCCTGCCGGTGGCGCTCATTGCCTACCTCTGCAGTCTCGGTCATCTCGCCCTGAGCGCACCGGACTTCCCCCTGCCCTTCGGGCCGACGCCCCTGCGCTTCGTGCTGCTGATGGGGGTGGTGGGGCTCTTTTGCTCCTGGCTCGGCACCCTGTGCTGGAACGAGGCAAGCCAGCGCCTGCCGACCGTGCTGGTGGGACCACTCATCGTGTTCGAGACGCTAGCGGGGCTGCTCTACGCCTTCATGCTACGCGGCACCATGCCTCCCATGAGTACCCTGGTCGGCGTCGTCTGTCTGGTGGTCGGGGTGCTCCATGTGATCACCGGCAAGCCGCGACACCAGCCGGAAAAACGCGTCAAAGCACGGTTAACTTGACTCATGTCATCTTGATAAGCCGCGGGTTTCCCTATACTGGCCGAGTTTTATCACTCGTCTTTGGGGGCTGTTGTGTGTGAAGTGACGCAAGCCCGGTTGGCCGAATGGCGTGAGCGCCTGCTGACCGATTGGGCGCAAACAAGAGAAGAGCTGATTGCTCAGCTCAAGGCCTGTCGTCGTGACGACTGGGCCCAAAAAGTGGGAAGCTGCGAGCGGGATCAACTGGTGGATCTGACCAGTCGCCTCGACTTGCCCAAGGTGGAGCTGAGCGTGGCACGGCTGAAACGCCTCGACGCGGCGCTCTGCCAGATGGAACTGGGTCTCTATGGCCTCTGCTCCGATTGCGAGGAGCCGCTTGCCATCGATCAGCTGGATCAGGATCCCAGCCTGCAACGCTGCCCGCGCTGCGAAACCCGTTATCGCAAGGGATTCCACGCCCACGAACTCTGATGGGGGCACCCTCAGTGCCCGCCATTTATCTGTGACTCCTCTCCCCGCTTCCTTTACCCGCCATAGGTGATCCCCGGCGCCAGGGGCGCTCATGCCTGCTCGTCCGGCTGGCCGGACTGCAACGTGTCTAGTCCTGAAATAGGTTTACACATTTTCGTCTAGCTTCACGTGACTCAGAACCCCCGATGCACCGCATCGGGGGTTCTGTATTTCAACGCATGATGCGGCCGCTCCAGGTTGTAAATATCTACCGCCTCGCGCACCATCTCCCGCGCTTGCGCCAGGTCCTGCGGGCTTTGCAACAACAACTCTCCTTTCAATATCCCGTTCACCCGCTCCGCCAACGCATTCTGGTAACAGTCATAGCCATCCGTCATCGAGCACCGCACACCATGCCGCTCATGCAATGACTGATACAGCCCCGAGCAATACTGCACGCCGCGGTCCGAGTGATGGATAAGCTCCCCGCCGCCACGCCGTTGCTTCAGCGCT